>Ga0102591_1004429_pt1 | contig 10930 bp, 8 predicted proteins | sample AraplaCol_mCL_r2_2_FD_76860 | JGI IMG/M metagenome (GOLD analysis project Ga0102591, IMG submission 76860) | Arabidopsis root microbial communities from North Carolina, USA - plate scrape MF_Col_mCL_r2 (SPADES assembly) (version 2) | ecosystem: Host-associated > Plants > Roots > Endosphere... | reverse complement strand
GTCGCCGAGAAGCACATAAACACGACGGTCTTGTTTGCGCTTGCGCATACCAAGGGCGATGCCCATGCCATAGGCAAGGCCCTGGCCTAAGCTGCCGTTGGAACTTTCGATGCCGAGCGCGACCTTCTTTACCGGGTGCGCGATCAGATCGCTGCCGTTCGTCTGAAAGGTAGCAAGCTTTTCGGCGTCGAAATAGCCGAAGTGATGCAGCACCGCTAGATAGCCAAGCACAGCATGGCCCTTGCTAAGAATGAAGATGTCGCGACCGTCCCATTGAGGTTCATGGGGTCGATGCGAAAGCACGTCGCTGAAGAGCGTATTCAGCAGTTCTACCATGCTCAGGCTACCGCCGATGTGCGCCGACTGTCCGCACCGAAACGCAGTGTCGACGATTATACGACGAACCCGCGCACAGGACTCCTCGAAGCTTGTATTGATCATCGGGCTAGTTTGCATCTTTCGGAAGCGGTTTTAGATCGGAATGGTCCATCTCAAACCATCCCGTTGCCGATCCTTCCAATTGAAGCTTGTGCGGGTCTGTTGCCGCTTCTTTGCCCGCCCGCAAGCCCGATTGAGACTGCGGCGTGTTGCCCCTAAACCTCATGGCCCCGACCGGGTGCAAAGATGGTCACAAAAGCGTAACTATTAAGTTGACTCCAATTCTCCTGTTTTTGTAAACGGACTTTAGCAGTGGCCGGAGGGGCAGCCGTCACACTGCCCGTTATTGGTCTGACAGGGGATAGTGCGAGCAGCGCTTTAATGACGGTGTCGTTCGGGTCGGCAGGCTGGGCACAAGACAATTCGGCCGAAGAGGCGACGCAATTGGCGCCGATCGTCATAACGGGCAAGTCGGATCGTGTGGTTGGTCCTGATCGCACCATCGTTGCCAAGGATACCGCTACCGGTACCAAAACAGACACTCCGGTCATCGATGTACCGGCGTCCGTGTCGGTAGTGACGCAAAAGGAGTTGGAAGAGCGTCATGTGGACAATCTTCAGCAGGCGGTCGCTTATACTGCCGGCGTCTTTTCGGATGAGTTCGGCAACGACGACCGGTACGATTATATAAGAATTCGCGGCTTTGATCAGACGGCGCTCGGCACCTATCGGGATGGACTGGCGGCGCGTATTCCCGCGTGGTTCACGGCCAGCCGCCTTGAACCCTATGGTCTTCAGCGCGTCGAGGTCCTGAAGGGATCGACTTCGACCCTCTTTGGCCTCAACGGTCCGGGAGGACTGGTCAATGCGATCACCAAGCGGCCGTTGGATGAGAAGCATGGCGAAGTTTACACCTCTTATGGTGATGGCACCAAGGAAGTGGGCGCGGATTTCGGCGGGCCGATTGATCCCGATGGCGTGTGGAGCTACCGGCTTACCGCACTTGCCAAGGACGGCGACCAAGGCTGGGATTATTCGAACGACGACCGCACCTACATTGCACCGGCACTGACGATCAAGCCGGAAGAAGGGACCTCGTTCACCATTCTGACCGATTATTACAAACGCGATGGAACGGGCGCGCGCGGCCTTCCGACCGGCGCCAATATCGATATCAACACCTTCCTCGGCGAGCCGGACTTCAATCGCTTCAATACGGAGCAGGCCGACATCGGCTATCAGTTCGAACACGAGATCAATGAAAACCTGACCTTCCGCTCGAATGCCCGCTATACGCATCTCGAGCTCGACTATGCCGAAGTCTATGGCGCATCGCTGGATCCGACTGCCGATCGAACGGCGTTCTCGGTCGACGGCATGTCCAACCGATATGCCATCGACAATCAGTTGCAATATGATGCGACATGGAACGGGATCGACAGCAAGACGCTGGTCGGCGTCGATTACACCAATGACAATACGCGCGAGAATATCCTGTTCGGAACGGCCGGGCCGATCGATATCAACGATCCCGTCTATTGCGGCCTCTCCTGCATCAATCTCGGGCCGTACGTGAACTGGCGCGTCAAGCAGCAGGCGGTCGGGATCTATGCGCAGGAGCAACTGACCTTCGACGACCGATGGATCGCGACGATCGGCGGACGATGGGACCATGTTCATACGACGGCCGATTATCTCGACAGCGGCACGAGGGACGACGATACGGCATCGGCCTTCACCAAGCGCTTCGGCTTGACCTATAAGTTCAATCCGAACCTCGCGGCCTATGCCAATTATTCGGAAAGCTTCCAGCCGCTCGTAGCACAGACCGCAAACGGATATACGGTGACGGGCACGTTGAAGCCCCAGGAAGGCCAGCAATACGAAATCGGCCTCAAATACAAGCCCGACGGATTCGATGGCCTCTTCACGGTGGCGCTCTTCGATCTCACGCAAACGAACGTGCCGAGCTCGGTCAGCCCCCTCGTTCAGGAGCAGATCGGCAAGGTCGGCGTGCGCGGCATCGAGCTGGAAGGCAAAGCCGCCATCAACGACCGGGTCAATCTCACACTTGCCTATTCTTATTGGGATGCCGAAATCCGCGAGGACGGAACCGGCGGCAATATCGGCAACCGGCCCTCGCGCGTGCCGCGGCATCTGGCATCGGCCTGGCTCGACTACACGGTCCCGGGAGACGGAAAGCGCGGCGACCTGACGCTCGGCGGCGGCGTGCGTTATATCGGCCAGACCTATGGGGACGAGGCGAACACCGTATCGGTCGCAGCCTATACGCTCGTCGACGCAGCCGTCAGCTACAAGGTGACGCCTGACGTGATGTTTGCCGTCAACGCGACGAATCTGTTCGATCGCAAATATGTCGCCAGCAGCTACTTAGGCACCGAATATTACGGCGATCGGCGCAAGGTCGTCGGCACGCTGAAGTATTCCTGGTAAAGATTGGCGGACGCCGCCTTGTCCAATCAAGGCGGCGCCCGCAATCTGCGCCAAGGGATCGCCCTCTCAGCAATGTGGACTGCATTTGGCCATTCCGGAAATGATAACCCCACGACGAGGCTTTGATTGACGCAAGAGGGAGCCGCCTCTACCTAAGAGTGAGTTTTCATTTCGAACGTGCTCCAATTTGGCAGGTTGAACATGTCCGAGAATTCCCCGGGCTCAGTCCCGAAAATTTGGCCGTCTCCGAATCGGCCCGGCTTCCGCAAAACTTTCGCTTTAGAACTTGACGACCATCTTGATATCCAGCATGCATCGCGGCAGCTTCTGCCACCCGGTCCGACCGTGGGGGCAGCGGGAATCGTTGCGCTGTTCGTCGCGCTGATTACCAATTTCGACAAATGGCAGGCCGGTGACGTCGGGACATTCGCTATCTATGTCCTCGCAACAATTGTTGCTGGCGCGCTCGGGGTCTTTCTGCTGCTCGGGCCGATCCGGCGATTCCTGCGTTCCATGTATCGCCGACGACTGGTGAAGGCGGAAGCTATCGGCAGGCCCGTCGAGTCTACCGTGGACCAGAGCGGCATCAGCTACACGGTCCTGGGTCAGACGGTCACATGTACCTGGGATTCGCTCTATGCGCTCGAAGAGGATGCCGGAACCTTCCACTTTTGGATGTCCAAGATGGTCTCTCATCCGTGGCCGGCGAGATTGTTTGCCTCCGAGGAGAAGCGACAAGTCTTTCGCGAAAACGTATTGAAGTGGTCCGGCCGGTCGTTCTCCCCACCCGTACTGGCCCGCCTCGGAGCAAGAGGCAGGGCCAACCTGCCGGCGAATGAGGCGACGCCAAGGTGAGATCGTTGATGGTGTTGCATGGGCAACTCCCTCAGCCGACAGCGCGTTTCCGCATCATCAGCATCAAGAACGGTGCGCCGATGAGTGCGGAAACAAGACCGGCCGGAATCTGGTAGGGCGATACGATCGTGCGGCCGACGAAATCGGCAGCAACCATAAGCCCCCCTCCGATCAGAGCGGCACCAACCATTTGCGGCAGCGCGCGTGCCAATCCCGCCTCCCGCGCAAGGTGAGGTCCCATGAGGCCAATGAATGACAATGGGCCAACCGTCAGCGTCGCGGCAGCCGTCAGCAATCCTGCGAGGCCAAAAAGCGCAAATCGCGATTTCGCCAATGGTATACCGACCGCCGCCGAGGGAGACGGCCCAAGGGGAAGTATGTCAAGCCAGCGACGGACGGCGAGCGAGACGGCGATCAGCACGGCGCCGAGCGCCACCTCAGTTGCGGCGGTCGATCCCTCGATAAGATAGGTGGACCCGCTCATCCACCGCATCAGCAGAACTGCTCTCGGATCTCCCGTCGAGCTCAACACGCCGACGACGGCATCGACCATCGCGCTTAGGGCAATGCCCGCAAGCAGGACTCGCTCCGGAGCGAACGCCGATCGCCGGGAGCTGGCGAAGATGACGACAAGCACACTGATCGCACCTGCCACGGCAAAGGCAAATTGACCGGAAAACCCTGGAGCAACGGCAAAGAGCGCAATCGCAACGCCGAAGGTCGCGCCGGCACTGATTCCCAGAACTTCGGGACTTGCCATTTCGTTTCCGGTCAGCCGCTGAAGGATCGAGCCCGCGACCGCAAGCATCGCGCCCGATGTCAGGGCGGCGAGGATTTTAGGTATCCTGATAGCAAGGACATCGTACGAGAATTCGCCGGAAGCGAGAGCCCAGCCGCCATTGACGTCACGTCCGAGAAAAACGCTGACCGTCAACAGCACAAGCAGGCCGGCAGCCGCGATGATGACCGGTGCCGTTCCATCCCACCGGCGTGACCGTCCGAACGCCGGCGATTGCTGCAGTCTATGACGGATCTTCAGACGCGGCAGCAGCGCGAGAAGCAGCGGCGAACCGAAGATGGCTGTTACCGCCCCCGTCGGCAAAAAATCACCAAGCCCACCCGCGACCAATTGCAGAACAGAGTCGGCGAAGAGAAGCAGCCCGGCGCCGATCAGGGGGGACCAGAAGATGAGCTGCGCGGGACGCCGTGCTCCGGACAATCGCGCAATCGTCGGCGCGACCAGTCCAATGAAACCAATGACCCCAACGGCGCTCGTGACAAATGCAGCAAGCGCGACAGCAAGCGCCACGACAATGAAACGCAGGCGGACCAATCGGACGCCCAGCGCCGTGGAACTGCTCTCGCCAAGATCGAGCAGCGAAAGCGGTCTCATCACGAAAGCGCAGACGATGGCGATGGCGCCGAACTTCCAAAGAAGCGACAAGGGAATGACCCAGCTTTGCTGTGCCAGCGAGCCGGCGCCCCAGATGAACAGGCTCGAGAGATAGCGCTGGTTCAAATAGGTCAGGATGGCAGAGAGGCCACCACACCATAGACTGAGAACCAGCCCCGACAGAACAAGCGAATAAGGCGAAAAACCGCGGCGCGCGCCCAGGCTGACGACGATCACGGCAGCGGTCGCACTGCCGATCAGAGCGACAAGATCACGGCCGGCGCCAAGCAAGTCGGGGAGAAACAGCGATGTTACCACCAGCGCCAGGTTTGCTCCGGCCGACACGCCGAGGGTGGTCGGATCGGCGAGCGGGTTTCGCAAAACTTGCTGAAACAGCGCCCCCGACAAGGCAAGCGCGGCTCCGGCAATCAGCGCCGTCGCAAGACGGGGAAGCGTCGAATAGGTGAACACCATTCGCGTGACATCGTAATCCGGTCGAGCCATTTCTGACAGCGCCGGAGCGGCAAGAAACCACGATGCCACGCCTCCACCGCCAATCAGGAGGAGGAAGACAATTGCTGGCCCGATATTGTCGCGGCGGGATATCATCATGCTTCTTTTTCCAGAAGATCTGTCAAAAGGCCCGCGAAGCGCATGGCCTCGTTCACCATGCCAAACATCAGGGCCGGCGGCAGAATCGACAGATGGCCCGGACGCGCAAACGCCAGCCTGTTCCACAGCGGGCTCTGAGCGAGTTTCGGAAGAACGTCCGGAGGAACGGGATCAAAGGCGATCAGACGCGCGTCCGGATCGGTGATCTTGGAGAGATCTTCAATACCGATCGTTTCAAAACCCCAGTAGTTCGACTCTCTGGTCCAGGCGTTGCGGACACCGATGCGCTCGAGCACATTGTGGAACAGCCCAGGACTCGAGTAGATGCGGACATGGCGGGCATCCATGAAATTCACGAGGGCGACTGGCGGCAGGTTCTTGCCCGCCAGCCGACTGCCGCATCGCTCGAAGAAGGCGTCGGCGCGCGCGAGGAACTGCTCTGCTTCATTCTCGCGGCCAAGCTCACCAGACAATTTACGCGTCGCCGCGATGGCAGCGGGAAGAATAGATCCAATGCCCGGCGTAAAGACTTCCAGCCGAACGACTTTCGCCACCGACTGTAGCTTGGGCAACAGCTCATCCAGGTAAGGTGTGGTCAAGATAATGTCGGGCTTCAGCGTGACGAGAATTTCAAAATTGACCTCGAACGAACTGCCAATATCGACGACGGATTTTGGCATCGGCGGCTCGACAACCCATCTGTCCCAATCGGCGAGGTCCGAAATCCCGACCGGAGGCAATCCGAGGGATAAGAGAGTGGACGCAAGGCCATAGTCGAGGCTGACGATCCTTGGGCCTATCGACTGCGCAAACAGCGGAGCTGGAACGACCGAGGCCGCCGCGAACTGCAAAAGGGAGCGCCGCGTAACACCCATTGCACGCCTAGCCTCAGCAAACATAGGCGAGCGGATAAGGCAGGTTGGGCGCGGAGATCACATCCATGTCGATCCCATAGATCTCTTGCAGCGTGTTTGGCGCAAGGATCGCGCTCGGCGTTCCGCTCGCAACAACGCGACCGCGTTTCAATGCATGGATCCGATCGCAGAAGCGAGCGGCCATGTTGATGTCGTGGAGAACGATGACGACACTGCTTCCAAGCTCGTGCGCCAAGCGTCGCACAAGGGAGAGCACCTCAATCTGATGCGCAACATCGAGTGCCGCAGTCGGTTCGTCGAGCAACAGGCAGCGAGCATCCTGAGCGATCAGCATCGCGATCCAGGCACGTTGCCGCTCACCGCCTGACAATGTTCCGACGATACGGTCGGCGAACTTCTCGATATGCGTTGCTCGGAGGGCTTCCTCGACTTTCCCTTCATCGTTCTTGGTGAAGCGGCCAAGCGCCCCGTGCCACGGATAGCGACCGCATCCCACAAGCTCGCGGACCGTCATTTCCGATCCGGTCGTGACATCCTGGGGCAGATATGCGACCGAACGAGCGAAGACGCGTTCACCATACGTCCTAAGATCCCGGTTGCCGTAAGAGATCGATCCAGCGCTCGGCACGAGCTGGCGAGCCAACATCTTGAGAAGACTGGATTTACCGGAGCCGTTGTGGCCGACCAGTGCCACAACTTCTCCTGCCGGAAATTTGAGACTTACATCGCGGAGAATCTCGTTCCCCTCTATCAAAAGACCTATATTTTCGGCGACAAAAGTTTCAGCCGTTCGAGGCGGATCTTGCGTCGGGGGGAGCATAGCCACGTGACATCCTTTAACCGGGTGATAGCTCGGTACTAAAGATGAGACTAGCAATCAACTATTTTCGTTGTTCCAATATCTCTGCCTAGCGCCTCGTCATCCTCACGCGGGCGGCAGGCCTTTCGGCCACCTGGTCAGGTTGACTTTCCCAAGTGCGATGCGCCGTCTCAAGGACGCCCAAGGTCGCAACATATCTCAACAATAAAGTGCAAACCGCAACACCGAACCGCAGCATAATGAATCGGTCCCAGCCGACTTGCCGGTTTGCTGAAGCCTTCTCCAATCATCGAAATGACGAGGCACTTTAATGTACACAAAGATAATCGCGCTGGCCGCTGTGGCTTTCTCGGCGGTGCCGGCCTTTGCCGCCGATGCCGTGGTTCAGGATCCTGCTTACGTTCAACAGGGACAGACCCAGTCGGCCTTCGACTGGTCGGGATTTTATCTCGGGCTTCAAGGCGGATACACCTCGACACATGCGAGCTACCTCGACGGTTCCGAGCAGGATCTTGATGGAGGTTCGACGGGTATCTACGGCGGATATAATTTCCAGCACGGTCCTTTCGTCTTCGGTATCGAGAATGACTTCAACTACAACTGGAAGGATGGGAGTGACGTTTCCCTCAAATGGGATGGCTCGGCGCGTGGACGTGTGGGATATGCCTTGGACCGTACGCTGATCTACGGAACCGGGGGTTTGGCGGCCGCGGGCGGAGAAGTCGACGTGCCTGGAATTGGCAAGAAGGACGACATTCTGATTGGCTGGACCGCCGGTGGCGGTGTAGAACGCGCCCTGACCGACAATATTATGATGCGCGCTGAATATCGCTATGACGATTTCGGACGCAAGGATTTCGGCTCGGCGCTCGGCGATTTCGAGGTTAATCAGCAAAAGGTGACGGTCGGCACGAGCTTCAAATTCTGAATGTCTGATCTCCTGTTGGGATGAGAAATCCGCAGCGAATCCTGCCCGGTGCTTGGAGATAGGCTGATTTGACAACCTGCTATCGGCCGCCAGCATTGCGGCCGAACTGCATTTTCGGGCGATGCTGCGGATATTGGCATTGCAGGTAATCTCTGATCTAGTCTCGAACTCTCTCCGCCGGGCAGTTCAGCCGCAGGCTCATGATATTCGAAACGAGCGAGAGCCATATTCTCATGACCACTCACCGCTTCATTCCGACGATCTTTCACAATGTCATCGGCTCTCTTCCGCCGGCCCTGCGTATCGCCGACGGCGACACCGTGGTCACTGAGACGCTCGACGCCGTCGGGTATGACAAGGACGGCGTCAAGCAGACATCTGGCCCCAATCCGATGAACGGCCCGATCCTCGTGGAAGGTGCTGTGCCCGGAGATGCGCTGAAGGTCGAGATCATCAGCATGATCCCGACCAGGGCCACGGGGTTTACCCGCAGCGTCGTCGCCGCCAATGTCGTCGATCCCGAGACGGTTCGCGACCTGCCGGCGCGCGATATGGCCATCTGGGTCATCGACCGCGAGGCATTGACCGTTCGGCTTTCCGAGCCGGTCGCCGGCCTCGAAAACCTCGTTCTGCCTCTCGCCCCGATGATCGGCTGTTTCGGCGTGGCGCCCAGCCTCGGCCAGGCAATATCGACCGCAACCAGCGGCGAATATGGCGGCAATATGGATTATCGGCTGTTCGGCCCCGGCACCACGGTCCGCTTCCCGGTAGCAGCTCCCGGCGCCCTGTTCTTCCTCGGCGACTGCCATGCCGTGCAGGGGGATGGCGAGATCGTCGGAACCGGCGTCGAGACGACGTTCGAAGTCACGGTGCGGCTGACGGTGGAAAAGAAGGCCGGAGTGGTCTGGCCGCGTGGGGAAACCGCCGAAGACATCTTCACTATCGGCAACGCCCGGCCCCTCGATCAGGCGCTCCAGCATGCGACCAGCGAAATGTTGAATTTGCTGGCATCAGATTATGACCTGGACAGGACGGCGGCCAGCCATCTGCTCGGTCAGGTGGTGCGTTACGATGTCGGCAACGTCTTCGATCCCGCCTATACGATGGCTTGCCGTGTTGCCAAGAAATGGCTGGTTCGTCGATAGAGGGTTCTCGGGAGCTGCAGTCCCCGACAGGACTCTGGACCAGCCCAGACGGTGAAATGATGCGCGACGATCACCAGGTCTGCCATGGAGCGCGCCTCGTCGACGGAACGAAGGTCGCGTTTATGGCAACGGCTGATGACTTCGCAGCGGTCACCCCGAAAAATGGAGGGAAGATAGGAAGCGCCCGTCGTCTATCGGTTAGGGCACCATGGGGAAAAGGGGTTCGATCCCCTAGGGCGTGTCATTCCAGCTCTATGTCAATGCATCTTCGATCTGTGCAATTCTTGCATTAAGCTGCGGGAATGAATTTTGCCAATAGCGGTAGGTATTCACCAGGTTGCGATATGACGCAGGTAAATCGCTTGCTGGCAAATAGCCTTTTTCAAAGGCAAAATTAAGCACATCCTCATAATAGGTGATCGCATAGATGAACTTCCAGTTGATCTGCGGGTTCGACGTGGCGTTCTCATGACGCCTAAAGTACGAGAGCGGCTTGGGATGTATAACGAAATCGCCGAGTTGAGCCAATTCAACCCACGCCGACAGGTCAATCAAGCCTCGGAAGAGATCACCTTCCATGCGATACAACCGGAATTGTCCATCGCCGTCAAATGCGTCCGCCTTGCGAAATAAGGCTGTTGTGTACTCCCCAACAAGATTCACATGATTGAGGGCCGTCAACCTTAGGAAATCACGGCCGGAAACCATTTTTAAGCCGTCTCCGGAAGCGTTGAAATGGTTGATGAAACCAGTCGTATGATTTCGGTCATCGATCAGATGGCGTGGAGAAAACGCAAGGCGCGTATTTCTATCCCTTGTCGCATCGAGTGCCTCCAACAGGAATTGTACGCAAAAAGGATGAAGAACGTCATCATCGAACAAGAATTTTATGTATTCGCCGTTCGCAATCTGAACCAGTCGACGCACGTTGCTCTCGGGCCCGGGATTCGGATTACGGCTATATTGAACAAACCGAACATATTTATCACATATTACCTTGATTGCATCGGTCGGACAGTCGTCAGACACAAGAATTTCGGCATCGACAAAGCTCTGGGCCAGTGCACTTCGAAGGCACAGCTCGAAATAATCGGGATTATATGCAGGAATACAGATCGATACACGCGGCATCGATACCCTCCGGACTTAAGAAAGATTGGAATTGGACGCAATTACCGCGTCCCGCCAGCTTCGCACATAAGGAAAATACTGGCGCAAAGATCGGGATAGATTTGCCCCAGATGATAGCATCCTTCGAGATATTCGCTGGAGATAATATCGGTCTCCAACAGCCGATCCCACTGAAAATTGGCCAACGCTTTGAAGAAGATGCCTGAGCGATGCACCACATTTAGCCCCGCTAATTTAGCATCACGCTCCAAGGTGTCCAACGAGTATGTGATCCGATGACCGTGTTCCAACTCCGCCGGCGTTACTGCCGAATTGTGACGTATCAAATCCATTTTGACC
>Ga0102591_1004428_pt1 | contig 10931 bp, 7 predicted proteins | sample AraplaCol_mCL_r2_2_FD_76860 | JGI IMG/M metagenome (GOLD analysis project Ga0102591, IMG submission 76860) | Arabidopsis root microbial communities from North Carolina, USA - plate scrape MF_Col_mCL_r2 (SPADES assembly) (version 2) | ecosystem: Host-associated > Plants > Roots > Endosphere... | reverse complement strand
CTCGATTCGGCCAAATACCCGGCCATCACCTACAAGTCGACCAAGTTCCTGTTCAACGGCGACAAGGTGGTTGGCGTGGAAGGCAACCTGACCATCAAGGGCGTGACCAAGCCGGTGAACCTGGAAGTGACTTCCTTCCACTGCATGCCGCACCCGATGTTGAAGAAAGATGCGTGCGGCGCCAATGCAATCGCCAAGATCAAGCGCTCCGACTTCGGCGCCGGCAAGTACGCGCCGCACGTCAGCGACGACGTGACCCTCGGCTTCTCGGTCGAATCCATCAAGGAATAAGCCTATGAAAAGATCGTTGCTGGCCGCAGCCTTGCTGGCTGCCGGTCTGTCGCACGTCCATGCGACGGACATGATCATCACCAATGGCAAAGTCGCCACGATGACGCGTGAAGGCAGCTTCGCGCAGGCAGTTGCCATCAAGGGCGGCGTGATTACTGCGGTGGGCAGCAATGCCCAGGTGCTCAAGCTGAAGAAGCCGGGCACACAGGTAATCGACGCCGGCGGCCGCACGGTCATTCCGGGTTTGAACGACTCGCACCTTCACATCATCCGCCAGGGCTTGAACTACAACGCCGAACTGCGTTGGGATGGCGTGACATCGCTCAAGCGCGCCATGCAGATGCTGCGCGAACAGGCCGCCCGCACGCCGGACGGCGCATGGATCAAGGTGGTGGGCGGTTTCAACGAATTCCAGTTCGAAGAAAAGCGTTTGCCGACGCTGGAAGAACTGAATGAGGCGGTGCCGGACAAGCCGGTATTCATCCTCTACCTGTACGGCCTTGGTTTCGTCAACAAGAAGGGCATCGAAGTCCTGGGCTACGACAAGGATACGAAGTACAAGGACGGCGTGGTGGAGCTGGGTGCGGACGGCAAGCCGACCGGCCTGCTGGTCGCCAAGCCGAACGCGATGGTGCTGTATTCCACGCTGGGCAAGACTGGTGCGCTGCCACGCGAGCAGCAACTTAATTCCACCATCCAGTACTACCGCGAGATGAACCGCCTGGGCGTGACCAGCGCGATCGACGCGGGCGGCGGCGGCCAGGCCTATCCCGACGACTACGCCGTCAGCCTGGAGCTGGCCAAGGGCGGCAAGCTGACCGTGCGCACTTCCTACTACCTGTTCGCGCAGAAGCCGGGCAAGGAGCTGGAGGATTACCAGCGCTGGCTCACGATGGCCAAGCCGGACCACAACGACCACATGTTCTACCCCAATGGCTACAACACCGAAGGGGCAGGGGAGAACCTGGTCTGGAGCGCAGCCGACTTCGAGAACTTCCTCGAGCCGCGCCCGGAAATGCCGGGCCATATGGAAAGCGAGCTGGAACCGGTGCTGCGCCTGCTGGTGAAGAACCGCTGGCCATTCCGCATCCACGCCACCTATGGCGAATCGATCGAGCGTGACCTGGCCGTGATCGAAAAGGTCAACCGTGAGATGCCGTTCAACGGCTTGCGCTGGTTCTTCGACCATGCGGAGACCATCACCGATGACCAGCTGGCACGCGTGAAGAAACTTGGCGGCGGCGTGGCGGTGCAGGACCGCATGTACTTCCAGGGCGAGCACTATTGGAAGCGCTATGGCGAGCAAACGCGCCAGATGCCGCCGATCCGCAAAATGCTGGAAATGAAGATTCCGGTCGGCCTGGGAACCGACGGCACGCGGGTGTCAAGCTATGGGCCGTGGCCATCGATTTACTGGGCAGTGACGGGCAAGACCGCGGGCGGCATGCCGATGTGGCAGGCCAAGGATCGCCTGACCCGTTACGAAGCCCTGAAGCTGATGACGCAAGGCAGCGCCTGGTTCAGCGGGGAAGAAAAGCTGAAAGGCCAGATCACGAAGGGCCAATATGCCGACCTGGTGATCCTGCCGAAGGACTACTTCAGCATCCCCGAAGCCGAGATCAAGACCCTGGAAAGCGCGCTGACAGTGGTGAACGGCCGCATCGTCCACGCCGGCGCCGACTTCGGTCAATACGCCCCCGAGCAAGCACCCGTGCAGCCCGAATGGAGCCCCGTCAAATACTACGGCGGCTACCAGAACCGCTAAGCTGCATGGCACAGCCTGTGTCAACCTTGGGGTCAGGCGCCGAGGTTGACACGGACTCGACGCTACACGGATGAGCTCGTGTCAACCAAAGAGCCTGACCCCAAGGTTGACACGGGCTCGGCTGTAGGTGTTGCGGGCGGGCCATTGACTTATTGGCGGCATGGTCAATACTTCCTTGACCCGCCCATCCCGCCCGAAGGTGTTCATATGGATCTGCTGCAATACCTGCCTCGCGTCGATTCGGCGCGCAGTGAAATCGTCGACCGAGGTATCGAGGTGCAAGCCAGCTTTAGCACCTTGTGCGCAGTGGAATATATGAAGTCGCATAACATCGCTCCCCACATCATCCAGCGCGTCTTGCTGCAACCGGCCCAGCGGCGCGCTTCGGCTCAGTTATGCACAAGAATTGACGACAAGTAACGCGCGACTTTAATTAGTTAAAGAACGTGCGTGAGAATTCGTGAGATTTTAAGTCCTTGATTTTGTTGGGACTTTTTTCTGCACATTGAACGGGCAGTTTATTGGAAATGGCGTCGTTGAGGGCTGTTTGCCTTGTCAAGACCCCCTTATCAACAAAGATATCCACAAACAATGTGGATAATCGGAAAAGCCCTTTTCAATCCGCCACTTACGGCGTTTTGTCCGGAATTCGATGGGAAATGACTGCAAAATAACTACTGTACGTGCGTACAGTAGTTATTTGAGGATGTGCCCGGAGGCCTTGAAACTGCCCGGTTCGGCGCCCGGCTGCACCTGGATATCCACAGTTGAGGCAGGCTGGCCGATGACCAGCTGGCCCGACCAGGCTTCACCGTTCTGCAGACCCTGCAGGATGGCTGCGAATTGCTCACGGTGGTGGTTGTACTTGGCCAGCTGCGACTGCAGGATCTGCAGGTCGGAGTAATTGCGCAGCGAAGAAATCACCGTGGTGAACAGCTTGCGCGTGGTGAGGTCGGTCTTGCACCAGAAATCGTTGATGTCGTAGTCGAGGATGATGCTGTGCTCGAGCGCCTGTCCCGGCTGGCCGGTCCGCAACACGATGCGCACCAGTTCATTCTTCAGCTCGGAGCGGATCTGATTGGCGACGCGCAGGCCGGCGTCGCTGGTCTCCATGATGACGTCCAGCAGCACCAGGGCCACGTCGGGGTTGTTGCGCAGGGTGGTCAGGGCTTCTTCGCCGGAGTAGGCGTGCAGGAAGCTGAGGCGGCGCCCCATGAAGCATGCATTGCTGAGTGAGAACTTGGTGACCACGTGGACGTCGACGTCGTCATCGACGATCAATACCCGCCAGGGAGCGGGATTGGCGCCTGGAGCCTGCTCGGCGGAACTGGCTTGCGCCTCGTCGTCGATCATCCATCCTTCGCTTGAATCGTCGTCAGGAACTTTAACGTCCATGCATTTTCCTTTGTCGGTTGTGGACACACTATTCCGCGCCAGAACTTTTGTCAAAATATTTTCCGAAGGCTCAGTGAGTTGCAAAATGGCACGCACTCTACTGCGCTAAGTCATTGATTTTATTCAGACTAATCGATTGCCAAAGAATTGGGCAATTTGTTGAAAGCCGCGCCGTTAAAGGCGAAACGGGCTGTCAAGACCCGCTTCTCCACACGTTTATCCACAGCGGAAGTGGATAACTTAAATTTCGTCTTTAAAAACTTCGCATTACGGCAATTTTATCATCCGGACTATCAAGCTGCTGCCTTGAGCCGGTTCAGTTCGTCCAGGAAGCGCTCGCAAGCGAGTCCCGGCGGCCAGGGTTCCCAGGCTGGTTCGCCATACAAGGCCTGCAATGGATCTTCATGCAGGGGCACGGACGTAATCTTCAAGGTGCGTCGGACTTCCTCGCCGCTCCAGCCGACCACATGCACGGCCTCGCTGGCGGCAGCCAGGCGGTCGGCACGCTTGTGGACCTGGTACTCCTTCGGCGTCCAGGCCGGAAGGCCGTAGCGCAGGAACACGGCCTGTTCCAGGCGCTGGCTCAGTTCGCGGAAGCTGTCGCCCAGGAAGGGCTTGAGCACGGAGATGCAGTCAAAGCCCAGCAAGCCTTCTTCGGCGTCGTGCAGCAGCTCGCGCAGGGAGCGCAGGGGATCGAGCGGGGTGGGCGACCATAGGCGGCGCAATTGCAGCACCGTGAGCGAATGCTGGGCGACGGAGAGGGGCAAGGGCCAGGCCGAGTGTCCGCCCCAGCGATAGGTGCGCGCCAGGCCCAGTGCGAGGTCGGCGTCGTCCCAATCGAAGGGCGTGGGATCCAGCAAGTCCAGCCGGCGGCCGGATGGCATGCGCACCCAGGCGCGTTGAGTCGTCATGCCGCTATCGTATCGTCGCGACGCAGGTCGTTGCAAGCTTGCAGGATAAGTGTCTCGAGTTCGGGCAACAGGGCGGAGGCGGAATCCAGGTCGCCGGCCGCGCTGGCCTTTTCCATTTGATGGCACAGGGTGTGCAGTTCGGGCGCGCTCAGGTAGCCGCAACTGCCTTTCAGTGCGTGGAAGGCGCTGGTGGCGCCTTCGCCGTCGCCGTTCTGCAGCGCCAGGCGGCCTTCGTCCATCCGGCGCGGCGCTTCTTCCAGGAAGGCTTGCGCAATGCGCTGCTGGTGGCGCGCCGTCATGCCGCTGAGCGGCAGGATGTGGATCGCCGGGCTGGCCGGTTCGACGCCGAACATGTCGTCCAGTTCGGCCAGCGTGGGGGCGGTGCGCGGCAGGCTGCGGCCGCGATTGAGCAATTGGGCGATGGTCTTTTCAAGCTGGTCGAACAGCAGGCGTTCGTCGACCGGCTTGCTGAGGAAGGCGTCCATGCCGGCCGACAGGTAGCGCGCGCGGTCGAGGTCGTTGGCGTTGGCGGTGAGGGCGATGATCGGTATCAGCGGGTCGCGCGATGGGTAATCCTGGCTGCCGCCGCGGCGCACCAGGCGCGCGGCCTGCTCGCCGTCCATCTGCGGCATGCGGCCGTCCATCAGCACCAGGTCGAAATCCTGTTCATGCAGGGCGCGCAGGGCTTCCAGGCCGTTTTCGACGACCGTCACTTCGTGGCCCATGCCTTCCAGCAGGGTGCTGATGATGATCTGGTTGGTGCGCACGTCTTCCGCGCACAGCACGCGCAAGCGGTAGGCATGGCGCAGGTGGGCCGGGATCTTGACCGGATCCTGCTCCGGCGGCCCGCCCAGTGCCAGCGGCAGCGAGAAGCGCAGCGTGGTGCCTTTGCCGAGGCGGGTGTCGGCTTCGATCTGGCCGCCCATCAGGTCGACCAGCTCCTTGCAGATGGCCAGGCCAAGCCCGGGGCCGTCGGCGCGGCGGGTGGACGACAGGTCGGCCGGCTCGAACTTGCGGAACAGGCGCGGCAGCATTTCCAACGGGATGCCGGGGCCGGTGTCGGTGATGCTGAAACTGACCCGAGCCAGTCCGTCGGTCGTTTCGCCGGATGCGCGCAGCCGGACTTCCCCGCGTTCGGTGAACTTGATGGCATTGCCCAGCAGGTTAAGCAGGATCTGGCGGATGCGATTGGGGTCGCCCTGCACATGGCGCGGCAAGCCGGGCGCCAGCTCGCAGCGCAGCAGCAGGGCCTTGGCGTCGGCTTGCGGGCGCAGGATGGTGATGGCTTCGTCGATGATGTCGATCAGGTCCAGGTCCTGCGTATTGATCGACAGGCGGCCGGCGTCGATGCGGGAAAAGTCGAGCAGGTCGTTCAGGATGGCCAGCAGGGCTTCGCTGTTTTTCAGCCCGATGCGCAGGTATTCGACCGTGCGGTCGGCGATGGTGCGGTCGCGCAGGGCAAACTTCAGCATGCCGATCACGCCGGCCAGCGGCGTGCGGATGTCGTGGCTCATGGCCGCCAGGAAGTCGATGCGGTGGCGGCCCAGCTTCTCATTTTGAATCTGGGTTTGCTTCAGCGCGGCTTCGCGCGCTGCCAATTGCTTCTTTAAGCTGCGGTTCTCCCATATCAGCAGGATAAACGCCGCCAACCCCAGAATTATTAAGAGGGGTGCAACTAGTTCAATAAACGATGCAAACGAAGAAAGCAAAATATTAATGATCTCCTCAATAGCAATTATTGTAATGGACAAATTAACATGGCGTGATACCGAATTGTTATGCCCCGCGGCTGTCGTGTATGATCCTGGCTATGTTAATTTCTCCTGAACAAGGGCTGGCCTTCCTGGCCGCCGCCATGCTCATTACTATTTCCCCAGGTCCCGATAACCTGATGGTATTAAGTATGGGCATGTCTCGTGGACGCAAGCAGGGCGTGGTGTTCGGCCTGGGCTGCGCCCTGGGTTGTCTTAGCCACACGCTGCTGGCTGCCTTGGGCGTCGGGGCGCTGATTGCCGCGTCGCCAACAGCCTTTACCGCGCTCAAGGTTGCGGGGGGACTCTACCTGATCTGGATGGGATATGGCGCACTGCGCAGCAAGGGTGGCGCCAGGGTGGGGCAGGCGGCCTTGCCGGAAGAATCTTTGAGCAAGCTGTTTGCCAAAGGATTGTTTGCCAATGCGATCAATCCGAAGGTGGTTCTGTTCTTCCTGTCCTTCCTGCCGCAGTTCGTGGTGGCAGGGCGCGGCGACGCGAGCTGGCAGACCGCCCAACTGGGCCTGATCTTCACCCTGCAGGCTTGCCTGCTGTTCGGGACCCTGGGCTATTTCTCGGGCGCGGTGGGCAAATGGATCAACCGTAATCCGCGCGCCGGCTTGTGGCTGGATCGCGGCGCCGGTGCGATTTTCGTCGGCCTGGGCTTGCGCCTTATCGTCGCGCGCTGATCGCGAACCTCAGTTCCAGTTCGTCCTTTACCGCCAGCGCGCCGCCAAAGACGGCAAATGGCGTGATGCCGAAGTCGGTTTGCCTGACGGTGAAGGCGCCGCTGGCCAGCACCGTGGCGCCATCCTCACGCAACTGCAGCGGCACCTTGTACTCGCGCGTCACGCCATGCAGGGTGATTTCGGCGCGCAGCATATTGCGCGAATTGCCTTCGAACGCTGCCTTGACCAGCACCCACGGATAGCTATCCGCGCGCAGCACCTTGCTGAACATATTGCGGCGCGTGCCGTCGATGGCATCGGCCGAAGGCTGGGTCTCCAGCCCGGCCTCCTTGCGCAGGACCGCTTCGTCAACCGTCAACTGGTCGAGGCGGAAGCGCAATTCTGTGCGGCCCTGTTCCATATCGATGAAGCCCTCAACCTGGCGCGCAGCGACCACGTGGTCGTGGCCCATGCGCGCCAGCGGCCCGCCGCGGCGAACCGTAATCGTGATGAGCGAGTCGCCTGCCACAATACGGTGCGCCGAAGGGTTGCCGTGCGGCGCGGGTGCCGCCGCCGTCGCCGGCTGGGAGGCAGCGGGCGCCGGGGGCTGTGTGCCGCAGGCGGAAATGGCCAATGCCGCCGCTAAAAACGCGGATCGGAAAGTCCATTTGCAAATTTTTTTTAGCATTGTGACTATTGGATAGTTTCTATTATAAAAAGTGTACTATCTTAAACGAAGTCGTGATGTTTTCGTTTTTCGAGAATATCCCCTTGCACTTTCAAATCTCTCCCGATTTGAATCCCTTTACCCGCGCAAAGACGCGGGTATTTTTTTGCCGGGATATTTTGATTCCTTAATGAACTCCTAAGCCTCGGATTCCTGAAAGCTGGCAAAGTACATCCATAGCGTACAGCGTTCCTGTGCGCCGGGTTGCCGGATTCCTCAATCCGGCACGGTTTCTTCTCTTCAATCCCCGCGCCCTCAAAAGCGTTTTTCACCGGCCCCCTCCAAATGGCCGGTTTTTTTTTTGCTCTGCAGAAATCCATCCGCAAACCGGCATCGCGCCCGTGGATATCGATAACATAAAGTTTAAGCAATTGTCTGAAGTGCATGTTATATTGGGCTGGTATCGATAACACGCGAGGAGACGCGCGTGCTTCGGTATGCCCCTCGGATATTGCTTAGATAAATGATAAGGATAATCATGCATAACCACTCACTTCAGGGCGGGGTCACGGCCAGGTTCAGGATGCTTGCCATTGCGGCAGCCATGGCCATTGCAGTTTTCCCCGCACACGCCGTCAGCTTTGTCGCCACGCCGGAATTCCAGCCTGTTGTTAGCGCTACCGGATTCCGTCACCCAGCCTTGGGCATTACGCAGGCACAGTTCGAATATGCGCGCCAGCAGGTACGCGCCGACGTCGAGCCTTACAAGACTTACTACAACACCCTCGCAACGGTTTGCTGCAATTACGCGAACATCAACCTGCTGCCGACCAATCGCGACTCGACCAAGATCGACACGCCCAACACGCCGAATTTCAACGGCAACACCGCCCAGGTACGCTTGATCAATGACTCGCAGGGCGCTTTGACGCAGGCCATCCTGTACTACATCACGGGGCGCAACGAGTACCGCCGCAACGCCATGCGCATCCTGCGGACCTGGAGCAACATGAACCCGAACGGCTACGCCTACTATCCGGATGCGCACATCCACACCGGGGTGCCGCTGTTCCGCATGCTGGCCGCCGCCGAAATCATGCGCTACACACCGGGCGACCCGACCTATACCGCCTATCCGCTGGTGTGGACCGACACCGATACCCAGAAACTGAAGGACAACCTGGTCGATCCGATGGAGCGCACTTTCTTCGCCAGCAATGAGCGCTTCATGAACCAGCACGTGTACTCGCTGGTCGGGCGCATGACCGGCGCGATCTTCACCGACAACCGTGCGCGCTACGACGAAACCGTGGAGTGGATGACGGTGAATGCGACTTCGACGCGCCAGAACATCAACGGCGCGATCCTGCCGCTGATCCCGCTGATCGAACCGGACAGCCCTTACAACAAGTACGGCTATCCCTTCTACCAGATCCAGGAAATGCAGCGCGACCAGGCCCACGGCGGCGACAACGTCGACAACCTGACCGGCTTGCTGCGCCTGGTCACGGCACAGGGCACGAAGGTCGACCCGTTCACCGGCAAGCCATCCACCTCGGGCGACGCGGTCAGCGTGTACAAGTTCGGCGGCAACCGCGTGCTGATGGGCGCTAACGCGTATTCCCAGTTCATGCTTGGCTATGCCGCTCCGTGGGCCGATACCTCGGGCGGCACATCGACCCAGTCGGAGGCTTACCGCGGCCGCCTGTACGAAGTGGGCGGCATTCCCGAGCTGTATAACGTCTACAAGTATGAGGAGGGCGTCGATGTGGACGTGGAGGCGCCGTTCCTCGCCACGGCGGCCGCGCATTCGAACGACCTGGTCACCCGCTGGGGGCCGGGCTCGCCGCAAAACAAGGACATGGGGGCGGAAGCTTTCCTGACCCTGCCAAAGGTGCTGACCGGGACCACGCTGCCGGCCAGCACCGGCATGCTGGAAACCGAGCGCAAATCGGTGTTCCTGAAAGGCGACTGGAGCAAGGTCACCGAAGGCGACCGCACCTTCGGGCATGCCAACGTCACGCCGGCCGGCGCCACGGTGGTCTTCCACGACGTGCAGTATGCCGACCGGGGCAAGTATGCGCCGGTGGGGGTGATGATCCGTACCAACGCCGTGACCAAACTGGCGGCCAGCGCGACCGAGAGCGCCAGTCCCTGGGTCGAGATGACGGTGCCGAATACGGAAGGCCAGTGGCGCTACATCGTGCCCGATACGGCGTGGGCGGCAACTCCGGGCAAGCGCCAGGGCGACAACATCATCTACTTCAAGTTCACCGGCGAAGAAGGGGCCACGGTCGACGTGGACTTCGTGAATATGTCCGCACCGGCCCAGCTGACGCCTCCGCGTTTCGCCATGCCGGTGATTCCGGCGACGGAGCTGGTGGTGCAGGGCGTGCCGTACCAGGCCACCTACACCGCAACCGACGCGCAGGTGGGCGACAGCGTCGTGTACAAGGCCATCAGAATCCCGCAAGGGGCCACGCTGGATACATCGACCGGCGCCTTCAACTGGACGCCGGCCGCAGGACAAAGCGGCATGCATGACATTGTCATCAGCGCCACTGACGGCATCTCGATCAGCGTCATGACGGCGCGCCTGAGCGTGCAGCCCGACCGCGCCAGCGCCTTCGCAGCGGCCCAGGGCGGCTACGATCCGGCCAGCGTCTACACCACGCCGTCGCTGGCCGTGTTCATGCAGGAGATCGCGCCGCTGCGGGAACAGATGATGACGGTATCCGACGCCGACTTCCCGGCCTTGCTGAAACAGGTGCAGGCCGTCGCAGCCAAGCTTGAATTGCTCAACCCGCGCGTGGCGCTGGATGGCAGCCTGGATTGGAGCAAGCATATGGTGACCACCACCACGCTGGACGTGAACCGCGTCGCCTTGCTGGTGGACGGCGATTACAACAGCACCTCGGGCGACCTGCGCAACCTGGTAACCATCGACTTCGGCGAGAACTATCGCGTGGCAGCCAGCGCCTTCGGCATCCAGGCCCGCTTCATGTTTGCCAACCGCTCGCAAGGCATCAACACCTACGGCTCGAACGACAATTCCAACTGGACCCTGCTGACCAGCCGTGAGACCACCGATACCAGCGAACGCAATTTCGAACTGGAGCTGATCCCGGTATTGCCTGGGCTGTCAGACGCGCGCTTCCGCTACTTCATGGTGCGTGTCGATCATCCGGGCCCTCCGACCGATCCGGCCTATCCGGGCATCTCGTCCTATAGCGAGTTGCGCTTCCACGCCGACCGCTTCGACCTGCTGGCGCCAGAGGATGTTTCGGACAGCGTCAACATGTCGCAATCGGGCCTGACGCTGAACCGCTTCACGCAGAAGTACACCGGCACCGTCAACATCGTCAACTCGACGGACAAGACCATCAGCGGGCCGCTGCACTTCCATCTCGCAGGCCTGACCAGCGGCGTCACGCTGGATAACCAGACCGGCATCAAGGATGGCGTGCCCTACATCACGCTGCC
>Ga0102591_1004425_pt1 | contig 10944 bp, 9 predicted proteins | sample AraplaCol_mCL_r2_2_FD_76860 | JGI IMG/M metagenome (GOLD analysis project Ga0102591, IMG submission 76860) | Arabidopsis root microbial communities from North Carolina, USA - plate scrape MF_Col_mCL_r2 (SPADES assembly) (version 2) | ecosystem: Host-associated > Plants > Roots > Endosphere... | reverse complement strand
AAGGCCCTGGCCCGGCTGCGCGAGGCGTGCCTGGAGGCCGGCTAAATCTTCCCGTCGAGCTTGGCCTCCAGCCGGGCCAGGGTCGCCTTCAGCTCCTCCTGCTCAGTGTGGCTGAACTCGTTGGCGTCCTTGATGCAGCGCGAGCAGATGTTGCCGATCAGCAGGGGCAGGATCAGCAGCAGGGTCACGTGCATCAGCACCACGGCCGTGATGCGCCCGCCCAGCGTGGCGGGGTACATGTCGCCATAGCCGACCGTCGTGGCCGTGACGCAGGCCCACCAGACCCCGTCGAGATAGGTCTTGCCCTCGAAGACGGCATAAGCGCCGGCCGCGGCCAGCAAGACCACGAGATAGAGGATCAGCAGTTCTCGAACGGTATCCAGGTATTTGAGCATGGGTCGCCCTCGCGTTGAGCCGCTAGCTCGCCTGGGCGCGATCCGTGCGTCAACTGCGCCGGCGCGCGGCGTCGGCCAGATAGAGCTCCAGGTGGGTGTAGCCCGAGCCGTCCTTGGCCAGGGCCGGGCCGTCGGCTGCGCTTTTTGGGTTCAGGCCGTGGGCCTTTTCCCAGGCGTCGGGCATGCCGTCGCCGTCGGTGTCGGGCGCGGACTTGCCGGCGGGCAGGGCGGGCCAGCCGCCGACGTCCTTCTGGCTGTTGATCACCGTCCCCGTGCGGTCGCGCACCCCGGCCAAGATCCGGGCGTCGACGCTGTCGCGGAACACCGAGGCCCCGGCGTCGGCCAGCACGCGGTCATAGGCCTTGTCGGCCGCCTCGGGCGTCACCGGCGCGACCTCGATCGGCGCGGCCTGGCGATAGCCGGCCGGCTCGGGGATGGTGAAGGTCACCAGACTCCAGGGATCGGCCGGAACCGCCCCGGCCATGCTGTTGCCGGCGAAATAGGCGCGGGCCAGCGTGTTGCTTTCCTGGAAGGCCACGGGCTTGCCGCTGCTGGGACCGGGCACATAGGCGTTGTCGACGAAGTTGTAGGCCGCCAGGGCCGCCTTGTCGGCGTCGTAGCCGGCATAGCCCTTGCCCCAGTTGTAGAAGACGTTCGAGCGGAAATCGAAGAGGGCGCCGACCGGGTCCTTGTCGGGGCCGTCGTAGTTGCCGGGGCGCGGCATGCGGGCCATGTGGCTGGCCCACAGATTGTGGTGGAAGCTGATCTTCGAGCCCATGCCGCCGCGGATCAGGCTGCCATAGCCGTGGTCGCCCTTGGCGTGCAGCGAGTGGGCCATGGACTCGGCGATGATCGACCATTGCACCGTCAGGTCGAAGAAGCCCTGGCCCTCCTCGCCGTAGCGGGCCGAGGCCGACAGGGTCTCGTCCACCGACCAGCTGGCCGAGACGTGGTCGAGGATGATCCTCCGGCCCTTGTTGATCCAGATCGCGTCGCTCTCGGTCTTGCTCTCGTCGCCCAGGCGCGAGCGGACGAAGCGGATGACCACGTCGTCGGCGGCGACGACCAGGGTGTGGTCGCGCACGGTGATCCCGCCGCCCGGCGCGGTCTGGCCGGCGATGGTGATGCGCGGCTCGCTGATCTTCAGGTCGGACTTCAGCTGGATCGTGCCGGCCACGTCGAACACCACGGTGCGCGGCCCCTTGGCCTCGACGGCGGCCCGCAGCGAGCCGGGGCCTGAATCCTCCAGGTTGGTGACCTTGATCACCGCCCCGCCGCGGCCGCCCTGCGACAGCCGGCCCGCGCCCTCGGCGCCGGGGAAGGCGAGGGTCTGGCTCATGGCCGCCGTCGCGCCGCCGAGCAGGGTCAGCGCCGCGGCGCCGGCGAGCAGGCGCGGGAGGATAGGGCGGATGGTCATGGCGGCGTATCTCTCCCCGAAGGCCGGCGAGCGTCGATCGCGTCTCGTCCTGACGAGGCGACCCTGCCCGCCTCTTCGAGAAATGTCCACCGGTGTCATAAGGTGTGGCCGCCAAGCACCTTGTGACGCTTGGTTGATGGATAACGTTGTTATGCGGATTGTTTGAGCAATCTCTGCTCGAAAGCTGTGCGATTCAGGGGCTGCTGTTCGCCCGTTCCCTCGCCACGCGAAGTTTCCTTCTGAAATGGGCGGTGGAAACCTGACGCTGGTGTCAACCTTACCGGAGCTTTCGATTCGCGTTCCCGGGGGGGAGCATTCATGTCCGTCGAAGAATCCACCCTCCGCCCGGAGCGCATCCTCGACCTGTCCGAGCGGCTGAGCATCGTCGCCGGCCAGAAGATCGGCGAGATCTCGACCGTCAACCGCGCGGCCAAGATGCTGGCCATCAACGCCCTGATCGTCGCCGCCCGCGCGGGCGAGGCCGGCAAGGGCTTCGCCATCGTCGCCGAGGAGTTCAAGAAGATCTCCACCCAGATCGACGAGGTGGCCGGGGCCCTGGAAAGCCAGGTGCGCGCCGACCTTGACGAACTGACCGCCATCGGCGGGGCGATCCTGTCGCACCTGCGCGGCCAGCGGCTGGCGGACCTGGCCCTGAACGCCATCGAGATCATCGACCGCAACCTCTATGAGCGCACCTGCGACGTGCGCTGGTGGGCCACCGACAGCGCTGTTGTCGACTGCGCCATGGCCCCGTCGCGCGAGGCCGCCGACTACGCCAGCCAGCGCTTGCGCGTCATTCTCGACGCCTACACCGTCTATCTGGACCTGTGGATCTGCGACACGGCCGGGCGGGTGATCGCCAGCGGCCGGCCCGACAAGTATCGCGGCGTGCAGGGCGCCTCGGTCGCCAACGACTCGTGGTTCCAGGAAGCCATGCGCACCAAGAGCGGCGATGATTTCGCCGTGGCCGACATCGCCCGCCAGCGCCTGCTCGACGAGGCCCCGGTCGCCACCTACGCCACCGCCATCCGCGAGGGCGGCGAGGCCAAGGGCAAGGTGATCGGCGTGCTGGGCGTCCACTTCGACTGGCGCCCGCAGGCCCAGGCCATCGTCGACGGCGTGCGCATGACCGACGAGGAGCGCTCGCGCTCGCGGGTTCTGCTGCTCGACCAGAACCACCGGGTGCTGGCGGCCTCGGACGGGCAGGGCGTGCTGGTGGAAACCTTCAAGCTCGACACCTCGCACGGTTCGATGGGCAGCTACGCCGAGGGCGACCGCACCATCGGCTACGCCCTGACCCCCGGCTACGAGACCTACAAGGGCCTGGGCTGGTACGGCTGCTTGGTGCAGCGCCAGGCCGTGGACACGCCGCTGCCGGTGGCGGAGCGATCCGTGGACAACGTGCTGCGGCTGAAGGCGTAGGCTTCCTTCTCTCCTTGCGGGAGAAGGTGGCGGCGAAGCCGACGGATGAGGGGTCTCTCAGACATGAGACGCTTCACCCGGCCTGGACCGCCGCGGCGAGTTCGTCGGAAGAGGGCGGCGCGCTCTATCTCTGTCCGGAAATCCCCAAACCGTAAAATCCCAGCTTTCGCGGGGATTTTACGGAGGAGTGGTCACTCAGTACCGCCCGGTCTTGGGGCAGGCGGGGCCGGCGCCGGTGGTGAAGGTCTTGCGGCCGTTGCGCCAGCTCATGGTGCAGGTCCGCAACGAGGTGGCCAGAACGCGGAGCATCTCGAGGTCGCCTTGCAGGCGCTCGGGGGTGGTGGTCAGGGAAAGAACGAGGTCACGGGCGCCGTCTCCGCCGCGATAGGTGGTTTCGATGGCATATGAGGTCACGCCGGTCGCGTCGGTCCGGCGGCACACCGGCTGGTCGGTGTCGAACAGGCGCATCACGGCGACCTTGTCGCAGGGCGGCTCGGGCGGCGCGTCCTCGCCCAAGGCGTAGCCGTAATAGACCGCGATGAACGCCAGGTCCTTGGGCGGCTCGGCGTCGCCGACGGCGACGGCGCAGGAAACCGGCTTCAGGAACAGCGTCACGCCGTGATCGGCCCCGGCCCAATCGGCCGGGAGACGGCAGTTGAAGACGCCCGGAGGCGTTCGGAACGTCAGGCCATGCTCCGCCGAGACGTAGGTCGGCGGCGGCGGGACGGCCATCTCCGAGGGCGAGCCGCCGGCCAGCAGCCAGGCGGCGACGAGAACGGGCAGCATGTGCGGGGACTCCGAGAGCGCCCGTATGCTCGCGCCGCTCAGTCCACTGCGGCAAGCACTTTTCGGATCGTCTCCACCACGCGGTCGATCTGGGCCTCTTCGATGATCAGCGGCGGCGACAGGGCGATGATGTCGCCGGTGACGCGGATCAGCAGGCCCTGGTCGAAGGCGGCCTCGAAGGCCTCCATGGCCCGGGCCGTCGGGGCGCCGGGGCGGGGCGAAAGCTCGATGCCGGCGATCAGGCCGAAGTCGCGGATGTCGATCACGTGGCGGGCGTCGGCCAGCGAGTGGACGGCGGCGCGCCAGTAGGGCTCGATGGCCAGGGCGCGCTCGAACAGGCCCTCGCTCTGATAGATCTCCAGCGTCGCCAGGCCCGCCGCGCAGGCCAGCGGGTGGCCCGAATAGGTGTAGCCGTGGAAGAACTCGATGGGCGCGTCGGCGCCGTCGAGCATGGCCTCGTAGATCGCCGTGCTGGCGGCCACAGCGCCGGCCGGCACGGCGGCGTTGGTCAGGCCCTTGGCCATGCAGAGGAGGTCGGGCGTCACCCCGAAGCGGTCGGCGGCGAACGGCGCGCCGACCCGGCCGAAGCCGGTGATCACTTCGTCGAAGATCAGCAGGATGTCGTGCCTGTCGCAGATCGCCCGCAGCTTTTGCAGGTAGCCCTCGGGCGGCACGAGCACGCCGGTCGAGCCCGCGACCGGCTCGACGATGACGGCGGCGATGTTGGAGGCGTCGTGCAGGGCGACGATGCGTTCCAGCTCGTCGGCCAGGTGAGCGCCGTGCTTGGGCAGGCCCTGGGCGAAGACGTTCTCGGCGATGCCGTGGGTGTGGGGCAGGTGGTCGACGCCGGTGAGCAGCGAGCCGAAGTACATCCGGTTCTTGGGGATGCCGCCCACCGAGATGCCGCCGAAGCCGACGCCGTGATAGCCGCGCTCGCGGCCGATCAGCCGGGTCTTGGTCCCCTTGCCGCGGGCGCGGTGATAGGCGAGCGCGATCTTCAGGGCGGTGTCGACCGACTCCGAGCCGCTGTTGGTGAAGAAGATCCGGTCCAGGCCCTTCGGCGTCACCTGGGCCAGGCGCGAGGCGAAGGAAAAGGCCAGCGGGTGGCCGAGGTTGAAGCTCGGCGCATAGTCCATCTCGCCGGCCTGCCTGCGGATCGCCTCGGTGATCTGCTCGCGGCCGTGGCCGGCGTTGACGCACCACAGGCCAGAGGTGGCGTCGAGGATCTGGCGGCCGTCGGGCGTGGCGTAGTGCATGCCCTTGGCGCTGGCGAGCAGGCGCGGATTGGCCTTGAACCGCCGGTTGGGCGTGAACGGCATCCAGTAGGCGTCGAGGTCGTTGGCGCCGAAGTCGGGCATGAGCGAGGTCCTTCGCGAGACCTTGCATTGTGATCGCAATTATCGGCTAGCTGGCAAGCCCTGGAATGCGTCGCGGAGAGGAGGGGACATGGCCGAGCCGAAAACGCGCCGTCCCCTGGCCGATTCCACGGCGGTGCATGACCAGGTCTACGACTCCATCCGCCAGGCCCTGATCACCGGCAAGATCGCCCCTGGTGTCGGGGTTTCCCTGCGCAGCCTGGCGGCCGAGCTGGGGGTCAGCCCCATGCCGGTGCGCGACGCGGTGCGCCGCCTGGTCGCCGAGCGGGCGCTGGCGATCAACCCGGCCAACAAGCGCCTGTCGGTGCCCTCCCTGAGCGCCGAGCGGCTGGAGCAGTTGGAGCTGGCGCGGCGGTGGATCGAGCCGGAACTGGCCGCCCGCGCCGCGCCCAGGGCCGACGAAGCCTTGGTGCGCAAGCTGAAGCTTATCGACCAGGACTTGGAAGACGCGCTTCGCGTGGGCGACGTCGACGGCTACATGGTCGCCAACCACGCCTTCCACTTCGCCATCTACGAGCGGGCCGGGGCCGAGGTGCTGCTGGCCATGGCCGGCGGGCTGTGGTTGCAGATCGGACCGTTCATGCGGGTGGTGTTCGGCCGGGTCGGCACCGGCAGCCTGCCGGCCGACCGTCACGCCGAGGCCATGGACGCCCTGAAGGCCCGCGACGCCGACGGCGCCCGCCGCGCCATCGCCGCTGACCTGTCCGAAGGCATGGACAAGATGCGGGCGGCGGTCGGCGCCGAGTCCGGCTTGACAGGGTCGATGGCGGCGCAAACTGTGATCACAATTCGATGAGGCCCTTCGCGTGACCGTTCCCGCGTCCATCTCCGAACAGCTGCGTCGCCTGGCTCTTCCCGGCCGGGCGGTGATCGACGGCGCCCTGGTCGAGGCGGCCTCGGGCGGAACGTTCCCCAATGTCGGGCCGCGCGACGGCAGGGTGCTGAACCGGGTGGCCGCCTGCGACGGGGCCGATGTCGAGCGCGCCGTGGCCGCCGCCCGCGCCGCCTTCGAGGACGGCCGCTGGCGCGACCTGCATCCTCGCCAGAAGAAGAAGGTGCTGTTCCGCCTGGCCGAGCTGATGGAGCGCGACGCCGAGGAGCTGGCCCTGCTGGAGAGCCTGGACGTCGGCAAGCCGATCCGCGACGCCCGAGCCGTCGACATCCCGCTCGCGATCAACACCACCCGCTGGTACGCCGAGGCGCTGGACAAGGTCTATGGCGAGGTCGGCGCCTCGCCGGCCGACCGTCTCTCCTTCGCCACCCACGAGCCGCTAGGCGTGATCGGGGCGATCGTGCCGTGGAACTTCCCGCTGCACATGGCGATGTGGAAGGTCGCGCCAGCCCTGGCCATGGGCAATTCCGTCGTCCTCAAGCCGGCCGAGCAGTCGCCGCTGACGGCGCTGAAGCTGGGCGAGTTGGCCCTGGAAGCTGGGCTCCCGGCAGGGGTGCTCAACGTGGTCCCCGGTTTCGGGGCGATCGCCGGCCAGGCCCTGGCGCGGTCGATGGACGTCGACATGATCGCCTTTACCGGCTCTGGCCCCACCGGCCGGCGGCTGATGGAATATGCGGCCCAGAGCAATCTCAAGCGCGTGTCGCTGGAGCTGGGCGGCAAGTCGCCCCAGATCGTCTTCGCCGACTGCCCGGACCTGGATGCGGCCGCGGAGGCCGCCGCCTGGGGCGTGTTCTATAACCAGGGCGAGGTCTGCACCGCCGCCTCGCGCCTGCTGGTCGAGGCCTCGATCAAGGACGAGTTCCTCGAGAAGGTGGTCGCGGTCGCGCGCACCATCCAGGTCGGCGATCCGCTGGATCCGGAGACCGGCTTTGGGGCCATGGTCAGCGAGCGGCAGATGAAGACCGCGCTCGGCTATATCGACAAGGCCCGCGAGGAGGGCGGCGATCCCGTGCTGGGCGGGAACCAAGTGCGCACGGAGACCGGCGGCTTCTATGTCGAGCCGACGATCTTCGACGGCGTGCTGCCGGAGCACCACTTGGCCCAGGAAGAGGTGTTCGGACCCGTCCTGGGCGTGCTCAGCTTCACGGGCGAGGAGGAGGCCTTCGCCCTGGCCAACGACACGGTCTATGGCCTGGCCGCCGGCCTGTGGACCAGCGACATCAATCGCGGGCTGAAGGGCGCGCGGAAGCTGAAGGCCGGGCTCGTCTGGGTCAACGGCTGGGACGCCTGCGACATCACCATGCCGTTCGGGGGCTTCAAGCAGTCGGGCTTCGGCCGTGACCGCAGCCTTCATGCGTTGCACAAGTACGCCGACCTGAAGTCGGTGTCCGTGACGCTGAGGTAGCCCCACATGACCGCCCTGAACCTTGTCGAAACCGCCGCCCTGATAGACGGCCTCTGGATCGAGGGCGACGCGACCTTCGCCGTCACCAATCCGGCCGACGGCGAGACGATCGCCGAGGTCGCCGAGCTGGGCGCGGCCGAGACGCGGATCGCCATCGAGGCCGCGCACCGGGCGTTTCCCGGGTGGGCGGCCAGGACGGCCAAGGAGCGCGGGGCGATCCTGCGCCGGTGGAGCGACCTGATGCTCGCCCACGCCGACGACCTGGCTCGCCTGATGACGGCCGAGCAGGGCAAGCCGCTGGCGGAATCCAAGGGCGAGGTGGTCTACGGCGCGTCGTTCATCGACTGGTTCGCCGAGGAGGCCAAGCGCGGCTACGGCCATACCATTCCGACGCCGGATCCCAAGAAGCGCCTGGCCTCGATCAAGCAGCCGATCGGGGTGTGCGCGGCGATCGCGCCGTGGAACTTCCCGATCGCCATGATCACCCGCAAGGTCGGACCGGCCCTGGCGGCCGGCTGCACCGTGGTGGTCAAGCCGGCGGCCGAGACGCCGCTGTGCGCCCTGGCCATCGCGCGACTGGCGGTGGAGGCGGGCGTGCCGGCCGGCGTGCTCAACGTCGTCACCGGCACGGACGCCAGCGCCATCGGCAAGGCCCTGTGCGAGGACGGCCGGGTGCGCAAGCTGTCGTTCACCGGCTCGACCCCGGTGGGCAAGATCCTCTACGGCCAGTGCGCCGGCACGATGAAGAAGCTGTCCCTGGAACTGGGCGGCAACGCGCCCTTCATCGTCTTCGACGACGCCGACCTGGAGGCCGCCGTCGATGGGGCGATCGCCAGCAAGTACCGCAACACCGGCCAGACCTGCGTCTGCGCCAACCGCCTGATCGTGCAGGCAGGCATCCACGACGCCTTCGTGGCGCGGCTGACCGAGAAGGTCGCGGCAATGAAGGTGGGGCCGGGCACGGGCGAGGGGGTCGTGATCGGCCCGCTGATCAACGAGAAGGCCCTGATCAAGGTCGAAAACCTGGTGCAGGAGGCCGTCGAGGCCGGCGCCCGGGTCGAGATCGGCGGCGAGCGTCACGAACGGGGCGGGCTGTTCTACCAGCCCACGGTGCTCTCCGGCGCGACGCCGGACATGCGGCTGTTCAACGAGGAGATCTTCGGCCCGGTCGCGCCGATCGTGAAGTTCCACACCGATGACGAGGCGGTGAGCCTGGCCAACGCCACGCCCTTCGGCCTGGCGGCCTATTTCTACAGCCGCGACGTCGGCCGCTGCTGGCGCGTGGCCGAGGCCATCGAGGCCGGCATGGTCGGGATCAACGAAGGCCTGATCTCGACCGAGGTGGCCCCGTTCGGCGGGGTCAAGGAATCGGGCCTGGGCCGGGAGGGTTCGTCCGAGGGCCTCGATGAGTATTTCGAGACCAAGTACCTGTGTTTCGGCGGGGTGGCATGATCGCCGAACTCTCCCGCCCTTCGACCCTCGCCGACCTGATCGCCGCCGAGCGCGCGCGGTTCCTGGCCGAGCATCCGCGCAGCGTGGCGATGGCCAAGGCGGCCGCCCAGGTGTGGCGCGGGGGCGTGCCTATGCACTGGATGGGCGACTGGGCCTGTCCGTCGCCGATCTTCGCCGCTCAGGGCGTGGGGGCGCAGGTCACCGATGTCGACGGCAAGCTCTACGACGACTTCTGCCTGGGCGACACGCCGTCGATGTTCGGCCATGGCGACGCCTCAGTGGCGGCGGCCGTGGCCGACCAGGCCCGGCGCGGGGCAGGCTTCATGCTGCCGACCGCCTCGGCGGTGATCGTCGGCAAGCTCTTGGCCGAGCGCTTCGGCCTGCCGCTGTGGCAGACGGCGACCACGGCCAGCGACGCCAACCGCGCGGCTGTCCGCTGGGCGCGGGCGGTGACGCAGCGACCGGTCGTGCTGGTGTTCGACGGCTGCTATCACGGCATGGTCGAGGACGCCTTCGTCGTGCTGAAGGACGGCGCGGCGACGATGAAGCCCGGCCTGCTGGGCCAGGTGCAGGACCTGACGACGACCACCCGCGTCGTCCCGTTCAACGATCTGGCGGCCTTGGAAGCGGCCCTGGCCCCCGGCGACGTCGCCGCCGTGCTGGCCGAGCCGGTGATGACCAATTGCGGGATGATCCTGCCGGACGCGGGCTTCCACGACGCGTTGCGCCGGCTGACCCGCGAGGCCGGGACCCTGCTGGTCATCGACGAGACCCACACCATCTCGACCGGCCCCGGCGGCTACACCAAGGCGCATGGCCTGGAGCCCGACGTTTTCGTGCTGGGCAAGGCCGTGGCCGGCGGCGTGCCGGCCGCCGTCTGGGGCGTGACCGCCGAGCTTTCGGCGCGGATGGACGAGGCCCAGGCGCGGATCGGGCCGGGCCAGTCGGGGATTGGCACGACGCTGTCGGGCAATGCGCTGGCCATGGCGGCGATGCGCGCCATGCTCTCGGACGTCATGACCGACGCGGCCTATGCCAAGATGCTGGCCGGGGCCGAGCGGCTGGTCGTCGGCCTGCGCGGCGTCATCGCGGCGCGGGGCCTGCCGTGGTCGGTCGCGCATGTCGGCGCGCGGGTGGAGCTGGTCTTCGCCGATCCGCCGCCGCGCGACGCCGCGGCGATGCGGAAAGTTCTGGACCCAGAATTCTCCCATGGGGCGGTGGAAGCGCTGCATCTGTGGCTGATCAACCGAGGGGTGCTGATCGCGCCCTTCCACAACATGATGCTGGTCTCGCCCGTCACCGAAGACGCGGCGGTGGACCGGCTGGTCGCAGCGATCGACGGATTCGCGGCGGCTGTCGGGGAGGTGAACTGATGGTGAGGTCGCTTACGGAACACCTCTCCCAAGGGGAGAGGGAGGGGCCCGCCGCGAAGCGGTGGGAGGGTGAGGGGGTAAACCTTCGCCGTCGAAACCCCTCACCCTCCCATGCTGCGCATGGGCCCCTCCCTCTCCCCATGGGAGAGGTTGAATGAGTGTCGCCTCTCCCGACGAATGCCGCGACTTCCTCGCCGCCCATCCGCAGGTGAAATATGTCGAGGTGTTCTTCACCTCGATGACCGGGGTGCCGCGTGGCAAGCGCCTGCGGGTGCACGAGCTGCAGGCGATCTACGACTACGGCCGGTTCCTGCCGGGCTCGATCCTGGTGGTCGACACCGTCGGGGCCGATTGCGAGGACACGGGTCTGGTCTGGGAGGACGGCGACGCCGACCGCCGCGCGCGGCCCGTGCCGGGCACGCTGAC
>Ga0102591_1004424_pt1 | contig 10944 bp, 6 predicted proteins | sample AraplaCol_mCL_r2_2_FD_76860 | JGI IMG/M metagenome (GOLD analysis project Ga0102591, IMG submission 76860) | Arabidopsis root microbial communities from North Carolina, USA - plate scrape MF_Col_mCL_r2 (SPADES assembly) (version 2) | ecosystem: Host-associated > Plants > Roots > Endosphere... | reverse complement strand
AGCCGCAACAGCGGTGTGCTCGCGCGGATGCGCAGCAGATCGAGGAACACGCGGCTCGTCCAGCCGATCTGCGCCGGCCCCGGCTTGATCGCGGGATCGGCCAGCAGCGGCCGCAGCAGCGCGTCGTCGGCGACCACGCCGCTCTCGCCACCCACGCCACCCTCTCCACCCGGCGGCAAGCCCGCGCCAAACCCGTTGTCGCGCCCGCGCCAGTCCAGCCGGTTGAACCAGTCGCCGGAGTCGTAGCTATTGCGATCCATCGACTTGGACCGCAGCAGCTCCCCACCCGCGTGGAAGTACGCCACGCCCTGGCTGAGCGCGTTGATGCCCAGCACCACGGCCTGCGTGCGGGCGCGATCCTCCGGCGAGGTCTCGCGCGGCAGCTTCAGCACCAGCGCGTCGAAGAGCGTCTGGTTGTCGTGGTTCTCGACGTAGTTGACGACCTCCGCCGGCACCGACGCGTACCCGGCGGGCTGATCCCCGTAGGGCAGCTCGTCGCCGCGCACGCGCCGGCCCTCGGCGGTCTCCAGCACGACGCCGCGCAACGTGCCGGCCATCGCCAGCTTGAGCAGGTCGCCCTGGCGCAGCAGCTCGGCGCGACGTGCCGCGTCACCCGCCGGCGCGGGGATCACGAAGCCGGGCCGATGCATCGAGGTCGCCGCGTCGTCCCCGGCGGCCCCGCCGCGCACCGCGTCACGTCCACGGTCGCTGAAGGTCCCGATACCCGTCCCGTTGAGCGATCGCTGCGAGGCCTGCACGAATCGCCGGCCATCGGCCACCTCGCCGAAGTTCCACCCCTCGCCGATCAACGGCACCTCGCGGCCGAGCTCGCGCCGCAGCCTGGCCTGCAGCCGCTCCATCACCGCGCGCGGCTGATGCCCCATCAGGTCGAAGCGGAAGGACGCGATCTTGTAGGCCCGCGCCCAGAACACCACCGAGTCCTCCAGCAGCTTGCCCATCATGAGGTGCTCGGTCGCGGTGTTGTCGCAGCAGGTCGAGCGCTCGACGCGGCCCGCCGCATCGAGCCGCTGGTAGTAGCCGGGGACGATGCGATCCAGCACCGAGTGCGGATGCTGCCCCGAGGCAGTCGTGTGGTTGTAGACCACGTCCATGCCCACGCGCAGTCCCGCCGCGTGCAGGCCCATCACCATCGCGCGTAGCTCCCGCACGCGCACCGCGCCGTCATTGGCATCGCTGGCGAAGCTGCCCTCGGGCGCGTTGAAGTGATACGGGTCGTAGCCCCAGTTGAAGCAGTCGCTCGCGGCTTCGGCCATCACGGCGCGGCGTTGCGCGTCGCTGTCAGGCGCCAGGCCCTGCGGAACACGCGGCACGGTGCAGCCCCGCTCGGGCACGGTGGCCAGGTCGAAGATCGGCAGCAGGTGGACGTCGGTCAGCCCGGCGCGGCTCAGCGCGCGCAGGTGACGCATGCCGTCGGACCGCGATTGCGTGAACGCCAGGTACTTGCCGCGCTGCGACGCGGGCACGGTGGCGTCGTCGCGGGAGAAGTCGCGCACATGCAGCTCGTAGACGACCATGTCGGTCGGCGTCTTCACGCGCGCGGGAATCGCGCTGGCGTCCCAGCCCGCGGGCTTGAGCCGCGGCTCGTCCAGGTCGGCCACGTAGCTGCGCGCCGAGTCCGCCGACAGGCTCACCGAGTACGGATCGGTCACCAGGTTGCGCACGCGTCCGACGCCGGGGACGAAGACCTCGACCAGGTAGCGGTAATACGCGCCGCCGCGCACGCCGGCGGCGGTGGCGGACCAGATGCCGGTGGCGTCATCGCGGACCATCGGCTGGCGCGAGCGCGCGGCGCTGTCCGGGCCGTCGTGGACGCAGAGCTCGACCCGGTCGGCCGTCGGCGCCCAGAGCTTGAATCCCGCTCCTTGAGCACCATGGGCGCCGAGCGACACACCCAGCGCCGTCTCGCGCTGCGCCGCGGCGTAGCGCTGGTCCAGCGCCCGCGCCGTCTGCGCCGGACTCCAACGCGTCACGCGGCCATCCGCGCCCTCGACGGTGACGAGCGCCTGCCCGGTCCACAGCGTCGTGGGATCGACCGAGGCGTCCAGCGTCAGTTCCGCGCCCGGCCCCAGATAGGCCGCCTGCGCGGCGACCTCCGCGGTGAGCGGCTCGTCCGTGGCCTGCAAGGTCTGAACGCGATCCGCGCCGGTCACTTGGCCATCGACGATCGCGAGCGCGCCACCCGCCGACCGGTGCACGCGCACGACCTCGCCCGCAGCGAGCTGCAAGCCGGGCCAGCGCAGGCGACGCGCGTCGAGCCAGACCGGCTGCGGCGCCGCCGGATCAGCGGACGCGACGCTGGCCGACGCCGCCGCCAGCACCGTGGCGGGCGGGCCGTCGCAATCGGCGAGTGGGCGCTGCTGCGCGGCGACCAGTCCGGGTATCGCCAGCGCGGCCAGGAGCGAAGTGACAAGCGAGGTCGCGATCCAAGTCATGTTTTCGATGGTAGCAAAACTACATAAGAGAAGGATCAGGACTTCCCTTCATAGGTCATTCCTTCTATGCTGCGGCGCGGCGGCCGGGAATCACCGGCCGAATGGATGTACTTTTGCTACAGACAAGAAGATCCGGAGACCGATCGATGGTGCGAACCGCCCTGACCTGCGCCCTGGCCGCGCTGGGCCTCCTGAACGTCGATGGCGCCTGGGCTGCACCCGCCGCGCCTGTTGCCGCCGCCACGCCGGTCGACCTGTCTCCGGTGAAGGAGCTCCGGGGTCGCAGCCCCCTGCCCGAAGGCTGGCAGCACGGCGCGTTCATCGAGATCTTCGTGCGTGGCTTCCAGGACAGCGACGGCGATGGCATCGGTGACCTGCGCGGCGTCATCCAGCGGCTGGACTACCTGCAAGCGCTCGGCATCAAGGGCATCTGGCTGATGCCCATCACCGCGAGCGCCGATCGGGACCACGGCTACGCGACGACCGACTACCGCGCCATCGAGCCGCAGTACGGCACGCTGGCCGACTTCGACGCGCTGATCCGCGAGGCTCACAAGCGCGGTATCGGCGTGGTGATGGATTACGTCATCAACCACAGCGCGCGTGAGCATCCGTTGTTCCAGGCCGCGGCGGCCGATCCGGCCAGCCCCTGGCGCGACTGGTTCGTGTGGAACAAGCAACCGCTGAGCGCGCTCCAGGACTGGGACATCTGGGGCAAGACGCCGTGGTACCTGCCCGGCGAGGAAGTGCCCGAGGTCGCCGAAGGCGCGAGCGCGCCGCCCAAGCCCGAATCCACCGCGTCGTCACCGGCGGGCTCGCCGCGCTACTTCGCCACCTTCGGTCCGCACATGCCGGACTACAACATGCGCCACCCCGCGGTGGTCAAGTACCACGAGGACAACCTCCGCTACTGGCTCAACCGGGGCCTGGACGGCTATCGGCTCGACGCCGTGCCGCACCTGATCGAGAACAGCGCCAAGGACTGGAACGACCAGCCCGAGAGCCGCGCCCTCACCGGCGCCTTCACGCGGCTGATCCAGCGCTATCCGCATCGCTTCGTCGTGTGCGAGGCCACCGCCGAGCCCAAGGTCTACACCCGGCCCGAGATCTGCGGCAGCGCGTTCGCGTTCGGCCTGGAACGCGCGGTGATCGACGCGGCCAAGGGCGGGGACGGCGCCGTCGAGGCCACGGCCAAGGTCGCGCGCTTCTTCACCGAGGCGCCGCTGGGCATGGCCACGATGCTCAGCAACCACGACATCTTCGCGGGCCGGCGTCCCTGGGACCAGTTCGGCGGGGACGAGGCGGGTTACCGGCTCGCCGCGGCGACCTACCTGCTGCTGCCCGGCACACCCTTCCTGTATTACGGCGAGGAGATCGGCCAGGCCGGCGTCGCGGGACTGCCCGGCGACGCGCCGCTGCGCGCGCCGATGAGCTGGACCGCCGATGCCCGCGGCTTCACCGCCGGCACGCCGTTCCGGCCCGTCTCACCGAACATCGCCACGCACAACGCACAGGCGCAGGCGGCCGATCCGGGCTCGCTGCTCAACTTCTACAAGGCGATGCTGGCGCTGCGCAACACGCAGCCGGTCCTGGCGCGTGGCAGCTACGAAGCGCCGCTCGCGCAGGGACGCGTGCTCAGCTTCCAGCGCGCCTACCGGGGCCAGCGCGTGCTCGTGGTGATCAACTACGGCCAGGAGGCCGCGCGCGTCGAGGTGCCCGGCCTGCCGGCACGCGCACGGCTGAGGACGCTGTATCCGTCGGCGGGATCCGCTGCGGCACGTCCGCTAGCGGATACCGCACCCGCCGCAGCCGACGCCTCGGGCCGCCTCACGCTGGACGCCGCGCCGCGGTCCGTGCAAGTCTTCCGACTCCGTTGAACGGCGCGCGCGATGGCCTTTTTCCCGCTTCTGGCACGATGCCCCTCGCCGCTTGTTTCCCTCGCCTTGAGCCTGCTTGTCATGACGCACACTCCCGCCGCCGCCGCGACGGCCGCTTCCGTCTCTCCTGCCACCGCCGTGGCGCTTGACCGGGTCGAACCGCCGGACTGGTGGGTCGGCATGCAGTCCCCCGAGCTGCAGCTCATGCTGCATGGCGCGGGCATCGGCGCGCTGCAGGCCGAGCTCGCGCCGATGCCGGGCGTGACGCTCGTCGGCACGCGGCGCGGGGACAGCCCCAACTACCTGTTCGTCGACCTGCGCCTGGCGCCCGACGCCCGGCCCGGCACGCTGACGCTGCGGCTGAAGCGCGACGGGCAGACCGTCCTCGAGCATCCATACCCGCTGCGCGCGCGGGTGGCGGGCTCGGCCGAGCGCGAGAGCTTCGGCCCGAAGGACACGATCTACTTGGTGGTGCCCGACCGCTTCGCCAACGGCGATCCGCGCATCGACGAGGTGCCGGGTATGGCCGAGGGCCTGAATCGCGCGGACCAGGGCGGTCGGCATGGCGGCGATCTCGCCGGGCTGACCGCGCACCTGGACTACATCGCCGCGATGGGCTTCACGATGCTGTGGCCCACGCCGCTGTCGGTGAACGACAGCCCCAAGTGGAGTTATCACGGCTACGGCGCGACGGATTTCTATCAGGTCGATCCGCGCTTCGGCAGCAACGCGGACTACGTGCGGCTGGGCGCGGAGGCGAAGCGCCACGGCATCGGGCTGATCCAGGACATCGTGCTGAACCACATCGGCGTGCACCACTGGTGGATGAAGGACCTGCCGACGGCGGACTGGGTCAACGCCTGGCCCCAGTACACGGAAACGCATCACGCGCGGATGTCGCTGCAGGACCCGTACGCGGCGCCCAGCGATCGCAAGCGCTTCAGCGACGGCTGGTTCAGCCCGGGCATGCCCGACCTCAACCAGCGTCAGCCGCTGCTGGCGACCTATCTGACGCAGATGAGCCTGTGGTGGATCGAGACCGCGGGCCTGGCGGGCGTGCGCACCGACACCTACAGCTACTCGGACAAGGACTTCCTGGCGGTCTGGTCACGGCGGCTCAAGGAGGAGTATCCGAAGCTGAACATCGTCGGCGAGGAATGGAGCCCGCATCCGGCGGTGGTGTCGTACTGGCAGGCGGGCAAGCGCAACCACGACGGGTATGTGTCGTCGCTGCCCAGCCTGATGGACTTCCCGCTGCAGGAATCGCTGCTGGCGGCGCTGAATCAGCCGGATTCGCACGACGGCGGGTTCACGAAACTGTATGAGGCGCTGGCGCATGACTTCGTCTATCCGGACCCGGCGAACCTGGTGCTCTTCGAGGGCAATCACGACACGCCCCGGACCTACAGCGTGCTGCACGAGCACCTCGACCTGACGAAGATGGCGTACGCCTACCTGGCGGTGGTGCGGCGCATCCCGCAGTTCTTCTACGGGTCGGAGATCCTGATGACCAGCCCGCGTCATCGCGACGACGGCGCGGTGCGGGCGGACTTCCCCGGCGGCTGGGCCGGCGACACGGTGAACGCGTTCACCGGCGCGGGGCTTGGCGAGCGCCAGGCGGGCGCGCAGGCGTGGCTGAAGCGGCTGCTGAACTGGCGCAAGTCGGAGCGGCTGGTGCACGAGGGCGCGCTGATGCAATACGCGCCGATGGGCGAGGCGTATGTGCTGTTCCGCTACGACGCGGCGAAGGGCCTGGGCGGCAAGCGGGTGATGCTGGTGATGAGCAAGGCGCGAGAGCCCCGCGAGCTGGACCTGTCGAGGTTCCCCGAGATGATCCGCGCGGGCGACGCGGCCGTGGATGTGATGACGGGTGAGCGCAAGACGCTGGGCCCGTCGATCACGCTGCCGGCGCGATCGGTGACGGTGCTGATGATCGATTGAACGTGGCGGCCCGAGGGCCGCCTGTTCGATGTCATGCGAGAGGCTGCGGGATGCAGACCTCTGCTCGGTTTCCCTGAGACACGGGGTCGAAACCGACTTTCATGAGCCAGCGTTTCAACATCTTCTTGCTGAATGGCTGGCCAATCCTCTTCATTCAAGTCACGGGAAACTCCCACGGGAGCGCTTTCCCGGGGCGGACAAGCTCCGCCCGCTCTAAGAGACTTTCTCCGCGGCCGCAAATTTCCCCCTTCCAACAACGGAAGGGCTTTTTGATTCACGGAGATATTCATGTCCATTCGAGAACTGACGGAAGCCGAGATCGAAATGGTTTCGGGCGGTGATGCCGCAGCGACCCGGACGCCGGGGCAAGACGCATGGGGGGAGAGCAACTTCGGCGGATACGCCCATTACCAGCAAGTCCTCTGGGACTTCTGGTACTCGACACACAGCGTGATCGACGGCGCTGGCCGCGATACGCAGTGCGCGCAGTGATGCGTTAGCCGTCGCTCCCCCATCACACAAGCGCGAGGGGCCAAGCCCCTCGCCAGGAGGCACCCATGAAAGCACTCTGCGGGCTGCTGCTCAGCCTGCCGCTACTCGCCGTGGGGCAGACCGGCGTCACGGCCCACACGGACGGGAAGACCGTGTGGATCGAAGACGGTGGACTGGGCCCGAAGGAGGTCGAGAAAGTGCACGAACTCTTCGCGACCCATTGGCATTACGAGGCGATCGTCGTCAGGAACATCATGGGCGGCGTGGACCTCGCCGAACAGATGCTCTACACGAAGTTCGCCAACAAGCCGGTCACGGTATCCAGCCGCTGCCTTTCAGCGTGCGCTTTGCTCGCCTTGGCCGGGGATCCCGTCATCCTGAACCGCGATGCGGTCCTCGCCATACATGGCACCTACTCGCGCGTCGACGGCAGCCTCAACGCAGAACGTTCCTTGAAAGGCCTGGACTGGCTGGCCGGGCGCCTGCCGTCAGTCCCGAAAGAGATCCTGCGTACCGCTCTCACTTTCCCCCGAAAGGACGACCAGGGGCTCTTGATCCGGCCCGCCAACGACGGCTCTGGCTTGATCGCCGTCGACCTCTGCGAACGGCTCCCCGATCAATGCAAGCGCGTGCGGTACATCGGGCCGGGGGAGTCTCGAATGAAGCTCGCGGAGCCCGCCGCCATCTCGTCAGCGCCGACCACGGCGCGGGCCGTTCCTTAGCTCACGCACCTCCCGGAGCACCATCTCGAAGCGATCCGACGCAGAATCCCCGCCATCGCCTCGCTGTCTCACTCCGGGAGTTCCGCCATGGTCCCTGCCCTGCGCCCTTTGCTGCATGTGATCGCCGCGCTCGCGGTGGCCTCGCTGCCCTGGCTCGACGCCCATGCGGCGGACTACACCGGCTCGATCTTCGACGCGCACCTGCATTACAACGAGGAAGCCTGGAACGGCCGCGACGGCCCGCATCCGCCCGCCGACGTGCTCGCCCGCCTCCAGCGCAACGGCGTCAAGGCCGTCCTCGCCAACTCGCGCCCCAACGACGGCACCCGCTCACTGGCCTCGATGCCTGAGACGAAGGCCGCCGGCATCACCGTCATCCCCTTCGTCCGGCTCTATCGCACCCGCGCCGACTACGACAACTGGTTCCGCGACCCCAGCATCGCGCGCATGGTTCAGGACGAACTCGCGCGCGGCACCGCGTCGGGTCCCTATCGCGGACTGGGCGAATTCCACCTCTACGACAGCGCCAACGCCCGCGGCCCCATCGCCCGTCAGCTGATGGCGCTCGCCGACGAGAAGGCGCTCGTGGTGCTCGCGCATGTCGACGACGCGGCCATCGAGCTGCTCATGGACGCCACGCCCTCCAACGGCCGCGATACGCGTCTGATCTGGGCCCACACCGGCATCAACGGCGCGCCGATCGCGCGCGTCGAGGCGCTGCTCGCGAAGTACCCGCGGCTGATGGGCGAGCTTTCCTACCGGCCCGGGCTCACCTGCGACGACGGCAAGCTCTGCTCCGACTGGCGCGCGCTCATCGAACGCTACCCCGATCGATTCCTCATCGGCTCGGACACCTGGGTCAACCAGCGCTGGTTGCACTACGACGCCACCATGAAGGGCTACCGCGCCTGGCTCGGCGATCTGCCCGCCGACATCGCGCGTCGCATCGCCTGGGGCAACGCGGCCCAGCTCTTCGGGCTCACGCGGTGATCAACGTGCCAGCGCGCTCGGTGACGGGCTTCGCGATCGAGTGATCGCGGCGAACGCCTGCACCGCGGCGGATGGATGTTGCGAGCGCCAGGCGTTCTCGAGGAAGGTCCGGCGGTAGAGCTGCGCCGCCTGGCTCTGCGGCTGCCAGTCGGGACGAGGATCGAGTGATCGTCCCCGGCCCCAGGAGTCTCCCGCCTTCTGCGCCTCCAGCCATTTGCCGGCTCGCGTGGGTGAATGCCTCCGCGAGACCGCCTCGTCGGAGGGAAGCAACCCGAGCCGTCCCAGGCGGCAGCCGACGATGGCCGCGCCCGTGCGGCTGCGCGTATCGGTCCGCCCATCCCCGAACACGCGTCCATAGAAGGTGTCGTACTTGTCGCCGCGCTCAAGGCCACGGCGATCTCGCGTGGCCAGCAGGTCGGCCACCAGCGTCTTCTCGAAGGACGGATGCGAGCGGCGCGCCGTGTGGCACGCGTGGAGCAGGTCGCACAGGGCCGTGGCCACATTGGACGAGGTCGCACTCGCCGAGGCCAACGCCAGCAGCAGCGGCGGCTGGTCGCGTCGGTCCGTGCGTCTCAAGGACTCCAGCGCGAAGCCGGGATCGATGTCCTGGCGACCGACCAGGCTGGCGAGCAGCCTCACGTACTGCACGACCATGGACTCCGCCCTGAGCGCCCGGCCTCCCCTGCCACGCCGGGACAACGCCGTCCATCGGACCATCATGTCCAGCAGATCCTGCCTCAGCAGGCCGTTGAGGCGGGAGTTGCCGGAGGCCGGGCTGAACCAGGCGATGACCGCGAGCGCCTGCAGACGCGCGACACCATCGTCGGAGGTCTGGATGTCGCGCTCGGCGACGCTGTGGTCATACCAGGCCTGGGCCCGTTCGAGGCTGGTTCGTGGCCGCCCCTGCGGGAGCATCCAGTCAGCCACCGAGCCGTCGTAGAGCGCTTGCGCGGGGAAGTCCACGTAGCGGGGGTCGCCATGGGACAGGGGATCGGCCCCGTCGTGAATCCCACCGGCGTCGATGGCGAGACCGGACTCGCTCCTGCCGTAGGCAGGCGGCGGCGTTTCTCCAGAACTGACCGCGTCGTCATAGGACGGAGGTGGTTCGTAGGGGTTGAGATGAGGGACAAGGGTCAGGGGCGGCATGAAGGCTCGGGGCGAAACGAAGCGCACCTAGTCGGCGTCCTTCGGGCCGGGTTCGTCGGTGCCGCCCTCACACGTAGCAACTGCAGCCCAGCGATCCCCAGAACGCCTGCGCCGCCGACGCATCGCGCGCGGCGCTCGCCACCGCCGTGTGGTCGTGACCGTGCACGCCGCACTGGCTCGCGCAGCCGCACATCGCGGCGTATTGATACCGACGCTCCGCGTCGCTCATCGACGAGGACGTCGACTTGCGCGCCTGATACCCGCCGTAGCTGCGCACCGGCGACCAGTCCGGCATCGCCGGCGGCAGCGCGGGCGCGAGCGATGCGTACGCGCCGCTGCCATGCACCGGCTTGCCCGCCACCACCGTCAGCACCGAGGTGATGTCCTGGATCTGATCCTCGGGCACGCTGATGAAATCGCGGTCCAGCACCGCCAAATCGCCGAACGCGCCTGCCTTGAGCACGCCCTTCCTGCCGGTCTCTCGCGAGAACCACGCCCCGTCCGCCGTCATCAATCGCAGCGCCGCGATCCGGTCCAGCCGGCGCTCTTCCGGATAGAGCACCGTCCCGCCGATCGTGCGGCCCGACACCAGCCAGTACAGCGCCTGCCACGGGTTGTAGCTGTTCACGCGGGTCGCGTCGGTGCCCAGCGACACCGGCAGCCCCATCTCCAGCATGCGCTTGACCGGCGGCGTCTCGGCCGTCGCCTTCAGCCCATAGCGGCGGATGAAGTACTCGCCCTGCATCGACATCCGGTTCTGCACGGCGATCCCGCCGCCCAGCTTCTTGATGCGCTCCAGGTTCTGCGGCGTCACCGTCTCGCAGTGATCGAAGAACCAGCCGAGCTTGTCGATCGGATGGTCGCGATGCACCTTCTCGAAGACATCCAGGCTGCGCGACACCGTCTCGTTGTAGGTCGCATGCATGCGCCACGGCCAGCCGTTGCCCGCCAGGAAGCGCACCACGCCCTCGAGGTCGTTCTCCATCGCCGCGGGCATGTCGGGGCGCGGCTGGAGGAAGTCCTCGAAGTCCGCCGCGCTGAACGCGAGCATCTCGCCCGCGCCATTGAGCTTGTAGAAGTCGGTCCCGTCACCGGGCTTGCCCATCCTGGCCCAGCGCTGGAAGTCCGCCAGTTCCTGCTTCGCCTTCTGCGGGAACAGGTTGTAGGCGATACGCACCGTGAGCCGGCCTTCCTTGGCGAGCTTGTCGATGATCCCGTAGTCGTCGGGATAGTTCTGGAAGCCGCCGCCCGCGTCGCCCACCGACGTGACGCCGAGCCGGTTCTCCTCGCGCATGAAGTGCAGCGTGGAGTTGAGCTGCTGCT
>Ga0102591_1004423_pt1 | contig 10947 bp, 10 predicted proteins | sample AraplaCol_mCL_r2_2_FD_76860 | JGI IMG/M metagenome (GOLD analysis project Ga0102591, IMG submission 76860) | Arabidopsis root microbial communities from North Carolina, USA - plate scrape MF_Col_mCL_r2 (SPADES assembly) (version 2) | ecosystem: Host-associated > Plants > Roots > Endosphere... | reverse complement strand
CGCCGGTGCGTTCTTCGCGACGCGCCAGGGCTTCATCAGCCCGGAATCCTTCACCTTCCAGGAATCGGCGCTGGTGCTCGCCATCGTCGTGCTCGGCGGTATGGGCTCGCAGCTCGGCGTGGCACTCGCCGCACTCGCCATGATCGGCGGCTTCGAGCTGTTCCGCAGCCTCGAGACCTACCGCATGCTGGTGTTCGGCATGGCCATGGTGCTGATCATGATCTGGCGGCCGCGCGGTCTGATCGGCCATCGCGCGCCGACCGTATACCTGACCAAGGCGCACGCGATCTCCTCCGACCTCGTCAAGGAAGGCCACGGATGAGCGGCGCGAAGATTCTCAGCGTCGAACGGCTCACGATGCGCTTCGGCGGCATCGTTGCGGTGCAGGACCTGTCCTTTGCCGCCGAGCGCAACAAGATCACTGCACTGATCGGGCCGAACGGCGCCGGCAAGACCACCGTCTTCAACTGCATCACCGGCTTCTACAAGCCGAGCGGCGGCGCCATCCGCCTTACCCATGACGACGGCAAGGTGATCGCGCTGGAGCGGCTGAACGATTTCCGCATCGCCAAGCAGGCTAAGGTGGCTCGCACCTTCCAGAACATCCGGCTGTTTCCCGGTATGACGGCGCTGGAAAACCTGATGGTGGCGCAGCACAACGCGCTGATGCGCGCCTCCGGCTTCACCTTGCTCGGCCTGATCGGCGCCCCTGTCTACCGCGACGCCGAGAAGCACGCGATCGATCTTGCCACCGACTGGCTCAAACGGGTCAATCTGCTCGACCGCGCCGACGACGCGGCCGGCAATCTCGCCTATGGCGACCAGCGCCGGCTCGAAATCGCACGCGCGATGTGTACCGAACCTGCACTGCTGTGCCTGGACGAGCCCGCTGCCGGCCTCAATGCGCGCGAGAGCGCCGCCCTGAGCGAGCTGCTGCTCTCGATCCGCAACGAGCTCGGCACCTCGATCCTGCTGATCGAGCACGACATGTCGGTGGTGATGGAAATCTCCGACCACATCGTGGTGATGGACCACGGGGTGAAGATCGCGCAAGGCTCCCCGCGCGAGGTCCGCGACGATCCCAAGGTGATCGCCGCCTATCTCGGCACCGACGAGGACGAGGCCGCAGCCGTGATGGAGGGCGGGTCGTGACGGCGCCCGTTCCCCTGCTCGCGATCCGCAGCCTTCGCGCCGCCTACGGCAAGATCGAGGCGCTGAAGGGGGTCGACGTCGAGATCAATGCCGGCGAGATCGTGGCGCTGATCGGCGCCAACGGCGCCGGCAAGTCGACGCTGATGATGACCATCTTCGGCAAGCCGCGCGCCCGCTCGGGGCAGATCCTGTATGAAGGCCGCGACATCACCGACGTGCCGACCCACGAGATCGCGCATTTGCGCATCGCGCAATCGCCGGAGGGGCGCCGCATCTTCCCGCGCATGAGCGTGGCGGAAAACCTGCAAATGGGGGCGGATGCCACCGAATGCACCGATGCGGAGCGCGACGCTACGCTGCAGCGCGTCTTCACGCTGTTTCCGCGGCTGAAGGAGCGCTACGCCCAGCGCGGCGGAACCCTGTCCGGCGGTGAGCAGCAGATGCTGGCGATCGGCCGCGCCTTGATGAGCCGTCCCCGCCTGCTTCTGCTCGACGAGCCCTCGCTGGGCCTCGCGCCCCTGATCGCGCGCCAGATCTTCGATGCGATCCGCACCTTGAACCGGCAGGACGGCCTGACCGTGCTGATCGTCGAGCAGAACGCCAACCATGCCCTCAAGCTCGCCCATCGCGGCTATGTCATGGTCAATGGCCTGATCACGCTGGCGGGCACCGGCGCTGAATTGTTGCAGCGCCCCGAGATTCGCGCCGCCTATCTGGAAGGCGGCCGGCACGGCTGACCAAGCCCGACAGCCGACACGTGCGGCCGAATGTGGCGAGATATCTGCGCCAATGCCCGTATTTTGCCGGTGACTTCTCCTCGAATTCATTCAAGAATGGCGCCGGTTTGAACCGGGCATGCCCGGCAACGTCCACAGGCGACCACCCGCGAGGTATCTCATGAAATCACTGAAGCTCATCGGTCTGGCATTCGGCGTATCGATCGCGCTGTCGAGCGCGGCATTCGCGCAGGATGTCACCGTCGCAGTCGCAGGTCCGATGACCGGCGGCGAGTCCGCCTTCGGCCGCCAGATGAAGAACGGCGCCGAAATGGCCGTGGCCGATATCAATGCCGCCGGCGGTGTCAACGGCAAGAAGCTCGCACTGTCGGTCGAGGACGACGCGTGCGACCCGAAGCAGGCGCGCTCGATCGCCGAAAAGATCGCCGGCGCCAAGATGCCGTTCGTCGCCGGGCATTACTGCTCCTCGTCGTCGATTCCCGCCTCGGAGGCCTATGCGGACGGCAATGTCCTGCAGATCACCCCCGCCTCGACCAACCCGCTGTTCACCGAGCGCAAGCTGTGGAACGTGGCACGCGTCTGCGGCCGTGACGACCAGCAGGGCCTGATCGCGGCGCAGTACATCGCCAAGAACTACAAGGGCAAGAACATCGCGATCCTCAACGACAAGACCACCTACGGCAAGGGTCTTGCCGACGAGACCAAGAAGGCGCTCAACAAGGCCGGCGTCACCGAGAAGATGTACGAGTCCTACAACAAGGGCGACAAGGACTTCAACGCGATCGTCTCGCGCCTGAAGCGCGACAACATCGACCTCGTCTATGTCGGCGGTTACCACCAGGAGAGCGGCCTCATCCTGCGCCAGATGCGCGACCAGGGCCTCAAGACCGTGCTGATGGCCGGCGACGCGCTCGCCGACAAGGAGTACGCCTCGATCACCGGCCCTGCCGGCGAAGGCACCCTGTTCACCTTCGGCCCCGATCCGCGCAACAAGCCGACCGCCAAGAAGATCGTCGACGCCTTCAAGGCCAAGAACATCGATCCGGAGGGCTACACCCTCTACACCTATGCGGCGATGCAGGTCTGGTCGCAGGCGGCCAAGAAGGCCGGCACCACCGACGCCAAGAAGGTCATGGAGGCGATGAAGGCCGGCAAGTGGGACACCGTGATCGGCCCGATCGAGTATGACGCCAAGGGCGACATCAAGCAGATCGACTACGTCGTCTACAAATGGGACGCCAAGGGCGGCTACGCCGAGATCAAGGGCAACGGCACCTGAGCGCGGCTCCGGGACTCAAATCCCGCCCGCCATGCGATCATCACCACGCCCCGGCTTGCCCCGGGGCGTTTTCTTTGTGGCAGGATCAAACGGCTGCGGGCAGCTCGCCGGCGGCCGCCGCCTGGGCCTTCCGAAGCGCCTGCAAGAGGTCGTTCGGCCGAAACGGCTTCTGCAGGCAGATCACGTTGGCGAGGTGCGGCGACTGCTCCATGAAATCCAGCGCCGTCATTCCGGACACCGCGATGACGGGGAGTGCCGGCGCACGCTCGCGTAGGGACGCAATGACGTCGACACCGCTGATATCGCCAAGGAAGATATCGACGATTGCCGCGTCGAAGGCGCTTTCCGCGAAGGTTTTCAGCCCAGCCGTACCGCTGTCGGCCTCCGCAACCTCGTAATGGTTGACCCGAAGCACGATCGCGATCATTGCGCGCACGTCCTTCTGGTCGTCGATGATGAGAACGCGAGGCATGGGAACAACTCCCGCAGATCGATCAAATGATATGATTCAAACCTGGAACCCGACACCGTGACAGGGCATTATGACACCACCCAGTAAAGCGCATCTTACCTGATCCCCATTCCGCGTTCCCCCTCAAATTAAGTAAGCTGTAACCTTCGGTTGAGTCGTCGCGGCAACAGTTCACGACACGCGCCCGGAACGGGCTACCGTGGAGGTCGAAAGGTCAGTCTGCCGGATCTTGGAACTGCGGAGATGCTCAAAACGGGTCTGCACGAGATGAACGCGCCTGCGATCGACCGAAGCACATTTCTTTCAACGCTGCCGGCAACATCGGCCGACCGCACCGCGGCCTTGTGGATCATCGGCGTCTCTTCGATCCTGTTCGCCTTGGCCGTTCCGTTCGCAGGTATCCAGCTGCCGCCGGTCCCCGCCTTCGTCGCGAGCTACCAGTCCGCCCTGGCGGTGAGCGATATCATCACGGCAGTGCTGCTGCTGTCGCAGTTTTCGGTGCTGCGGACCCGCGCGCTACTGTGGCTGTCAGCTGGCTACCTGTTCACCGCCGCGGCTGCGCTGGTCCATGCCCTCACCTTCCCCGGCCTGTTTGCGCCGACCGGGCTGTTAGGCGCCGGCAGCCAGACCACCGTCTGGCTCTACATGATCTGGCACGGCGGTTTCCCGCTGTTCGTGCTGGGCTATGCCTGGCTGAAGGAAAAGGACGGCGGTCCCAGGATCCGGGGCGCCACAAGCGGCCCGATCTACGCCATCGTGCTCGGCGTCGTCGCGACCATGGGTGCCTTCACCTGGATCGTCACCGCCCAGCACGATCTGTTGCCGGTCCTGCTCCGGGACGCCCGTTACACGCCGACCATGATCGGGGTCGTGTCCTTCGTGTGGTCGCTGAGCTTCGCCGCGCTCGTATCGCTGTGGTTCCGCCGCCCGCATTCGGTGATCGACGTCTGGCTCATGGTCGTGATGTGCGCATGGCTGTTCGACATCGCGCTGTCCGCAATCGTCAATGTCGTGCGCTTCGATCTCGGTTTCTACGCCGGCCGCCTCTATGGCCTCGGCGCGTCGAGCTTCGTGCTCGCGGTGCTGCTGATCGAGAACGTCCGCCTTCAGGCCCGGACGGTGGGTCTCGTCGGCAGGCTGCGCGAACAATCGGCATCGGATCGCGACTTCTACGGCAAGCGCCTCGCGCTGTACGGCGCCGTCGTCGAATCCTCTAACGACGCCATCATCACCAAGACGCTCGACGGTATCATCACCGGGTGGAACAAGGCGGCAGAGCACTTGTTCGGCTATTCCGCCGCGGAAGCCGTCGGCAGGTCGATCGACATCATCGTGCCTCCGGACCGCAAGGGCGAAGTCAGGAGCATCCTCAACCAGATCGCCGGCAATGAGTCGATCGCCCAGCACGAGACCGTGCGGATTCGAAAGGATGGCCGCGCGCTCGACGTCGTCCTGAACGTATCACCCTTGAGATCGGACAACGGAGAGATCATCGGGGCCTCCAAAATCGCCCATGACATCACGGAGGAGAAACAGGCGCGCGAGAAGCTGCGCCGCGAGACCGAGGAGCGCCAGCGCATCTTCGAGACCTCGCAGGACCTGATCCTGGTCACTGACGGTTTCGGCAATTTCATCCAGGTCAGCCCGAGCGTGAAGGACATCCTCGGCTTCAGTCCGGACGACATGATCGGGCACAGCGCGACCGAGTTCATCCACCCCGACGACCTCGAGAAGACGCGGGAGGAGATGCGCGCGGCGCGGCGCGGCGCGGTCAAGCGCAGCTTCGAGGCGCGCTACTATCATTACGACGGTCACGAGGTCACGCTGAACTGGATGGGCACCTGGTCCGAGCCGGTGAAGCGCCATTTCTTCATCGGCCGGGACCTCACGGAGAAGCAGGCCGCCGAAGCCCAGTTCCGGCAGGTCCAGAAGATGGACTCCATCGGCCAGCTGACCGGCGGCGTCGCGCACGACTTCAACAACGTGCTGACCGTCATCACCGGCACGATCGGCATCCTCGCCGACGCGGTTGCCGACCGCCCCGAGCTGGCTGCGATCACCAAGCTGATCGACGACGCCGCCGAGCGCGGCGCGCAGTTGACCAAGCATCTGCTCGCCTTCGCCCGCAAGCAGCCGCTTCAGCCGCGCGAGATCGACGTCAACGCGCTGGCGCTCGAAGCCGCCAAGCTGCTGCACCCGACGCTGGGCGAGCAGATCACGATCATGCCGCAGCTCACCGAGGACGCCTGGCCGACGCTCGTCGATCCCGGCCAGCTCTCCACCGCGATCCTCAATCTCGCATTGAACGCGCGCGATGCCATGCCCGACGGCGGCACCTTGGTGTTGGAGACCCGCAACATCTTCCTCGACGACGGCTATGCCAGCATGAACCCCGATGTCGTCGCCGGCAATTACGTGATGATTGCGGTCAGCGACACCGGCAGCGGAATTCCGCCGGACCTGATCGAACGGGTGTTCGACCCGTTCTTCACCACCAAGGAGGTCGGCAAGGGCACAGGCCTCGGCCTCAGCATGGTGTTCGGCTTCGTCAAGCAGTCCGGCGGCCACATCAAGATCTACAGCGAGGTCGGCCACGGCACGAGCGTGAAGATCTACCTGCCGCGCTCGACCGGGGTGCAGGAGACCGAGTTCGAGGTGCAGCAGAACGCGCCCATCACCGGCGGCAACGAGAAGATCCTGATCGTCGAGGACGACGCGCTGGTGCGGCAATATGTTGTGACGCAGGTCAAGAGCCTCGGCTATACCGCGCTCGAGGCTGCCAACGGCGCTGAGGCCCTCACCATCATCGACAGCGACAACGCCATCGACCTGCTCTTCACCGACATCATCATGCCGGGCAACATGAACGGCCGCCAGCTTGCCGACGAAGCGGCGCGCCGCCGCCCCGATCTCAAGACGCTGTTCACCTCGGGCTACACCGAGAATGCCATCGTGCATCATGGCCGGCTCGATTCCGGCGTGTTGCTGCTGGCCAAGCCCTACCGCAAGTCCGAGCTCGCCAAGATGCTCAGAACGGCCCTGGCCAGTTGAGCCCGCGGCCGCTCTGCGCTATCGCAGAGGCGAAATCCCTCGAGCTCGCGAGGCCAGTTTGAACAACCTCCTCACCGATATCGCCGGTGTCCGCGTCGGCCATGCCGAAGATGCCAAAGTCGCCTCCGGCACGACCGCGATCGTCTTCGACCAGCCAGCGGTCGCGGCGATCGATGTGCGAGGCGGCGGTCCCGGCACGCGCGAGGTTTCGCTGCTCGACGTCGCCAATACGGTCGAGCGGATCGACGCGATCGCCCTCTCCGGCGGCTCCGCCTTCGGTCTCGATGCCGGTGGCGGCGTACAGGCCTGGCTCGCCGAACAGGGCCGCGGGTTCAGGGTGAGGGAGGCCGTGATCCCCGTCGTCCCCGGCGCGATCGTATTCGATCTGCTCAATGGCGGCGACAAGGCCTGGGGCCGCTTTTCGCCCTATCGCGACCTCGGCTACGCCGCCGCGGCCTCTGCTGGACCCGACTTCGCGCTCGGCAGCGTCGGCGCGGGCCTCGGTGCCACCACCGCCACCTTCAAGGGCGGCATCGGCTCGGCGTCGGCCGTGACTGCCAACGGCATCAAGGTCGGCGCGATCATGGTGGTGAATGCGGTCGGCAGCGTCACCGTCGGCAGCGGCCCCTGGTTCTGGGCCGCGCCATTCGAGCAGAACGGCGAGTTCGGCGGACGCGGCCTGCCGCCCACCTTCACGGCCGACATGCTGGCGATGCGGATCAAGGGCGGCCCGGCCGCGAGTGAGCGCGAGAACACGACGATCGGCCTCGTCGTCACCGACGCGATCCTGAGCAAGGCCCAGGCCAAGCGGCTCGCGATGATCGCTCAGACCGGATTTGCCCGCGCGATCTACCCGGTGCACGCGCCGCTCGACGGCGACGTGCTGTTCGCCGCGGCCACCTGCGAGAAGCCGATCGAGCCGCTGGTGGAGCTCACCGAGCTCGGCATGGTCGCCGCCAACGTGGTCGCGCGCGCGATCGCAAGCGGCGTTTACAACGCCACCGCGCTGCCGTTCCCGGGAGCGCTGCCGGCGTGGAAGGACCGGTTCGGTTAGAAACGAAACGGCGGATATGGCGTTATCCTGGCGGGCCAAGGTGTACCGCCATGCCGTCTTCCGTGATCCGGTTCTTTCGCTATGCGCCCGATACGCGCGAGCTGAAGGTGACGTTCGTCAGCGGACGCCTCTATGTCTACGAGGACGTTCCGCCCGAGGTCGTCGCCGCGTTCAAGGACGCGCGCTCCAAGGGGACGTTCTTCAACCACGAAATCCGCGACCGGTATGCCTATCGTGACATCACGCACGAATATGCCGGCTGATTTCGGCTTCGCTCACACGCTCATCGACATGGACGAGCCGGCCGCCGGGGCGCTTTGCCCCTGCCCGCCTTGCCGCTGCATCAACTGCGCGAACAGATCATAAGCCGAATTCCGCGGGCTGGAGGCGCCCGGCACCGTCGTCGACATCTTGAAGCCGTCGGCATAGGTGACGGTGGTGGTGGTCGAGCCATCGGCTGCGGTCGTCGTCGTCGAGGTCGACCCGCCGCCGGACTTCGACGAGGAATCCGCTCCATCGCCCGAGCCGCCGGCGCCTTGCGCGTGATGATGGCCGTGTCCGCTCTTCAGGGCCTTCGACATCTCGTCGAGACTGACATTGCCGTCCGCGTTCGCATCGAGTTTCGAGAACACGTCATCGGCCTTCGCGAGGTTGGTTCCGCCAGCGCCCAGCGCGTCCTCGAACTCGGACTTGGTGATGCTGCCGTCGCCGTCCGCATCGATCTGCGAAAACAGATCCTTGAGCGCAGCATCCCGGCGCGTCGACGTCGAGGAAGTCGAACTCGACGAGGACGAGGTCGAGGTCGTCGCAGTGCTGGCGGCGTCCGACGACTGGCTCTGCGCCGCGAACAGCGCATTCATCGTCTCCGGCGAGATCTGCGGATATTGACCGGCGTTGACCGAAGAGGCCGCGCCGCTGGACTTGCTGCCGCTGTCGATCGAGAACGGATTGCTCGCGCCCTGCGCGGACCCCGTCTTGTGCGTCGAGGAGGACGATTTCGAGTTCGTCAGCGACTGGATCGCGTCGAGTGCGCTCGAGACGGCGCCAAGGGCGAACAACATTGCACAACTCCAACCGATGCGGCATGCCGCGGCCAATGCTCTGCAGGTGATGTCAGCAAGCGTCGTGCCAGCGCAAAAAGCTCAATGAAATCCGCCCTTCGTGCGCCTCGCAGCACCCGGAAACACCGGCAATTCATGCCGGTCGCGGCAGAAATTTCCGCCCACAGGAAGCACGCCGTCCCTGCATTGCCCGCCGTGGAGGCCCATGTTAGGCGAGGCCATCTTTCACGCCCCGCCTCCGGGAAACCGCGCCATGACCCAAGCCTTCGCCCCCCGCCCCCTGGCCATCGCGCCCTCGATCCTGGCCTCCGATTTCTCGAAGCTCGGCGAGGAGGTGCGTGCGGTAGACGCCGCCGGCGCCGACTGGATCCATCTCGACGTGATGGACGGACACTTCGTTCCGAACATCTCCTACGGCCCGGACGTCATCAAGGCGATGCGCCCGCACACCAAGAAGATCTTCGACGCGCATCTGATGATCTCGCCCTGCGATCCCTATCTCGAGGCCTTCGCCAAGGCCGGCTGCGACCACATCACCGTGCATGCGGAAGCCGGCCCCCACCTGCACCGCTCGCTCCAGGCGATCCGCGCGCTCGGCAAGAAGGCCGGCGTCTCGCTCAATCCGGGCACGCCGATCAGCGTGCTCGAATACGTCCTCGACCTCGTCGACCTCGTGCTGGTGATGTCGGTCAATCCCGGCTTCGGCGGCCAGGCGTTCATCCCCTCCGCGATCGGCAAGATCCGCGACATCCGCGCGATGACGGCGGGCCGGCCCATCGACATCGAGGTCGATGGCGGTGTCGGTCCTGACGTCGCCGGTCCCTTGGCCGCGGCCGGCGCCAACGCCTTCGTCGCCGGCACCTCCGTGTTCAGGGGCGGCACGCAGGACGCCTACCAGACCAACATCGCCGCGATCCGCAACGCTGCGCTCGGGGCACGCGGCGAAGCGATCTGAAGCGCGGAAAGTCGTCCTCGCAAATCTGCGGCTTCTACGGGTGCTGCAGGGCGCAATGCCTAAAATTGCAACCTAAGTCCGTACTCCTCCGGGCTTCCCTGATTCGTGCAAATCACCGCTAGTGATTCCTGCCTGTTTTCGCGGGAGCACATCATGACGACGACCCTGGTTTGGACTGGCGTGGCGTTGTGGATCGGTTTTTGTGCGTTTGTTGTGTTTGGCCCATCGGCCGGATCGGTACAGGTCCCGGCACGTTCGGACCGTCGCATCCGTCGCAATCGGATCTGACACCGTGCAGTTCGCGCTCGTGAAGCGACAGCCGAAGCGCAGGTGCCGCATCCCGCGGCGCCCGCATCCGGACCTCGACTATTTCTTCGGCCGTCTCGAACGCACCGAAGGCGAGATGCGCGACGACACCGGGCCCGACACGGCGGACCTGGATCACCCGCTCCGGTCACCGCGCCGGCATTAAGATCTCATGCTGGACTAACCCTGATGAAGCCGCACTGCCCGAACTGCCTGAAGGAAATGACCAAGGCATCAGCGTCGCGTAACCTGTTCAACTGCGAGCCCTGCCGCGAGATCATCCAGTATTTTGGCGGCAGCGCGGATCACGGCGAGCCCGGCCCGCAATTCTCCTGGCCGATCCGCCGCAAGCGCTCCGGCCACACCGCCCACGCGGCGTGATCTTTCCTAGCCCCACACCACGCCGGCGTCCGGGTTCGCCGCAGCCATCCGCGGCGGCCGCACGACAGTGACGGTGCAGCTCGCCTCCGAGGCGACCTTCGACGAGACGCTGCCGAGCAGCGTGCGCCGGAACGAGCTCTGCCGCGCGCCGATGATGACGTGGTCGACCTGGTTGACCTCGGCGAACTCGAGCAGCGCCGCCGCCGCATCGACCGCCTCCAGCACATGAGCCGTCAGCCGGCTCTCATCCAGCTTGAGCGGCGTCGCCCAATGCCTGAGCGCGACCAGGCGGTCGATGTGCTTGTTGGAGCCCTGCTCGTCCAGCGTCTTGTCGATGGCGATGCGGTTCAGCTTCAGCACGTTGACACAGGCAAGCCGCGCCGAGGGCAGCGTCGCCAGAATGCGCTCGGTCGTGACGCGCAGCGCCTCGTTCAGCTCGCCCGTCCCCTCCGCCGTGTCGAGCGCGACCGCGATGATCGGGCTCGATGCGATTTGCGCT
>Ga0102591_1004419_pt1 | contig 10955 bp, 4 predicted proteins | sample AraplaCol_mCL_r2_2_FD_76860 | JGI IMG/M metagenome (GOLD analysis project Ga0102591, IMG submission 76860) | Arabidopsis root microbial communities from North Carolina, USA - plate scrape MF_Col_mCL_r2 (SPADES assembly) (version 2) | ecosystem: Host-associated > Plants > Roots > Endosphere... | reverse complement strand
TCGAACATTGCCAGCGCATCTCGCGCGAACTCGACGAAGCCGAAAGCGCCGTCGGCCAGTTGCAGGGCGGCCCGCGCGGCTGGTTGCGTTTCACCGCGCCGTACTCGGTCGGCATCACCTGGATCGCGCCGCTGCTGGGCGAATTCCACGCGCGCCATCCCGAAGTGCGCGTGGAGATGGTGCTGACCAACGAACAGGTCGACATCATCGACAAGGAACTCGACGTAGCATTGCGCGTGGGCAGCCTGCCCGATTCGAACCTCATCGCGCGCAAGCTCGCGACGTTCCGCACGCAGGTCTACGCGAGCCCGAGCTACATCGCGCGCCACGGCGAGCCGCTGCATCCGGACGACCTGGTGCACCACCGCACCGTCGCGATGCCCAAGCATCGACGCAACGGGCAGTACACCTGGGCGCTCAACGACGGCACGCGCACGGTCGATTTCCGCGTCGATCCGGTGCTGGTCGCCAACGATCCCGGCCCGCTGTGCGGTGCGCTGCTGTGCGGCGAAGGTTTGATGCTCGCCGCCGACGTCACCGTGAAGGCATATGCCGAACAGGGGTACGTGCAGCGCGTGCTCGCAGGCTGGACGGGGCTGGACTACGAGTTCAACGCGGTGTTCCCGCGCGGCCGAGTGCAGTCGCCGAAGGTGCGTGCGTTCGTCGACTTCCTGGTCGAACGCCTCAACTTCGATGCCGACTACATGCAGGTGCTCTGCCCGAACGTGCGTGCGCGCTACAAGGCCGCCGAGCAGGCCGCAGCCGATGCGATCAGTGCCGAACTCGCGAAGGTCGCCAAGCAGCCGGAAGCCAAGGCCAAGCGCAAGGCAAAGGTGGAAGAGCCCGTTGCGGCGAATGCGCACGAAGGCGACGATCCCGCGCTGTAACGCGGATTAATCGGGAACGGTGGGAAGGAAGCGGCGCGCCCAGGCGCGCCGTTTCGCGTTCGCGACGACTCGTTCAGCGACTTCACCATGACTTCATAACCACGGCGTTGTGCTTAGCGTGCCACGGAGACGGCGGGAACGGACGCGCGGAAGAATGCGCGCAAGCCACCGGACGAGCCGTCATGAGCGAGGCGTCATGAAGCGCACCATCATCGCGCTTGCCGCGACCGCTGCACTCGTGCTGGCGATCGGTGGCGCCGCGGCCTGGAACAAATACCTGCGCACACCTGCCGCCGAATCGCTTCCGATGCCGGCGCACCTGATCGCACTGGATTCCTCGGCAGGACAGAAGCTGCTCGCCCGCGCCGAAACCGCCGATTTCGACGACCTGATGACGCATTTCGTCCCGCAGACGCGCCGCGCGTTCTGTGGTGTTGCGAGCGCACTGACGACGCTCAATGCCGCGCGCTCGACGCCGACGCCACTGGATCAGTCGCGACTGTTCGAACACCGTCGCGTGGACATGAACCCGTTGAAGGTGAGTTTCATCGGGATGTCGCTGGGCGACTTCGCGCAACTCATGCGCGCGCACGGTGCACGCGTGAGCGTGGTGTACGCGTCCGATTCCAATGTCGACGCGTTCCGCAGCGCCGTACGCGAGAACCTCCGGCGCGAAGGCGATTTCCTGCTGGTGAACTACCAGCGCAGCGAACTGGGCCAGTCGCCGATGGGCCACATCTCGCCCATCGCCGCCTACGACGAAACCAGCGACCGGTTGCTCGTGCTCGACGTCGCCGCACACAAGTACCCGCCGACCTGGGTCGAAACGGACGCGATGTGGAGGGCGATGAGGGCTCCGCTCAATCCCGGAACCGATGTCACGCGCGGCTACCTGGTGGTGCACGGCGATGGCACGGGACCGGACGCGTTGACGGCGGGCGCAACGCTCGCGGATGCCGATTGAAGCCTCAACGCCGCAAACGACGCGCCAACCCCGACACCCGCTGCGCATGCCGCGCCAGCGCCGCCTGCAGCACCGGTTCGCTCGCGCACATATGGAGCTCGCGACGTGCGCGCGTGACGCCGGTGTAAAGCAGTTCGCGCGACAACGTGCGTGCGTCCTGCTTCGGTAGCAGCAGCCAGACGGTGTCGAACTCCGAGCCCTGCGCCTTGTGCACCGTCATCGCGAACGCGCCGGTATGCGCGGGCAACGAGGCCGGATGGAAACCGCGCATACCGTCGCCGCCGGCGAACCATGCCACCGGAACGCCTGCGGCATCGCGCTGCACGACACCGATGTCGCCGTTGAACAGGCCGTGGCGGTAGCTGTTCTCGGTGACCAGCAGCAGCCGGCCATGGAAGTATGGATCGCGCTGGGTGCCGGCGAGCGCTTCTTCGATGCGCTGGTTCAGTGCCGCCGCGCCCTGCGCGCCTTCGCGCAGCGCGGTGAGCAGGCGCACCGTCCGGGCCTGCTGCAGAGCTTCCGCCGGATCGTGCAGCGCCATCAGCGCACGCCACGGTGCCAGCAGCGCCTCGCGCGAGGAGTGCGCCAGCGGATCGGACACGTCCTCATGGAAACGCACACCGGCCAGGCCTTCGCGAAGCAGCGCGATCGCGCCATCGGCATCGCCGGTGCGAAGCGCGTCGGCCAGCGGCGCGAGTTCCAGCGACTCCGCCTGCCGGTAACCACGTTGCAGTTGCACGCGATGACCGGCCAGCACCCCGTCGTCCTCGCGTTCGGGTACGTTGCCGAGCAGCGGGGTCAGCGCGCGCGCGAGTACGGGCGGCAATGCATCGCCCTCCCCCGCCGCATCCGTGATCGCGGCGAGCACGTCACCGGCTTCGACCGACGGCAGCTGGTCGCGATCGCCGAGCAGGATCAGGCGCGCGCCATCGGGCACTGCCTCGACCAGCTTGCACATCAGCGGAAGATCGACCATCGACGCCTCATCGACGACGATCGCATCGAACGGCAATGGATGATCCGCGTCGTGGCGGAAACGCGGACTGTCGGGAATCGTTCCGAGCAGTCGATGCAGCGTGCTGGCCGACGACGGCAACGCGTCGCACCACGATGCGTCCACGCCTTCGACATCACGCAGTCGCGCGATCGCAGCGCGCAGGCTTTCGGCCATGCGTTCGGCAGCGCGGCCGGTGGGCGCGGCCAGCGCGATGCGCGGCGCGGGTCGTCCACCGAATGCGGCCTGTGCGATCAGCAGCAACAGCACGCGCGTGATCGTCGTGGTCTTTCCCGTGCCCGGCCCACCCGTCACCAGCAGGAGCGAACGCACCAGCGCGAGCGCGGCGGCGCGCGCCTGGCGGTCGGCTTCGCCTGCATGCGGAAACAAAGTCGCGAACAGCGGCGCGAGCGCGGCCAGGTCACCGGTCTGCGGCGATGCGGCGGCGATGCGGCGCAGGTGCTTCGCGAGACGACGTTCGTACTCGCGATAGCGGCGCAGGTAGAGCAGGTTGTCTTCGAGGACGAGCGGTGCCTGCGGGCTGGCGTCCTCGCCTGGCGGCGTCGCGACCCAGCGCGATGCCTGCAAGACCTCGCGCCACTGCGATGCATCCGGCCATTCGACGTTCGCGTCGCACACCAGCTGCGGACGCGAAATATCCAGGCCCGCGTGGCCGTGCGCGATCGCCGACGACGCAAGCGCCGCCGCGACCAGCACGCGGTCGTCCGCATCGCCATCATCGCGTCCGAGGCGGCGCAGGCTCTGCGCGAGCGCATGATCCACCGGACGAAGTGCGCCCTGTCGCAGCAGTGCATCGAGCAGGCTCATGCGGTGGCCTCCTCGCGTTGCTTCGCGTGCCGGAACAGCGCATCGAGCCCGTCGATCAACTCGCGCGACGGCCGCCATGCATGCACGCCGGGCGAATCCTCGCGCGCCGCATCGAGGCCACGGCAGAACAGATAGCGGATGCCACCGAAGTGCGTGTCATAGTCGTACGCGTCGCCGAGGCGGAAGCGCAGCCAGCGATGCAGCGCCAACGAATACAGCAGCGCCTGCAGCGTGTACTCGCTGTCGTCCATCGCCGCGCCGAGCGCATCCCGATCGTAGGCAGGCAGGCGGTTGGATTTGTAGTCGAGCACGAAGTAGCGACCGTCGTGCTCGTACACGAGGTCGATCTTGCCCGTCATCAGGCCTTCGAGTCGCTGGCGGTTGCCGAACGCATGGCGTTCGCGCAGCAGGTCGTGCTCGTGCAGCAGCGCGAGCAAACGCGCGACCGGCGTCGCTTCCAGCGCGAAGTGGAACTCCATTTCGGACAGGCGCGCGTGCGGCGGAACGTCGCACAGGCGCGTGCCTTCCGGCAGCGGCACGGCGAGCGTGTGACCGACCAGCGGTGCGAGGACGCCGACACCGTCGTCGATGTCTTCATCGGCATAGCCTTCGCCGTGCAGCGCATCGACGAGATGGCGCCGTTCGACATCGGGCATTCCCTCGTCGAGCCAGTGCGACCACGCGCCGAAGTCCACGCGTTCCAGCACCGAGTGCAGCACGTTACCGAAGCGGCTTCCGCCAAAGCGTGGGTCGCCGTCGAACACGACGACGGCTGGTTCGTCCTGCGCACCGCCCTCCTCCGCCACCGCACGCGGTGCGGCTTCGATGGCGCCAGGCGATTCGTTCGCCAGCTGCGTGAAGCTGTAAACCCACCAGTCGCGCGACACGACGCGGCGCGATTCGCGCGCGGCGGGAACGGCGTCGCGACGTTCGGGCGACAAGGCGTCGGGAAGGCGAAGCGGAAGCGAAAGGCGATGCACGGCGACGGCCTCGCCCAGCGTTTCGGAAAGCGCATCGACGTCACGCAGCATTGGCTCCAGCGCGCTCAGCTCCGCATTCGCGAAGGGGCCCGTCGCGAGCCACAGCGCGTGCTGCGCGCGCGTCAATCCAACGTAAAGCAGGCGAGCGTCCTCGCCGCGTTCCTCGCCTTCCTGGCGCGTGCGCGCGTCGTTCCATGCAGCGGCGTTCTCGGGAGTCGCTTCGCTTCGCAGCTGGAGCACGCGACCGATGCCGTCATGGAACTCACACAGGTTGCCGTTGCGCGCATCGCGGCCGATGGCGGCGAACGGCAGGAAAACGAACGGGTATTCCAGGCCCTTGCTCTTGTGCAGCGTCAGGATCTGCACGCAGCGCGCGTCGGACTCCAGGCGCAGCTGTTGCGTCTCATCGCTATCGTCGGCTTCGGCGATCCGCGTGCGCAGCCAGTCGACCAGGCCGTGTTCGCCGATCGCCTCGATGTCGGCTTCCTGCAGTACCTCAGCCAGTTGCAGCGTGTTGGTGAGGCGACGTTCGCCATCGGACTGCGCAAGCAGGCGCGGCGCATGTTCGGCCGCGACATCGCCGATCATCGCCAACGGTCCGTGGCGCTGCCAGCGATCGCGCCACGCGAGCGCGCGTAGCTGCCAATGACGGTGCAGCTGTGCGTCATCGTCGAAACGCGCGAGCGTGTCGGCATCGAGCCCGACCAGCATCGTCGCGAGCGCGCCGCGCAGGCGCGCATCGTCGTCCGGACGAAGCAACGCTTCCAGCAGTGCAAGGACATCGCGCGCGTCTTCCGTCGAGAACAGGCTGCGACGACCGGCCGCCACCGCGGCGATGCCGGCACGCGAGAGCGCCTCGCGCATCAACGTCGCTTCGCTGTGGTTGCGCACGAGCACGGCGATGTCGCCGGACTGCGGCGCGCGGTCTTCGCCGCGTTCGCGCAACACGGCGTGGCCTTCGCGCGAATCGGACAACAGCGTGTGGATCGCCGTGACGCAGGCCAGTGCGGCGAGCTGGCGCGCCTCGCCGACATACCACTGCGGCTTGCGGCGGCCGTCGTCCGGCGGCGGAAGCAGGCAGATGTCGAGCGCGGGTGCGGGCTTGCCGTCGCGGCGCAGGTCGTCGTCGCACACGGAGCCGCCGGGCTCGACGTCGCGGAACTGGATGCGTTCGTCGACGAAGGCCGCATCGCCCGCACGTTCGTACAACGCCGAGATCGCACGCAGCAGCGACGGTCGCGAACGGAAGTTGCGATCCAGCGCGGGCGCGCGTTGTGCGCGCTCGGCGGCCGCAAGATACGTGTGGACATCGCCGCCGCGAAAGCGGTAGATCGCCTGCTTCGGATCGCCGATGAGGAACAGCGCCGGCTCGTTGCCGCTGCCGAAGATCCGTTCGAAGATCGCCCACTGGCGCGGGTCGGTGTCCTGGAATTCGTCGACCAGCGCGAAGGCGTACTGCGCGCGCAGGCGTTCGACCAGACGCGCGCCGTGCGGTCCGTCGAGCGCGTCGGCGAGGTTGGCGATGAGGTCGTCGAAGGTCTGTTCGCGACGCAGGCGCTTGAGCGCGGCAAGCCGACGCGCGGCCGCTTCCCGCACGCGATGCACGAGCGCGATGCGACGCGAGGCGAGCCAGCTTTCGCGCGCGTTCGCCGCGTCGAGGTAATGTGCGACCGCGTCGAACAGCGGCGAGGTCGGCGTCTGTGGTGCGCCTTTCTTCGGCTTGTTGGTCTTTTCGGCAAGCTTCCGGGGCGTGAGGCGATCGAGCTTGTCGTGCACGGGCGCGGACGCATCGCCGTGACTGCACCACTGCGACAGCGCGCCATGCAACTCCACGATGAGCGCGGCCTTGTAGCTGGCGCCGTTGAGGACCTTGTTCTCGATGGCTTCGTGCAGCGCTGCGCAGGCTTCTTCGCCGTGAGTGGCGAAGGACGCGCGCAGGGCCGTCGCGGCTTCGACGAGGTGCGGCAGCGGATCGGGCGAGGACGGCGGCGGCGCAGGCTGCAGGCGCGGCACGTACAACAGTTTGTAGAGATCGCCGGCAAGGCCGTCGGGCGTGCGCCACTGCTGTTGCAGCAGTTCGGCGTCGGTCGCGTCGCTTCCGAGCGAGCGCCAAAGGTCGGTGGCGACAGCGTCGATGAGTTCGCGCTCGCTGCCGGTGAGCTCCGGCGCAAGCAGCGGCTGGCCCGCTTCGACGGCGTGTTCGGCCAGCGCACGCGCGCAGAAGCCGTGGATGGTGAACACCGCCGCGAGATCCATTTCGCGTGCGGCCTGTCGCAGGCGGCGCGCAAGTGCGAGCGGGTCCTCGCGGCGCGCCTGCCGTTCGATCAGCGCGCGCGTGACGGCGGCTTCGCTGTCGTCGTCCAGCGTGGTCGGCATCAGCGCGACTTCGTTCGCCAGCTTCGCCGCGAGTTCCAGGCGCAGGCGCAGGCGTTCGCGCAGTTCCTGCGTTGCGGCTTCGGTGTAGGTGACAGCGAGGATTTCGCCGACGCGCAGGCCGCGTTCGATCACCAGCCGCGTGACCAGCGTGGCAAGCGTGAAGGTCTTGCCGGTGCCGGCGCTGGCCTCGATCAGGCGGATGCCGTCCAGCGGCAATTCGAGGAAGGCGTCGTGGACGGCGCTCATGCGGCTTCTCCGGTGCGCGCATCGACGCCCTGCCCTTGCACGAGCGCGTTGAACAGACGTGTGGCGAGTTCGCGGAACCGCACGCCATCGGGATCGTCGAACTCGCCCGCGAACGGATCGCGTCCACGCAGCGCGAGTTGCACGGCGGCGTTGTTCGCATCGCCCCAGGTGCGGTCGCTGCCGGCCCACTGTTCACGCGCGAGCTTCCATGCGGCCAGCTCGGCGACTTCGTCCGTTCTTGGTGCGGCATACCAGCGCCACGCGGAACGCGCCTGGATCGGCAGCGGTTCGCGCAGGCCTTCGCGATACAGCGCGATGAGTTCACGCAATGCGGCGCGCGCCTGCACGACGGGCAGCGCCGCGCGTTCGCGCACGCCGGGGCCGCCGTCCCACAGCGCGAGCTGTGCCAGCGGACGCGTGTCGCCGAGCGCGGAAAGCACGAGCCAGTCGAGTCCGTGCGCGATCTGCGCCGGGCCATGCAGCGTGTCTAGCCGCAGTCGCAGCGCGCCTCGCGGATACAGGCGATCGAGATGGCCGTACAGGCGCACGCCATCCAGATCGAGTTCGAACGCGCGCGTGGATGCCTCGCCTTCGCGCCACTCGCGCAAGGCAGTAGCGAACGGTTGCACCTGCGCTTTCAGACCCGCGAGCTGGCGTTCGCCCAGCGGGCCGGAGGGCAGCAGTGCGCGGGCGCGCAATCGTGCGGCGAGGTCGTCCGTCTCCCCTGCCACGCAGGCTTCGAACACGACGTTCTGCAACTTCCAGCGATCCAGTCCGCGCGCGGGCGCGGTGAGCGGATCGAGGTCGTCGTATGCGTCGATTTCGTCGGGCAATCGCAGCCCCATGCGCTGGCGCAGGAACTGGCCGGCCGGATCGGCGAGGAAACGCCGCAGCGCGACCAGCGGCAATTCGGCCGGCATATCGACCGCAGGCAGCGCATCGGTGAACCACGGCGCCGGCTCGGTGCGCGGTCCGCGCAATGCGTCGGCGGCGGGATGCCACGGCGCGAGATAGCTGTAATGGCGCGGCTCATCGCGCTCGCCGAACGCGCGCGGCGAGAACGGCTGCAGGGGATGGTGCAGCACCAGCTCTTCGCGCGCGTCTTCGCCGGTGTGATGGCGCGCGGCCGCATCGAGCAGTTCGGACACCAATACGGACGGTTCGCGCGCGCTGCCATCGCGCGGGTCGGCGCCCAGCCAGCTCACGTAGAACACCTCACCCGCCGACGAGAACAACTGCAGGAACAGGAAACGGTCGTCCTCGCGCAGCGAGCGGTCGCCGTGGCGGCGCGCGGGCGTGGTCAGCTCCTGCGTCATCTTGTTGAGGCCGCCGGCGGGATCGCGACGCGGGTAGTCGCCATCGTTCATGCCGAGCAGGCAGATCGCGCGGAACGGGATCAGGCGCATCGGCACCATGCGCGCGAAGCTGACGCCGCCGGTAAGCAGCGGCGCGCGCGTGTCCGATTCCGACAACGCAGTGCGGAAGTAGGCGCGTGCCACATCCGGCGGCACGGCCTCGTCGAAGTCGGCATCGCGCGCACTGTTGGCGAAGGCGTCGACGTGGCGGCGCAGGCGTTCGATGGCGCGCTGGTCGGCGACGGCGCGCGGATGTTCGGGCAGCAACGCGTCGAGCAGCGCGAACAGCGCGTCGCGCCAATGGGCGGGCGTCATCGCACGACCCAGGACGCGTTCGTTGCGCGCGAGCACGCGCAGCACGCGGATCAGCGCATCGAGGGCGTCGAGCGCGCTGCCCTCCAGTTCGGTCCACGGCGCGACGCCGGCGAGGTCGTCGTCGTCGCCGGTCGCGTGGCCGAGCAGCAGGCGGTCGAGTGCGAAACGCCAGGTGTAGGCATCGTCGGCCGGTGCGTCGTGGCGGGCGCGATGGTCGGGATCCAGGCCCCAGCGCGCGCCGGCTTCATGCAGCCAAAGTCGCAGGCGTTCCAGGCCCGCGGCGTCGAGGTTCGCCGCATCCATCAACGCGGGCGTGGCGATCAGGTCCAGCACTTCGCTCACGCCGAAACGCGCGTCCGGCAATGCGAGCAGGCGCAGGAAGACATCCGCGAGCGGTTCGCCGGCGAGCGGACTGAGGTCGGCCAGCGCATAGGGAATGTAGTCGCGCGTGCCGGCGAGGCCGCCGAAGACGGCTTCGATGTGCGGGCGATACGGATCGATGTCCGGCGCGAGCACGGCGATTTCGCGCGCCTGCAGCGGCGGATCGAAACGGGGGTCGTCAAGCAGCGCGCGCAGGCGGTCGTGCAGCACCTGTACTTCGCGCAGGCGCGTGTGGCAGGCGTGGACCTGGAGGCTGGGATCGTCGCGTTCGACCTTGCCGCGCCACGGCCGCGGCGCACGGCGGTGGAGCAGGTCGCGTTGCAGGCGGCCGAGCAGGGTGTCGCGCTCGGGCGCGTCGTCGGGCAGCGATTCCGGATCGGCGTAGCGCTCCTCCTCCACCGACGGATGCACCACTTCGTAGCCGCCCAGCACCGCCATGAAGTCGCGGCCGGCGGCGCCCCAGTTCGACAGCAGCGGGTTTTCGTCCTCGTGCTCGGCGGGGTCCTGTTGCAGGCGTTCGGCGTAGCTCGGCAGGTCGCCCCAGTAGCGGCGCGACGGCGTGGGCACATGGAAATGCAGCGTGCCCACGCGCGCCTGGGTGGCGATCACGCGCAACACGTCGGGCGAGATGTTGAGCGTGGCGAAGGCGAACAGCCGCGCGGGCATGCCGGCCGGCAGCGGAGCGTCGGGCGCGGCGAAGCGCGCGAGGTAATCGTCGATGCGGCGCGCACGATGGCGGCTGCCGCCGGCGACGCGGCGCCAGAGTTCGGCCTGCGCGTCATGGGCGTCGTTGCCGGCTTCCCAGGCGAGCAGCCAGTCGCGGCGCCAGGCCTGGTACTTCTCGAAGATCGATGCAAGCTCGCCCGCCAGCGCCCAGGGTTTGAGCGCATCGTCGCCCGACAGGTACGCGCGCAGCGGCGCGAAGGCGCGGCCGGACAACGCGGCGGGATCGGCCAGCTGCGCATACAAACGCCATTGCAGCGCGGCGGCGTCGAGGTCGTCGGTCGCACCCGGGACGTTGGCGTCGAGGGTTTCGCGGACGAATTCGCCGGGCGTGAGGAAGCGCAGGTTCGCGGCGATGCCATGCCGCTGCGCCAGCGTGGACTGGAGCCAGCGGCGCATCGCGACCTGCGGGATAAGCACGATGTCCGGCGTCAGCAGCGGCCGGCCCGGCACGGGCTCGCGCAGCTGCGTGGCGAGCAGTTCGCCCAGCACGTCGAGCGCGTTGGAATGGTAGAGGCGGAAGTCGGAGCGGCCGGGCATCGCCGGTATCTTGCCGGAGCGGCGTCGCGTGCGACGAGACGCTGCGTCGGAGGCGTGGGCTTGCGCCTCATTAAGGCCGCCCCAAAAACGTGTCGCGATCATCCCCTCGCCGCACCGCACACCGTGCCGTACGGCATGGCGGGCAAAGCGCGGCGAACCTGCGACAATGCCGCCTTTCCTGTTCCCGTTCAGCCCTTACCGGCCATGCTGCCCTGCTTCCGCGGCAGCCGGCCGAATACCCCGCGCATGACGAACGAAACGCCCATCGTCCGCTTGAGTCAGCTCCGCCTCGATCGTGGCGGCCGCACCGTGCTGCGCGACATCAGCCTGGACGTCCCGCGCGGCAGCATCGTCGCGGTGCTCGGG
>Ga0102591_1004417_pt1 | contig 10957 bp, 12 predicted proteins | sample AraplaCol_mCL_r2_2_FD_76860 | JGI IMG/M metagenome (GOLD analysis project Ga0102591, IMG submission 76860) | Arabidopsis root microbial communities from North Carolina, USA - plate scrape MF_Col_mCL_r2 (SPADES assembly) (version 2) | ecosystem: Host-associated > Plants > Roots > Endosphere... | reverse complement strand
GTTTGTAGGACAAGATTCGGTCGCACTTGTCCTTGGCGACAATATCTTCTACGGACACGGGCTTCCGGAACTGCTCGCCAAGGCCGCGGCGCGCCCGAGCGGCGCGACGATCTTCGGCTACGTCGTCAATACGCCCGAACAATATGGCGTGGTCGAATTCGGCCCCGACGGGCGCGCGCGCTCGATCGAAGAGAAGCCCGCGCAGCCGAAGTCGAATGTGGCCGTGACCGGTCTCTATTTCTACGACAATCGCGTGGTCGACATCGCCGCGAAGATCAAGCCTTCCGCGCGCGGAGAGATCGAGATCACCGACGTGAACAATGCATATCTCGACAGCGGCGACCTGTTCGTCGAGGTGCTCGGGCGCGGGTTTGCCTGGCTCGACACCGGAACGCATGCCTCCCTGGTCGAAGCCAGTCACTTCGTGCAGATCCTGGAACAGCGACAGGGGCTGCGCATCGCCTGCCCGGAAGAAATCGCACTTCGGCGCGGCTACATTTCCCTGGACGCCTTCACGAAGGTTGCCGAGAAGACCGCCAAGAGCAGCTACGGCCAATATCTGCAATCGGTGGCGCGCTCTTTCGCCGCTCACGGTCTGAACTGAGGCAAGGCGACACATGCGTTTTGAAGGCTCCACGATCTTCGTCACCGGCGGTGCAGGTTTCATCGGCTCGGCAGTCGTCCGGCATCTTCTCCGGGATACGAACGCGCGCGTCGTCAACATCGACAAGCTCACTTACGCGGCCAATCTCGAGTCGATCCCGAATGCCGCCGGCAATCCGCGCTACGCGTTCGAGAAGCAGTGCATTTGCGAAGCGCCGTCGCTGCGGAAGCTGTTTGAACGGTACCAGCCCGTCGCGGTGATGAATCTGGCGGCCGAAAGCCACGTCGATCGCTCGATCGACGGCCCCGGCGAATTCATCCAGACCAACATCGTGGGCACGTTCACACTGCTGCAGGAAGCTCTGCGGTACTGGAAAGGCCTGTCCCCGGATCGCCGTTCGCGATTCCGCTTCCTTCACATCTCGACCGACGAGGTATTCGGCTCGCTCGGCAAGGACGGCTACTTCACGGAAACGACCGCTTACGCACCCAACTCGCCCTACTCGGCGAGCAAGGCCTCGTCCGACCATCTGGTCCGCGCCTGGCGCGAGACCTACGAGCTGCCGACGATGATCACGAACTGCTCGAACAATTACGGGCCCTATCACTTCCCCGAGAAGCTGATCCCCCACATGATCATCAAGGGGCTCGCCGAAGAAGCGTTGCCGGTCTATGGCGATGGGCAGAACATTCGAGACTGGCTCTACGTCGAGGATCATGCCAAGGCGCTTGCGCTGGTGCTCGAGCGGGGCGTGGTCGGCGAAACCTACAACGTCGGCGGACGAAATGAGCGCAGCAACCTCCACGTCGTGGAAGGCATCTGCGATCTGCTGGACGAAATCTCGCCGTCCGGGTCAGGTTCTCGGCGGGAGCTGATTACTTTAGTTACCAATCGTCCAGGGCACGATCGCCGCTACGCGATCGATGCATCGAAGCTCGAAAACCAGCTTGGCTGGCGCGCGGACGAGAATTTCGAGAGCGGGCTGGCCAAGACCGTCCGGTGGTACGTCGACAATCGGATGTGGTGGGAGAACATTCTCGGTCGCGGCTATCAGCAAAAGCGCATTGGCCTCGGCTGACCGCATCGATGTCCCTTTGCGAAGGGCCGAGCGGACATGCAGGACATGGGTGGGCTCTCCGCCCATGATCCGAAAGCGGCGCGGGAATGGATGAATACTATTTCGTGTGGCTCCGCGGCCTCGACGGGCGTCCGAAGCCGCAGATCTGGGCCGCGGATCAATTTGACGGACCGGGATGGAGATTTCGGCACGTCATCGCGCGGCGCGTCCTCGTTGCCAGGGAACGCGGGATGGGCGTGGATGGCCTTGCGAAACTTTTTCCAGCGCCACCCGATCAGGATGACCGCTGACGGCTCGGATTGACGGGCCCGCACCAACTGCGCATTGCGAACGCGCGGAGGGATCAAGCGCCGCACGAGGCCCCGTGATCGGACTATGGATTGGTCGGCGCGTGTTGCACCTTCCATGTCCTCCAGGCGCCCTCGTGTTTCTCGTAGAGTTCCAGCCAGCGCTGCTCACCGGCGGCGTGCCAGATGTCACGGCCGCGGAGCTCGGCCTGACCGTCCTCCGGATCGAGCACCAGCTTGCTGTCAAGCCGCTCGAATTCGAATGTCTCCTCCGAGGTCAGACCGATCAGAACGCGCCGGCCAGTGGCATCGACGAAATACCGCCGGTGAGCGTTGTTCGTAGGCCTGGTCATCGCAGCCTCCAATCATGCCGAGACGGCGGTGGCGGAGGCTGACGGTTCCGCATGTTCGCGGACGCAATCACAACCAGCCACACCATCGATCACGTCAATGGTTGTATTTCGTCAGAATGCACGCCATCCTCTCGCCGACGACGCACTCTGCGGAGACAAGGCCGGATCGTAAGGCTGATAGAGCGGATGACGCACCCTGCGCCTGCGCGATCGCCAGGCGCGCGTTGCATAGCCTCCGCCAAAGCCGGCGAGAATCGAGAGCAGGATCGCAGCTACAATCATTCTGATTTCTTCCACTTGCCCAGCGCGCTGTCTTCGCGACGCAGCATTCTCAGCTTCGAGTTGTGTCGACATCATGATGGGCGTCGCTGATTTTGTCGCCATGCCGGGATGTTTTTTCGGCAGCACGATGCATGCGAAGCGATCGTTTCGCCTGCGTCAGCCGAAGAACCAGAGAAAGAATCTCACCAGCAACAGCGTGATGAAATAGACCCACCCTGCCATCGCGATCAGCGCGACGCCGAAAAACACGCCTTCAAATGCCCGTTCTCTCAGCCTTGTGAGAGGGAACGCCGCTCGCGCTTTCTGAAGCATCTTGGTTTTCTGGGAGGTCCGTTGTTGTTTGCGCGATCATAGCCGGGCGAATTGGACGATCTCGTGACGACACGCCGAGTTGAACGCAATGCTGCTCATCGAGACGGGTGCAGTGTGCTCGCGCTGCAACTGCTCCATCACAAGCTGCATTCCGGTGATCATGACGGTAGCGGGTCCGATCGTGATTCGCTCGCTTGACGGCTGCTGGTTTGTCGCGTGGCGCGCGCGGCAGCGCTTCCGGATCTTGCACGGAGCCGACGGCCATGGCGGCGAGGAGCCAACAGTCCCTGCCGCCATCGCTCGCAGACGCAGGGTGCCTATCGAAGAGAGCTGCGCGGATTCCCGAGCGGATCCGTCCGGCGCTGGAGTCCCCGTCGTCCAATCGACGTTCGAGATCGAACTTCGAGGCTCGACGTGGTGGTCGATGAACCTCGATCGAGATCGAGGATGCGCGGATCGAGCTCTGCTGACCGAAATGTCCGTGGTTATACGGAGCGACACGCGTCGATTCATGCCGGTAAGGTTGAGCAGTTAGCTTAATTCTCGTTGCTTGTTGCGAAGTCTCTCCCATCGCTTATCCATTTACGCACCGGGCTTCCCCCAAAGGCCCGGCCCCACCCAAGCAAGGCCGTCGAGCGCACATGGTCCGCTTGGCGGCTTTGTCTTTATTACAGTGAGAGGATCATTTCGGTTATGGCGCGCAAGCCCTGGTCATTCAAGGAAGACCGCCGGCTCATGGAGTTGGCAAAGTCGTCGACTTCGCTGGAAGAGGCGGCGAGACAGCTCGGGCGATCGCCCGACGCAATCAAGCGCATGGCGCTGCGGCTCGGCCTGTCACTGAAATCGAAGGCGACGAAGAAAGGCTGAGGGCGCCGAGGACGATCCTGCCCCGGGCCGAAGCAACAGCACGGTTGCCTCGATGCAGGTTTCGGGTCTACGAGCGCCGTCGCTGCACAGCCTTCGACAAGCCCGGAAGCCATGACGCCTTTTTGAACAGCGGTTCGAGCACGCGAACCTTTCTTCCGATCCTTAACGATATTCTCGGCTTTCGGAAGCATTGCTCCGGCCGAGCGACTATGATGCTGCGATGCGCCAAAATCATCTCATTGCAGCTGCAGTCATCTGCCTTGTGCTGATCGTCTACGCCACGCTCGTCAAGCTCGCTGGCAGACCGGCGCTCATCGGACACGCTGAAGCCTATTGGGTCGTGGTGATCGAACGGTTCAGCGCCTACGGGCTGCTGGGCTTTCTGCTATCGTTCCTATTGCCGGGCCGCATCAGGCTGGCGTGCGCTTTCGTGATTACCGTCGCGGTCGCGCTCGAGATCTTCCAGGCGCTGACGCCGGACCGCGATCCTCGCTTTATCGATGTGCTGCAAAAAGCCGCCGGCGGTGCCGTCGGCGTTATTCTCGCCCAGACAATTCTGGCTTTCCTGCCGCGGCCGCCGCCGTCGTAGCTGGAAGCCCCGGAGAGACCCAGGTGCTGCCGGTCACCGGAACCGTACGAGGCCAACGCATGCGCTCGAGCCAGGAGCCGAGCCGTGAGCCGAGCCAATCACGCACCGGCTGATCGACGAATTTCGTCGCGACATAAGCCGCACCGAGGCAGGTGATCACCTCCAGCACGATCGAAAAGGCGAGCGCCGTCTTGCCGAGGGCGAGCTTGTCCTGAAAATAGAAGAAGACGCGCGTGATCGGGTAGTGCACCGCGTACAGCGGATAGGAAAGCTCACCGGCGAAGCTGCAGGCCTGCCTCCAGCCCGGCGGCACGGCCGTCCCCGCGCTCCCCCAGATCAGGAGCGGGAACACGACCAGCACACATGCAACATCATAGATCGGATGCAGGGGAAGAGGCACGAACAGCACGCCGATCAAGACCGCGACGGAAGTGACGGCAATCGTGCCGTTGACGGTCTGCGCCGTGCCGATCCGCGACATGAGGACGCCCGCGAAGAATGAAAAGCCGACACGGAGGAAACCAGCGGCGATTTCGCCGGTTCTTGCACCCAGTTCGAGATCGCCCTGTTGCAGCGACGTCACCACCAGACCGCCCCCGCAAAGAGCCACGAGGATCGAGAGGACCGGTATGCGCAGCCAACGGAACCCCATGCCGTAGGCGACGTTCGCCACCACTTCATAGAACAGAGACCAAAGCGGTCCATCGAACGGAAAGATCGATGCGGTCAGGGGCATTCGGCCAAAGGGCAAAAGGAGCAAACCGAACGCCAGCACCAGGGCCATATTGCTGAGGTCCAGCCCGTGCCCCCTCAGGAGGCTGCCCATCGCAACGACAGCACCGACAAGGGTGCCCAGAACGATCATCGGCCAAAGGCGGACGAAGCGCAGCAAGAGAAATTCGAGCTTGAACGACGGATCTTGCAGCCGCGCGGCATAGGCACGATCGATGACGAAACCGCTCAGCAGGAAGAAAAAATCGACAGCGACATACGCGTGACTTGCCATGCCGGCGATCTGAAGCGAGCCGGCGATATGGTAGAGCACTACGGCGAAAGATGCGATGGCGCGATAGAGATCAAGAATCGGATAGTGCCGGCTTCCCCGAGGTATCATCGCTCACACGCGCTATTCGGAAACACGTAAAAAACTTTTCGCAATATAGTGGAAATTGAACGTCAGCCAAGACTAAACCTTGGCCATGACGTCGCGCGCGCTGGACAGCGAAGCGGCAGGTCAAGCAAAGGCGTACCCGTGACGAGCTTTCGACCTGCTCGCACCAATGCGATCGCACTTCGCTCGCCGTCTGTTTGCCCGCGCCATTCTCGCCGGGATGGCCGCAGCGGGTGCCTGCAGCTTCGATTGCAGATTCTTCGCGGATCGGGAATGCACCGAGCGCCTGATTCGGCGACCGCCTTTGATCGATGATCAGAATATGTGCAGAGACGATCATCTGCCCACTCCACCAAAGGTGGAACCCTCGCCCGGGACCGGCATTAAATTCCAAAGGAATGCGGGAAGCAGAGTCATGACAAACTCTTTCCTGATCGCGACCTCGGTCTGGTTCGGCATCAACATCCTGTTCGTGGCCGTTCGGCTATGGGTGACGAGACCCAAGAACAGGCGGCTATGTCATGGCGGCGCGAACCGCCTCGGCGTCGTCATCGTGAAATCCCGACTGCATCGTCACGTTTGAGGTCATGCCGATGAGCGGCCGCGGGAGCGACCGTGGAACCGGTCCCACCTCGCGGACGGCCGTGAACTCGGGTTCACGCAACCAGAAGCAGCTGCTCTAAACCTTATCTTAGCGCCTCCCCGGTTAGGCTTCGGGTCATCCTTTCTTAACCGGTAAGGCCGGGATGACGTCGGCACGGCCGAAATTCACAATGGCGGCGCTCGTGCTTGCGAGCATGGCCGCATTCGCCCTTGCCGGCCACATCGCCACGACGCGCTTCATCCAGGATCAGCAGGCGCACCATCTCGACGAGTTGACCGAGGTCGTGCTGCGCCGGTCCGAATTCGCGGTCGACTTCGCCGCCGCGAGCCTCGACGAACTCGCGGGCCGCGGGCTCACCACCTGCGATCCGGCCTCGCTCCAGGCCATCCGCCTCCACGTGTATCAGCGCTCCGCCGTGAAGGACGTCCGGCTCGTCAATTCGGACGGCTCGGTGATCTGCTCGGCCTATTCCGAGACGCTCGAGTTCGACAAGGGCTGGGTCGAGCGCGGCGACATGCTCGCCTCACGCGATTCCAGGCTGATGCTGTTCCGTGTCGAGCAGTTCGGGGGCGACGCGCTCGGCGTGCTCAGGGACATCGGCAGGAACAAGGCGCTGGTCGCGATCCTCGGCGTCAATGCCAGCCTGTTCGACATCATGCCGGCCGAGCTGCGGGCACATAGCGAGGTGCTGCTGGCACTCAACAACGGCGCACAGCTCGGCGAATTCATCCTCGACGCCGGCAAGCCCCTCCCGAATCCGGTCGAGTTCGCCAAGAGCTCGACGCGGTATCCGCTACGCACGGTCATCCGCATCGACAGGACGGTGCTCTCGACCTGGAACAACGAGGCTTACTGGCCGGCGATGGCCGTCGCCCTTGCGTTGGGCCTCCTGTTCGGCGTCCTGTTGTCGCGCAGCCGCCGCATGGAGGGACCCGTCGCCGATCTCGATCGCGGCCTGGCGCGCGGCGAGTTCATGCCGTTTTTCCAGCCGATCTTCGATCTCGGAACGGGCCGGATCAAGGGCTGCGAGATCCTCGCACGCTGGTTGCGCGAGGACGGCTCGATCGTCCCGCCGATGAACTTCATTCCGCTGGCGGAGTCCAGCGGACGCATCGAAGCCATGACCTGGCAGATTCTCGGCCGCGCACTGGCCGACCTCCATCCGCATCTCAGGTCCGACAAGGAATTCAAGCTGTCGTTCAACGTCGTGCCGAAGCACCTCCTGAGTGCCGGGTTTGTCGAGACCCTGCGTAACGTCGTCACTGCGGCAAAGGTCTCGGCGCGGCAGGTCATGGTCGAGGTGACCGAGCGCGACGAACTCGACGATCTCGCCCGCGCCGCGGCCGTGGTGCGCGAGCTGCGCGACTATGGCTTCCGCGTCGCCATCGACGACGTCGGCGTCGGGCACAGCGGGCTGTCACGGCTGAAAGGGCTCGGCGCCAACACCATCAAGATCGACAAGTTCTTCGTCGACACCATCACGGCGGACGCTTCGACCACGACGATCGTGGAGATGCTGGTGGCGCTCGCCAGGGATTTCCAGATGACGGTGGTCGCCGAGGGGATCGAGACCGAGGAGCAGGTTCGCGCCCTGATCTCGTGCGGCGTCGAGGAAGGCCAGGGTTATCTCGTCGCAGCGCCCCTGCCCTTCGCCAGGTTCAACGCGCTGCTGGCCTCGCGTGCCGCGACCGCAGCAGCGGCTCCTGACGACGCCGTTCTGGTGGCCTGAGCGCATCACCGGCCCGAATTCGGCCGGTCTGCCGCAGGTCGGATCGCCCCGCCTACTTCGTCATCTGGCCGCGCAGCTCCCCGCCGGGATTAGCCCCCGTATGGATGTTCGCGTACCATTTGCCTTCCAGAAGATCCGTCGCCTGCGCCTCGGTGAGAGTCGCCGTACCCTGGATCGGGCTTTGCGCCGATTTGAACGGGAGTGCGATGCCGGCATTCTTGCCGGGTTCGCTGGGTCCATGGAAATGCGCGCCCAGCGCGGGGCCGCTGAGGCCGGAATAGGTGACAGTGTAGGTCAGAACCTTCGTCGCCGTGTCGAACGCCGCCTCCGCCTTGCCGGAACCGGCGCTGGCGTTGGGCGGCACCTCATTGCTGCCCCTAAGCTCCGCCTGCAATTTGATCACTTCGGCGGTGGCGGTTGTCGTAAGACCAAGCGGGAGCGCAAAGACAATCGCACCCGCGAGGTACAGGGCTTTCTTCATGGCATCCTCCCAGCCGTGACGTCCCGGATCCGGTGTGAAACACCGGAGATCACGCCAAATTCCGGCTGGACGATTATGCCTGATTCGAAAAGATGCGGCAGTTCGCCAAACGGCGGACTTACGCCACCCCGCGCCTGAGGCTCTCCTGTTCGGCCGCGAGAATGCCCGACATCTGCCGATGGGTCTCGCGCAGCGCCGCGACCGCATCATCCAGCGCGGAATCGGTGTCTCGGATGGTCTCGAAGAACCGGCCCATCAATGCGGGGGTCAGCTTGACGCGGGTATTCCCGTCGCGGCTCTTGCGGCGGTCGAGCGACAGCTGCAGCGCCTGCAGCCGTGCTTCCGCAGCGGTGCAGCCGTTCAGTGTCGCGAGTTCGTCATATGTCATCCAGATCTGAGGCATGTCCCTGTCCGCCTTTTGTTATGGCCTCAACCTAGAGGCCAGCTCTGAAAGCAGGGTTGCTGCAGTGCAGTCTCGCGATGTTTTCGCGACAACAGCGTCAACGCAACGCTAAGGCGCCGGCGCCTCAGGACAGGGGAGTCTTGGCCGGCGAGAAGGAAGGGCGCGGCCGGCTACGGCTGTCGAGGCCCTTCGGCAATTTGTCGGCATTGAGCCTCACGACCGCGCCGCGGGCGTCGGAGGCCGGCGCATCTTCCTGACTGTAGATCAGCGTCGCCTCGAACTTGACGTCGGGCGCTTCCCTGGCCGTTCCCGAGCAGGTCGCCACCAGGCCGTTGCACACGCCGGAGAGAGCGACCTCGACCTCGTCCGGCCCGAACACGTTCGCCGGGCCATCGGAGTGGCGGTTCACGGTCAAGACCGCCGAGAAGTGCTTCTCATCGACACGATACGAGCCGCCATAGGTAAAGAAGCTGTCGCTGCCCGAAATCCGGCCGTCGGTGAGGTCCACCTGCCCGGTGCCCTGACCACGCGGGGTCCTGAACCAGGCTGCATATTTGCCGTCTCTCAACATCCGGAATTTCTCGCCGCGAAATTGACGAGGTATTTGCAACCAACTCTGGGGCGCGACAATGACCAAAGCGCCGGCGCTGCCGGCAAGGTTAACGCCCTGAAAACCCAATCTGTCGAATTGCCGCCGGGGGCGCGAGGCGACGCCGGCGCGGCGTCAAAACAATTCGATGCCGTCATCCGCGGCCTCGACCAATTCGAAGCGCCGCGCGGCGGCGGTCGATGCGAGCCCGAGTGTCTGCAGGAATTCGCGATGGACGTCGCGCTCGCGCTCCATCGTGTAGCGCGCAAACAACGCATCGAGCATGGCCTCGTCTCGCGCTTGCGGCTGCGGCCGCTGTGCGCCCGCGCTCGCGGTCTCAAGGCGCGCGGCAACCGCGGGCAGAGTTGCGGAGCTTTCGCCGAGCCCGGTCATCAAGCCTTCTGCCGAATTCATCAGGCCTTCGAACTCGGCGCCTTCGTCGACGAGCCGGCTCATCAGCTTGCCGAGCCGTTCGTTGCCGGCCTCGACCTCGCGCAGCGCCTGGAGTATCTGCGGCTCGAGCTCCGCGAGCTGCGTGGGATCGCCCTGCACGCGCAGCTCCTTCAGCTCCTTTGCCGAGCGCTCGATGCCGTCGAGCACCGGCCGCAGCCGGCCGGCGCCCGCCGAGACCTGGTCGGCCGTCGCCTTGAGCTCGTTGGCGATCACCACGAAAGCGCTGCCGCGGCTGCCGAGATGGCTGGCCTTGAGGCCGGCATTCATGCCGATCAGCGTAATGTCGACGGTGGCCTCGGCAAGGCCCGCGATCGCCTGGCGAAACTTCGCCAACGTGTCCTCGACGATTGCCAGCGCCTCGTCCACGGCGCGGCCCGCGCCCTCGCAGGTCGAGATCAATGTCGAGGCATGCGCCAGCGTCTGCTTGATGCGCGCCAGGATCGACGAGGAGCCGCTTTCCTCACCGCCGAACAACGTGCGGCCATGGCCGACGACGCTGCCTGCGTCATTCAGGATCGCCGTCAGCGCCCGGACGATCTGGCCGATGTCGCCGCCGAACTCGCGCTGGGCATCCCTGAGCAGGGCCGCCTGCAACTGGCAGATGGCGCGCGCGCCGTCATCGCTGGCGACCGGCTCGGGCACGAGGCTCGGGGCCGATCCCGACGCAAGGACGAGGCCATGACAGACATGCTCGAGCCGCTGGCGCGTGCTGTCGCCGGCCTGAAGCGAGATGATCGCGCTGCCGACCGCCTCGGCGATCTTTTTGGTGCTGGCGCCGGCGAGGTCGGCGAGATGGCTGCTCTTGCCGCGCTGGTCGCGCAACCCGCCATAGGCCGCGCCGAGCTCGGCGCTCTCCGAGACCAGCTGATTGCGGTAGCGGCTCTCGAATTCCTTCTGCCGGCTGGAGGCCGTGGCGACGGCGTCCGACAGGCGCTGCTGATCTTTCCCGCACTCCTCGAGCGAGCGCTGCACCGCTTTGCCGAGATCATAGGCTTCCTGGGTGAAGGCGAGAAAGCCCTCGCGATCGCCGTCGAGCGATGCCGCCTCGATCCGCGCGCTCCGCGCGATGATGGTGATCATCTGGATGTGCTTGAACAACGGCTTGAGCAGCGCGGATGCCTCGGCCGTGCTCGTGCCGATCGTCGCGAGCAAGGCGCTCTCGGCCGGCAGCGCCTCTGCCAGCTCAGTGAGCCGGGCGGCGATCTCCTGCAGCGC
>Ga0102591_1004415_pt1 | contig 10964 bp, 10 predicted proteins | sample AraplaCol_mCL_r2_2_FD_76860 | JGI IMG/M metagenome (GOLD analysis project Ga0102591, IMG submission 76860) | Arabidopsis root microbial communities from North Carolina, USA - plate scrape MF_Col_mCL_r2 (SPADES assembly) (version 2) | ecosystem: Host-associated > Plants > Roots > Endosphere... | reverse complement strand
CCCAGCACCTCCGTCGGCGCGTTCGGCCTGCTCGCCGACCAGCGCACGCTGTTCCGCTACCTGTGGAACACCGAGGAAGAGAGCAAGACCTTCGGCGTCGACAACCAGCTGCAGTTCGATTTCGCCACCGGCGCGGTCGAACACACGCTGCTCACCGGCCTGGACTTCCGCCGCGCGCGCAACGATTACGCATCGGCCTTCACCTTCGCCGGTGCGCCGACGCTGGACATCTTCGAACCGGTCTACGGCTCGCCGATCGTCGAGCCGGAATTCACTTCCCGCACGCGCCAGGAGCAGTCGCAGTTCGGCCTGTACGCGCAGGACCAGATGAAGGTCGATCGCTGGGTCGTGACGCTCGGCGCGCGCCAGGACTGGGTGGGCACCGATACGCATGAAGTCATCGGCGGCGCGCAGTCGCACCAGAGCGATGACAAGTTCTCCGGCCGCGTCGGCGTGAACTATCTGTTCGACAACGGCTTCGCGCCGTACATCGGCTGGTCGCAGTCGTTCCAGCCGACGGTGGGAACGGACTTCGCGGGCACCGCCTTCGTGCCGACCACCGGCGAGCAGACGGAAATCGGCATCAAGTACCAGCCGGCGAGCAACCGCATCCTCGCCACGCTCGCAGCGTACGAACTGGTGCAGGACAACACGCTGGTGGTCGATCCGAACCACACGCTGTACCAGATCCAGCAGGGCGAGACGAAGGTGCGCGGCGTCGAACTGGAAGGTCGCTGGAACGTCGGCAATGGTCTGAGCGTCTACGGCGCCTACACCTACACCGATTCGGAAGTGACGAAGTCGACCGATCCGCAGTCGCTGGGCAAGGAAATCCCGCTGCAGCCGAAGAATGTCGCATCGCTCGGTGCCGACTACACGATCACCGAAGGCACGCTGTCGGGTCTGGGCTTCGGCGCGGGCGTGCGTTACACCGGCGAGCACTTCGGCGATGCGTACAACCTGTGGCAGACGCCGTCGTACACGCTGTTCGACGCGTCCGTGCATTACGACATCGGTGCGTGGCGCCTGCAGCTCAACGCGCAAAACGTCGGCGACAAGGAATACATCGCCACGTGCAACAGCGCGGTGTGGTGCTACTACGGCTACTCGCGCACGGTCACGGCGACCGCGCGTTACCAGTGGTGATGTGACGTCGTGAACCCGGTCGCCTCCACCATCACTGCCATTGCGATGTCGCTGATCTCGGCGGCGTCGCTCTACGCGGCCTCGAGGCATTGCCGCTGGCCGTCATGGAAGCGTCATGCCGCGCGCGGGAACCTGGTCGGCGGCGTGCTCGCGGTGGCGGCGTTGTGGGTTTGGATCGCGCAGCTCGGCGTTGGCGCCGGGCTGTGCGCGATGCTGGGAACGTGGATGCTCGGACTGATGGCGTTGCCGTACCTCGCGTGGCGCACGACCCCGGACGCCAATGGAGGATCCAGCTGATGTGGCCGCGCGCGTTCGCCGGAATCGTGCCGGGTTTCCTGCTGTCGGCGGGGATCGTGGGATTGTTCACCTGGGCACTTCCGGGCCCGTGGCAGGGCACGATCGTCGCCGGCGTCATCGCGTTCTTCGTGGTGTGGATGGCGGTGATGGGCGCGAGCTTCCAGTTCGCCAACGGCAAGCGCGCGTGGGCATGGCTCAGCGCACTCGCCGTCGTTTCGCTCGGCGCGCTGTGGTTGCTGCAGTGGCTGCGCTGGGTCGAGTGAGGTAGCAATGAAGATCTCCTCCAACACGCTGCGCACGTTCACCACGCTGCACACCTGGGTCGGCCTCGTCGCCGGCTTCGCGCTGTTCGTCGCGTTCTACGCCGGCGCTATCACCATCTTCCACCACGACGTGCAGGCGTGGCAGTCGCCGCACGGCATCCATGCGAAGGCGCAGACGCTCGATGAAGCGCAGCGCCTGCTCGACGAAACGCTGAAGCGCCATCCCGACGCGCGCAAGCACGTGGGCATGGTGTATCCGGGCGACGAATACCCGATCACCGCCACGTACTGGCAGGCCGCGGACGGGCAGTGGCGCTACGCCACGACCGAGCATCCCGAAGGCATCGACGAGATGCCCGGCGGCGCGCTGTCGGAACTGGTGAACGCACTGCACTACTCGCTGGGCATCCCGGTCGCCGGCACGTACCTGATGGGCATCGTCAGCCTGCTGTACGGACTGGCGCTGATTTCCGGCGTCGTGATCCACCTGCCGAAGCTGGTCGAGGACCTCTTCGCGCTGCGCCCGGGCCGCAACCTCAAGCGCATGTGGCAGGACGCGCACAACGTGATCGGCGTGTTGAGCCTGCCGATGCACATCATGTTCGCCGTCACCGGCGCGATGCTGTGCCTGGTGATGATCGCGATGCTCGCGCTCAATCCGCTGATCTATCGCAACCAGCTGATGACGGCGCTGGGACCGGCGATGGATACCGCGCCGGTGATCGCACCCGCCGGACGCGATGAAGCCATCGGCTCGCTCGCGATGTGGCGCGAGCGCAGCATCGCCATCGCGCGCGAGCAGGGCATCGACGCTTTCGAACCCGCCTACCTCAAGCTGGCCAACGCCGGCGATGCGAACGCGACGGTCGAAATCACCGGCGAATCGTCGGGAACGCTCGGCCCGCTCGGCTCGGTCGCGATGAACGCGAACACCGGCACGGCGCTCGCCACGCAACTGCCCGGCCAGCGCGATGGTAACCACGCGACGCTGTCATCCGCCTACGCGCTGCATTTCGGCGAGTACGGCAATGCGTGGGTGGGTTGGCTGTACTTCCTGCTCGGGCTGGGCGGCGCGTTCCTGTTCTACTCCGGCAACCTGTTGTGGATCGAGGCGCGTCGCAAGCGTCGCCAGGCCGAACAGGGTCGCGCGCAGCTGTGGATGGCGCGCGCGACGGTCGGCGTCTGCATCGGCGTGTGCGTGGCGATCTCCGTCGCATTCATCGCCACGCAGTTGCTGCAACTGCCCGCGCTGTCGGGCATCGCATTGGGATTCGGCGTGAACGCCGCCTGTTTCACGGCATGGGCGTTGTGTGCGCTGTGGGCCGCGTTGCGTCCGCCGATCCGCGCTGCGCACGAGCTGCTGTGGGCGGCCGCGATCACCACGGCCCTGGTTCCGTTCGCGCACGGCGTCGTCACCGGTGCGTGGTGGTGGACCAGTGCCGCTGCCGGGCACTGGGCGTTGTTCGCGATCGACGCCGGTGCCATTGCGATGGCCGTGGGTTTCGCGTGGCTTGCCCGCGTCACCGCGCGCCGCATGCGCATGGGTGAAGCAAACAGCGTGTGGGCGCTGGCGCCGGTGAGCGTCGCCGCGCGCGTCGAAGCGCCGCAGCCTTAAGGCATCGCGGCCGTCACGGGCCCTTCGCGGCGTTCTGCCATAAGGACGCGCGACAAGGAAAGCCCGGATGACCTCCACCATCACCACGCAACGCGGCGAGTTCCGCCGCATCTACCGCGCGCTGCAGCGCAAGCCGGACCTGGCCGCGCGCACGCCGGTGTTCTTCTGCGAAGGCGACTCGTGGTTCTCCACCCCGCTGTCGATGAACCTGCTCGACTGGCTCGTCTTTCCCACGCCCGAAGACGAGGAGCGCGGCGTGCCGCAGTTCGGTGCGGGCGGGCTGTTCTTCCGCACCGAGAAGAGCGGCGACATGGCGATCGACATCTTCTCCGAGCGGCGCGTCGCCGATCTGGTCGACTGGTACGAAGGCTTCGACTTCGATCTGGTATTGATCAGCGCGGGCGGGAATGATTTCGTCGCGAACTTCCTGCAAGGCCTGTTCGCGGGTCAGTCGCCGATGACGCCGGAGCAGGCGTTCGCGCGCGTGGAGCGCTCGCGAAGGTTCGAGGAAGTGCGTGGCGCGTACCAGCGTTTCCTGCGCGCGTTCAAGCGGACGCGGCCGAACACGCCGATCCTCGCCCACACCTACGATTATCCGCAGCGCATGGGCGAACCGGCGCGGCTCACGGTCGCCAACCTCGGCGCCGCGGCGCTGCTGCGCGACAACATCGGGCCGTGGATCGCGCCGCATGTCGCGCACGTGCTGCCGCTGGTGGCGCAACAGAAACGCTTCGCCGCGCTGCTGATCGACGGCTTCCACGACCAGGTGCTGCAACCGCTCGCCGAACGCGCGGAGTTCGCGGGCCTGTTCACGTTCGTCGACCTGCGCGGAACGCTGCGGCAGGCTGACGCCTGGTTCGACGAGATGCATCCCACCGGCGCCGGCTTCCACACGCTCTCACTGAAGCTGCGACGCGCCGCGAACGCGCTGTTGCCGCCGGGCAAACGCCGCGCCTGATCGCCCGTGGCATCATCGAGGGCATGCAGGGCGTGCCCGAACATTTCGATCATCCGCTGGACCGGGCGCAGTTTCGTCGCCCGGCGCATCGCGATGGCGTGGAGCTCTATCGCGCGCATATCGTGCGCCACGCGTTCGAACCGCACACGCACGAGGCGTACGGGTTGGGCGCGATCGAAACCGGCGTGGAGCGATTCCGCTATCGCGGCAGCGACCATCTGGCGCCGCAGGATTCGCGCGTGATGATGAATCCCGATGTGCTGCACACCGGCCGTGCCGAAACCGACGGCGGCTGGCGCTATCGCATGGCGTACATCGACGCCGATGTCGTGGAAACCGTGACCGGCCAGCGCGGCGTGTGGTTCCGCGATGCGGTCGAGCACGATGCCGCGAGGGCGAAGCGCGTGACCATGCTGCTCGATGCGTTGTGGCGCACCGACGAACCGCTGGCATTCGACGGGCTGCTGTTCGAGCTGTTCGATGCGTTCTCCGACCAGGCACGCGCGGCGCGCCCGGCCAGTCGCGATGCGGCGCCGCGGTTCGAGCGCGTGGTCGAGTACCTGCGCGACAACCTGGCGTGCCGGCTCACGCTGGACAAACTGGCGACCGTCGCGGGGCTGAGTCCGTTTCATTTCCTGCGCGCATTCCGCACGCAGTACGACGCCACGCCGCAGCAGATGCTGATGGCGCTGCGGTTGTTCGAGGCGAAGCGGCGGCTCGCCGATGGCGTCGCGCCTGCACAGGTGGCGGCCGACGTGGGGCTGAGCGACCAGGCGCACCTGACGCGGGCGTTCGCGCAGCGGTATGGGGTGACACCGGCGCGGTATCAGCGGCAGGTGCGGTGGTAGGCCTTGTCGTTTCCTTCTCCCGCCGGGAGAAGGTGCCCGAAGGGCGGATGAGGGGTAACGGAGGATCAAGCTCGAACATTCAGTGCGGTGCTGCACTGCTGGTTTGGACGTGATGCTCCGTTGCCCCTCACCCCAACCCCTCTCCCGATGGGAGAGGGGCTTCCATCAGGGGAGCGCGCCACCGCAATCTCGTTCAAGACGCCCCCTCGTTCGCGGGCGCATCCTGCCCCCATGTGGTCCGGAACCCTCTACGCCCTCGCCGCCGGCCTGATGTGGGGCCTCGTCTTCGTCGCGCCGCTGCTGCTGCCGGAATACCCGGCGACGCTGCAATCCGTCGGGCGCTACCTCGCCTTCGGGCTGATCGCGCTGCCGCTGGCGTGGATGGACCGCGCCGCGCTGCGCCGGCTTTCGCGCGCGGACTGGACCGAGGCGCTGAAGCTCGCCGCCATCGGCAACCTGCTCTATTACGTCTGCCTCGCCGGTGCGATCCAGCGAGCGGGCGCGCCGCTGCCGACGATGATCATCGGCACGCTGCCGGTGGTGATCGCCATCAGCGCGAACCTTCGCGACCACCGGCGTGATGGTCGTCTGCCGTGGCGCCGACTCGCGCCCTCCTTGCTGCTGATCGCGCTGGGCATCGCCTGCGTGAACCGCGTGGAGCTGGAAGCGCTGCGCGTCCAGCCCGACGCAGACGCCGCGCGCTACCTGCAGGGCGCGCTGCTGGCCGTGATCGCGGTGGCGTGCTGGACCTGGTATCCGCTGCGCAACGCCGACTGGCTGCGCGCGCACCCGGACCGCAATCCGCGCACCTGGGCCACCGCGCAGGGCGTGGCGACGCTGCCCCTCGCGCTGGCCGGCTACGCGCTGCTCTGGGGCGGAATGACGGCGGCGGGAAGCGACTTCGCGATGCCGTTCGGCCCGCGTCCCTGGTTCTTCATCGGCCTGATGGCGTGCATCGGCCTGTTCGCCTCGTGGATAGGGACAATGTGCTGGAACGCCGCCAGCCAGCGACTGCCGACCGCGCTGGCCGGGCAGCTGATCGTGTTCGAGACGCTGGCCGCGCTCGCCTACGCCTTCATCCTGCGCGGCCGGGCGCCCGAGCCGCTGACGATGGCGGGCATCGCCCTGCTCATCGCGGGCGTGATGTGGGCCGTTCGCATCCGCCCCGAACCCAGCGCGGCCGAGGGCCACGCCGCCTGAAGCGCCGTTCCGGACGAGAGCCGTCGCGCGAGGCGCGCCTGTCGGCGATGTGAAGGCGGGCGCGGTTCCGCCATCACACGCGAGCCGCTAGGATTTCCCCACGGCGCGCCCGCTTTGGTTTCTTCGGGGATCGCGCGCCGCCTGGATGAAGCGCACGGGGAAGCGCATGTCGACAAGACTTCTGATCGTATTGCTGTCGCTGGCACTGGGCGTGGTGAGCGGCGCGTTCGGCTATTCATTGATTGCCGGCAAGCGCCAGACCGCCGCGCTGGCGGCCGCGCGCGAGGAAGGCCGCAAGGCTGCCGAGAAAGCGATGGCCGACGACATGGCCGCGCTCAAGCCGGTCAGCTTCGCCAAGGCTGCCGACGCCGAGAGCAAGGTCGGCGGCGTGCAGTTCGGCTACGAGTACGTGAAGCCGAAGAACGCCGAGCTCGAGCCGTACTACAAGCTGGCGCACGACACCGACATGCTGCGCCACATCCCGGAAGTGCAGGCCATCGACGGCATGCTGATGTTGCCGCGGCCGATCAACTACGTCACCGCCGAATGCGGCGAGGTCAACGCGTTCTATTCGCCCGAACGCAACGAAGTGGTGATGTGCTACGAGACGATGAAGGTGCTCGAGCAGCGCGGCCGTGAACTTGCCGCGACCAACAAGCTCGACGCGAGCTACGCACAGAAGTACCTGGATGCGAACTTCCGCTTCATCCTGCTGCACGAAACCGGCCATGCGCTGATCACGCTGCTGGAAATCCCGATCACCGGCCGCGAGGAAGACGCCGTCGACCAGCTCGCGACCACGCTGATGCTGCGCTTCGCCGGGCTCAACGAATCCACCGCCACCGTCACCGAAAACCTGCGCATGGCGTCGAACTGGTTCCTCGCGCGCAGCACCGGTGAGTACAACCTCGACGCCTACGCCGACCAGCACGCGCTGGGCGAGCAGCGCTACTTCAACCTGCAGTGCCTGCTGTACGGCAGCGATCCGGCGCGTTACCTGAGCATCGTCACCGACGGCGACCTGCCCGAGGCGCGCGCCAAGGGCTGCCCGGAGGAATCGCGCCGCATCAGCAGTTCGTGGCTGCGGCTGCTGATTCCGTACGTGGCGCCGAAGTACGAGATGACCGAGGAGAAGGCGAACCGGTTGTTCAAGCAGCGCGAAGTCGAACGCGAGCGCAACACGGATTCGTCGTACATCCGCTGAGGGCGCGACCGCCCGGCCACCGCGCCGGGCGCTGATCCACGGCTCTCGGGCCCGACGTTTCGCACCAGCCAGCCCCCGGTTCGTCGCCCCGCGCCCGCGTTCGTCGCGTATGCCCTTCCCGACGGTGCCGGGGTCGCTATGCTGCGCCGCATTCCATCGTGACAAGGCGCCCCGTGTTCAAGACTCTGGCCTTCGTGCTTCGCATCGCCTTCGCCTGGCTGGTGGCGTTGCTGGTCGTTTCGGCCATCTGGAACCAGCTGCCGGTGCTCGGGCGGCTTGACTGGCTGCTCACCATGGCCGGCATGGCGACGATGGCGCTGGTGGTCGTGGCGGCGTCCTCGCACGTCGGCCGCGTGCGGCTCATCGCAAATCGCACGGACAAGGAAGCGCTCGACAACCGCCAGCGTCGCCAGGTCGAAGTGCCGTTCGAAGCCGGCGAGTCGTTCGACCTGGTCGAAGCCGCGGTGCGCGAACTGCCGCGCATCGGCCCGGTCGAAAGCGCGCGCGACAGCCTGCAACTGCGCGCGACGGTCGAACGTCCCAGCAACGACGGCGATTTCCCGCTGGGTCGCTGGAACCCGATGTGCTGGTTCGGCATTCCGCGCAACCGCATCCTCGCCACCGTCGTGCCGGGCCGTGATTCGGCCAGCGTCACGCTGATCTGCGAACCCGAAAGCCCCGCATGGAGCGACTGGTTCCTCGTCGATGAAGGCACCAATTTCGAGAACGCCGAGGCGATCGCGCGCGCCATCAGTCGCCGCGTCGCGCAGCGTCGTCGCGACGAGAAGGCGGAAGTCGCGCAGACCGCGACCGAGAAGGAGCTCACCGTCGCGCGCCTGAACCTGCTGCACGCGCAGGTCGAACCGCACTTCCTCTACAACACGCTCGCCAGCGCGCAGCTCCTCACGCGCAGCGATCCGGCGCGCGCCGACGAGATGCTCGGACACCTGATCCAGTACCTGCGTCGCTCGCTGCCCAGCACCGACAACGAGATGTCGACGCTCAGCGCTGAACTCGAACGCGCGCTGGCGTATCTGGAAATCCTGAAGATCCGGATGGGCGCGAGGCTGTCGGTGCAGGTCGATGTGCCCGAGTCGTTGCGCGGAACGCCGCTGCCGCCGATGGTGCTGCAGACGCTGGTCGAGAACGCGATCAAGCACGGCCTGGAGCCGCGCACTGGCGGCGGCACGGTGTGGATCCGCGCGCGTCGCGTGGACGATGTCGTCGCAGTCACCGTCGCCGACGATGGCGAAGGCTTCAACACGAAGAACAGCGGCACCGGCATCGGCCTGAAGAACGTGCGCGAGCGCCTGCGCCTGCTGTACGGCGCAAGTGCGGCGCTGTCGGTCGTCGCGAATTTCCCCAGCGGCGTGGCGGCCACCATTTCCGTGCCACCGGCGCTTCCGCCTGCACTCCCGACGGAGGTCCGCCATGTCTGACAACACCTTCACCTGCATCGTCGCCGAAGACGAAACCCTGCTGCGCGAAGCGCTGGTCAAGCAGCTGCGCGAGGTGTGGCCGGAACTTCAGATCCTCGCCGAATGCGAAGACGGCGCCAGCGCGCTGGAAGCGCTCGCCGAGCACATGCCGAGCGTCGCGTTCCTCGACATCCGCATGCCGGGCATCACCGGGCTCGAAGTCGCCGCAGCGGCCGCGCAGGTTTCTCCGCGCACCCAGATCGTGTTCGTCACCGCCTACGACCAGTATGCGATCGATGCGTTCGAACGCGGCGCTGTCGATTACCTGCTCAAGCCGATTTCGCCCGCGCGCCTTTCGACCACCATGCAGCGCCTGAAGGCGCGCACGGGCCAGAACGACGCGGCGGCGCTCGCCGACCTGCTGACACGCCTCGGTGCCAGGCCGGCCGCTGCCGCTTCGCCGCCATTGACGTGGATCACCGCGAGCGCCGGGCGCGAGACGCGATTGATCCTCGTGGACGAAGTCGCCTATTTCCGCGCGGACAACAAGTACACCACCGTGGTCACGGCCGAAGGCGAGGCGCTGCTGCGCACGCCGATCCGCGAACTGCTCGGCGTGCTCGATCCGACCACGTTCAAGCAGATCCACCGTTCCACCATCGTCAACCTCAAGGCAATCGCCGGCATCGTGCGCGACGACACCGGCCGCGGCACGGTGCGCCTGAAATCGCGCCCCGAAACGCTGCCCGTCAGCGCTCCGTTCATGGCGCTGTTCCGCCACATGTAACGGCCACGCATCTTCCATCGCCCGCTTCCGGCAACGCGCTTCCGACAGCGCGCCGCCACCCCTCTGCGAGGTGCACCATGAAGTTCCAGGCTCTGCTGTATTTCGTGTTGTCCCTGTTCGGCTGCGACGTAGGACGCAGCACGTTCGTCGATCGCATCGTGCACGATGGCGCATACACACTCGACAGCCGCACCGTGGTCGAAGCCGGCGTCGCGCGTTTCGAATGCCTGCGCAGTGCGAGCGGGCAGTGCTACTACACGTTGTTCCCGCGCGATTGCTCCGTGTCGAACACGAAGGACACGGGTTGCCTGACGAGGCCCATCCAGCGCTTCGCCGTTGCCGATGGCGACACGCGTCAGATCGCGGGGCTGCGCGATTTCCGTCTGTGCGTGAGCGATGAGGACGTAGTGGCCGGTGCGGGCTGCCGCATGCCGGCGCCCAAGGCCGACACTGCGCGCTGATCGGTTTCCGCTGGCCCGGGCTCGCATCGCGAACCCGGGATGCAACGTCGAAACCCGGGGGCGCTTCGCTTACCCGGGCTACGAAAGCGACTTACAGCGCTGCGAGCGCCGCGTTGAACGTCTCGCTCGGACGCATCGCCTTGGCGAGCTTGCCCATGTCCGGGTGGAAGTAGCCGCCGATGTCCACCGGCTTGCCTTGCGCGGCGATCTGTTCATCGACGATCTTCTGCTCGTTGGCTTCCAGCGCATCGGCCAGTTTGCCGAAGCGCGCAGTGAGTTCCGCATCGGCCGTCTGGTTCGCCAGCGCGCGCGCCCAGTACATCGCCAGGTAGAAATGGCTGCCGCGGTTGTCGATGCCGCCGACCTTGCGCGAGGGCGACTTGTCGTTGTCGAGGAACTTCGCGTTCGCTTCGTCCAGCGTATCGGCCAGCACCTTCGCGCGTGCGTTGCCGGTGTGGTTGGCGAGGTGTTCGAGCGACGCGGCCAGCGCGAGGAACTCGCCCAGCGAATCCCAGCGCAGGTAGTTTTCTTCGACGAACTGCTGCACGTGCTTCGGCGCGGAACCGCCGGCGCCGGTTTCGAACAGGCCGCCGCCGGCCATCAGCGGCACGATCGACAGCATCTTCGCGCTGGTGCCAAGTTCCATGATCGGGAACAGGTCGGTGAGGTAGTCGCGCAGCACGTTGCCGGTGACCGAGATCGTGTCCTTGCCTTCGCGGGTGCGCGCGAGCGAGAGCTTCATCGCGTCGACCGGCGAGAGGATGCGG
>Ga0102591_1004413_pt1 | contig 10968 bp, 8 predicted proteins | sample AraplaCol_mCL_r2_2_FD_76860 | JGI IMG/M metagenome (GOLD analysis project Ga0102591, IMG submission 76860) | Arabidopsis root microbial communities from North Carolina, USA - plate scrape MF_Col_mCL_r2 (SPADES assembly) (version 2) | ecosystem: Host-associated > Plants > Roots > Endosphere... | reverse complement strand
TGAAATGGAAGGTGTTATTGGTCCAGCTGAGTTTGCGACTCAAAAATTAAACTACACGGTTCAATCCATAGAAAAAATTTCAAAATACATTCATAAAGTTATTTTGCAACCGCCGGTTGATGAACATATGAACTATCGCGCTGGACAATATATTGAAATTTTGCAGAAAGACGCCAGCCCATTGCCTTACTCGATTACGAATGCGCCGTTAGGTGATAGTAAAGAATTAGAATTGCATATCCGCCATTTGCCAGGCCATCAAGAGACTGCAGATTTGTTGCAACAGCTTGAAACAACCAAAGAAGCTCACCTTAGAGGCCCGTTAGGCAGTTGTCTTTTACGTCGTGAGCCGTCCTACCCTCTTCTCTTTTTAGCTGGCGGCACGGGCTTTGCGCCGCATAAAGCATTGATTGAGCAAGCGCTGGCGGAAGGCTTATCAGTACCGATTTATCTTTACTGGGGTGCACGCACATTGCCGGATCTTTATTTTCATGAACAAGCTTTGCGTTGGTCAAAACACATACCAAATTTTCATTACATTCCTGTGCTGTCTGAACCGACGCAAAATGATCAATGGGCAGGCCGAACCGGATTAATCCATGAAGCGGTGTTAGATGATTTTGCTAATCTAACTAACTTTCATATCTACGCGAGCGGGCCGCCTGAAATGGTTTTTGCGGCATTGCACGCGTTTCAAAATATTGGTTTAAAACGCGCGTTTTATTATTCAGATATGTTGGATTATTTATCGCCTTAATTATTTTAAGCTTTCTGTAAAGTTAAGGCTAATCCTTTGCGGTAAGCGTCATACGCAGATTGTTTTTCATTAAGCTGCTCTGCTAATTTAGCTAATTCCAAATAGGTTTCCGCACGTGGCTCGATAGATAAACTTGTTTCTAAATAACTCCGCGCTTTACCCCATAATTGATTCGCTAAACATAAGCGGCCTAATGTTAATAACAAAGCAGCATTATTTTCATGTCCAGGCAACCATTTTTCAGCATAAGCTAATTGATCATCCGGATCTTCAGTTGTGAATAAACCATAATCATAAGCTAAATCTTCGCTCCACAAACGTTTTAAATAATGACGAATTAATTGTTCCGCTTCTTCATATTCTTTTCTAGCAATTAAAATTTGCGCATAGACATGCAGCAATTGATCATGGTTACGTAATGCGCGTGGAATTTGTTGCCATTTTTCTTTGATGGTTTCAATATCCACTTCTTTTTGCTGTACTAATTTATTTAATAATCCTTGATAAGCCTGAATTTCCAATTGGCTTAATTTGGTTTCTGGCAATGCTTGTTGTTTACGCGCTTTTGGTAATAATTCCAAGATCATCTGCCAATCTTTTAAGCTAGCACAAACTTGTAAAAGTAAGCGTAAAATATAATTTTGCTTTGGAACAATTTGATGTAAGCGTTGTAATGTTGCGAGCGCCTGTTCTAATTGCTGTTGCTCAATTTGCACTTGTGCCTGTTCTAAACCAACCGCCACTTCTGCTTCTGTTGTTGCCATCACCGCGTGTTGCAAATAACGATCGCGTTTTTCACTATCGCCTTGTTCGTAAGCCGCACGCGCCGCGCCGATGTAATTCATCCAAGCAGCGGCATTATGGCGTGCTGCTTTTAATAATTTCTTTTCAGCAGCTGTCCATTTTCCAGCCGCCAATGCTAACAACCCTTGATGCGTAAAATGTTGTACAGAACGTTCACGACGACGTTTTGACCAGGCACGTAAGCGTGCAGGTAAATCGCTGACATGACGCAACAAACGCGCAAGAAAATATAAAATGATAAATGAAAAAATTAAAGCGATCGCCGTAAACCAAAGTGGCATTTCAATAGTCCAGGTTTGATAAGACAATAAGACATAACCTGGGTCTTCCGCGATTTTTACGCCTATCCAAACAGCAACAACTAAAGCAATAATTAAGATAATCAAACGACGCATGTTTTTTATCCTTCTTTAGTCTGAACAGAGTGTTCAAGTTGCTGTAAGGTATCTTGCAATTCACGCATATCTGGCATTACAGGTTGGACATCCATTTTTTGTAAATCTTTCAGTGTCTGCAAAAAACTACGTGTAAATGCTGCATCAGCTGCAAAATATTGTCCAACCCAGTTAGCGGCTTGTTGCAAACTGTCGCGATACAATTGTCTTTGCCCTTGCAAAGCTGCCCAACTTGCGCGTTGCAACAATAATTGTAAATTTTGCTGCATATATACTTGTTGTTCGGAATTTAATAAGGGTTCAATGGGTTGGCTATGATGACGAATAATAATTAAGCTTTTTAGTGTTTCAAAACTTTGCTTCAATGCTTTACGCCACATAGGTTTATGCTCTGTTGGCGCTGGCTCTGATGTGGCTGCTTTGGTTGCAGTAAATACAGGCGGCGCAACTAATGGCAATTGTTTAATTTGCCCTTGTAATGCATTAATTTTCGCTAATAATCCTGCTAAATCTAATTTTGGTTGTGCTTGCAATTTTGCTATTGCATCCGCTAAACGTTGACGCAATTGATTTAAGCTAGGATCATTTAAACTGGCTGCACGTTGATCGGCCGCTTGTAACAAAGCAATTCCAGCGGGAATATCGCGTGTATAGTTTAGATTGTAGCTCGCCAAGTGAATCAAATAATTAATTTCTGCTAACACCCAAGGACGCTGTTTACCACTACTTAATTCCTGCAATTTCGTTAATTGATCCTGCTGTTTTGCAACTTGATCTTGCAAAGAAGATGTCGCCACTTGCAATTGTTTATTTTGCTCTATCAGCAAACCAAAATTTTGTTCTACCTTACCAAACACTCGGTGAGTGTCGCGATAATAAACTACTAATTCAATGGCGGCGGCGAGAGCGATCAGTAACGCTAGAACGGCAACGATAACTGTCCAGCTCGCACTATCACGAGTCTTTGATGCTGTTGTATTTGTAATAACTTCCATCGTGTTTCTACCTTGGTTTGGGTTCGGTGGATAAAAATTAAAACTTTTGCTTCTGATATAGTTTCGTGGCCTCGGGGTCCTGTCGCTGCAGCACCTCATTTTTGCTATCGCAAAAATAAGGGCTCCGCCTCCGCGCCACCCCTCGGACATACGCTATTGGCAGAAACAAAAGTTCTAATTTTTATTAACTTTGCTTTTAGCAAATGACAACAATGCTTTTACAATTGCTTCATCAGTTGCGTTTTCTGCTACCAGTGGCATTCTAACAAAACCTAGCTCACACGCAAAATTTGCCATGCGCTGACTTATCACTAAAAGAGGCATGTTAAGCAACCACTTATGATTAGCTGTGCTTATCAATTCTACGAGGTTCTGTAAGCCGGTATTGCTGGTGCAGACGATAATATTTATCTGCTTTCTAAGTTGATCAGGCAATGCCGATTTCAGATCAATTTTTGGTAACACACGGCGATAAATAACTTTTTCTGTTATTAACGCGCCACGCTCTTTCAACGTGGTTGCCAGCAAATCACGGCCGCCTTCGCCTTTAAAAATAACAATTCGCTTTTCACTGACTTTTTGTAAAATAGGCAACTTTAACAATGCTTCGCTATTAAACTGCTTAGGTTGATGTTGTACATGCAAGCCTGCTAATTTTAAAGCTGCTGCGGTGCCGGCTCCTACAGCCACAATTTGCAGCGAATTCGGCCATTGTGCTTTGACATTCTGGTCAAGCATGATAACAGCATTAGGGCTTACAAAAATGGCTAAATCTTGTTGTTTTACGTAAGACAACGTTACATCCTGCTTAACAGGCATAATTTCAATGGTCGGCAATACGATCGCTTGGCCACCTTCTGCTGAGATTAACGCGCGTAAAGGCTCAGATTGAGCGCTTGGACGTGTAATCAATACGCAAAGATCAGCTAACTGAGACATAAAAAATTGCGCTCATTTTTAGTGGGCTTAAAACTTTGATGGTATCATATGTAATCTTTAAAAACTGAACAAGTCGCGAGATAAATATGCCTGCTCAACCAAAACGCTGTGCGTGGGTCAGCACTGACCCGCTTTATATTACTTATCATGATGAAGAATGGGGCGTACCCATTTACGATGATAAGCTTTTATTTGAATTTATAATTTTAGAAGGCATGCAAGCAGGGTTAAGTTGGATTACGGTTTTGCGTAAACGTGAGCATTATCGCAAATTATTTGACAATTTTAATGCTAAAAAAATTGTGCAATACGATGATAAAAAAATTCAAGAATTATTGAAAAATCCGAATATTATTCGTAATAAACTTAAAATAAATGGTGTTGTTAAAAACGCACGTGCTTATTTAGAAATTAAAAAAGAATTTGGTAGCTTTAGTGATTATCTGTGGCAATTTGTGAATGGCAAACCGCTTCAAAACAAATGGAAAACGATAAAATCGGTTCCTGCAACTTCGCCAGAATCTGATGCGATGTCAAAGGCTTTGAAAAAACGCGGTTTTACTTTTGTGGGCAGCACAATTTGTTACGCGTTTATGCAGGCTGTTGGCATGATTAATGATCACACCATAGACTGCCATCGTCATAAATTTTGCGCTAAGCAGAAATTGAAATAGCCAACTTTGCTTTAGCGCCGAGATCTAAACTTGCTGGTGCATTCAATGGCAATGGATCATTATGTGGATCGTGACCAATACCAGCTTGTTGTAACACAGGAACAGTTAATGACTCAGCGAAGCGGCGTAATACGGGCTCAATGAGTGATGTACCATTGGGTTCTTCACCTTTAGTAAAATCACCAAAAATAATGGCTTTAACTTTATTTAATAACCCTGCTTGGCGTAAATGCTCAAGTTTACGATCAACTTTATAAGCACGCTCACCCGTTTCTTCTAAAAAAAGAATTTTATTGTCAGGATTTAATTGCCATAAAGTTCCCAGACCTGTTTCAATCAACGTTAAATTACCGCCAACCACCACGCTATCAATTGTTTGTGAATATTGCGCTGCTTTGTTTAACGGTGTTAGCTGATCAAAAACGACTTTAGTTTTTTCGCCCAAAACAATTTGGCGTACTAGTTCAATTGAGCTATCAGCAAAAACGCCAGGGATAGGTGCAGCGTGCAACGTTGCCCAACCCCATTGTTGCTGGAAAAAAATATGTAACGCTGTGATATCACTCATACCGATAAATAATTTAACGGTTGTTGGCGGTTTCAATGTAGCTAATAGTGGAATTAATCGCATCGAACCATAACCTCCACGACCGCAAATAATCGCTTTACTGGCTGAGTTGTATAAAGCATCTTTTAATAATTCAAAACGCTTTGCGTCGGAATTTGCACATAAAATATCATCACCAAAAATATCAGCGGGAATATTTAATTTTAATCCCCAATCTGCCAACAGTTTCGATAATCTTTCTAAGCGGCCTTGATCAAAACGCGATGCAGGTGCGACTAAATCAACAGTATCGCCAGGCTTTAATGGTTGCCATAATTTACTTTGCATGATTTTCCCTCAAATCAGCAATAAGCTGATCTTTTTCTTGCCACAATTGATTCAAATAATTTTGAAATTTTATTCGATATTCCCGATTATTCTCATAATCGCCCAGCAAATCCTTGGTAATCGGAATAGTTTGCACATGCACGCTAATTTTCTTTAACTTACCACAAAAGAAATCCCACGCATCTGCTTTTTGGGTTGGATAAACAATCGTCACATTTAAAATATATTGCAAGCAATCTTCCATTGCCGCTAAAGTAAAAGCGACGCCACCCGCTTTCGGACGCAACAAATAACGATATGGCGAATCTTGGCGTTGTTTCTTTTCTTCGGAAAAACGCGTACCTTCAGGAAAATTAATAACGGCGGTTGGAATTGCTTTAAATTTCTGACAGGCTTTGCGCGTTGTTTCTAAATCTTTGCCTTTTAATTCGGGATGTTTGATTAACAATTCTTTGCTATAACGCTCCATAAAAGGAAAATCTAACAACCAACATCCCCACCCGGCTAACGGTAACATCCACATTAATTGCTTTTTCATGAAAAACTTTAACATGGGAATTTTACGATGAAAAACATGTTCTAAGATTAAGATGTCGGCCCAAGATTGATGATTAGAAATGAGAAGATACCACCCCTTTTTAGCCAAATCATCAACACCTTGAATATCCCACTCCGTTTTGGTGGTTAACCATAAAATAACATTATTACAATCTTGCCAATAAATAATGAATTTATTCATAATTTGATAACCCCATTCGCGCCAACTACGGAAAGGGAAAAATAGACGTACTATCACAAATAAGAATAACACTATTGGCCAAAACAAAAGATTAATACAATAAAGCAGAATGGCAATCAATCCTACTAAAAATGCGGGTAAAAAACTTAACATAGATTCCTAACTTTTTTAAAGGTACTTCCAATTTAAGCGAAACTTTCTGCTTAAAGCAAGTATTGTTTAAACTTAGGAGGACGGATTATAGCGCTGCTTCTTAAAGGGCTGAACATCCTCTGAAGGTGGAGTAGAATTTTCAGTTTTTGACCAAAACTTAGATGCATTTTGAGGTTGTTCCCTGGCATTATTACTAGGTTGCATTTCACTTGGCACCTGAGGAATTTCTTGTTGATTATTTGTAGCAATCCGGTCAAGCATTACCTGTAGTGAATTCATTGTTTTTTGCAAAGGTTTCAGAGATTCACTCATATCATACGCCGTACATTGCTCTTGTATTTTGCTTAGGCTATCATTTGCTTTTTCAAGGTATTCACTTATTTCTTTAACCTGTATTTCAAGGTGATTTTTTTCTTTAACTTGATTTAATATATGAATAATATTTTTTTCAAATTTGATTAAATCTATTTCATTAACAAGATTTTGATTATTGTTAGTAGATTTTTCACTAAAAATGTAGTTACACAATATATCTTCTAAGAATATAAAATTTTCGCTTTCTAGCTGGTCTTGCAAAGTAACTTTATTCTTTTGCAAGAAGTCTGAGGATAAAACGGGGTTATACTTTTTAGTACTTGGATTGAAATGAGTAATATCTGTACCAAGTGGTAATTGATGAGATAATTTCACATCAAACAATGTGGCGCAAGAAATAATCATTGCTTCTTTTGTGTGCTGAGGCTGAGGGTTACGATTATCTTTTACAGACAGATATCCAGACGCTACTTTATAACAAAATTCCTGTACATTTTTATCTTGAAGATCTGCATAACGAAGCAAATAAAGCGTAATTTCATAACGTTCAACTAGAGTAATAACATCATTATCATATAATATATTGCGAAATAAATTTTCTGCTAATTTATAATAAGCTATTGCTTCACTTTTTCTCAGCTTATTAATAAGCTGATAATCAATCTCCATTCCAAATGTTTTTTCTTTATTAATAAAAGCGATAAATAATTCTATACAAGGCTCCATTTCTAAGAAAACAGATGGAGCAACTGTTTCTGAAACAATATTTTTTGATATTAGCTTGTTTGACGCAATGTCACTAGGATAAACCTCTGCTACGAAAGCCACAAATAAATTTGAAATAACTGATTTGTAATATTCAGGGGTAGGGTATTTATTCTTTATTCCATCGGAAACGGGCTCTATTAAAAAATTATTATATTGATCAAAATACGCTTTTAACCCTATATTATTATCTGGTAACGATGCATAGCGATTATTTATGCCGTTAAGATATTGCTCAGAAAGCGATTTAAACACACTCATAAACTTCTTGTTTTCCGAGGTTAAAGTTTTTATTCTTTCCTCAGAAGATAAAATATTTATTCCTTTCCCGTAAGAATACGGAAAATATAAATTAATAGATTTTATTGATAGATTTTTTTCTAAAAGCGATTCAAAAATTAGAAAAACTTCTTCCTTTTTCAAAGGTTTATTTTTAATAGAAAAGAATGAGAATATTATCGTCAAATCTTCAATAGTAGTCTTAACCAGCTTATTTGCTATTTCAGTTAAAATATTTCTGCATTCTGATTTAGCACGGGCATTAGTGTCTAATGACAAATAAAATAATTCTAATCCAGGATTTGCATTACAAACACTTACTATATCTTTTGCATCTTTCTTATCTATATAATTTTCTTTAATTTTTAAGACTGTCAATGTTTTTATTGACTCAATCCAACTGATAATTTCTCTATTCAAATTAAAGCCACTAATTGAAAGTTCGCTTAACTTTAGCAAAGAAAATGAATATTCATTGAATAAATTAAACAAACAATTTTGTAGGTCATTAGAATATTTGAGTGGGAGCCCCCCTGCCTTTTCATAATTTATTTTAATAGTAAATTTTTCTAATTCGTTTTTAACTACCTTTGAAAAGGGCTGATTATTTGAATTGGCTTTTTGTTGAATTTTTGAGGTTAAGCGCTGTTCTAAAAATTTTAATTCATTTAAGGTCTCTATTTCACCACTTGTAATTAAAACGCCAAGTATAAAATTCTTAATTTTTTTATTTTTTGACAAGGCTTGAAATATTGATGGTAAATCTTTAGGCGTGCAATTTATTTCTAAACTTCTTAAATTTTGAGCATTAGTTAATAGTTGTGATAAAGACTCGGTCGTCTTTAGCTCTATACCATCAGGTAAAACTAGCATTACTTCTCTGAGCTGTCTTGACAAGATTACTTCTAAAATTCTTAAATCAATCGAAAATCCATATAGGTTACCGTAAAAAATTTCAAGTAATTGAGCGTTTCTAAATGCCTCGATGACTATTAGAATTTCTTTTTCATTATATGGTCCACGGCCAAAGCAAGGGATTTGAATAGGTAGCTTCAATGATTTAAACGCTGGCTTACTTAGTAAATCCAGTAACGCTTGAGGCTCTAAAAGTTTCGCTTGGTAACTATTAATTAAACTCTCGTTATTCAATCTACAGAACCAACTGATTTCAAATTCTTTTATTGCCTTGAAATTTGCGGCAATACTGCTAACAAATGAATTAAAATCACTCATATTCCTTGCTAAAGCTTTTTCTATGGGAAAAAACAAACAAATTTTTTCAATTTTATTAGCTAAATTTGGAGTTTTGCTAAAATCTACATATTGAAGCACGTTATCATTAATATTATAAAATCTTATTAATAACAATTTAATGCTATTATTTTTTTGCAGAATTTGATCTATTTTGATAAAGCATGCATTTAGATATTCAATAGAAATATTTTCATTAATCAGGAAATCGATAGTAATTTCTAGATCAATAACTGCTAGCTGAGTGCTATCATTGATCCTTTTAGCTAATTCTTGAAAAGTTGCTTTTAATTCTTCATTACCCTGTATAGTAAGCCGGATAGCCATAGTTTAAGCTTTATTGGTTAATAAGAAAGGATTTATTATACCCGTTATTCTGTAAAAAGTTTTTAAGAAAAAGTTTCAATTGTTTGTAATAAATTTATGATTTGATAATGTGTAGCTTTTTTGATCTCCGTTAGCACCAGCTTAATTATTCATCTTAGCTCACGCTGTTTAGGATAGACCTTTACCGATAAAATTTTTGGCCCTTTTATTCTAGCGATTACAACCTTAAATTGTTCAAATTCAATGGTTTCAGAAGCTTCTGGCATACGATCCAATTTAGCCATAATCAATCCGCCAATAGTATTAATATCTTGTTCAGAAATTTCAATATTTAACGCTTTTTCAATGATATAGAGCGGTGTGTTACCTTTCATCAAAAAAGCTCCATCTGGTGCCACTTTCCAATCTGGTTTTGGCTGATTAAATTCATCCTGAATATTGCCCAATAATGTAATTAAAATATCATCTAAGGTTACAAATCCTAGTGACTTTTCGCCTGCACCAACAACTAATGCAAAATGCGTCATACCGGCTTGAAACGCGCGGAATAGTTCTAGTGCAGATACATTAGGTTCGACCGTTACAACCGGACGCAGCAACGCTTTAATATCATCAATACTGCCCTGCCGCTGCAAAACACGTAATAAATCTTTGATATGCATCACGCCAAGAATTTTTTCATCATCTTCACCACTAAAAACGGGATAACGGCTGAAACGATATTGAGAAATCGTTTTTAAAATTTCGGATAATGGTTTTGTTAAATAAATACCGACCATTTCATCCATGGGCTGCATACAATCTGCCACACGCCGTTCACGAAAATTTAACGCACGCTCTAAAATTTGCGCTTCTTCTTTGTGTAATTCACCATGGCGATGGCTGGCTGTTAAAATTAATTTAAGCTCTTTTGCAGAATAACTGCCTTCTTTTTCCGAGGTTTCATCTAATTTAAATAACCGTAAAACTAAATTTGCACTTTTATTTAAAATCAAAATGGCGGGATACATTAACCAATAAAAACTATACAGCGGTGCGGCCGTCCATAATGAAACCGTCGCCGGTTTACGAATAGCCATGGATTTTGGCGCGAGTTCGCCAACAACAATGTGCAAAAATGAAATGACACTAAACGCTATAAAAAACGCAATAAAAGTAATGGCTTTGTCTGAAGTAATGCCAATAATATTTAACAGTGGACTTAATAACCGCGCAAATGCAGGTTCACCAACCCAACCTAAGCCCAATGAAGCTAAAGTAATACCTAACTGACAAGCCGATAAATACGCATCGATATGTTCATGTACCGCCGCTAATAAACGACCGCGCACACCATGGCCTTGCTTAATTGCTTGTACCTGCGTTTGCCGCATTTTAACGATCGCAAATTCAGCTGCAACGAAAAAACCATTGAGTAACACTAAACCAAAGGCCAGTAAGATTAAAAAGAAATTAGTCATAATCCTCAATTTTGCTTTTATTCCTCATTACCTTATATACTACATTTTTCATCTTATTGGTAAGGTAATCAGGTGTTAGATCCATCATTTATTGAAAACATTGTCAAAAAATTGAGCGAAGCTATCCCACCAAGCTTGCAAGCCGTTAAACAAGATTTAGAACGTAATTTTCGTAGTGTATTGCAAAGTACTTTTGCAAAGTTAGATTTAGTCACACGCG
>Ga0102591_1004410_pt1 | contig 10980 bp, 11 predicted proteins | sample AraplaCol_mCL_r2_2_FD_76860 | JGI IMG/M metagenome (GOLD analysis project Ga0102591, IMG submission 76860) | Arabidopsis root microbial communities from North Carolina, USA - plate scrape MF_Col_mCL_r2 (SPADES assembly) (version 2) | ecosystem: Host-associated > Plants > Roots > Endosphere... | reverse complement strand
CGCGACCTTCTCCGCCATCGTCGGCGACGACCTGCTGACCGAGGGCTATCCGGCCGTCCACGCCGTGGGCCGGGCCGCCGTGCCCGAACGCGCCCCGCGCATGCTGGAGCTGCAGTGGGGCGACGAGAAGCACCCGGTGTTGGCCCTGGTCGGCAAGGGCGTGGTGTTCGACACCGGCGGCCTCGACATCAAACCCTCGGCCGGCATGCGGCTGATGAAAAAGGACATGGGCGGCGCCGCCCACGCCCTGGCGCTCGCCCGCATGGTGATGGCCGCCAAGCTGCCCGTGCGCCTCATCGTGCTGGTCCCGGTGGTCGAGAACGCCATCGCCGGCGACGCCATGCGCCCGGGCGACGTGCTCGACAGCCGCGCGGGACTGACCATCGAGGTCGGCAACACCGACGCCGAGGGCCGCCTGATCCTGGCCGACGCCCTGACCCGCGCGGCCGAGCTTTCGCCGGCCCTGACCATCGATCTCGCCACCCTGACCGGCGCGGCGCGCGTGGCCCTGGGTCCGCAGGTGATCCCGTTCTACACCCCCGACGACGCCCTGGCCGGCCAGATCGAGGCCGGCGCCCGCGCCGCCGCCGATCCCGTCTGGCGCATGCCGCTGTGGGACGGCTATCGCGAGGCGCTGGAAAGCGACATCGCCGACCTGAAGAACGATCCCGACGCCTGGGCCCAGGCCGGCTCGGTGACCGCCGCCCTGTTCCTGCAACGCTTCGCCCCGACGACGGGCGCGTGGGTTCACCTCGACATCTACGCCTGGAACCCCAAGGGCGCCGCCGGCCGGCCCAGCGGCGGCGAGGCCCAGGCCATCCGCGGTCTCTACGCCATGCTGAAGAGCAAGTTCGCCTGATGACGCTGGATCGCCGCCTCACCCTGGCCCGTCCCGACCTCGCCGACCTGGCTTTGGAAGGGATCGTCGCCGCCGAGCGCTACGACGCGCCCAAGGCCCGCCAGGTCGCCGCTCCCACGGCCGCCCTGCGCAAGGCCCCCGCCCTCGACGCCGAGCAGGAAAGCCAGCTGCTGTTCGGCGAGCGCTTCTCCGTGCTCGACGTCAAGGACGGCTTCGCCTGGGGCCAGGCGGCGCGCGACGGCTATGTGGGCTGGGTGGCGGAGGCCGACCTCGCGCCCCTGGGCGAGCCCGCGACCCACCAGGTGGCGAGCTTGCGCACCTATGCGTTCAGCGAGCCGAACATCAAGTCGCGGCCCGTGGGGCTCTATTCCCTGAACGCCCTGGTCACGGTCGAGGCCCGCGAGGGCCGCTTCGCCAAGGGCGCGGGAACCGGCTGGTTCGTCGAGGCGCACCTGGCCCCCATCGGCCTGGCGACCGCCCCCGACCCGGCCGCCACGGCCCTGTCGTTCCTGGGCGCGCCCTACCAGTGGGGCGGGCGGGAAAGCCTGGGCCTGGACTGCTCGGGCCTGGTGCAGCAGGCCCTGGCGGCCTGCGGCAAGGCCGTGCCGCGCGACACCGACATGCAGTTCGGCTTCTTCCAGCCGATCGACGAAGCCGAACGTCGGCGCGGCGACCTCGTCTTCTGGAAGGGCCACGTGGCCATCCTCCTCGACCCCGACACCATCGTCCACGCCAACGCCCACCACATGGCCGTGGCCGTGGAGCCCCTTGCGCAGGCCGTGGCGCGCATCGAGGCGGCGGGGGTGGGACTGCCGACGGGGTGGCGGCGGGCGTAGGGCGGACGGACATCTGCCTGATTGATTCAGGCCGCAAGACTCCACCTTGAGGACAGCGGCCGGTGTCCTGTAAGGCTGGACCGGCTATGACCGACCCGCTCGCGCAGATCGCCTCCTGCCCTCTCTTTCCCGAAAACTTGACCGTCGTCGAAATCGAGACCGGGCAGGGAAAGCCCTGGGCTTTCCTCCCCTTCGAGGACCAGAAGGCCGACATGGCCTTCCTGGACGACGGGCTCGTGCTCGCCATTGGCGAAGACCGAGGCTACGCCGTCTTCGACTGTGCGACCCGGCGCCGTCTGACGCTGAGCGAGGTCGCCGAAAGAGGCTCCAAGGCCTGGGCGTTCTGCAAGCATCGCAAGGTCCTGTTCGTCGCCGACGGCGACGGCTCGCTGGTCGAGGGCTACACTTGGCGCCGCATGAACGGGGTGCGGGAAATTCCGCTGAACGGGGATCCCGAACGGTTCCACCTCATCGCGTCGGACTTTCTGGTCTCGCAGATGGTCGTCAGGTACGACGGCCGGATTGTCGTGGAAGGCAGCGGCCGCGTAGGCGTGCTGGATACGCGGACCGGGGACGTCTCCTTGAGCCGCGCCGAAGACTTCAAGTTCAGCATTCCGCACATGGCGCTGACGCGCCTGAGGTGGCTAAGCCCCGACGGCCGCTGGGCGCTGCGGTCGCATGTCGGCTCGGTCATCCGGCATGTCCCGGGCGAGACGCCCGACAAGGCGGAAGACGAAAGGCATCCCGATCTTCAGGGGGAAGGCGAGACCCAATACGGCCTGGCCCTGGACCTGTTCGGTCTGGATCCGCTCGCCTTCGACCGACGGCTGATCGTGCACTACCGAACGCCCAAGATGTTCGCCATCGCATGCGGCGAGGGCGAAGAGCGCCGGGCGCTGATCGACGCCCTGGCCGATCAGGTCGACTACCGCACCTGGAACGGTCGCGACCAGTTGCTGATGACGAACCAGCCCGTCACATCGCCGGATCCGGACTACGAAGCGCGCAGGCCTCTCGACGAGTTGGTGGCCCGGGTGCTGCTGGCGCCGATCCGGCATGTGCGATGGGACGATGATTGCCAAGGCTTCACGGTGATCGTCAACGAACAGGAACGTCATGTAACGCTCGACGGTCGCGCTGGTCCCCTGCGGCCGACGGACTGGAGCGACCGACGCCAGGACCCGGCCTGGCCGTCCGAGGGCGCGATCAAGGCGCTGCGACGGCGGGTGCGCGACCGCACGGTCCAGCGACTGAACGTCACGGACCTGTCGGCGTCTGGCCTGCGCGAGGCGGTCGCGGCCATGGCCGATCGCCTGGATCGCGGCCTGGAGGCGATCACGTTCCGTGACGTCCTGCAGTTCCGCTTCAAGGTCGGCGGCAAGACGATCGGCGAAGCCGCATTGTTCAAGGCGGTTCGCGCGCTGCCCGAACAGGATGCATCGCCGCTTCTGCCCGACCTGCGACGCCTGATCGGATCGTTCGGCGACCAGGCCCGCCGCTATGTGAGCGAAACGTTCGGCTGCATCAGTTCCGGAGGCGACCCCGAAACCTTGCGCGTCGCGCTGGCCGACGCGGCGCTCGCCCTGGCGGAGCTGGACCCGGCCAGCGTCGACGTGCTGCGCGGCTGGTTCGAAGCGGTCGACCAGGAACACGACCTCTTCGCCGCCGAAAAGGTCTTCCCGGCCATGGCGCGCAAGACCGGCTTCAGGCAGCCCGACGCCGTGCGCTTCGGGCTCTGGTTCTCCTTTCAGCAATCTCAGACGACGTCCTACGAGATCACCGACTTCCCGATCCTCGCCCACGCAAGGACGCTGTGGACGCCGGCCGAGTTTGCTCAGGTCGCCCTCGAAGAGGCCGAGCGCGTGGCGGACCGTGAGGAGCCGGGCCAGACGGCGAGCAGTCTCGACACCGCCTACTGCGTTCTCGAAGACCTGCTGGATCCCGGCAATGCGTGGGACGCCAGCGCCCTGGCCGAAGCGGACGCCATTTTTCCAAAGGAATAGAACCGAGCCTGATTGTCGGGTCGGCCCGGACCTTCACACCGCCAGAAGAAGGTCTATTCGCCCTCTCCAAGCCCGCCCGCCAGCGCCAGCTTCACCGGGGCCCAGCCCAGGCGGTGGATCGGCGAGGGGCCGAGTTTGCGGAGGCCTTCGAGGTGGATGGGGGCGTGGTAGCCCTTGTGGCCGGCGAAGCCGTAGCCGGGATAGAGGCCGTCGGCCTCGACCATGATGCGGTCGCGGGCTTCCTTGGCCAGGATCGAGGCCGCGGCGATCGAGCACGACAGGCTGTCGCCCTTGACCACGGTCTTGACCTCGCACGGCAGGACGAAGCGGTAGTTGCCGTCCACCAGGGCGAAGGCCGGCTTGACCCCCAGCCCCTCGACGGCGCGCTTCATGGCCAGGCCGGCGGCGTGCAGGATGTTGAGCTCGGCGATCTCCTCGACCGAGGCCATGCCCACGCACCAGGCGATCGCCATGGCCTTGATCTCGACCTCCAGGGCCATGCGGGCCTTGGCCGACAGCTTCTTGGAGTCGTTGAGGCCCTTGGGCACCCGGGCCGGATCGAGGATCACGGCGGCGGCGCTGACCGGACCGGCCCACGGCCCGCGGCCGGCCTCGTCCACCCCGCAGACCGGCCCCGGCCCGCAGGCGGCTTCCAGCATCATGTCGGGACCGCTCGGCATGGCCGGTGTTTAGGCGGGTTCGCGGTCGAAGGGAACGGGGCGAAGAAAATGGGTCGGTTTGCTAAGACGGCCCCGTCAGGAGCACTGCAGCACCATCCAGGTTCCCGCGAAGTCGCCCCGGCGGGCCTCTTCCTCGCGGATCCAGAAATAGAGCCGCCCCACGTCGCCCCACATCATGCCCGCGTCGTCGTCGGAATCGACCTGCAGCAGCAGCCGCCAATCCTTGGCGCCCGCCTCCAGCTGCTTGCGCCTGGGCGAGGCGTAGCCTTCCGGCCCGCCGACATAGACCCCGTTGGAGGCCAGCTGGCACTCCAGCGCCATGCCGCTGTCCTGGATCGCGGCGGGGTGGCCGCCGACCTGGTGCCAAGGCGCGTTCTTGGGCGCGTTGGCGTTCAGCCGAGCCTCGTAGGCGCCGTATTCCGGCGTGTCGACATCCGGCCAGGGCAGGCCCATCAGCTCCGCGTCCGGCCGTGAGCGGTCGGGACGCCCGCCCAAGGCGCGGCTTCGATAGGCGGCGTCGTCGGGCAGGCCGGTCGGCGGGGTGCGCGGGCGGGCGGCGAAGCCCTGCGGGTCGTGGATCACCCGCCAGCTGCCCCGATCGGCCGGATCGAACCCCCAGGTCGATTGCTCCGCGTCGTAGAAGAAGAACAGGGCGCCCTGCTCGGGCAGCCAGTCGGGTCCACCGCTCCGGCGCAGGGCCGCCAGGTCGAGCTGGAGCAGGAACGCCTGCGGCGCGCCCTTCCACATCGGCCAGTCGTGGCCGGCGTCGAGATCGGGCCGGCCGCCCAGCCTGCCCACCGGCGCGCCTTGGCCGGACTGCAGGATCACGCAAGGCAGGGCCTGGGCTTCCATCTGGTCCAGGATCGAGGTCGCGGCCTCGGAACGGCGCCCGCAGCCCAGCAGGGCCAGAAGGCTCGTCAGCAACGTTCTGCGGATCATCGTCCATGCCCCCACACGACGGCGGCGACGCAGCGCCCGGCCCGACGCTCTAGCACGGAGACGCTCTAGCACGGAAAGGTTGCGCCGCCAGTCGCTCCCGACCTCGCCGAGCGCCGCAACCGCCACGATCCGATTGTCAGGCCTGGGCTTTTTCTCTATCGCGACCCATTCTCATTCGCTGGAGACCAGCCGTGCCCACCTTCGCCGCCCGCCCGCGCCTCGCCCGATGAAGGCCTCGACGCTGCGGGCCTGGTCGTGGGCGCACAAGTGGTCGAGCCTGGTCTCGACCCTGTTCCTGCTGATGCTGTGCGTCACCGGCCTGCCGCTCGTGTTCACCCACGAGATCGAGGAGGCGGCCATGCACCAGGCCTGGACCCCGGCGCATCCGAACGGGCCGAAGCTCGACCTCGACCAGGTGCTGGCCGCGGCCATGGCCCGCAAGCCGGGCGAGGTTGCCGCCTTCATGAGCTTCGACGAGGACCGGCCGGTGGTGAACGTCACCAGCGTGGTCCCCGGCAAGTCGGGCTACAGCTTCCAGCCGATCGACCAGACCAGCGGCGATCCGGCCCCATCGGTGGCCGGCCATCCGGTGATGGAGTTCCTGCTCCAGCTGCACACCGACATGTTCCTGGGCCTGCCGGGCATGCTGTTCCTGGGGGCGATGGGGCTCTTGTTGATGATTGCACTCGTGTCGGGCGTGGTGCTGTACGCGCCGTTCATGCGCCGCCTGCCGTTCGGCACGGTGCGGGCCCACAAGGTCGCGCGCACCCGCTGGCTCGACTACCACAACCTCCTGGGCGCGGTGACCCTGGCCTGGGTGCTGGTGGTGGGCGTGACCGGCGTCGTCAACACCCTGGCCACGCCGATCATCGCCTACTGGAAGGACACGGCGCTGAAGGAGCTGACCACCGCCTACGATACGCCCGCGCCGATCGCCGCGCGCAGCTCGCTGAACGCGGCGGTGGAGCGGGCCAAACTGGCCCTGCCCGGCAAGCAGTTGCAGTTCGTGGCCTTCCCCGGCTCGACCTATTCGACGCAGCACCACTACGCGGTGTTCTTCCACGGCGACACGCCGCTGACCGCCCACCTGACCACCCCGGCCCTGATCGACGCCCGCACGGGCCGGCTCGCCGCCGTGGCCCCGACGCCCTGGTACGTGGCGGCCCTGTCGCTGTCGCAGCCGCTGCACTTTGGCGACTACGGCGGCCTGCCGCTGAAGATTCTGTGGGCGCTGCTTGATCTGGCGACCATCGTGATCCTGGGCTCGGGCCTCTATCTGTGGCTGGTCAAGCGGGGGACGCTGAAATGAGCCGGGGCCATCTTTCGCTCTGGCAGGTGTTCCGCATCCCGCTGGTCATCGCGGCGCTCAGCCTGCTTGGCCTGGTCGTCGCCCTGCTGGGCGACGGCGTCTGGGACTGGATCGGCGCGGCGGCCCTGGGCGTCTCGGCGGCGGCGACCGTCTGGGCGCTGGTCGCGCGGCGGCGGTAGCGGAGAAGCGCCTCGCCCCGCTAGGCTCGCCGGATGAGACCGTCTTCGATCGCCAGCCTTGCCGCCGTCCTGCTGCTGACGGCCGCCGCCGCGCCGCAAGCCCCGCCTTACACGGTCGCGCCGGGGCTCTTCGCGCAGGGCCGGCCCGACCTCGGCCTCGCGCCGGCGCCAGGGGCGCAGACCTTCACCGTCTTCGCGCCGACCGAAGCCACCGACAAGTTCAGCAACGGCGTGGCTCTGATCGGCTTCAAGGGCCGCCTCTACGCCCAGTGGCAGAGCTCGGCCCGCGACGAGGATTCCGCCGACACCTGGGTCGCCTACAGCGTCAGCGACGACGGCCAGCGGTGGAGCGCGCCCAGGCGACTGGCGCCGGCCGGGACCGGCGGGCTGATGCGCTCCAGCGGCGGCTGGTGGAGCGACGGCAAGGTGCTGGTCGCCTACGCCAATGTCTGGCCGGAGGGCTTCCAGTCGGGGGCCGGCGGCTACGCCGAATACCGCACCAGCCGCGACGGGCGGAGCTGGAGCAAGCCGCGCCGGGTGATGGGCGCCGATGGCAAGCCGGTCGAAGGGGTGATCGAGCAGGATCCGCACCGGATCGACGGTCGGGTGATGACCGCCCTCCACCTGCGGCCGGGGATGATCGCCAAGCCGTTCTTTACCGACGACCCGCTGGGCGTCTCGGGCTGGAGGCAGGGGCGGATGGAGAGCCTGCCGCGCGATGGCTCACAGGCGGCCGCCCCGCACGAAAAGCGCCTGAGCCGCGAGATCGAGCCCAGCCTGTTCCGCCGCGCCGACGGCTGCGCGGTGATGGTGTTCCGCGACGAGGACCTCAGCTTCCGCCAGCTGGCCTCGGAAAGCTGCGACCGGGGCGAGACCTGGACCACGCCGGCCCTGACCGACATGCCCGACGCCCGCGCCAAGCAGAGCGCCGGCAACCTGCCGGACGGGACCGCCTATCTCGTCAACGCCCCCAACACCGACCGCCCTCGCCTGCCCCTGGCGGTGACGCTCAGCCCTGACGGCCAGCGCTTCGACCGCAGCTGGCGCCTGCGCGGCCAGGCCGACCTGCAGCCGCTGCGGTTCGAAGGGAAGTACAAGCGGCCGGGCTATCACTATCCCAAGAGCGTGGTCTGGAACGGCTGGCTCTATGTCGGCTACGCCGCCAACAAGGAGGACGTGCAGGTGACGCGGGTTCCGGTGACGGGGCTGGCGGAGCGGTAAATCCTCCCCCTCTGGGGGAGGTGGCCCGGAGGGCCGGAGGGGGCCGGCACGGCGGCTAAACCCCCTCAGTCGCTCCGCGACAGCTCCCCCAGAGGGGGAGCATCTGGGCGGCTCTCCTTCTCCGCCCCGCACACCAGCTCCACCGTCGCCTGGATCGTCGCCTCCAGCTGCTCGCGGGTCTCGCCGGCGCGGGCGCGGACCGACAGGGCGTTGAGCATGCCGCCGGCCACGCGGGCCAGCACCGCCGGGTCGGCGCCGGGGGGCAGTTCGCCGGCGGCTTCAGCGCGGGCCACCAGGCGCTCGAAGCCCCGGTCCAGCTCGTGCAGGCCGGCCGCCACCTTGTCGCGCACGGCGGGATCGACCACCGCCTGGCCCAGGCCCGCGCTGACCATGAAGCAGCCGCGCCCGCCGTCCTGCCCCGACAGATAGATGTCCAGCGCCGCGCGATAGACCCGTTCCAGCGCCTGGCGCAGCGTGCCGCCGGCCCGGAAGGCCTGGACCATCGCCCCGCGCGAGGCGTCCATGTAGGCGTCGATGGCGGCGGAGAAGAGCGCCTGCTTGTCGCCGAACGCCCCGTACAGGCTGGGGCGGTTCATGCCGGTGGCGGCGCTCAGGTCGTCCAGCGAGGCGCCGGCGTAGCCCTGGGTCCAGAAGGTCTCGGTGGCCTTGGCCAGGGCGACCTGGGGGTCGTAGGCGCGCGGGCGGCCTCGGCGCTTGGCGGGTTGTTCCGACATCTCGACTCTCTCCAGGCCGGCGCTGCTTTTTGTACCGTTTCGCAGCTTATTCCTTGACCTCGGTTATTTTTATGCGAAACAGTATGAAAATGCAAACGGAGGCGGCGATGGACCTGTACTTCTCCCCGATGGCCTGCTCGATGGCGACGCGGATCGCCGCCTACGAGGCGGGCGCGCCGATCAACTTCATCCAGGTCGACACCAAGGCCAGGCCCAAGCGCACGCACGACGGCGCGCCGTTCCTGGCGATCAATCCGATGGGCCAGGTGCCGGTGCTGCGCACGGGCGACGGCGAGCTGATCTATGAGAACGCGGTGATCCTGCAGCATGTGGCCGACCTGTTCCCGGCCGCCGGCCTGATCGCCCCCGACGGTCCCGAGCGTCGCCGCGCCCAGAGCTGGCTGAGCTTCGTCGGCGCCGAGCTGCACGCCCGGACCTTCGGCGTGCTGCTGGCCGCCAGCGCGCCGGAGGACGCCAAGGCCCTGGCCCGCGCCTCCGCCGCCGAGCGCTTCGCCGTGCTGGAGGCGCACCTGGCCGGACGCGAGTTCCTGCAGGACCGCTTCGGCGTCGCCGACGCCTATCTCTTCGTGATGCTGGTCTGGGCCCGTTACCTGGCGATGGACTTCGCGCCCTATCCCGCCCTCTCCGCCTATCGCGACCGCCTGCAAGTCCGCCCCTCGGTGGCGCGGGCGCTGGGCGAGGAATTCACGCTCTTCAAGGCCGCCGCCTAGGCGCGGCGCCAACGGGTTCCAGTAAGCGTACCCTTCCCAACCTCCTCCCCCCCAAATCTCCTTTCGGGAGCTTTTCCCATGCGTAGCTTTCTCTTCGCCGTCGCGGCCCTGGTCGCGACGGGCGGCCCCGCCATGGCCGAACCCCAGGCCACGAAATCCCAGGCGACAGGCGGCTGGCTGACCCTCAGCGCCCCCGCGACCCGCGACTACATCGTCTTCGACGGCGCGGCCTGGCGCTGCGAGGGCCAGGTCTGCCGCTCGCTCCAGGTGAAGTCGCTGCCCCCGCTGCGCAGCTGCCGACGCCTGGCGCGCGAACTGGGAACCGTGACGGGCTTCAGCTATCGCGGCGTGGCGCTGTCCGACGCCCAGCTGGCCGACTGCAACCCGGTGCGCTTCGCCAAGGCGCCGAGCCCGGCCGAGGTTGCGGCGGCGCGGTAGGCGGCGAGACGGAGGGCAGACCTTCGTTAGACCTGCAACGGGGTCGTCATCCCGGAAGCCTCGAAGAGGCTATCCGGGACCCAGGGGCCCAGCGCAACGCAGCGGCCCCTGGGTCCCGGCTCTGCGGTCCGCTGCGCGGCCCTTCGGCCGGGATGACGGCGTCATTCCCCCTACCCCGCCTCCCCGCCCAGCGCCCGGCACTCGTCGTGGCGGAAGCACGTCACGAAGTGGTCGTTGACCATGCCGACGGCCTGCATGAAGGCGTAGACGATCACCGGGCCGCAGAACTTGAAGCCCTTGGCCTTCAGGGCCTTGGCCATCTCGACGGCAAGGGGCGTCTGGGCCGGGACGTCGCCCATGCCGGTGAAGCTGTTCTGGATCGGCGCGCCGCCGACAATGCCCCACAGGAACTGCGAGAAGTCCTCGCCGCGATCGCGCATGTCGAGATAGATCCGCGCGCCGTTGATGGCCGCGTCGATCTTGGCGTTGGAGCGGATGATGCCGGCGTCGGCCATCAGCCGGGCGCGATCCTCGGCCCCGAAGCGGGCGACGATCTCCGGATTGAAATCGGCGAAGGCGGCGCGGAAGGCCTCGCGCTTCTTGAGGATGGTGATCCACGACAGCCCGGCCTGGAAGCCGTCGAGCACCAGCTTCTCCCACAGGGCGCGGCTGTCGTACTCGGGCACGCCCCACTCGGTGTCGTGATAGGCCTCGTACAGCGGGTCGCCGTTCATGCCCCGCCAGGTGCAGCGATGGATCTCAGTCATGCGGCGACGCTAGCAGAACGGCGTCCGAAAACCAGAACTTTTGAAGAACACTCGGGCGCCCCACCCCGCCCCAAATACTCGTCATCCCGGCCGCAGCGCAGCGGAGAGCCGGGACCCAGGAGACTGGGCGCGGCGCTGGGGTTCTCGACCTTTCGCGGCAGCCGACGCACTGCGCCGGCCCCTGGGTCCCTGTGTATTGCGATAGGTGTCGAGCGCGAGCTTGATGGGTGGCGGGCGCAGCTCGTTGGGTCCCTGGCCTCGAGGCCGAGATTCCGGCAAGGGCG
>Ga0102591_1004409_pt1 | contig 10981 bp, 9 predicted proteins | sample AraplaCol_mCL_r2_2_FD_76860 | JGI IMG/M metagenome (GOLD analysis project Ga0102591, IMG submission 76860) | Arabidopsis root microbial communities from North Carolina, USA - plate scrape MF_Col_mCL_r2 (SPADES assembly) (version 2) | ecosystem: Host-associated > Plants > Roots > Endosphere... | reverse complement strand
CACCAAAACCGGTCACGCCGGGGAACAGCTGGTCCGGGCGCGGGGTCTTGTAGCCGGTGCTCACGCCGCCCTTGAAGGTCCAGGCGTCGCTGGCATTCCACACCAGGTACGCGCGCGGGCTGACGTGGCTGCCGAAGATGTTGTGGTCGTCGTAGCGCACGCCCAGGGTGGCGGTCAGCGCGTCGGTCAGCGCCCAGTTGTCTTCGGCGAACACCGACCACATGCGGTGCTTCTGCTTGACGTTGTCGCGGTAGCCGGCGCCGTCCATGCCGAACACGCCGTCGATCATGTCGGTGTCGGTGAACTGGCCGCCCAGGGTCAGTTTGTGCGCGTCGAAGCTCATGTCCAGCATCGTGTCCAGCACGTAGCCTTCCAGCTCCATGGTACGCAGCGGTCGCGGCAGGAAGGCTTCCAGTCGCGCCAGTTCGGTCGCGTTCAACGCCGACAGCCCGTTGCGGCTGCCGGCCGCGCAGTTGTTGGCCGCGCCGGTGCGGCGGCACACGTCGTTCCACAGCGTCTGCAGGTCCGCGCGCTCGTCCAGGGTCAGCGGCAGCGAACGACCGAGGTTGTTGCTCTTGGTGTGGGTCAGCGTGGTCTGCCAGGTGCCGAAGGCGTAACGGCCCTGGTGGGTCAGTGCCAGCTGGTCGCGCTCGTAGCGCTGGTAGGCGGTGTAGCCCACGCGCGGCTGCACCACGCGGCGGGTGACGGTGCCGGTGCCGGTCGGGTTGGGAACGGTGGCATTGCCCACCCGCCACAGGCTGGCCAGGCTGTCCAGCGTGCCGGTCTGGCCTTCGCTGTTGTCGTACTTCTGGCGGGACACGTCGTAGTCCAGCGACAGGTCATGGTCGTCGCTGATCGCCCAGCTCAGGCGCACGCCGGTGTTCCAGTTGGTGTTGGCCACCGCCTTGCCGCCACCGCCGAAGCCGATGCTGCGCTCCCACAGGGTGCCATCCGGGAGGGTCAGGGCTTCCCACTCGGGGTTGGAGGCCTTGCTGTCGTAGTAGCTGCCGCGCACGGCCACGTCGAGGCGCTCCTTGACCAGGGGGCCGGTCAGGTAGATGTCGGTGGTGCGCGCGTCGCCGAACTGGTCGTCCTGCTGCACGGTGAAGCCCTGGGTCACCGAGCCGTGCCAGCTGTCCTGGTTACGCCGGGTGATGATGTTGATGACGCCCCCCATGGCGTCGGAACCGTACAGGGTGGACATCGGGCCGCGTACCACTTCGATGCGTTCGATCGCATCCAGCGGTGGCAGGTAGGCGAACTGGCCGCCACCGAAGTTGTTCGGGTACAGCTGGCCGACATTGCTCTGGCGGCGGCCATCGATCAGCACCAGGGTGTATTCGGATGGCATGCCGCGCATGGAAATGGTGGCGCGACCGTTTTTGTCGGTGGTTTCCATGCCGACGTCGATGCCTTCCACGTCGCGCAGCGCATCCACCAGGCTGGTGTAGGGGCGCTTGCTGAGCTCCTCGCGGCTGACCACGCTGATGCTGGCCGGCGCATCGGTGATCTTCTGCTCGAAGCCCGAGGCGGTGACCACCACCTGGTCCAGGGTCCTGGGCTCGCCGGCGGCATCCGCGGCGGCGAAGGCGAAGGCGGGGGCGGCGAGGGCGACGAGCAGGGCGGCGCCCAGCGGGCAGCGGGACAGGGACACGCGACGACGATGGCGCTGGGCCATGGGAGGTACCTCGAAAAGGGTGCGAACGCGGGACCGCCGTGGCCAGGGGCCGCAGCGGAATCAGGAAAAGATCTGGAGGCCTGCAGGGCAGGCAAGCAGCAGTGCGGTCAGCCGCTGTCTTACGTGCAGCGACGCGGGCGTGGCCGGTATCAGCCCTGCGGCGGGGCTTGGCCGCGCTGGACGCGCAGCCCGGGAGCGGCAGGCAACGGAGTTGCCGGGGCGGAATCGATGGCCGGTACGACCTGCGGTGGCAGCTCGTCCAGGGTGGCCATCAACGCATCCAGCGATTCCGGCAACGGTGGCTGCGGCACGCGCGGCGGGGTGGCGGCAGGCTGGGCGCCGACCATCCGCCACGGCTTGGCCGGCACTTCTTCCTGCAGGCGGTGCTCGCCGCCCTGGCGCTCTTCAGCGGGAAGCTGGAGGACCAGCGCCGCAGTGCCAGGCAGATGCGGTTCCACCAGCGGCAGGCTGCCCAGCAGCATCGACAACAACGCCAGCCACGCCAGCACCGTGGCCAGCGCAGGACGCTGCCCGCGCATGGCGGGGGCAAAGCTGCGGTGACGGTGCGGATGGCGCAAGGTGGCGGTCCCTATCCAAGGCGCGCCGGCAGGTCCGGCGCGGCGGGGATTGTAGATAGCGCGTGTAACAAATGCAAAAAGGAATGATTTACGAATTGGCGCGGATCGATGACGGAGCCCGGTAGCGCCGGCCGTTGGCCGGCCATAGCGATCCGTGGGCCGGCCAACGGCCGGCGCTACCGTTCCGTCAGGTCTCGCTCCATCGCCGCAGGAGGTTGTGGTACACGCCGGTCAGCTGCAGCACCGCGCCCGGATCCGCCCCGCTCACCCGCAGCTTCTCGATCGCGCCATCCATCTCCAGCAGCATCCGTCGCGCGCTGTCATCGCGGACCATGCTCTGCACCCAGAAGAAACACGCCAACCGCGCGCCGGCCGTTACCGGGTTCACCTTGTGCAGGCTGCTGGACGGATACAGCACCAGGTCGCCGGCCGGCAGCTTTACGTCATGTTCGCCGTAGGTGTCGCTGATGACCAGCTCACCGCCGTCGTAGTCCTCCGGCGCGTTGAGGAACAACGTGCACGACACGTCCGAGCGCAGGTGGCTGCGCTGGCCGTCGGCCGTGGTGATCATCACCGCGCCATCCACATGGAAGCCATATTCGCCACCGCCCTGGTAACGATTGAAGCGCGGCGGCAGGATCCGCAGCGGCAGGGCGGCGGCAAAGAACAGCGGATGCCGTTCCAGCGCCGCCAGCACGATGCGCCCCAGTTCCGCCTTCAGCGGTGACGCGTCGGGCAACTGCTGGTTGCGCTTGACCTGCGCGCCCTGCACGCCCACCGTCTCGCGGCCGTCGGCCCAGTCCGCCGCCGCCAGCGCGCGCTGCAGGTGGGCCAGTTCGTCGGCGTTGAGCACTTCGGGAACGTGCAGGAGCATGTCAGGTCCTTGGCGGGATCAGAAGCGGAAGTCCGCGCTGAACAGCACGCTGCGCGGGGTCCCCGGGGTGTAACGGTAGCCGCTCTTGTTGATCGCGGCCACATAGTCCTTGTCGAACAGGTTGTAGGCGTTCAAGCGCAGCACCAGGTGCTCGCTGATCGCATACGAGGCCACTGCGTCGTACACGGTGTAGGACTTGGTGAAGGCCGGGGTGCCCACCGCGCCGTCGGTGCCGCGGTGCATCCGGCCCGCATAGCGCACGCCACCGCCCAGGGTCAGGCCGAACGGGAAGGTGTAGCTGGTCCAGCTGGTGAAGGTCGCGCCCGGCGTGTAGGTCAGGTTGCGGGTGCCATCGGCCGCCACGTTGGCGCCTTCCTCGACTTCGGTATCCAGGTGGCTGTAGCCGGCCGAGACCGACCAGTTTTCGGTGATGCGGCCCACCGTGGATACTTCGATGCCCTGCACCGACTTTTTGCCGGTCTGGGTCGGGTTGCCGGCGTCGTCGAGCACCTGGGTGTTGATCTCGTTGCTGACCTCGGTCTTGAACATGGCTACGTTGAAGGCCAGCGCGTCATCCAGGAATGCCCACTTGGTGCCCACTTCCAGGGTCTTGGCCTTCTGCGGGTCCAGGCTGGGGTTGTCTGCGCTGCTCACCGAGCTGCTCAGCTGGAAATTGCTGCCACCCGGCGGCTGCTGCGACAGCGCGTAGTTGCCGTACAGGCTGACGATGTCGCCGACCTTGTACACCGCACCCAGCTTCCAGTTGAGCAGGGTGTCCGAATGCGAAAGCGACGGGTTGGCGATCACCGTGCCGACCGGATTGCTGCCGCAGGCCGGGCCACGCCCGCCGCAGACCACCGCGCTGTCGTAATCGGTGGTGTAGTGGTCGGCGCGCAGGCCGGCGGTGACCAGGAAGCTCTCGGTGAAGTGCAGGGTGTCGAACAGGTACACCGACGAGGTGGTGGTCTTGCCGCGGCTGTCGGCGCCGTTGTGCGCCCAGGTCAACCCGGTGGCGTTCCAGTCCGGGTTGTACAGGTTGGCGGGCGACCAGGTGGTGCCGTTGGTCGCGGCCTGGCCGAAGCTCCTGAGCTCTTCGCGGGTGAACTCGAGCCCGGTGCTCAGGTTGTGCTCGATCGTGCCGGTGGAGAAGTCGGCACGCAGGTTGAGCTGGTCGGTGAGGATGGTGTTCTGCTGGTCCTTGAAGGTCGGCAGGCTGCGCGTGATGGTGTAGGTGTCCAGGTTGTTGCGGTCGGTATAGCGGATGTTGCCGGTCGGCGCGCCGTTGGCCCCGCGCGTGCCGGTGCCCATGAAGGCGGTCAGCATGTAGTCCTGCTCGGTGCGGCCCCAGCGCGCGGTGTTGGTCAGGCGCACGCTGTCATTGAAGTCGTGCTCGATGCGGAAGGTAGCCATCTTCGCGGTGACGTCGTCATGGTCGGCGCGGGTACCGTAGAAGTTCTCCGGGTCCACCGGATGCCCGGCCAGCTGCTCCAGCGTCGGCTGCGGGGTCCAGCCCGGCAGGCCCAGCGTCGGTACGCCGCCATCGGGCACGTTGTCCTGGTCCACGTACAGCAGGTTGAGGATGTAGCGGGTGTTGGTGCCCAGTCCGAACGCGAGCGACGGCGCGATGCCCCAGCGCGAGTTGTTCACGTGGTCGCGGCCCGGCTGGTCGTTGTCCTGCCACATGGCGTTGAGGCGTAGGGCGCTGGTGGTGCCCAGGGCCTGGTTCCAGTCAGCGGTGCCGCGCAGCTGGCTGTCGCTGCCGGCCGAGAGGGTGCCGCTGACCTCGTCATGCAGGTGCGCCTGCTTGCTGACCATGTTGATCGAACCGGTCGGTGCCGAGCGACCGTTGTCGGTGCCGGCCGGGCCCTTGGACACTTCCACCTGCTCGGTGTTGAACACATCGCGCGAGATCGAACCGACGTCGCGCACGCCGTCCACGAAAATGCTGCTGGAGGTATCGAAGCCGCGCATGAAAATGCTGTCGCCGGTGTTGGTGTTGCCGTTCTCGCCGACGTAGAACGTGCCCACGCCCGGACTGTTGCGCAGTGCATCGGTCAGGGTGGTCGCCCCCTGTTGGGTGAACAGGTCGCGGCTGATGATCTGGATCGTCTGCGGGGTGTCCTGCAGCGACTGGGTGAACTTCGGCGAGGCGACTTTGTCGACCTTGAAGCCGCGCGTGGCCAGCACGTGTACCTGGTCCAGCGTGCGGGCGTTGCTGTCGCTGGACTCGGCCTGTGCGGCCAGCGGCAGCGCGGCCAGGCTCAGGCCGGTGACCAGGCTGGCGGTGGCCAGGCTGGCAGCGCTGCGTGATGGGAAGGAGTGCTTGCGGCTCTTGATCATGAGGGTTGGAGACCTGGAAACGAAAAGGGAGCAGCCACGCACGCGCACGGTGGAAGCGCGCACGCGGGAGCATGGACGGACGATCGACGGGGAAGGGCGTGGTGCGGACAGCAGCCAGCGGTGCGCGCGGCAGCAGGCCGGCGCGAAAGGATCAGGCGCGGGCGGGAGGCGCCTGGGACAGGTGCGAGCGCAGGGCGCGTGCCGGGATGTCGGACTGGGAGGGAGTCGCAGTGGCCGCGGTGGCGACCCCTGCCGACAGCAGGGTCTGCTGCCAGCCGGGTGGCACAGGCGTGCCGGGCCTGGCGTGTTCCGCTTCCTTTTCGGCAGCGGCGCAGGCCTGCAGGCCGGGTTCGGGACGGCTGGGCGCCGGGTCGCCGCAACGGGTCTGCACGGACGGCGCAACGGTTACCAGAGTGGCCTGGGCCGCCTCCGTCTGCAGTGCCCGCCCGCCCAGCAGGACCGCAAGCAGGCACACCATCGCGGCGGCAGCGAGCAGCAGTGGGGTCCAGCGGGCAAAGAGGGCGACTCGGGCGGAAGCCATGAGGCGGGGTCGGTCAGGCCGGGGCGGCGAATGACGGTAAATTAACAGAAACGATAATGATTCGCATCCACCATCTTGCGGCAGGCATCACAGAACCGGCGGGGCGCCAATTCAGGGTTTCTATCGCTGGGGTCAGCTCAGTCCCGGTCGTCGCGGGTCCAGACCCCGCCGTGTTCCAGCTTCACCGGGAACTTCGGCACCGGCGAATACGCCGGCGCGCACAGGGCGCGGCCATCGCGCACGTCGAAGCGCGCGCTGTGCAGCACGCATTCGATGCTGCCCTCGGTGGTATCGAACGTGCCCGAGGACAATTCGAATTCCTCGTGGCTGCACTGGTCTTCCAGGGCGTACAGATCGCCATCCAGGTTGAACACGACGATAGGCGTGCCGGTGACCTCATCGAAGGTGCTCTTCATCTCGCCGGGCAGCAGCTCGGCGGTGGCGCAGACGTAAGTCCAGGTGTCGCTCATGCCTGTGCCACCAGCGGCTTTTCCAGGATTTCGAAGCGCAGGTCGTCGCGCTTGGGAATGCCGAAGCGCTCATCCCCATACGGGAACGGCTTCTTGATCCCGGTGCGCTGGTAGCCGCGGCGCTCGTAGAAGGCGATCAGTTCATCGCGGATGTCGATCACCGTCATCTGCATGACCGGCACGCCCCATTCTCGTGCGGCGTGGGCTTCGGCCGCGTCCATCACCTGCTTGCCGATGCCGCCACCCTGCTGCGCAGGGTCCACCGAGAACATGCCGAAATAACCCTTGCCGTGGTCGTCGGCCACGTGGGCGCAGGCGACCAGCTGGCCATCGCGTTCTGCCAACAGGACGGTGCTGCGCTGGCGCTCGATATCGGCCTGCAGCCCGACCGCGTCAATGCGCGCGCCGTCGAGGATGTCCGCTTCGGTGGTCCAGCCGGCACGACTGGCGTCGCCACGGTAGGCCGAGGTGACCAGGGTGATCAGGGCTGGGATGTCGGCCAGCGTGGCCGCACGATAGGTCAGGGTGCTCATGCCGCCATTCTAGTTCAGCGGATGACCGCTGCTGGATGAATGTCGGGTTTGCAGCATCTGGAAGGCCGGCCAGCGGCGGGCGCTACCGGGCGTCGGTTGGTGATGGGGTGCGGTTTGCGGTTGGGTTGGCGCACGACCAACGGTCGTGCGCTACCGCGGGGGCGGTGTCAGCCGAGGAGTTTGCGGACTTTGTTGAGCGCTGCGATGAAGCGCTCGATCTCGGCGTGGGTGTTGTAGAACGCCAGGGAGGCGCGGCAGGTTGCCGCCACGCCGTAGTACTGCAGCAGCGGGTGCGCGCAGTGCTGGCCCGAGCGGATGGCGACGCCTTCCAGGTCCAGCAGCGTGGCCAGGTCGTGCGCGTGGGCGCCTTCGATCAGGAACGAGACCACGGCCGCCTTGTCCGGCGTGGTGCCGAAGATGCGCAGGCCGTCGATCTTGGTCAGTTCCTCGGTGAAGTGCGCGAGCAGCTCGCCTTCGCGCGCTTCCACGTGGTCCAGGCCCAGCGATTCCAGGTAATCCACCGCCACGCCCAAGCCAATGAAGCCGGCGATGTTCGGGGTGCCGGCTTCGAACTTGTGCGGCGCGTCGTTGAATACGGTGCCGTCGAAGCTGACTTCCTTGATCATCTCGCCACCGCCCAGGAACGGCGGCATGGCATCGAGATGCTCGCGCTTCGCCCACAGCGCACCGGTGCCGGTCGGGCCACACATCTTGTGGCCGGTAATGGCGTAGAAGTCGCAGCCGATGCTGGGGATGTCGACCTTGCGATGGGGCACGGCCTGCGAGCCGTCGACCACGGTGATGATGCCGCGCTTGCGCGCTTCACGGCAGATCTCGCGCACCGGGTTGACCGTGCCGAGCACGTTGGAGACGTGGGCCACGGCCAGCAGCTTGACCTCGGGGGTCATGGCCCTGCGCAGGGCGTCCAGGTCGAGCGCACCTTCGGGGGTGATTTCGGCCACGCGGATCGTGGCGCCCGTGCGCTGGGCGACCAGCTGCCACGGGACGATGTTGGCGTGGTGCTCCATGCGCGAGACCAGGATCACATCACCGGCCTTCAGGCGCGGCAGCGCCCACGAGTAGGCCACCAGGTTGATCGCGAAGGTGGTGCCGCTGCACAGCACCAGCTCGTTGGCACGCACGTTGAGGAACCGCGCCAGCTTGGTGCGCGCGCCCTCGTAGGCGTCGGTGGCCTCGGTGCCCAGTGCGTGCACGGCACGGCTCACGTTGGCGTTGTAGCGGCGGTAGTACTCGTCCACCGCGCCGATCACCTGCACCGGCTTCTGGCCGGTGTTGGCGTTGTCGAAGTACACCAGCGGCTTGCCGTGCACTTCCCGCATCAGCAGCGGGAAGTCCAGGCGCACGCGGTCCCAGTCGGGGGCGTCGACCGTGTCGGCCACCGGGCGCGGGGTGGAGAGGTTCATGCCACGCCCGCCTTGGCCAGGGCGATGTCCAGCTGGCGGCGCAGCTGATCGGTCAGGCGTGCGTCGAGCATGTTCAGCGGCTCGTGGCAGAACGCGGCGCTGAGCAGCTGCTGGGCCTGCTCGGCCGGCAGGCCGCGCGAGCGCAGGTAGAACAGCGCATTGGCGTCGAGCTGGCCGACGGTGGCGCCGTGGGCGGCCTTTACTTCGTCGGCGTCGATCACCAGCGTGGGCTGGGTATCGATTTCGGCGTCGGCCGACAGCAGCAGGTTCTTGTTGGACAGGTTGGCGTCGGTGCCATCGGCGCCGGCACGGATGTGGATGCCGCCGTGGAAGACCACGCGGCTGCGGTTGGCGGCCACGCCGCGCCAGACCATTTCCGAGGCGGTGTCGCGCGCGATGTGCTCGATGCCCAGGCGGGTGTCGACATGGCGGCGGCCGTTGCCGAGCAGTACGCCATTGGCGGTGAGCTGGGCGTTGTCGCCTTCCAGGCGGACGTTGAGCTCGTGGCGGCTGAGCGCGGCGCCCAGTTCCAGGTCCACGCGGCGGTACTGCGCGTCGCGGGCGAGCACCGCGTCGGTGCGCTGCAGCACGGTGGCGCGGGCGCTGTCGGCTTGCACGCGGGCGTGCGAGAGCACCGCCTGCTGGGCCAGGTGCACGTGCACCAGGGTGTTGCCCAGGTGCGCGGCGTCGCCGATCGCCAGATGGTGTTCGACCACGCCCAGCGCAGCGCCGGTGCGCAGCTCGATCAGGTGGCGGTGGTGCCAGGCCAGGTCGGCATCGCCGGGGCTGCTGATGAAGACCAGCTGCAACGGCACGTCGACCTGCACGCCGTCGTCCACGCGCACCAGCACGCCTTCATCGGCCAGCGCGGCGTTGAGGCGGGCGAAGATTTCCTCGCTGCGCTCGAAACGGCGACCCAGGAAGCGCAGCGCCTCGTCGCCGGCGGCCAGCGCCGACGACAGGGTCTGCACCTGCACGCCGGCTGGCAGTGCGGATATATCGCTGTGCCCGACCGAGGGGCGGCCATTGACGAACACCAGCCGCGGCGACGGGATGTCGGCCAGCAGGGCAGGGTCGATCTCCGGCGCGGCCAGCGGCGCGGGCTGGAAGCTGCGGCGCTCCAGCTGGCGCAGCGAGGTGTATTTCCAGGCTTCGCTGCGCGGGCCCGGCAGGCCGGCCTGCAGGGCGGCGTCGAGCTCGGCGCGGCGGGTGTCGCTGCCGCCGAAGCCGGCGGCCAGGGAATCCAGCAGGACGCTCATCAGACCGCTGCCTCCGGCACCACGCGGTCCTTCAGGAAGTGGTAGCCGTGGGCTTCCAGCTCCAGCGCCAGTTCCGGGCCGCCGCTCTGCACGATCCTGCCGTCGGCCAGCACGTGCACCACGTCCGGCTTGATGTAGTCCAGCAGGCGCTGGTAGTGGGTGATGACCAGGAACGAGCGGTCCGGCGAACGCAGCGCGTTGACGCCGTCGGCCACGCTCTTGAGCGCGTCGATGTCCAGGCCGCTGTCGGTCTCGTCCAGGATCGCCAGCTTCGGCTCGAGCACGGCCAGCTGGAAGATCTCGTTGCGCTTCTTCTCGCCACCGGAGAAGCCTTCGTTGACGCCACGGTGCAGCAGCTCATCCTTCAGGTGCAGCACGGCCAGCTTCTGGCGCACCAGCTTGAGGAACTGCATGGAATCGAGCTCTTCCTCGCCGCGCGCCTTGCGCTGGGCGTTGAGCGCGGCGCGCAGGAAGTAGGTGTTGTTCACGCCGGGGATTTCCACCGGGTACTGGAAGGCCAGGAACAGGCCGGCGGCGGCGCGTTCTTCCGGCGCCAGCTCCAGCAGGTCGCGGCCTTCGAACTGCACGCCGCCTTCGCTGACGTCATAGCCTTCGCGGCCGGCCAGCACGTTGCCCAGCGTGGACTTGCCCGCGCCGTTGGGGCCCATGATGGCGTGCACCTGGCCCGGCTTCACGTCCAGCGACAGGCCCTTGAGGATTTCCTTGTCGCCGATGCGGGCGTGGAGGTTGTCAATCTTCAGCATGATACGAATCCAGTAGTGCCACGCCATGCGTGGCAAAAAAATCAAACGAAGGCGCGACCGGTCAGCCCACGGAACCTTCAAGGGAGACTTCCAACAGCTTCTTGGCTTCCACCGCGAACTCCATCGGCAGCTCGCGGAACACCTGCTTGCAGAAGCCATCCACGATCATCGAGACCGCGTTTTCCTGGTCGATGCCACGCGCGCGGCAATAGAACATCTGGTCATCGGAAATCTTCGACGTGGTGGCTTCGTGCTCCACCGTAGCGCTCGGGTTCTTCACCTCGATGTACGGGAAGGTGTGCGCGCCGGAGGTCTTGCCGATCAGCAGCGAATCGCACTGGGTGTAGTTGCGCGCGCCATCGGCATTGCGGTCCACCTTGACCAGGCCACGGTAGGTGTTCTGGCCACGGCCGGCGCTGATGCCCTTGCTGACGATCTTGCTCTTGGTGCGCTTGCCGATGTGGATCATCTTGGTGCCGGTGTCGGCCTGCTGGCGGTGGTGGGTCAGCGCCACGGAGTG
>Ga0102591_1004405_pt1 | contig 10984 bp, 17 predicted proteins | sample AraplaCol_mCL_r2_2_FD_76860 | JGI IMG/M metagenome (GOLD analysis project Ga0102591, IMG submission 76860) | Arabidopsis root microbial communities from North Carolina, USA - plate scrape MF_Col_mCL_r2 (SPADES assembly) (version 2) | ecosystem: Host-associated > Plants > Roots > Endosphere... | reverse complement strand
ATCGGGCAAGCATTTGTATTAGGCCACTCACACCGCGGCGAGCGGTGATCCCTGGTAGCTCAGCGGTAGAGCATTCGACTGTTAATCGACAGGTCGCCGGTTCGAATCCGGCCCGGGGAGCCAGTTTCTTACAAGACACGCGGGAATGCCTGCATTTCTTGACTTTGGGGCTCCTTCAGGTACTAAGTTCGGTACTAGAAGGGGCCCTAAATGCGTCTGAAGTACGTCTCAATAACACCATCCGGCACATACGAATATCGACGCCAAGTCCCCGCCCCTTTGAGGGCTGCGGTCGGTAAGCGAGAGATCAAGAAAGTTCTGGGTTCTACAGAGGCTCAGGCGATGGCCACGTACTCTCGGACCCACTTGGCCGTAGAGAAGATCCTCACCAAAGCCAAAGCCCCCCAAACCCACTTCGAAATGGTGCAGACAACCTTGATGGACTTCAAGGAGGCCCTCCGTCGCGTGGAGCAGTTAGGCATCGACCCCTACGCGCCCGTCTTTGGCGATCCTGACGGCCTCGACGACGAGACCTTGAAACGGGACGGGTACATTGAGGAGATCGCCGGTAAGTATCCGCTTGGCGAGGACGGCTATCCTGACGTCACCTCCCGCGTCGATTCGATGACAATTGGCCTCCTTGGGGGTGGACCCGCCTACATCCAGCGCAAAACGCCGCCGCCAACCTTCGATGATGCCGTGCGCATCTACATTCAGGAGAAGCACCTGCTGGAGCCTGCTGAGAAGAAAAACCTGCTCCACGTCCAATTGATTGCAAGCGAGTTCAAGACTGCATTGAGCGGCAAGCCTCCTGCACTTCCCGACCTCAAGCGGGAACATGCACGTGCCGTCCGGGACTTCATGATGACCGAAAAGGAGCGCAAGCCCGAGAGCGTGGAGCGCTATCTGAACACCGTTCGAGCCATCATCAATATGGCTATCAAGGAATTTGATCTCGAATGCGGTAACCCCTTCATGGGCCTTGAGGTCAAGAAGGACCCTGCTGCCACTAAGAAAGGCAAGCGAAACCCACTTCCCGCCGAGGTCCTTCGGAAGGTGACGGAGCGCGTCCACGGTCATGCTGGTGAAGAACTCAGGATCCTGTGGGACATGTTGGCCGGGACAGGGTGCCGCCCGCAGGAAGTGACCGGCCTGCGGGTGGAGGATGTTCATGTTGATTCGCCCCTGCCCCATGTCCGCATTGAATGGCACGACCACCGCAGGGTTAAGGACGAGATCACGCAAAGATGGGTCCCGTTGGTCGGCAAGGCACTGGATGCGGCGAAGGCCGCACTGAAGCTGACCAAGACTGCGAAACGCCACAAGCAAACCGCAGCCCATATGTTATTTCCGACCTATGGCAGGCTTGGTGGTGCTGGTGTCGCGTCCTCCGCCATCATCAACAAGCATATGCGGCTCGTCACGGCCAACCCGAAGCACGTCCTCTACTCGCTCAGACACAACGCCAAGGATAACCTTAGACTCGCCGGGGTGCCTGTGGAGGTTCAGAACATGATTCTCGGACATTCCAATGGCGGGGTCGGTGAAGGCTATGGTGGGGATGAGGCCGTACTTACGGTGACCAGCGCAGCCATGGGTAAGGCCTTCGCGGCCTGAGACACTGACCAAGTATATGTGGAGGCCGTGACGGCACCCGCAACACCACAATCAACATAAGGAGACTGATGACTTACACGCGACGCACGGAGATGACCGAAGAGGAACTTCGTGAACACAAACGAACCATTCAGCGCAGGTGGTACCTGAAGAAGAAGGCCGAGGCCCGTAAGACACCGCGAACGATTTGCGCCACCGATGAGGAGCGTAGGGCCGCGCATACTGCCGCACAGCGGAAATACTACGACCGCAAGAAGCAGGACCCGGAATGGCGGGACAAGCTGAACTCCTACCTTCGTGACCGGTACCGCCAGCGAGTTGGCCCTCCGAAACCACGGTTGACCGAAGAAGAGCGCAAGACACGGCAGAAGGCCTACAGGGAAACCTACGTCCGCCCTGAGCCCACAGCAGCCCAGAAAGCCAAGTGGTCAGAGAGAGCCAGAGCGCGTTGGGCTGAGTACTACGCCAGCGAGACACCAGAGCAGCGGGAGGCCCGACTAGCGGCCAAGGCGCTCTATCGGGAGACTGAGGTTCAACCGAGGGTCCGGGAGATTGTCGAGCATATCCAGTATGATTTCGCGAAGGCAACCTCCGAAGAGATGCGCCAGGACGTTGCCGACGAATGGGCCAGCACTGGGCTTAGCTGTTGGCTCACCGCAAAGGCTCTATGGTACTACAAGGTGGCCAAGGTCATGGAGCGGTACGGGTACGGCGACTAAAAGGCCGCTATGTTTTTGGTAAAAATCTTTTCTACGGCATGATTAGAGTGGAACCGCGCTGGCTGCCCCCGGTACCCCCTCTTTTTGCCATGGGCTGGGGCAGCGTTGGGCCGACGAAAGACATGCGGCCCCCGTCTCTGCTAGACGTGGATAAAGCTGCTACCAACATTCAGGGCGATACCTACGCCGACCGTCCCAACGACCCACTTTATAACCTTAAGCTTCTTCCGATACGCTGACCGTCCTTTGCCGAAGTTGAATACTAGCTTGGGCGCTACGATAGGCCCAATCAAGTGCACTGCGTACATAACCAATGGGATCAGAAGCAGGTAGACGTTGACGTGGCTCAGCAGGGTTGACCGGATTTTGTCACCCCCAAAAATCGCCAGCCCGAACCCAGCAAGAACCGCTCCCCAGAAAAGCGAAAGAGCGGCGTCCATATTGATGTGAGGCCAGTGGGACGAGTTCAGAAACCACCACTCATTCCGAGCGCTGTTCAGTTCATTCAATAGGGTGTCTTCAAGCGACAGGGCGAATTGCCTGCGACCCTCAATGTCATAGTCAACCGGTTTGAGCCACGATGAATTGAAAGTGACGCTGCCGTATCTCTGCTCCCCCCGAGAACCGGAAGTAAGGCTGAATGACTTGATCGGGAAACTCGAAATGGCGCTGTCCTGAAGAATGGCAGTCATGTCTTCGGAGCGTATCGTCCTATCGTTGCTGAACTTTACGGCCAGCCGCACAGACTCACCGGTAGCATCCGCCAAGTGTTTGCAAATCTTAGACAAGGTCACCTCCTCGATAACGAAAGAGCCTTTGACCGGCCTGCTAATGCCTACGCTATCCACCATTGTGAGCTTCCCCGAGTCGCGATCGAACCTTAGCTATAGACTGCAAGCATCCGCAACTTGGCGTTACTGCCGATCCCCAACAGCGTCGGTCTCAAAATGTATACCTGAGAGACAAACTGGCACCGGTATGGGTTGACAGAGTCTCTCACATGTCTCAGAAGTATGGTCTCAGAAACCCTTAGACATGAGATACGACACCATGAGCATCGTAGCCTACGCCCGAGTTTCCTCCACCGGACAGTCCCTGGACGTTCAGCTTGAGAAGTTGGCAACGTTGCAGCCGACCAAGATCTTTCAGGAAAAGAAGTCCGGGGTTGATCGCCAACGCGAGGAATTGACTAAGGCCATCGACTATTGCCGCGAAGGTGACGTGTTCGTTGTGACGAAGATCGACCGGCTCGCCAGATCGACGCGGGACCTCCTCAACATAATTGAAGAGCTTGCCGCAAAGGGCGTTGAGTTCAAGGTCATGGACCAGAGCGTGGACACCACTTCGTCCACCGGGAAGCTTACCCTCCAGATCTTGGCCAGTGTGGCCGAGTTTGAGAACAGCATCAGGAAGGAGCGGCAGGCCGATGGGATCAAGAAAGCCCAGGCAGATGGTACGCAATTCGGACGGCACCCTAAGATGACCGACGAGACCATAGCGACCATCAGGGATCTGAAGGGGGCCGGGGTTACCGTGAAGGACATTATGGCGAGGACTGGCATGTCCAAGGCGTCAGTCTATCGGGCACTGGGACGCTCGGACGCGGCCATGGTGGAATAGGTAGACCCCTAGCATGACCAAGCACCCAGAACGTCATTCCTAAGTGGCGACGTTGACTAGGTAGGTCACGAATGCCGCGCAGGAGCTTAGCATGAAAATCGCCTCCGCTTCACCGACCATCGCAGCCTCATCCCCGATCATCGGGTGGCGAATCCCATTTGCGTCACTGGTATAGCCATAGATGTTGTTGAACCCGCTCTTCAGGGCCGGATGCATAGGGTGCTTCTTGCTTAGCTCTGTCAGCGCCTTTTGAAGGCTAGCCTCTCCTGTAAGGGACCGCGCCACTGACTCGACTGCGTGGATGCTTTCCCTGACACTGTCGGCATACTCACCCGCTGTGAGCGATGACCCCGCCCTCAGTAGATGGGCTCGTGCCCCGCCCAGCCCAGGACGGCTCAATGCGCCCAATGCCTTGTAAATTGCCCGTCCCTCCTCCTCAGAGGTGATCGGCACGATGCTCTTGTCGATAAGACGGTAGGCGCAACGCTCTTCCTCTAACGCGCGTGAAAGTTCCTGAGTGACGATTCCGTCAGAGACATTTCGGGCTAGCCACTCCACCACCCCAAGAACCTTTATGTAGTCGCCTTTCTCAAAGATTGGCCGGAGAGCCTGTACAAACTCCTGCTTCGTCTCGTTGACGGAGTCGGCAAACCTCCCCTGCTGAGTTACGGCGTAGGTTCGATAGATCTTAGCCCACCCCGATCCGAGGCTCTGCGTGAGATTGGACCGCCTCTGTTCGCTCTGAACACGGGAATAAACAGCTTCCCAAAGACGTGCCCTGAGTACGGGAGATACTGTTTTCAATGTCATTTGCGACGGCAACTCTTCTGCGCCTTCCGCTTGGGCAAATGAAATCTGAGAGCGATCGAAGGTGGTCATATTCGGTCCATGAAGAAGTAGTGGAGCACTTGGCAACATGCGGGAGCTTTGTTGATTCGCGCAACTCTGAGTCACGGCAGATATGTATCCGGCACCCGTATTCCTCACAGGCTCTTCGGCTTTCTCGGAATAGCCTACGCACTTGCATGCGCATACCCTCACCCAAGGCTTCGTCTAAAATGGCAATTTACGGGATAGTCAACTAGTTTCTGGCTTTTATAAAGCTTAAACATAGATGAATTTCGGATCTCAAGAAAAAATCATAAGACTACCTTCCGATTTAACCTTCACTAATTCTTTAGATATTCCAATTCGATACCTTCCTATTACTGAAATCGAATAGGTCACCCCCTAGGAGAAGAAACGCTTTTACGGTCTCGCCGTTACTTGCCTATTCTTGCGACCGCATCCCTCGAATAGGGACACGGCTAGTACGACCACGGTGAACCCTATAGCGCCAGAGGAATAGGTTGTCCCCTTGATACACGAAGGTGATCGGGGATTGGCCTAAGGGCCTCCGGAACGGGCCGAAATCTTCGAGATCACGCGTCTCGGCATCAGTCTTCCGGAACCTGAGCATAGCCCCCCACACCATCGAAACCGCTGTGGTCCCTCGCCCCCCAACGACAACACAGAAAGGTCCAGCTTTGGATCAGGCCTCACACGCCGATGAACCAGAACAATTAGACAAACATATCGAAATCGCCCGTGGCAACGACGACGCAGAGGCCTTCACGTTCCTGCGGGATGCCCCGTCTTGGCAAACGACCCGTGAGCATTTCTGGAACGCACGCCCTGGGGCCGAAGCCATCAATCGCGCTACCGGAGAAATTAAGATCGCACCTGAGCATGTCTTCTACAGGGGTGGCGACCTCACAGTATCCCAGTTAGCACGCCGGATGGGGATGGGACCCAGGAAAGCCAGAGCCACCCTCACCGACCTTGGAATACTTCACGAGGAGCTAGAGGCAAAGATGGTTCCCATTGTCACCGACCCGAGACAAACGAAACCAGAGTACTCAAGCAGACTGAGGTTGTCCGAATGGGCCGTTAAGATGCGCTACGGTCGTCGCGTAACTGCTGGCCGTGGCTATGACCTTGATTGGATCACGCCAGCGGGTCTGGCCTACATCGACGAAATGCTCGCGTTAGGGGCGCTGCCATCCGAAGAACCGAAGAAGCCTAAGGCAATCGCCGTGATCGAGCGGCTCCTCGCTGGTGACCCGAAGTTGCGGCAGGTTGACATCGTTCGACTAAGCGGACTGTCCAAGATGACCGTTCACCGCAACCTCCGCCATCTGGGCAAAAGGTAACATGGGACCGTCCTTCCGGTATATAAAGACCATAGTTAACTACCGTGGCCTGAATGCCGCCTGGACGGCATAGACCAACCCGTCAGGTTAGACCTCAATAGTTCCTGAAAAACGCGTAACGACGACCAAGGGAATGGGACCCCCGCACAGAGGGGCCCCCGACCATGGTTGACCATAACGACAACCAAAGTTGCAGAGGCAGCACCGACATCCATCTTTAAGTAGTTCCTCTGAATCTTTGGTCTTACCGGGTTGGTGGGCTCCGCCTCCCAATCGGGGTGGTCTCCCACGAAGTGAGGTCCCAAGGACATCGCTGCAATCTCTGAAGCTCTGCTCGACAGAGTGGCACTTCAGCCAACCAGCGTTCTACCCAGCACCACAGCAACCACCATTAGGGCTCGTCGGCAATCCGCCACGGGCCTTTTCCTATTTCACCAACGAAAGCGAGATGACGAAATGAGGGCTGATACCCGCACCAACAACGACGCCACGACACGCCGCATACAACCGAACTGGACCCTTGAGCTTATCAAGATCGGGGTACCGTACGCGGCCCTTCCCACACCGCCCGCGCCTGACGCCAGCTATAGGGAAAAATGCAAACATGCCTGGGCCCTTCGGAAGCTCTGGGAACAGCGCACAGGCCGCACCATCGAACGCCTCACGCCACCAGGGTACTCCGAGAAGATCCAGCAGAAGAAGCAGGAAGTCCGTGCACTGCGCCAAGGTTCCCCCAACGATGTCATAGACCAGATCAGGGCTGAAGAGCTTGGCCGAGAGATCGGGGCTTTACATCGCGAGGCACAGGAAGCCGACGCTCTCATTGCAGAGGACATCAGGCAGGGTGAGCCGTTCACTCAGATCGATACCCGAGCAGCCCACGGTAAAGCCTCACGCATCTCTCCAATCTCCAAAACGGTCAAGGATGGCTACCGGTGGGTCCCAGACGAGGACCTTGGTCCACAGAAGGCTGAACTCCGTGCCCAGTCCATTACCGAACGCCACGTCGCCTTAGGCAAGCGTTTGTCATCGGGCCCGACCCGCAAGGTTGGGAAGTAGGCCGTGACCACCTACGTCCCAGCGACACCTAAGCCACCCGAGGAGACCGCGCATTTCTTTAAGGGCACCGGTGGTCCCGTCGAGCGGCCTCACGAAACCGCAACGGCCATCATGGAAGCTATGGTCGCCTACGAGCCGTCCGACTGGGCGTCTCTGGCAAAGCATCTGGGAACCGACGAGACGACGCTGAGCAGCGTTTCGGAGCGACTTGAGCTTGTCCATGGGCTCACTGCGGTTGGCCCGAGTTCCATTGGTTCGAAGCTGGACGCCATTGCTGAGTACTGGTCACGGTATCACGCCAAGGCTATCTGGCAGAAGGCTGACGCCATGTACCGCGCTGGACGGGACGAGCATGGTTTTGTGTCTCCGAAAGAGCCTGGGCCTTCCACGGTACCGGCAGTGCGAGACGGTTTTAGCTGGCCGTCCGACGCTCTCGAACCGAGCGACCCCGACCAATTTGCGGCAACCCTTATTGCTGCAATCGAGGACGCGAAGGCCGTCTCTTATGACACCCTCGCTGACAAACTTGGCTGCGACATACCCGACCTTATGAAGGCCTGCCGCAACCTCTCAATGAACCACGGCCACGAACGGCTCTCTAGCCGCTCTCTCCACTTCTACTTCCAACACCATTCCGACCGTCTCGCCGCCCTCAGCCGCGACGCGTTCCTTCACGCCTAAAAACACTCACCCGAAAGGAATATCATCATGGGTAATTACGTCTCCTTCACCTCGACCGACGACAACGCGACAGCAGCTTACGAAGCCCAGCGCCTCCAGCAGCAGGCCATCGCACTCCATCAGGAATACCGTCCGATTCATAAGCCGTCCTACGTCAGCAGTGACATGGCCGACGAAATGCTTGCTGCCCACAACCCAAATTCCGTTGACGTGATCGTTGACGGCATCGCCATGACGGCTGCGCAAGCACGGGAGATGTACGAAACCTGCACCATCTCACGCGACCAGTTTGCCAGAGGCATGGAAGCCGGTATGCACCGCATGGGCAACAAGGGCTGGAAGATCCGGGAAGACCGATCCCGCAAGCTGTGAGACATAGCGGCTAAAACTCCACTCCCTACAGAGCCATGGACGATACCCGGTATATCCCGCGTGATCTTGTGGAGTGGCTGGAGAAGCTATTCCCGAAAGAGCTATCCAGCAATCTGCTGACCATAGCAGACCGGGAGCTTGGTGCCCTGGCCGGTGAGCAGCGTTTGCTTACGTTCCTGAAGGCTCGACTAGAGGCTCAGGAAGAAACCCGCCATCTCTGAACGAACATCCCGAATTTAGCCCATAGGAGTCCATGGAGCGCGTTTCCGTGATTGGTAGGCATATCCTCGCCGACTGACCGTGGAGCGCGTCCGTGACTCTCTGTGGGCGCTCAATCTGCAAGCACCTGAGACAGCATCAACACTAAACTCGGCTTCTCAATAAACCCAAACATCCCTTGGGGCCAAATGAGGCTTACAGTGGCAGGTCTCACACAGCGTGGCGTCCCCGAGCACACCGCCCAGGGTGTCACCATGAACTTTGCCGACGAGAGCGGCCTCGAAACAGGCATGCAGGAACATGAACCTACGTCTGGCCGTGGTGGCTTTGGTCCCCCTCAGTCGACCGGTCCCTGGCGCGAGGCCCTGGGGCAGTACGCAGCAGAGCAGGGCAAGCCCATTGACGATGCTGACATGCAGCTCGACTAGAAGGAGAATGCCGGTACTGAGGCAGCTCTTGGCGGAAGGTGTTGGCATAGCTAACGAAGCTGCCGTGTCATTTCTCACCGACTGGGAGCGTCCAGCCCCCGAGCATGAGGCAACCCGAGAAGCCCGACGAGGCCAAGCTGACGCGGATCTAGAGAGGGCGAACCTCGACCCCGAGCGCTACGCCAAGTTCCTGGGTGGATCCACCGCTCAGGCTGGCTACATGAAGTACATTAAGGACGCCTAGGCTGACCGAGATCGCTTTGAGCGTCTCTCCCGCGCTGGCCTCAAGGGTGCGGTCCTCGACTTCGTCAACTAGACGTTGGCCCCCGTCAACATCGCTACCGATATCGCCGTGTCACCATGGTGCCAGAGTTGACCTAGCCAAATATGGTGTCCGTACAGGCCGCGTCCGGTCTGGGACTGCTGTCAACTACGGGTTCGACCCGAATGCCACGAAGGCCGAACCATGGGGACGGTTATGGGAATGGGTGTCGGTGCTGTCGTTGGCCGTCTTCAGCGCAATCCGGCGAAATACCACGAGGCGTCCGATCTTCAGCAATAAGCCGATAAGGTGGTCGCTGAGCACGAGGGCGCTCCCTACGTCGCACCCCGGACGGGTAAGGGCTCCACAGACGCAGACGCCGTCAACGGCAGTTCCATTCTCGACGATGACGACGCCTTGGCAATGCTCGAACACGACGACGTTGCGCGTTCTGCTTTCGCTGGGGCCGGTGGTGACCTTGCTGCCCGTGGTGACCGATCGGCCAACTCGGTACCCGAGGAATCATGGGTGTCCTCTACAGGACGGCACAGGTACGATAGGCGACAACATCAAGGGTCGCGCCGCGTCTAAAAGCTACGATTGGCATCAGCATTCGCTTATTGTGTTGCAACCTCTGAAGCGGACTTTCCCCCGCAAGCATTAGGTAATGCCGTTAAGGGTAAGCCGGTTTAACCCTTTGGCGAAATTCAGCGATGGAGGATATTGACGCGAGATCGGAAGTTGCGGAGTAGTGTGGGGGTAGCGTTCTATTAACCGGGGGATTCAATGAAGCATTTTATTCGTGGTGTAGCCGGCGTTTTTCTGTCGGTCCTTTTTGTAACGTCAGCGTATGCCAACTGTAGCTATAAGAGCGATGGACAATACCATTGCGGTTCGAACTGCGGCTACAAGAGCGACGGGCAATACCATTGCGAGTGATTTGAGGTTTTGGCGTTACCCTGCGCTCGCGGGGTAATGCTGCCGAAGTTTCATTGAGCATCACCATTGAAAGTTGTCGATGAAGTTGATCGCAGTTGTCGCAACGTCCGCGCTTTATGCCGCGGCCGCGCATGCAGAGATGAAAACCGTCCAGGACGTAGCAAGGGCGGGTGATAACAAAGAGGTAGCCTCATACATAGGAACGAATGGTGAGGCTTTCGCATGGGTCAACGCAGAGCTTCAGTCGACGGGGAAGGACCCTGTTTATTGTGTGCCTGGCGAACTTGGAATCACGAACAACCAATACGTATCGATCTTGCGCAGTTACCTTGATGACTATCCATCAATGAAGGAAGTTGAATTCGCGCAGTTGCCGATGGTTTTGCTCCACGCCCTGATGCAGACCTTCCCTTGCAAAAATTAGTTAATCGCATATGCGCTTGCTTCGCTTCCACTCAATGATCAGATCGAGTCACTCGGAGGTGACTTAACGTCTGAGTACGGAGAACATATCAATATCCGAGACGCCGCGGTGTGCATCGAGAAGCGCAAGGGCGTAACATGCGCCGGTACTGCACCCTCGGCGCCGTGGCCTACAGCCCAGTATTCCGGTGGCCTGACGACTGTCGCGGCCTTGAATGGCAAGCCACGCAGATTGCGTGCCTGGAGGCCATGGAAGGGGCGCAGGGACCTGGAAGTGGCTCGGGCGGTCTTCGTGGCGGCTGCAATCGCCGCTGAGATGCTGATGGTCAAGGAAGAATACATTCAGCCGAGGTCAGAGCGTAGACCGAGGAAATCAAAGCACCGGCCAGAAACAGCTCTAGGAACCTAGTTTCCGGCCGAGTTGCTCATCAGTTCACAGTCCGAGTTCCGGAT
>Ga0102591_1004400_pt1 | contig 10995 bp, 6 predicted proteins | sample AraplaCol_mCL_r2_2_FD_76860 | JGI IMG/M metagenome (GOLD analysis project Ga0102591, IMG submission 76860) | Arabidopsis root microbial communities from North Carolina, USA - plate scrape MF_Col_mCL_r2 (SPADES assembly) (version 2) | ecosystem: Host-associated > Plants > Roots > Endosphere... | reverse complement strand
CTCGCCGTGCGCGCTGGGCGGCACCGTCAACGAGAACACCCTGCCGCGTCTGAAGAGCAAGGTGATCTGCGGTGCGGCGAACAACCAGCTGGCCAACAACGCCATCGGCGACGAAGTGGCCAAGCGCGGCATCCTGTACGCACCGGATTACGCGGTGAACGCGGGCGGCGTGATGAACGTGGCGCTGGAACTCGACGGCTACAACCGCGAGCGCGCCATGCGCATGATGCGCACGATCTATCACAACCTCGCGCGCATCTTCGAGATCGCCGAGCGTGACGCGATCCCGACCTACCGCGCGGCGGACCGTCTGGCCGAAGAGCGCATCAACGCGATCGGCAAGCTGAAGCTGCCGCTGGGTCGTTCGGCTCCGCGCTTCCAGGGTCGTATCCGTGGTGGGCATTGATTTTCCAGTCGAGACTGGAAAATCCCCAAAGTTTGCTTACGCAAACTTAGGGCCCCGGCAGTCTGCTTCCAATTCCCTGCCGCTGCCGCGGCGCCCCCTTTACTAAAGGGGGCTATGGCCTCGGGTTGGACTGCTCGGTTCGACAAGAAACGCCCGGCTTTGGCCGGGCGTTTCCTTTTGTAGCGCGGGTAAGCGAAGCGCACCCGGGGATGCGCGTCCCAGCCCACTACCCTCACGACGAATCGAGACCGTCATCCCGGCGAAGGCCGGGACCCAGGCTGTCACGCTCACAAAAAGCAACACCGCGCCGCCTTCCAGCGTTGCGGGCCTGGTTCCCGGCCTTCGCCGGGAAGACGGTGGAAGGTTGGATGGTCAGTCGGGAAACCGCCTCGCCGCAGCCCCATCGGCATAACGACGCCGACAAGAAAACCACCCCCGACAAACGGTCGATTTTTCAGCCGATTCTGAAAGACGCCATGCGGCCGCAGGCGCAAGCTTCGCTCCCCGCCCCGGAGTCGCTCCCCATGCGCATCGCCCTCCCCCTCAGCGCACTTTGCATCGCCATGACCTTCGCCGCCGCCCATGCCGGCGACGGCAAGATCGATTACGACCATCAGGACAAATGGCAGGCCGCGCACGAAACGCAGCAGTCGCCGATCGACATCGTCACGCACGACGCCATCGACGCGAAGGCCGACGAACCGCAGGCGCTGGTGTTCATGCACACGCACGCGCCGATGGAAGCGGTCGACAACGGCCATGCGGTGGAAGTGGAAACCCACGCCACCGAAGCGACGATCCGCGGCCGCCACTTCGCGCTGGCGCAGTTCCATTTCCACGCCGCGAGCGAACACACCATCGACGGCAAGCATTACCCGCTGGAAGGCCACTACGTCTTCAAGGCGCAGGACGGCCGTCTGGCCGTGGTCGGCGTGATGTACGAGGTGGGCAAGCCGAACGCGCAGGCGCAGGCCGTGCTCGACAGCCTGGACCACAAGCGCAACGCGCCGCACGACATCGACGTCGATGCGCTGATGCCCGCCAGGCACGACTACTACCACTACCTCGGCTCGCTGACGACGCCGCCGCTGACCGAAAACGTGGAGTGGTACGTGATGCCCACGCCGGTGACCATGTCGCAGAAGCAGATCGACGCGTTCCTGGCGCATTACCGCCACAACAACCGCAACGTGCAGCCGCTGAACGGCCGTCCGCTGGTGCATTCGGCCGGCTGATCGCCGCGCACATCGCGCACCTTCGCGCCCCCGCACCGTCCCGTACGGTCGCGGGGGCGCTTGCTTTCAGGCGTTTTATTGCACCGCACGACGACCGTTTCACCGCGGCCCTCTAGAATTGACGCATCTCGCACGGCCTCGCGCCGCGCCACCCTATCGAACTCAAGGATTCCCATGCGCCCTTTCCCCCTCGGTGAAGAAATCGACGCCCTGCGCGACGCCGTACGACGTTTCGCCGAGGCCGAGATCGCACCGCGCGCGGCGCAGATCGACGAAGAGAACTGGTTCCCGCAGGACCTGTGGCCCAAGCTGGGCGAAATGGGCCTGCTCGGCATGACCGTGCCGGGTGAATTCGGCGGCAGCGAAATGGGGTACCTCGCGCATCTGGTGGCGATGGAAGAAATTTCGCGCGCGTCCGGTTCGGTCGGCCTGAGCTACGGCGCGCACTCGAACCTGTGCGTGAGCAACCTCTACGCGAACGGCACGCAGGCGCAGCGCGAGAAGTACCTGCCCAAGCTGTGCACCGGCGAATGGAAGGGCGCGCTCGCGATGAGCGAGCCGGGCGCGGGCTCGGACGTGGTCGGTTCGATGAGCTGCCGCGCGGAGCTTCGCGACGGCGTGTGGATCGCCAACGGCAACAAGATGTGGATCACCAACGGCCCCGAAGCCGACGTGCTGATCGTCTACATGCGCACCGCCGGCAAGGACGCGGGCAGCCAGTGCATGACGGCCTTCATCGTCGAGAAGGGCATGAAGGGTTTCTCCACGGCGCAGAAGCTCGACAAGTTCGGCATGCGCGGTTCCAACACCTGCGAACTGGTGTTCGAGAACTGCGAGATTCCCGCCGAGAATGTGCTGGGCGAAGTGAACCGCGGCGTGAAGGTGCTGATGAGCGGCCTGAATACCGAACGCCTGGTGCTGACGGGCGGTCCGATCGGCCTGATGCAGGCGGCGCTCGACATCTCCCTGCCCTATGTGCGCGAACGCAAGCAGTTCAACGCGGCCATCGGCACGTTCGGCCTGATGCAGGGCAAGATCGCCGACATGTACACCGCGCTGCAGTCCAGCCGCGCGTTCGCCTACCAGGTCGGTCGCGATTTCGACGCCGGCCATCGCAGCCGCGTCGATGCGGCATCGTGCCTGCTGCATGCATCCGAAGCCGCGGTGCAGGTCGCGCTGGAAGGCATCCAGGCGCTGGGCGGCAATGGTTACATCAACGAATTCCCGACCGGCCGCATCCTGCGCGATGCGAAGCTCTACGCCATCGGCGCGGGCACGAACGAGATCCGCCGCATGCTGATCGGACGCGAGCTGTTCGAAGAGCGGCACTGACCCGCATCCTCATCGCATCAAAGCTCCAAGAAGAAACGGCCGTCGATGACGGCCGTTTCGCTATGCGGATTGATTCGCGATCAGAACGCGGTGGTCCACGTCGCCATCGCACCGCTCCACTGCTCGCCGTCGCCGTAGCGGCTGTCGACATCGAAGCGCAACGTGCTGCGCGTGCCGATGCCGCCTTCCAGCCCGAGCCCGAACAGGCCGACATCGCGATCGAGGCCATCGGCCACGATCGGCGCCCACGCATCCATGCCCGTGAAACGCGCCTGGATCGACGAGCCCGATTGCGAGAGCAGGCGCTGCCATTCGACGCGACCGCTGAGGGCCCAGCGCGTCGAGCCACCGGTCCAGTCGTGGTTCCAGCGCGCGCCCGCGAGCGCCTGCGTGGCGGACATCGAAGCATCGTCCGACGTCAGGCCGAAACCCGACGCGCCTTCCTCGCTGAAACCATCGCGAGCCAGCTGCAGGGTCTGCATGCCGATGTAGGGCGTGATCGTCGTGCGGTCGCCGAACGGGATGCGACGGCCGGACTGCAGAGCGAGCGCGCCGTAGCGGTGCGCGTAATCGCTCGACACGCGATAGGCCTCATCGCCCAGCATGACCTCGCGCTGCAACCAGCGCTGCATGTGGCCGAACGACGCGGAGCCGAGCACGTACGCGCCCTCGCCGAGATTCCACGATGCATACATCTGCGCATCGACCTGGCGGTTGCGTTCGCGATCGAATCGCTGCGAATGCCACGCGTTGCCGTCGGTCTGCGAAAGCGATGCGCCGACGGTCATGCCGTCGCGGCCGGGCTGGTCGAAGCCGAGCAGCCAGCCGTTGGTGCTGACGTCGAAGGACGACGAGCCGCGCGTACCGTCCATGCGGCGCGACCAGGCACCGGCGCGTTCGCCCGAATCCACGGCATCCATACGCGACTCCAGCGCGCGGCGATTGCCGTCGATTGCCATCATCGCGAAGGCGGCATCCATGTCGTGGAGTTCGCCGGAGAGGCTGTCCATCGAACGTTCGAAGTTGTCCGCGGTGCCGATGCGCTGCAGTTTCGCCGCGCCTTCCTCGAATGCGGTGACGCCGGCGTCCGGACCTTGCGCGTCGAGCTCGTCGAATGCGTTCTCGATTCGCTGGGCACTGCCGACCGACATCGCAGTCAGGCCCATCGCGCTGGCCGTGTTCTGCACGTCGGCACGCACCACGTCCAGCCACACCGTTTTGGCGTCGTATCCGAGATTGGCGACCAGCGTGATTGCGGGGGTCCAGTACATCGACTGGAACGTTCCCGTCACGCCGCCCTCGGCGACCAGCAACTCCGTGTGCGCCTTGGCGACATAGCCCGGCACGATGCCGAAGATGTACAGGGATCCATCCAGCTGGGCGGTACCGCCGATCTTCAGTACCGGTGCGCCCAGGTAAAGGCCAAGCTGACCGGTCGAACCCTGCGAAAAGTCGCCCTCGAACACGCCATTGGTCGTGGGGTCGAAATTCAGCATGCCATCGTTGTGGACGTCGCCGGTGATGACCACCTTCCCCCGCTGGGTGTTCCATGCGAAGTACAGCTGGCCGGCGTACTGGATGTCCACGTCGCCGCTCCATGTGCCGCTGGAAGCGCTCACGGTGCCGCGACGGCGGATCTCCAATGGCGACGCGAAGTTGCCGTTGATGACCAGCACACCGTCGCTTTCGAGAACCGTCTTGCCGGTGTAGGTGTTGTTGCCCGTCAGCCAGAGCGTGGCGTAGACGGCATTCCCCAACCCGACGATCAGGCCACCGCTTCCGCTGATGTCGTTCTCCCAGAACGTGTCTGTCCGGTCCGGAAATACATGCACGTCGCCCCAGTCGAACCGTGACGGTCCCCGAAGCGCCTTTTCGACGTTGAGCAGGCCGTAACCGAACACCTCGTCGACACCCGGTGCGCCCAGGTCCGTCGCGCTGCCCAGCAGTGTCTGGCGCACCAGGTTGTTGTCGAAGTACGGGAACCTGGACCACACCAGCGCAGCGGCGCCCGACGCCTGCGCAGCGGCGTAGTCCGTGCCATGCAATGTGCGGTACGTTTCCGCGCCCGCGGTATCGCGCGCGCCGTTGACCACGACGTCGCCTGGTGCGACGAGGCAGCTGTTCTTCGCCACGCCGCACTGGTTCGAATAATCCGCCAGCCGGTTCGGCGCGAGGGAATCCAGGGCGCCGACCACCAGCCAGCCCGACTGCAGGTCGCGATCGTCGGTGCGTTCGAAGGGAAGACGCGCCAGCATGGACGGTTGCGCCTGGCCTGAATTGCCGGCTTCCACGACCGTCAGGATGTCCTTTCCGTTGGCCCCGGACAGGTCGGCGAATCCTTCATACACCGGCGTGCCGGTGTACACGGGCGTGTCGGTTACCCATCGCAGGTTGTCGGCGGAAATGTTGAGGATCGTGCGTGGACTCGTACCGCTTTGCATCTTGAGGAAAGTCAGCGCGTCCTGCGTCAGGGTCTGACCGCCATCCGGGGCCTTGTCGTCGAGCATCCGCAGCGATGCCATCGACAGGCTGCCGGTCGCCACGCCTCCGGGGAACATGCCCTGCCAGCTGCCGGCGGCGATCTGCGCGACCGCCGTGCCATGTCCGTTCGCATCAGCCAGCGAGGTATCCGGCGCCGTCAGGCCGACCCATGTCGTCGATCGCGATGCGTCGTCGTCGAGGCTCGGATGGGCGAAGTTCACGCCCGAGTCCATGAAGAGGATCGTGGTGCCGGTGCCGTCGGACGTGTTGAAGCGCCGCACTTCGCTGGCGCGGATCGCGACCAGGTGGGCATCGGCCGGAACGGTCGGCGTTACCGGTGGAGGTGTGACCGGTGGCGTGGTCGGCGGATTCGGCGCGCTTGGCGCGGGCGGCGGCGGATCGCTGCGGACATTCCCGCCCCCACCACCACCCCCGCACCCGACCAGCCCCATCAGGCACAGCGCCAACATCACGCCACGCGCCAGCGGCGCGCGTTCCAGCCTACGTTCCATGTCATTCCCCGTTCGCGTGCGCCCGCCCCCCGGCGGTTCCCTGCACGCGTCTGCCTTCAGTGAACCACATCGGCGCCCGTCGCGTCATGGCCCGACGCGGCGCCGGGAAGCGATCAGAACGCCGTCGCCCAATTGAGCATCGCCTGCGTCCAGGTCTCGCCCTGGTCGTGACGCGCATCGACGTCGAAGCTCAGGCGGCTGTTGGGACGCAGCCACGTTCCGATGCCGAAACCGAGCACGCCGACGTCGCGATCAAGCACGCCGCCGAGGATCGGCGACCAGACATCGAGCGCGGTGAAACGCGCCTGGATGTCGCCGCCGGATTGCGACAGCAAGCGTTGCCATTCCGCGCGTGCCTGCAGGTCCCACCGTGTCGCGCCCGCGCTCCACTGCGTCGAATAACGCGCACCGAGCAGCGCCTGGCTCACGCGCATCGACGAGGCATCCGCGCTCAGGCCGAAACCGACCGCGCCCGCTTCACTGAACGCATCGCGTTCCAGCTGCAGGTTCTGCACGCCGATGTACGGCGTGATGCGGCCTTCGCCGATGTTCACCGGCAGGCCGGCCTGCATGCCAACGCTCGCGTAGCGCTGCGTCTGGTCGCTGCCGACGCGGAACGCATCCGAGCCCAGCAGCACGTCGCGATACGCCCAGCGCTGCATGCGGCCGAGCGCGAGGCTGCCGAGCAGGTAGCCGCGCCCCAGGTCGTAGCTGGCGTAGAACTGCGCTTCGAGCTGGCGGTTGTGCTCGCGGTCGAAGCGTTCTTCGTGGTGCGCGTAGCCTTCGGTCTGCGCGAGCGCGGCGCCGACGGTAAGCGCGCCGAGGCGGCGATCCTGGCCCGCCATCCAGCCGTCGGCCTGCATGTCGAAGCGCGCGAGCGCACGCTGCGAATCGAGGTTGTCGAACCACGCGCCGCCGAGCAGCGGCACCTGTCCGTCCTGCAACGCGTCGATGCGCGATTCCAGCGCGTGGCGGTTGCTTTCGATCGCCATCATCGCGAACGAAGCGTCGGCGATGTGCAACTCGCCCGACAGACTGGACAGCGAACGTTCGGCCGCGGCGGCATCGGGCGTGCCCTGGAACGCGCTCGCACCGGCGAGCAGGTCCGTGCCGACGCCTTCACCATTGACGATGCTGTCGTCGATCTGGTCCATCGCGCCTTCCATGCGCTCAGCGCCGGACAGCGAGGTCGCGGACAGGCCCATCGACGATGCCGCGGTGTTGACGTCGGCACGCGTGAGCAGCAGCGAGACGTCGGTGGCGGCGTAGGCGACCGAGCCGGTCACGAACGGCGACCACGTCACCGTCGCGAACGTGCCGGTCACGGTGGCGGCCTGCAGGAAGGTCTCGCGCGTGGGCGTGTTGATGCTGGGCGTGGCGATGACGTAGTTCGGTGCGCGTCCGGTCAGGCGCAGTTCGCCGCCGAGCGTCGCGGCGCCCGACACGCTCAGGTGCGCGCCGATCTGCAGTTCCATCGCGCCGCCGGTGTTGTTGCGGAACGAGGACATCGTGTACGTCGCGCCCTGCGACGTGTCACCGCCGAGGAATTCGATCGTGCCGGCGTTGTCGAGCGAACCGACGTTGGCCGCGACCGGATTGCCCTGCAGGCCGGCGCGCAGGCGCAGGCGTCCGTTGGCGAGCACGTTCGCGCCGCCGGGCATGGCGCGCTGCACTTCGAGGATGCCCTGCTCGACCGTGGTACGGCCGGTGTAGGTGTTGTTGCCGGTGAGCGCGAGCGTGCCGGTGCCGCGCTTGCGCAGGCTGCCGCTGCCGGCGATGTCGTTGCTCCACGGACGGCTGGTGCCGGTCACGTCGGCGGCCGTCTCGCCCCAGTCGAAACGACCCGGGCCGTTGATCGCGCGTCCGACGTTGAGCAGGCCGTAGCCGAAGGTCGCGTCCACGCCCGGCACGCCGAGGTCGGTCGCGGTGCCCAACAGCGTCTGGCGCACCAGGTCGTTGCTGAAATACGGGAACGCCTGCCACACCAGCGCCGCCGCGCCCGACACCTGCGGCGCGGCGAACGACGTGCCGGAGCCGCGCCAGTAGGTCGGCGCAGTCGGACCGTCGGTGGTGCCGGTGAACACCGTCGTGCCCGGCGCGGCAAGGCAGTAACGCATCGCGACGCCGCAGGCATTGGCGTAGATCACGCCCTTGGAATCGACGTCGAGCTGCTGGGTGTTGTTGGGATTGACCGCCGTCACCGCGAGCCAGCCGCGTTCCAGGTCCGCCGCCGGCAGCGTGCCGTTGGGGCCGGGCTGGCTGGGCAGCGCGCCCATGCTGTCGGGGTTCGCGCGGCCGTCGTTGCCGGTGGCGAACACCACCAGGCCGTTGTTGCTGAAGATGAAGGGACGGTACTCGTCTGCAACCGGATTGGTCGCGGCGGGGTTGGTCCAGTACAGGCCGCCCCACGAGTTGTTCATGACGCGCACGCCACTGTTGATCAGCTGCTGGTGGATCGCGCGAAGCCCGAGTTCGCCATCGATCTCGTTGCCGTTTCCGCTGCCGTCGTCCGGCGGCGAGGTGTCGTTGAGGATGCGCGCCGACACGATCTGCGCACCCGGCGCGATGCCGCCCGGCCAGGCGCCGAACGGCGTGCCCGCCGCGAGCTGCGCGACGTCCGTACCGTGACCGAGCACATCGTCCACCTGCAGGTTGTTCGGCGGCGAGGACACGTAATTGAAGTTCGCCACCACGCGCGGTGCCAGCGCGGGATGGTTGCGCATCACGCCGCTGTCGACGACGCCGATGCGCACGCCCGTACCGGTGATGCCGGCCTGGTGCGCGACGGCGGTATTGGTCAGCGTGATGTGCTGGCTGTACGCCGGATTGGGCGTGCTGACGACGGGCGTCGTCGGCGTGGTCGGCGGCGGCGTAACCGGCGTCGTAGGTGCGTAAAGCGGAGGCGTGTCGCGGACGTTGCCGCCGCCACCTCCGCCGCCACAGGCGGCCAATCCCATCAGCCCGGAGCACAGCAGCACGCTGCGCATCGCCGTCACAAGTCCCTTTTGCCTGTAGTGCATGAAGCCCCCGAAAGATCGCATCGCTCCCCAGCGATCGCGAATCGAGTATTGATCCATTGCCGATCCTCCACAATCGCCGGGCACGATTCGGTGATGAAATCCACACCGTGCGCACATCGCACGCACATCGGTGATCGCCATGAACGCACTTCGTGTCCGGCCGCTGGCTCGCGACGACTGGCCCGTCGTCGAAACGCTGTTCGGGCCACGTGGCGCCTGCGGCGGCTGCTGGTGCATGTGGTGGCGCGTGCCGATGGGCGGCCGCACCTGGGACGCGGCCAAGGGCGAGCCGAACCGGGCGGCGTTTCGCAAATTGGTCAAGGCTGGGGAAGCGTCGGGCGTACTGGCGTTCCAGGACGAGGAACCGGCCGGCTGGTGCGCCGTCGGGCCGCGCGCGGACTTCTCCCGGATCGACCGGAGCAAGGCGCTGGTCCGCGAATGGGCCGCCGCGACGTGGTCGCTCAACTGCCTCTACGTTCCCGCGAAGTGGCGCGGCCAGGGCGTGGCGCGGGCGCTGGTCGCCGGGGCGGTAGAACTGGCCCGCCAGAACGGCGCGGCGGAGGTCGAGGCTTACCCGCAATCCCTGGCGCCAGGCGAGCGCCAGGCCGGGGCTTTCGTGTGGACCGGCGTCCCCGCCCTTTATGAGCCGTTGGGGTTCGTGCGTCAGACAGCACCGGGGCGCGGCCGGTCCCTCTACCTGCTGAGACTGGCCCCCTAGAACTGGACATGAGTACGGTTTGCCGCGGCGCAGCACGGCCCCGCATAATCGGAGGGTTCCGGCCGCGCACCGGCCGGCTGTCCCGGTTCGTTTTCTGTTGGAGTCCCCATGAGCGACGTCGTCATCGTCGGTGCCAAGCGCACCGCCATCGGTTCCTTCCTCGGCCAGTTCACCGGCGTCCCGACCCCGGCGCTGGGCACGGCCGCCATCAAGGGCGCGCTCGAACATGCCGGCGTCGATGCCGGCCAGGTCGACGAAGTCATCATGGGTTGCGTGCTGCCCGCCGGCCTCGGCCAGGCACCGGCGCGCCAGGCCGCACTCGGCGCCGGCCTTCCCACGTCCGCCGGCTGCACGACCATCAACAAGGTCTGCGGTTCGGGCATGAAGTCGATCATGCTCGCGCACGATCTGATCAAGGCCGGCTCGGCCAACGTCGTCGTCGCCGGCGGCATGGAGTCGATGACCAACGCGCCGCACCTGCTCAACAACTCGCGCACCGGCATCCGCTACGGCAGCGCGGAGTTCCTCGACCACATGGCATGGGACGGCCTGACCAATCCGTACGACGGCAAGGCGATGGGCGTGTTCGGCGACATGGCGTGCGAGAAGTACGGCTTCGATCGCGAAGCGCTCGATGCGTATTCGACGGAGAGCGCGCGTCGTGCACAGGCCGCGCTGGCCAACGGTTCGTTCAAGGACGAAGTCGTGCCGGTGACGGTCAAGGGTCGCAAGGGCGAAGTCGTCGTCGATACCGACGAGGAGCCGGGCAAGATCGACCTGTCGAAGATCCCGACGCTGCGCGCGGCGTTCGGCAAGGAAGGCGTGCTGACCGCCGCCTCGTCCTCGAAGATTTCCGACGGCGCCGCGGCGGCCGTCCTGATGAGCGCCGAGGAAGCCGGCAAGCGTGGACTGAAGCCGTTGGCGCGCATCGTCGCGCACGCCGGCCACGCGCAGGCGCCCGAGTGGTTCACCACCGCGCCGGTGAAAGCGATTTCAAACGTATTGGCCAAGGCCGGCTGGTCGGTCGAGGACGTTGACCTGTTCGAGGTCAATGAAGCGTTTTCCTGTGTGGCAATGGCACCGATGAAGGACCTGGGCATCTCGCACGAGAAGCTCAACGTCAACGGCGGCGCTGTTGCCCTGGGGCATCCCATCGGCGCCAGTGGCGCCCGTCTGGTCGTGACGTTGCTGCACGCGCTTCGTGCACGTGGCGTCAAGAAGGGCGTGGCTTCGCTGTGCATCGGGGGTGGCGAGGCTACCGCTGTCGCCATCGAGCTGCTATAAGACGTTA
>Ga0102591_1002945_pt1 | contig 11001 bp, 10 predicted proteins | sample AraplaCol_mCL_r2_2_FD_76860 | JGI IMG/M metagenome (GOLD analysis project Ga0102591, IMG submission 76860) | Arabidopsis root microbial communities from North Carolina, USA - plate scrape MF_Col_mCL_r2 (SPADES assembly) (version 2) | ecosystem: Host-associated > Plants > Roots > Endosphere... | reverse complement strand
CGCGTGCGAGCGCGCCCGGCCGGCGATGCGCAGGTGGCGTGGCATCCTCCCTGCACGCTGCAGCATGGCCAGCAAATTCGCGGCAAGGTTGAAGGACTGCTGCGCGCGATCGGCGTGGACGTGAAAATGTGCCGCGACGCGCATTTATGCTGCGGTTCGGCCGGGACCTACTCGATATTGCAGCCGGAGTTGTCGCTGCAGCTGCGCGACCGCAAGCTTGCCAACCTGGCTGATACCGGCGCCGGGCGCATCGTGTCGGCCAACATCGGTTGCATCGGCCACTTGCAGTCAGGCACGCAAACTCCGGTCGAACACTGGATCGAGCTGGTCGACCGCGCCCTGCATGGCTAGCGTCAGCGTTCTGCCCATTTGTCCATGATGCGCGTCACCTCGGGCAACTGGTCGAGGAACAGGTCAACCAGGCGCGGTTCGAAATGCTGGCCGCGCTGGTCTTTCATCCAGGCGCAGGCGTCCTCCAGCTTCCAGGCTGCCTTGTAAGGGCGCACGGACGTCAGCGCATCGAAGACGTCGGCAACGGCAACAATGCGGCCAGCCAGCGGGATGTCCTCGCCGGCCAGGCGGTTGGGATAGCCGCTGCCGTCCCACTTTTCATGGTGCGACAGCGCCACGTCGTGCGCCATTGCCAGCATGCCGCCCTCGTGCTGGCCGATGATGTGAGCGCCGATGCCCGGGTGGGTTTGCATGACCACGTATTCGTCCGGCGTCAGGCGCCCCGGCTTTTGCAGGATGCTGTCGGGAATGCCGATCTTGCCGATGTCGTGCATCGGCGCTGAAATGAACAGGTCGTCGGCTTCCTGTTCATCGAAGCCGGCGGCCAGGCCAAGCAGGCGCGCATAATGGCTCATGCGGATCACGTGCAAGCCGGTTTCGTTGTCCTTGTATTCCGCCGCCAGGCCGAGACGCTGCACGATGGCCAGGCGGCTGGCGCGCAGTTCTTCCATCCGCACCATCGACAGGTGCAGCTTGATGCGGGCCTTGACCACGGCCGGGCTGACCGGCTTGCTGATGAAGTCCACCGCGCCCGCCTCGAAGCCGACCACCTCGTCCGTCGAATCGGTCAATGCGGTGACGAAAATCACGGGGATATGGGTGGTGGCGGGGTTGGCCTTCAAGACGCGGCAAACGTCGTAGCCCGTCATCTCGGGCATCATCACGTCAAGCAGGATCAGGTCGGGTTTTTCGTTGACTGCCAATTCGATGGCGCGCGCGCCATCCTTGGCGAACAGCAGCCGGTACTGGTCCTGCAGGATCTGGCGCAGTAGTTGCAGGTTGGTCGATTCGTCGTCGATGGCAAGCACGGTGGCCTGTCGGGTCATGGCGTTTTCCTTTGCATCTCCTGGCACTCGTCCAATAGCATTTGCAATGCGTCGCGCGCGGCAGTGAAGTCGAAGTCATCCAGTGCGCGCTGCAAGCCCAGGAGCCTTGGTTCGGCGACGCAGCCGCGCAGCACGGACGATAGCGCGGCCAGTTCCTGCTGGTCGAAACTGCCGCGCTCCAGCGAATGGAGCATTGCGTTGCCCATCGCATGCACACGTTCCAGGTCGAGCGGCCCGGCCGCGGCGGCCGCGCTTACGGAAGTGGCTTCGCGGGCATCGGCGCGGACATCGTCCTGCGCCCATACGGCCGCCAGCGCGTCCGTCAGGCGCAGCCCGGCCTGTTCCAGCAGATCGGGCAGCGTCGCGCGGCCATCCGGCGCCTGCAAGCCGGTTTCCAGCCGCCACAGCGCATCGGCCAATTGTTCCATGCCCAGGTTGGCGGCGGCGCCACGCAGCCGGTGCGCCAGGGCCGCGCATGCGGCATGCTGCCCGGCCGCCAAAGCGGACCTGAGCTCCCGTTCCGCGCCCTCATAGTCGTGGGCGAAGCGCCGCAGCGCGCGCTGGTAGGCTTCGCGCTGTCCAGCCCAGCGGGCAATGCCTTTCTCCGCATTCAGCACCATGCCGCGTGCGGGACCAGCGGCAGGCGCCAGTTGCGGCGCGCCGGCCGGCATGCCGAGCACGCGCGCCAGCTCCTGCGTCAGCACGGCCACGTCCACCGGCTTGGTGGTAAAACCGTCCATGCCTGCTTCACGCGTGGCCTCGCGGTCGCGTTCCAGCACGCTGGCGGTCATGGCAATCACCGGGGTGCGCTTGCGGCCTGTTGCCGCTTCGTCGGCGCGGATGCGGCGGGTGGATTCCAGCCCGTCCATGCCGGGCATTTGCACGTCCATCAGGATGGCGTCGAACTGTGCTTCCGATGCCAGGTGCGCGGCCATGGCGCCATCGCTGGCGCCGGTCACCGTATGGCCCAGCTTGGCCAGCAGCAGCATCAGCACTTCCAGGTTTTGCGGCACATCGTCCGCCGCCAGGATATGCATCGGCGGTAGCAGGATTGGCGCTGCCGCGCTGCGCACTGCCTCGTCGCGTGCCGCCAGCAGCGGCAGCAGGACGTGGAAGGTGCTGCCTTGCCCCGGCGAGCTTTCGGCCCACAGGCTTCCGCCCATCAGCTCCACCAGCTGCTTGCAGATGGTGGTGCCCAGGCCGGTGCCGCCGAAGCGGCGGTTCATCGACGCGTCCGCCTGCACAAAGGGCTCGAAGATGGCTGCCATGCGGTCGGGCGCGATGCCGATGCCGGTATCGGCGACGGCGAAGTGCACCATGCGCCGTTCGCCTTCGCGCGCGGCGGCAACGGTCAGCGACACGCTTCCCTGGCTGGTGAACTTGACGGCGTTGTCCAGCAGGTTGGTCAGCACCTGGCGCACGCGCAGTTCGTCGCCGTGGATCCAGTTCGGCAGGGCGGGGTCGTATTGCAGCGACATCGACAAGCCCTTGGCCTTGGCCGCATTGCCCAAGGTCGAGGACAGTTCGTCGGTCAGTGCCAGCAGGCTGAAATCGTGCAGTTCGAGTTCCACTGCACCTTTATCCAGCTTGGCGGTATCGAGGATCGCGTTCAGCAGGCGCAGCAGCGACCGGCCCGCGTTGCGCACCGTGTCGAGGTGGCGCCGCTGCACGGCCGTCAGTTCGCCATGCAGCAGCACGTCGGTGAAGCCGAGAATGGAGTTCATCGGCGTGCGGATCTCGTGGCTCATATTGGCCAGGAAGGCGGCGCGCGCCGCAGCGGCTTGCTCGGCGCGCTCCTTGGCAATGCGCAGGTCCTGCTCCATCAGGCGCCGGTTGCTGATGTCGAGGACCACGCCATCGAGCAACTCGACTTCGCCGGTCGGGCCGAGCACCACGTTGCCGTTGCCCCAGAACCAATGGATGCTGCCATCGCGGTGGATGATGCGGTATTCCAGGGTGAAGGCGCGGCGTTGTTCGACCGCGCTGCGGCCGCCTTGCGTGACCGCCGGCAGGTCGTCCGGATGCACCAGTTCCCCGAACAGGCGCTTGGGCGGGTCGCCGAGGAAATCGGAGGCCGGGTAGCCCGTCATCGTCTCGATGGCGTCGCTGACGAATACCAGCGGCCAGCCCGGCGCATTGCGGCAGCGGAAGGTAATGCCGGGAATGTTGGCAACCAGCGAGCGCAGTTGCTCTTCGCTGGCGCGCAGCGCCTGTTCCAGGTCGCTCACGTGGTGGAACAGGGCGCGGTAGCGCAGCATGCCGTTGGCGAAGACCACCAGCGCCGTCAGCAAGGCGGTGGTCAGGGTGACGGCCAGCGCCAGGAAGCCGGCGTTGGCAATGCCGCTGTCCGGGTCGAGCGGCACGCGGCCGACGAAGCGCGCGGCGGCCATGCCGGTGTAGTGCATGCCGGAGATGGCGCAGCCCATGATGGCGCCCGCCGCGGCGACGGTGCCGGTCTCCCCCAGCCTGCCGCGCAAGCCCTGCAGGCCGAAGCGCACCCACAGCGCCAGGGTGGCCAGCGCGATAGCCACCACGATGGACAGGCCGAACATCCACGGGTCATAGCGCAGCTGCAGCGCCGAACGCATGGCCGCCATGCCCGTATAGTGCATGGCGCCGATGCCGGCGCCGACCAGCACGCCGCCGATCAGCAGGCTGCGCAAGCCGATGCGATGGCGGCTGAGCAACGACAGGGCGACAGTGGAGGCAGCGATGCTGGGCAGCATCGACAGCAGGGTGATGGAAGGATCGTAGGCGACCGGCGTGCACAGGTTGAAGGCCAGCATGCCGATGAAGTGCATGGCCCACACGCCGCTGCCGAGGGACAGGCTGCCGGTCACCAGCGCGGCCAGGCGCAGCATGCGCTTGCTGCTGCGCGCTGCCTGGCCGGCCATCTGCAAGCCCATGGCGGACGAAAAGCTCGCCACCAGCACCGACAGGATGACCAGCGATGGAGTGTAAATCCCGTAAGTGAGTAGCGCCGGATCAGCAGGCGGGGAAAATAGCTGGATCAAGTATTGCTTGATCTCGCCCATGACGGCGCTCCCTCCTTATTGCGCTATCAGCTTCCTGATCTCGCCGGCCAGGTCGGCAGGCTTGGTGGTCGGCGCATAGCGGTCGTGGATGCTGCCGTCCTTGCGGATCAGGAACTTGGTGAAGTTCCACTTGATGCCTTCCGTTCCCAGGATGCCCGGCGCATTCTTTTTCAGGTGCTGGTACAGCGGATGCGCATTATCGCCATTGACCTCGATCTTGGCGAACACCGGGAAGGTGACGCCATAGTTCTTTTCGCAGAAGGCGCCGATTTCCTCTGCGTTGCCGGGTTCCTGCTGGCCGAACTGGTTGCAGGGGAAGCCCAGTACTTCGAAGGGCTGGCCGGCGAACTCCTTGTGCAGCTCCTCCAGCCCCTGGTATTGCGGCGTGAAGCCGCATTTGCTGGCGGTGTTTACGATCAGCAGCACCTTGCCCTGGTACTGCTTCAGGTCCACATTCTGGCCCGACAGGCTGTCGGCGCTGAAATCGTAAACAGTCGTCATCAGATGATCCCCAGGTGCTCGGTGCCGGCCGCCAGGTCGCGGTTCTTCGCTTCCTTCGATTCCAGCTTGATGGCTAGGCGCAGGTCGTTGACCGAGTCCGCGTTGCGCAGCGCATCTTCATAAGTGATCTGGCCCGCTTCGTACAGGTCGAACAGGGCCTGGTCGAAGGTTTGCATGCCCAGCTCGCGCGAGCGCTTCATCAGCTCCTTGATCTCGTGCACCTGGCCCTTGAAGATCAGGTCTGCGATCAGCGGGGAGTTCAGCATGATCTCCACCGCCACGGCGCGGCCCTTGGCATCCTTTTTCGGGATCAGGCGCTGCGAAATCATGCCCTTCAGGTTCAGCGACAAGTCCATCAGCAGCTGCTGGCGGCGTTCTTCGGGGAAGAAGTTGATGATACGGTCCAGCGCCTGGTTGGAGCTGTTGGCGTGCAGGGTGGCCAGGGCCAGGTGGCCGGTTTCGGCGAAGGCAATTGCGTGGTCCATGGTCTGGCGGTCGCGGATCTCGCCGATCTGGATCACGTCCGGCGCCTGGCGCAGGGTGTTCTTCAGCGCGACTTCCCAGTCTTCGGTATCGACGCCCACTTCGCGCTGCGTGATGATGCAGTTGCGGTGCGGGTGCACGAATTCGACCGGATCTTCGATGGTGATGATGTGGCCGTAGCTGTTGGCGTTGCGGTGGCCCACCATGGCCGCCAGCGTGGTCGATTTACCGGAACCGGTAGCGCCCACCATGATCACCAGGCCGCGCTTGGACATGATCACGTCCTTCAGCACCGGCGGCAAGCCCAGCTCGTCGAACTCGGGAATCGAGCTGTTAATGGTACGCAGCACCATGCCGACGGAGCTCATTTGCACGAAGGCCGAGACACGGAAGCGCCCCAGGTCGCCCGGGCTGATCGCAAAGTTGGCTTCCTTGGTCTGTTCGAAGGAAGCGGTCTGCTTGTCGTTCATGATCGAACGGGCCAGGTCGGCCGTATGGGCCGGCGTCAGGGCCTGCGCCGACACGGGCGTCATCTTGCCGTCGATCTTGATGGCCGGCGGGAAGCCGGCGGTGATGAATAAGTCGGAGCCCTTCTTGCTGACCATCAGGCGCAGCAAGTCGAACATGAATTTTGAAGCCTGGTCGCGTTCCATGATTAGCCTGGGAAGTTTTCTGGGATCTTGGCCGCTGCGCGCGCTGCGGACGGGGAGATCATATTGCGACGGATCAGGTCCGTCAGGTTCTGGTCCAGCGTCTGCATGCCGACGTTGTTGCCGGTCTGGATCGACGAATACATCTGCGCGATCTTGGCTTCGCGGATCAGGTTACGGATTGCCGGGGTGCCGATCATGATTTCGTGCGCGGCGACACGGCCGGAGCCATCCTTGGTCTTCAGCAGGGTCTGCGAAATGACGGCCTGCAGCGATTCGGACAGCATGGCGCGCACCATCTCTTTTTCTTCGGCCGGGAACACGTCGATGATACGGTCGATGGTTTTCGCGGCCGAGGAGGTGTGCAGGGTGCCGAACACCAGGTGGCCGGTTTCGGCCGCCGACAGCGCCAGGCGGATGGTTTCCAGGTCGCGCAATTCACCCACCAGGATCGCATCCGGGTCTTCGCGCAGCGCCGAACGCAGCGCGTTGTTGAAGGACAGCGTATGCGGGCCCACTTCGCGCTGGTTGATCAGGCACTTCTTCGATTCGTGCACGAATTCGATCGGGTCCTCGATGGTCAGGATGTGGCCGTATTCGTTTTCGTTGAGGTGGTTGATCATCGCTGCCAGCGTGGTCGACTTGCCGGAGCCGGTCGGGCCGGTCACCAGCACCAGGCCGCGCGGCTTCATCGCGAAGTCGGCGAAGATCCGCGGCGCATTCAATTCTTCCAGCGTCAGGATCTTGGAGGGAATGGTACGCAGCACGGCCGCGGCGCCGCGTTCCTGGTTGTAAGCGTTGACACGGAAACGCGCCAGGCCCGGAATCGCGAACGAAAAGTCGCATTCCAGCATCTCTTCATATGCCTTGCGCTGGCCGTCGTTCATGATGTCATAGATCATGCCGTGCACGTCCTTGTGCTCCAGCGGCGGCAGGTTGATGCGGCGCACGTCGCCGTGCACGCGGATCATCGGCGGCAGGCCTGCAGACAGGTGCAAGTCGGATGCCTTGTTCTTGACGGAGAATGCGAGTAGTTCGGAAATGTCCATTTATAATCCCTGTGCTTTTTCAATAGCCAAAAAAGCTTGGCCTGTCTCATTCGATTATGTCCACAATAGCCCACAACTTGCAAGTTGTTACTGAAGCAATTAACGTTGCCGCGCGCGAAGCGCGGCGCACACCCAACGAAGTGCAGCTGCTGGCCGTGTCCAAGACCTTCCCGGCGCAGGCAGTTTTCGAGGCAGTGCTGGCGGGACAGCGTGCTTTTGGTGAAAACTATGTGCAGGAGGGCGTGGACAAAATCCACGAGTTGGCAAAAATGCGTGGCTGCACGCCGCTGGAGTGGCACTTCATCGGACCAATCCAGAGCAATAAGACGCGTCTTATAGCCGAAAACTTCGATTGGGTGCACACGATTGAACGCGAGAAGATCGCGCAACGCCTGAGCGAACAGCGGCCGCAAGGCCTGCATCCCATGCAAGTCTGCATCCAGGTCAATACCAGCGGGGAAGCCAGCAAAAGTGGCGTGCTGCCCGCCGACGCCGCAGCGCTGGCCCGTACCGTGGCCGCGCTGCCGCGCCTTGTCTTGCGCGGCCTGATGTCCATCCCCGAGCCGGAAGACGATTTCGACAAGCAGCGCGCGGCCTTCCGCGTGCTGCGTGAACTCCACGATCAATTGCGCGCCGAGGGCATTGCGCTCGACACGCTGTCGATGGGCATGTCGGCCGACATGCGCGCTGCCATCCACGAAGGCGCGACGATTGTGCGCGTCGGCAGCGCCATTTTCGGCGCCCGCGACTACAACAAAGGATAAAAAATGAAGATTGCGTTTATCGGCGGCGGCAATATGGCCGCCGCGCTGATCGCCGGCCTGGCCGGCAAATTGACGCCCGGCGCCAATATCCACGTGGTGGACCCGAACCCGGCTTCGCTGGAAAAGCTGCGCCAGGACTACGGCGTGACCGTGGCGGCGGCGGCGGGCGAGCCGGTGGCCGCGGCCGAAGTGCTGGTGCTGGCCGTGAAACCACAGGTCATGCATGAAGTGACGCAGCAACTGCTGCCGTTGCTGCAAGCGGCGCAGGCGGCCGGCCGTTCGCCGCTGGTGCTGTCGATTGCGGCCGGCATCCGCGCCGCCGACCTGGCGCGCTGGCTGGGCGGCTACCAGGCCATCGTGCGCACCATGCCCAACACGCCGGCCCTGATCGGCATGGGCGTGACCGGCATGGTGGCCTCGTCCGGCGTCAGCGCGCAGCAGCGCGAGGCGGCGGACCAGATCCTGCGCGCCGTCGGCGCCACCGTGTGGCTGGACGATGAATCGAAGATCGATGCGGTGACGGCCGTTTCCGGCAGCGGCCCGGCCTATGTGTTCTATTTCATCGAAGCGATGCAGCAGGCGGCCGAAGAACTCGGGCTGACGGCGGAGCAGGGCAAGGCGCTGGCCATGGCCACGTTTACCGGCGCCGCCCAGCTGGCGGTGCAGTCGCCCGACCCGGTGCCGGTACTGCGCGAAAAAGTGACTTCGAAAGGCGGTACCACCTACGCTGCGCTGACCAGCATGGAAGCGAACGGGGTGAAGGCTTCCATCATCGCCGCCGTCAAGGCCGCCGCTGCGCGCGGCAAGGAACTGGGCGAACAGCTCGGCGCGGCCGGCTGACGGACCTCAAGCCGGCGCCATGGCGCCATTGGAGGCAGGCTGGCCCAGGCAGGCCAGCAAGGCTGCCAGCTCCTTTTCCATTTCGCTGACAAGCGGGGGGATACGTTCTACCATGCCGGTATTGGCAAGCGTCTCGACCAGGCCGCACAGGGCACTGAGTTCGCGCGCGCCAAACAGGCCGGCGCTGCCTTGCAGGCTGTGCGCGTTCAGGCTGATGGCAGCCATGTCGCCGCATTGGATGCCTTGCCGGATCGAGGCAAGCTGGCGCGGGCCTTCCTGCATGAAGGCAGCGCAAGCGGCAGGGCTTAAGGCGCGGGTAGCCGTTGGCGGCGTGGGATTGCCCCCGGTGCCAAACATGGCATCCAGCTCGGCCCGGCGCGGCGATTGCAGCAGCAGGCCGGCATGGCGGCCAATTTCCGCATGCAGGCTCGCCTCGTCGATGGGCTTGGGCAGGAAGCCATTGGCGCCGGCTTCCATGAAGCGTTCGCGTTCTTCGGCGGCCGCGTTCGCGGTCAGGGCGATTACAGGAATGGCAGGCTGGCGCACGCCGGCGGCACCGGCTCGCAGCTGGCGCAGTGCGGCGATGCCGTCCATGCGCGGCATGCGGCTGTCCATGATCACCAGGTCGAAGTCGCGTTCCGCCAGGCGCGCCAGCGCGGCGGCGCCATCTTCGGCGATGGTGACGGCATGGCCCATTTCGCCAAGCAGTTCGCGCAGGATGATCTGGTTGGTGCTGCCGTCTTCAGCGCACAGGACTTGCAGGCGCACCGCATGCGGAGCGCGTTCCTCCAGCACCCGCTCCGCGGCGGGCTGTCCTGCCTGCAGTGGCAGCCGCACTTCGAACACGCTGCCGGCACCGCGCTCGCTGCGCACCTCTATCGTGCCGTCCATGGCGTCGACGATGTTCTTGCAGATCGCCAGTCCCAGCCCGGCGCCGCCGTACTTGCGCGAAGTGGCCGCATTGGCTTGCTCGAATTTTCGGAACAGGCGGGAGATCGCATCGGGCTCGATGCCGATGCCGGTATCGCTGACGGCCAGCGCGATGCCGCCGTTGTGCGCGACACCGGCTGTCATCCTTACTTCGCCGCGCTCGGTGAACTTGACGCCGTTGCCCACCAGGTTCATTACCACCTGACGCAGGCGCACCGGATCGCCGCGCCACCAGCGCGGCATGTCAGGGTCGATCTCCGCCACCAGCGAAATGCCCTTGGTTTCGGCGCGATCCGCCAGCAGGGCCACCACGTCGCGCAGCAGGGCCGGCAAATCGAAGTCGATGGCTTCAAACGGCATCTTGCCCGCTTCCAGGCGCGAAAAATCGAGGATGTCGTTAATAATATGCAGCAGTACTTCGGCGTTGCCCAGGCCGATACGCAGCTTGTTGCGCGTTTCCGCCGACAAGGTCTGGTCTTTCTTGGCCAGCTGCAGCATGCCGATTACGCCGCCCAGCGGAGTGCGTACCTCATGGCTGATCATGGCCAGGAATTCCGATTTCTGTTCGTTCGATTCTTCGGCCGCCTTGCGCGCCGCCATCGATTCGCGCAGCTCCAGGTCGCGAGCCTGCAGGGTGGCAACCTGGTTTTCCAGTGCGTCCTGCACTGCGCGCTGCCGTGCCAGTGCGCCTTCCAGCCCATGCAGCAGGTAGGCGCAGGACACCACCAGCACCGCAGCCACCAGCGTGAAGTTCAGGGAAACCAGCGACCAGTGCATCGATACGGAGACAAAAAGCTTGTTCAGGCCTGGATCGATGCCGCCGAAATAGCCCACGATGAAAAGGGTGGCGCTGCACCAGAGCAGGGCTACCAAGGCAGGACGCAGGCCGAGCAGCACCGTACACAGTATTGGGACGGCGAGCAGGTAGGGCTGGACCAGCGGCCCGACGGAAAACAGCTGGACCAGCGCGAGCAGGTAACTGATGGCCAGGAAAGCCAGCGCGCGGAAGCGGAAAGAAAGGGAACGATAGAAATACAGGGCGCCGACACACATCAAAGCAATGACGTCGCTCACGATCAGCGGCCATTGGTTCATTTTCATGCTGCCGACCACGCTGGGCACAGCCACCAGCAGGCCCAGGAAGAAAGCGACGGCGCACAAGCCGTTCAGCAGGTTGTTGCGCCAGGTTTGCAGGTTGTCGGCGCTGTCGTTCAGGCCATCGAGCCGCCGGGACAAGAAGTCCCCGGGCCCGTCGTACGGCGCGGGCCGGCCTGGTGCGGCGAGGGAACTCTTGATCGGGACGGACATTGCAGCATGAAAGTTTTGGCTAAGGGGTTGATTTTACTATAACTCGTCACATGTTCACGCGCAGTTCGACCCCCACCTGGCGTGGCGAATTGACCATGGCGTAC
>Ga0102591_1004398_pt1 | contig 11002 bp, 11 predicted proteins | sample AraplaCol_mCL_r2_2_FD_76860 | JGI IMG/M metagenome (GOLD analysis project Ga0102591, IMG submission 76860) | Arabidopsis root microbial communities from North Carolina, USA - plate scrape MF_Col_mCL_r2 (SPADES assembly) (version 2) | ecosystem: Host-associated > Plants > Roots > Endosphere... | reverse complement strand
TGGAGCGCATAGAAAAATCTCTTTGTTCTATGATGTGGCAAAGGGTCGTCCTAAGGCTAAAAATGAGCTAGGTGCTGCGAGAGGTATTGGGTTTAACTGGAAACCAAACTTGAAAATTGTGGATAGACCAAAATCTCCTGCGCCACCAACTACTACTAAGATCACCAGAATGAATAACCGGTACGGATTTTTCTCTGAGGGTACAGGTCAATGGCCAAGTCTCGTGCCTGACCCGAAATTGGCTTTGTTGCACAAATAGTTCAATAAAAAGAGCTTACAAACGTAAACGTTCGCGCAAGGGTGCATCACAGAAACCTTGATACCTGTCCTGTGAATGTGAAAAAATGATTTTTTCAATGACAGTTTTTCTAAGGAGAAGGAGCTAATGGTTAAGCAGATCAGAATTAAAGTAGAAAAAGTGGATACCGAGACAGGCGAAGTGATTGAAAGCACAGAGATTAAGCGGCATGATTTAAAACGACCTACCGGCCCTCATGATTTTGGCTTAAATCAACGAGAAGAGTGCATCACAGAATCCTTGATGGCTTACGCTGCTAATTGGTAATTATTCTCAATAAACTTGTTCCACACCGATGGCCATTGATTACTTGCCATAGCGGCACGAACTTGTAAAACATTATCGGCACCACGACGACTCCACTGCATTTTTTGTTTTTTTCGCAATCGTGCATTTAACAAATGTTCAATTGTCGATTCAGCTACATGCGTTGTATAGGGTAAATTGGGGTCGCAGTAGAAACACCAGTCACCCAATGCCCCCTGCACAGATCCGTACAAGCGGAATTACCACATACGGCTCTTACTAAGAGTATTTGACGATAAATCGTTCGTGAGGATATTCGTGTACACGCTTTAATGCTGGAATATACAATTTCACCAGCTTTATGAATTTATCCCAAGTTATTCGACTACGTTGACTTCGTCGCCTTAACGATTTCAGCCAATTGTAGCAGATTTCTCTTTTAAAATTGCTTAGGATTTTCATGTTCCCGGGTACAGCATGATAATTAGAATAGCCGTGGATTACACTCCTCAACCATTTTCCTGTCTGCACCACCGGGGCATGCCGCCGTTTCATTAATTCTACTTTTATCGCTTGCAGTGTTGCGCGCATGCGTTTCTTACTGGTCTGGCGTTTTACGACGAATTTCTGGTTTATATGTGTTTGTGCACATATATGGGTAAACCCCAGAAATTCAAAGGTTTCTGGTTTACCTTCACCTCGCTCCCCGCGCTGTTGCCTTGCAAAACGACCAAACCGAATCAATTTTGTCTTTTGCTCATGCAACTGCAATCCAAATTTAGTGAACCGTCGCTTTAAGTGTTGCATAAATTCATTCGCTTCACTTTTAAATTGAAACCCAAAAATAAGATCATCGGCGTATCTTACTATCAACATATCGCCTTTGGCCTTTTTGGTTCGATACGACTGCGCCCATAAATCCAGTACATAATGAAGATATATATTTGAAATCAGCGGCCCAATGACGGATCCTTGTGGACAGCCTTTGGTTGTCATCTGCCAATTCCCTTCCTCCCAGATACCCGCTTTTAACCAGTAGGTTATTAGTCGCAGTATGCGTTTGTCCGCTATACGATGTCGCAGAAATTTTAGCAGATGCTCATGATCTATATTTTCATAGAAACCCTGAATATCGGCATCTAGCACCCAATTTATTTTCTTTCGCTGTATTCCAACTGCAACAGCATCCAGCGCATTATGGGCACTTCTACCGGGTCGAAATCCATACGAGAAACCGAGAAAATCCGTTTCATAAATGGCATTCAACACCGTAATTATTGCATGTTGAATTATTTTATCTTCCAGTGAAATGATCCCTAATGGTCTTTGGGTACCATCTGCTTTTGGAATATAGCATCGCTTTACTGGTAACGCCCTGTACTTACCTGTATGCACTTTTTCATGCAAATGCTCAAGGTTACTCATCAGTTCATTACCATATTGTTGCCACGTCACATTATCTACACCCGGTGCTGCTTTCGGTTTTAACGCCAAATAACTTTCCCGTAGTTGTTTTACCGTGATATGGTGCAATAAAGCTGTAAATTGCAGCGCTTTATTCCCACGAGCACATTTACGTATGCTTGCCAAGCCCGTCAAGACAGTTTCCCGACTCTGTGTTCGGCCTGTCGCCGTTTGGCAAACATTCCTCTCAGTCAAAGGCCTTCCCTCCACACTTTCCTCCAAAAGATTACTTTCTTCGTTCAAGGCTTCTTCGGTACTATGCCTTTGTCCGACTTCCTATCAATTTACTCATTGAGCTTACAGATTATCTCCTTCCTCAATCAGCCTGCTTGTCTAACAGAATTGATAGGACCTCCCAGGTTCCGTGCAAGAAACTTCATACATGCTGAGGGTCTCCGACCGCGGGGAATTATTGATAACTCGCTTATCGCTACCAATATTACTGTCTTCCGCTTCGCTTAACAGCGTCGACTTCACCCACAATTCTTATTTCGCGGCTCAATACCTCGCCTGCATTTTCCTCTACCAACGCTTCACACACTATTTTGCAATAGCTTGTGCATGACTCGAGGCCAGAGTGGTTTGCTACACCTTACTCTGCGGGGACTTACACCCTTTATTTCTTGCCAGCTTTTCCTGGCACACTAAGCAATCAAATAAATACACCTAGCAATAGATTTTAAATTACTTCAAATTAAATCACCTATATTTTTCTTGGAGTAAACGCTATGCCTAAAGGCCATCGAACATCCGCTCGTGATTGGCTACCTCTCATTGAAAGCTGGAAATCCAGCGGGTTAAATAAAAAAGCGTTTTGTGTGCAGCAAGGTATTGCCTATAAAAGTTTTATGAAATGGTATAGCCAATTAATGGGTACAATTAGAAAAGCGGTCTAAAAGTGGAGTAGCGCTTTATTCAGTCGTCAAAATAGGCTTATTTTTAGCTGTTTTATGTCGTTCTCTTAATTCAATATCAATATATTTATCCGTAATTGCGCTGGAACTATGGCCGGCATCATCACGCACATGCTCACGCGGCCGTCGTTTAACATCGTCTGAAATGCCAGTATGACGCAGCCAATGGACTGTGGCTTCATTTAAGGCTTCGGCTTCTTCTAAGTGATTATTATGCTGTAATTTTAAGATGGCATTATCAAAACATTGTTGGATTATTGTACGAATGTAAGAAGTATTAGCAATAGGGCCCTGACCTTTACTTTTAGGGAACAAGGGTAAATGGTCAGCGGGTGAGGGCAAAGCCGACAAGCCTAAATACTGGCGGTAACGTTTTAACGCAGCTAGCATTTGATCACTCACTGCAATTTGACGTTCCTTATTGCCTTTGCCAACGGTGATAAACCACCATAAACCAGCCTGATCACGGTGAAAATGATTCATACTTGGGATCCAACGTTTGCTCGCTGCCAATTCAGATATTCTTAAATACATGGAATATAAAGCTGTCATCATAAATAAAGTACGTTCATGTAATTCAGGGTTAACATTAGCCATAGTCGTAGCTGCTTCCATCACAGTTTGCCATTGTAATTCACTAAGCCTCCTAATTTTTGCAGGACCTTGACGTTTACGGATAAATTTGCTTTTTTGCCGGATGGTAGCGACAGGATTCATGGCGATATACTCTTCCTGTAAGAGATAATTGAAAAAACTACTTAAAATGGCAAAACATTCTTTCGTAGACCCTTGCGACAGCTGAAATTTTTTAATATCAGGTGTTTGGCCTTTACGGACAGCCGCTTTTGAAAGGGTGGCAACAAAAGGGCGCCATTCAGGATTTTGAAGGCGCTGTCCTTCCTTATTGATAAAGCGTGTTGCTTTTTTTAAGCCTATCCAAGTTTTAGGTGGTTTTTGACAAAAAATAACGAAACGCTCAATATCTTCCCTGCGTAAAGCTTGAATGGATTTGCTAGCGATATGCCAAGTCCATTGCAATAATTTTTCAATTTCTCGTCGGTATGAATTGAAAGTACCTAAGCTGCCTTTATAAGCTTTTAAAAAAGCAACGGCTTGCTGATAATCACTTTGCCAAGCGGGTTTTCGTAGCTGATTAGTAATCCATTTGGCTGTTTTAGTGAGATTTTCTAAATCATCAAAAAGTGAGGAAGGCGTTTTAGGTTCTTTCATACAAGATCTATAAAATTCAATGAATTGGCCAGTACATTAATAGCGATATATTAAGCCATTATCTTTCAATTTTTTAATTATAAAAAATTTAAATGATACTATTTTTAGCGTTTAACTCTATGGCTAGTGTTATTCTTTTCAAAATTTTAATTAATATATTATCGATCTAAAGCTAATTGAGTCCTTAAATAGCGAATATCGGCTTTAAAAAAATCATGATCACATTTCTCTACATCGTGACGTTCGTATTGTAACAATAGTGCCTCTAATCGTTCTCTGCCTGCTTTTGTTTTAGAAGCTTCTCGCGGCGTTTGATTATTCAAAGCAGGAATAGGCTCGTTAAACCAGCTCTCCCAGTGGGCCTTTGCCATTGCTTTAAGTTGTTCCTGCACTTCCGGTAACGCAAGTAATTCAGTTTCTTCTTGCTTTACATCGTATGATGTTGGCAGTGATTTAAGTTTTTGCTCAGGCGATTCTATTAGCGTCTGACGAAAATGAATATTGTCTCCTAAATATTGACTTAATAATTTTTTGCCTCGTTGAGTTCGCTGTTCTGAGTTAGTTTCCAGTATTAGCCGGTCTTTCTCTATTAAAATATGCCCCATGACCGTATTGTTCCAGCTCTTATGCTTTTTGTTTCCCTTTTTTAACCAGGGCAATTCAATTTGTTTAATATTGCCTGCTTTATCACGTTTAGCATCTTGTAAAAATTCATCAGCATCATTTGAAAGCGTAAGGGATAATAAGCAGTTTAATACCTCTTCAGGCGCTAGCGTTAAGTCAAAATAAGATTTTGAAAATTGCAACAGATCACCATCTGTATTGAGTAACGTAGGTAATGGTTTGTTAAAAGCCGTTTGGATAATTTCAAAAAAATAATCCATTAATTCCAAATCAAACTCAGTGCGTAGTACCTTTGGATTTAACGCTTGCTGATCATTTTCTTCTATTAGCCAGTCTCTAAAATCAATAAGATTTGTGTGGTAACTTGCTGGAACAAGAAAGGGCGCCATCCCAACAAAAATGGACTGAGCCTCTAACGTTAAGATACGGCTAAAGACAATATCACCACGCTTTAAGTAATGAGTCCCTTGACGTTCTTTAATAATATGCGTGGTACCTAACAGAATGTCTTTTAGAATTAGTGATTCTTCAACCTTGACTTCTAGCACACTGTAAAAACTATAGTAGGTTTGACTGATAGTCTCAATAAAACGTTTTTCAGCACTGTTTAATTTACTTTCATAATACTTTATATAGTTTTGTGCAATCGTAATATTAGGATCAAATTGATCTAGGTTAACATCATCAAATGCAAGCCAATTAAATAAGAACCAAGGGATAAAAAATTGAATATAGAATAATTCTTTATCGAACGTTTCTGGCAATTCTGCTGGGAAACCATCCGCCAATGCTAGCTCTATTATTTCATTGGGTAATACTTGCGTTACATAAGGCATTAAATGGTGATCAACGACGGCACCTTCGAGCTGGCGCAGTTTGCGCCATTCAAAATCAGCGGTTTCAGGCACCGTGACAGCCGTGTCTTGACAGCACCGCTTATATTTTTTTCCACTGCCACAAGAACAGAGTTCATTTCTACCGATTTTATCTGTCATGTTTATTACTTTACCCATTAACAATCCGCTTAATTTATAATTCAAATCACTGTTTTTAGAAGTAAAATACGAAAATTAGCCCATTTTTCATCCCGTCATGGATAACCGCGATTATAATCTTAATCGCGGTTATTGTAAAGTTGGTCCTAAGTATTTATTATGCTACCCAACATCAATTCAAATTACCTTTCACTGCCTATTGAAAGTAGTACCATGACAAAACTCGTTATTTTTTCACCCAATGAACGCCGTCGATTCGATGCTCCACCTTTATTTAATGCAGACGAACAGCTATGGTATTTTTCGTTAACCAAGGAGACTTTAGAAATTTTCACTAAATTACGAACACCCACGACTAAAGTGGGTTTTATATTACAACTTGGCTATTTTAAAGCGAATGCTAAATTTTTTACTGCGGAACAATTTCGGAAAAAAGATATTGACTACGTTACTAATATGTTGGGTATTGATCGCCATAAAGTTAATTTTGCTTCTTATCAAAAAAGGATTTTAATTGATCATAGAAAAAAAGTATTGAAATTGCTGCGCTGGAACCCCTTCAATCACGGACAACAAGAAAAGATAACTACCCACATAAAATGGTTAGCACAACGACAATTTTCTCCTAAAAAATTATTTCTATTTGCTATAGATTATTGCTGGCAAAATAAAGTGGAATTACCTTCTTACAATACTTTAGCCATTTTGATAACAGGTGCTTATAATCAATATGAAGATGAATTAACTGCTATTCTTGAAAGTAAATTAACATTGGCGCACCGCACTAAGTTAAATACTCTGGTCAATGAACCAAATAAGCAATTAATGCAACGATCATCAATAACCAAAATTAAGCAGATTAACCAATCTTTAAGACCAACAGATATTCAAGCAAACATCGAAAACTTCAAAGTACTCAAAGAATATTTTTACGAATTCAAATCTATCATCAATGATCTGAATTTACCTGATCAAGCTACTGAATATTTCGCCACCTGGGTACAAAAATCAACCACGCCTCAATTAAATAAATTTTCTAACAAAAACAAGCTTTATCTTTACTTGTTAAGTTACATAAAACATCAGTTTTATTCAAGACATGATGTGATAATTGATGTTTTTTTAAGATCAGTCCGAACAGCAATTAATCATGCTAACAATAAGCTCACTAAAATTGAAAAAGAAAATTGTTCTGAACGTAACAAGGCCATTAAAAAATTATCTGAAAACAACAAAAGCTCTAGAGTGTTAATTGAAAAAATTACTGAAACAGTAAAGTTCCCTCTTCTATCAGGACCAGAAAAGTTAGTAAAAATTGAAACCCTTGTTGATAATTATAATGAACAGAATACTACATTAGAACGAAATTGCGTCATTCAAATTGAAAATTCCCTGGATAAAATTAGCAAAAACGAGAGCTTTTTTGATGCATTGGAATCTTTCTCACGCAAACTACAGGGTAAAGTTGCTGAACTGGTTAAAGTGGTTGATTTTAACACAGCAATATTAAAAGGCCCATTATTAGATGCCCTCTATCATTTTAAATTGTTGGATGGCAAAGTAAACCGTGATTCACCGCTGGATTTTCTAAACGCCAATGAAAAAGCGATAATTTTCAAAGCAGGAAAATTAAGGGTTTCACTGTATAAGATTTTGTTATTTATGCACCTAGCCGATGCTATTAAATCAGGCCACATCAATTTGCTCTATTCATACCGTTATAAAACGATCCATGAATATTTGATTAATGAAGATAGCTGGAAATCAGAGCGAGATGAACTAATTAAGCATGCTGGCTTAGTGGAATTTGATAATTTTAAGATTACTATTGAAAAGCTTAAACAACAGCTTGACTCTAAATATAGAATTATTAATGAACGATTTTCTAACGGTGAAAATAGCTATCTTGTGGTTGATAAAAATAGAAAAATTAAAGTGACCACTCCAAAAATAGATAGTGACGAAACAGAATATAATTCTGCATTACTTTCACAAGCTGGATTTATTCCTGTTCTAACAGTATTGAACGATATTGACCATATTACTGATTTTTCATCTTCTTTTAAACACTTTAGCAATAAGCATAAGAAGCTAAAGCCACACGCTAAAACTATTTTAGCTGGCATTCTGGGTAAAGGCTGTAATATTGGCATTAATAAACTTGCCAATATTTCGATAGGCATTAGCGAAAATACACTTAAAAATACCGTTAATTGGTTCTTTAGCTTAAAAAATATTCAAAAAGCTAACAATAAGATTATTAGCCTAATTGATAAATTATTTCTTGCTAATAATTATCGCAATGACAATACTATTTTACACACTGGAAGTGACGGACGTAAAATTAATGTAGCGGTTGATTCATTGCATGCTAATTATTCCTATAAATATTTTGGCAAACAAAAAGGCGTAAGTATTTATATTTTTATTGATGAACGCCAATTATTGTTTCACTTAACCGTAATTAGTTCATCCGAACGCGAAGCTGCTTATGTTATTGATGGACTGCTTCAAAATGAAGTGGTCAAAAGTGATATTCATTCTACAGACACTCATGGATTCACCGAAACGGTATTTGCAGCTACACACTTGATTGGCACCGCTTTTGCGCCACGCATTAAAAATATCGGCGATCAAAAAGTTTATGCATTTTCATCAAGAAAAACCTATGAAAAGCTAGGTTATCAAATCTTGCCAAGTCGCTTGATTAATTTAAAATTGATTGAAGATCACTGGGATGATATTTTACGCTTTATGGCAACTATTAAACTTAAATATACTTCCGCTTCTCAATTATTTAAGCGGCTGAGTTCTTATGCTAAAGATCATCCTCTATATCGAGCACTTAAAGAGTTTGGCCGCATCATAAAATCAATATTTATTCTTACCTATTTAGATGATGTCGATGTGAGACAACGCATTGAAAAACAGCTTAATAAAGGTGAACTAGCGAATAAATTTTCTAAAGCGGTATTCTTTGCAAACAATCAGGAATTTAAAGAAGGCGTTCAAGAAGACCAAGAGATTGCAGCAGCTTGCAAGATGCTGATTCAAAATGCTATTGTTTTGTGGAATTATCTATATCTCTCACAGTTAATTGCTAACCATTCAAATCTTGAAGAGCGCAGACGTATGACGGGCTTAATGAAAAGAGGTTCAGCCATCGTCTGGTGCCATATCAATTTTCAAGGTGAATACGATTTTACAAAGCATGCAGCTAACGATGTTAAATTTGACTTGGGCAAGATATTAGCTTTAAGAGTGTTTTAAGAAGGCTACTTCACTTTTGGACCGCTTTTCTAATTGTACCCATTGTTCGGCAATTAATACGGTTAATCCATCAATGCCACGTCTCATATCAATCGGTTTTATGCTCAGTAAAATAGTCAAATGAGTAGAAAAGGTTAGCATGTTCATACCCCCAATGCCTTAAACAACAGGCTGAATAAACGACTATTAGCTGTCTCCACTGGAATCTGTAACTGCATCTTTGAATTCAAAACTAATATTAAGGGTTTAGCGGGTTTAAGTGTTTCTGAGGATTCGACAGTTTGAATTTCAACCGGAACAAATAAAGATTCAGTCATATGATTAAATGGATTATCTACATTGGATTTAAATGGCTTAGGCTTCATTAATTGACCATACCATTTCATAAAGCTTTTATAGGCAATATTTTGCTGGGTACAAAACGCTTTTTTATTTAACCCGCTGGATTTCCAACTTTCAATCAACGGTAGCCAATCACGGGCGGATGTGCGATGACCTTTAGGCATAGCATTTACTCCAAGAAAAATATAGGTGATTTAATTGTAAGCGTATACGCAAGTACAACCTAAGCTGTGAATTTAAAGCTGAATAAATTGTGGCAACAGTTTTTGATAATCATTATCAGTTTTACAAAAACGAATTTGATTTAGCATAGCGCAAAAATATTGATAAGGCTCAATTTGATTCGCTTTGCAAGTTTGCAATAGCGAATATAAAATTGCACTTGCTTTTGCACCGGTTGCACTGCCGCAAAAAAGCCAATTACGGCGACCAAGAGCAAAGGGACGAATGGCATTTTCGATGAGATTATTGTCGATTTCAATGCGACCATCTTTTAAATAATTCGTCAAAGATATCCAGTGACCTAAACAGTAATGAATAGCTTTGCCAAGCTTGCTTTGATTAGATGTTTTCGGAACGTGATACTCTAACCATTGTTTAAAAGCATCTAGAATAGGCGGTGCTTGTTGATTGCGAAGTTCATAACGTGCTGGTGAGGAGAAGTTATTTTCCCGCGCGTATTTTTCAATCGCATATAATTTTTTAAAAAATTTTATCGCATCTGAAGCCAATCCATTTTTTTCTGAGAGTTTTAGTAATTCTGCAAAAGGCCGTCTAGCATGTGCCATACAACCGATGGTGATGATTGCGTTTTCTTTTTCAGCCCAGTAATAACCTGAATACGCATCTGTCTGCAAATAACCTTTAAATCCTTGTAAAAAAGTTTTAGCATGATAACCGCCGCGAGTTTCTTGATAATCAAACACCAAACTTGGCTTTAGAAGATCACCACCTCGATAAACCCAATAGTATGGACTCACATATTTATAATGAAGTTGAGTAAAAATATAATCAAAATACTTAAATTACTTATTGGAGAGAACTTTATGAATGTTACTATTATTGGAGTCGATTTAGCAAAAAATATATTTCATCTATGTGGAATAAATGCAGAAGGTAAAGTTTTATTTAAAAAGAAAATGCAAAGAAATAAGCTTCTTGAATTTGTTGCTAATCAACCTATTTGTACCATTGCCATGGAAGCCTGCAGCAGTAGCCAGTACTGGGCACGCCGATTTAAGCAACATCAACATGAGATAAAACTGATTGCCCCTCACTTAGTTAAACCTTACGTTAAGAGTAATAAAAATGATTTCAACGATGCCCAGGCCATTGCGGAGGCGGCAAGCCGCAAGCATATGCGGTTTGTGCCTTTAAAAACCATAGAACAACAGGATATACAATCACTACACCGAATTCGTAAAGAACTTGTCGATTCACGTACACGTTTAGTTATAGCACTTAACAATAAGTTTCAGACAATATAAACTAACGAGCAAGGAAATAAAAAATGGACGTTAGTCATGCCATCACCCTATAGTTATGATCTTCGCAAGCGTGTTGTAAAACATTATGAACAACATCAGTGTGCAACATTGACCAGCCAAGTATTTAATATA
>Ga0102591_1004397_pt1 | contig 11003 bp, 10 predicted proteins | sample AraplaCol_mCL_r2_2_FD_76860 | JGI IMG/M metagenome (GOLD analysis project Ga0102591, IMG submission 76860) | Arabidopsis root microbial communities from North Carolina, USA - plate scrape MF_Col_mCL_r2 (SPADES assembly) (version 2) | ecosystem: Host-associated > Plants > Roots > Endosphere... | reverse complement strand
GGGTTCATGCCTTCGAGGATGTACTGAAAACCCTTGCCTTCCTCGCCGATCCGATCCTCCATCGGGATTTCGAAATCCTCGAAGAACAGCTCGTTGGAATCGACGATCTTGCGGCCCATCTTCTCGATCTCGTGGACCTTGATCCTGTTGCGGTCGAAATCGGTGTAGAACAGGCTGAGGCCGTGGGTCGGCGAGCGCACCTCCTCCAGCGGCGTGGTGCGCGCCAGCAGCAGGATCTTGTGCGCGACCTGCGCGGTCGAGATCCACACCTTCTGGCCGTTGACGATGTAGCGGTCGTTCTTGGCGACGGCGCGGGTCTTGAGCTGCGTGGTGTTGAGGCCTGTGTTGGGCTCGGTGACGGCAAAGCACGCCTTCTCGCGGCCCTCGACCATCGGCGGCAGCATGCGCTTGCGCTGCTCTTCGGTGCCGAACACGACGACGGGATTGAGACCAAACACGTTGATGTGCACTGCGGAGGCGCCGGACATGCCGGCCCCTGATTCCGCGATGGTGCGCATCATGATCGCAGCTTCGGTGATGCCGAGCCCCGAGCCGCCATACTCCTCCGGCACGCAGATGCCCAGCCAGCCGGCGTCCGCCAGCGCCTTGTGGAAGTCGTGCGGAAAGCCGCCGTCGTGGTCCTTCTTCAGCCAATAGGCATCCGGAAAGCCTTCGCAGATCTTCGCGATGGCGTCGCGAATGGCTTCCTGCTGATCGGTAAGAGCGAAATCCATGATGGTCTCCTTGTGGAGGCTCGTTGTTCCTAGCGCCCCATCTGCGAGGGCAGCCAGAGGATGATAGACGGAAACGCCACCAAAATCGCGATCGCGATCAGATGCGCGATGAAATGCGGGAAGGTGCCGTGGAACACCTCCGCCACCGGCCGCTTGGCATAGCGGGCGACGATGAAGCAGTTGAGGCCCACCGGCGGCGTGATCATGCCGACCTCGGCGGTGACGATCTTGATGACGCCGAACCAGATCGGATCGAAGCCGAGCGTCTTGATCAGCGGCAGCACGATCGGCACGGTCAGCACCAGGATCGCGATCTGGTCCATGAACGAGCCGAGCACGATGTAGCCAAACAGAATGAGCGTGATGATCACCCAGCGCGAGGTCTGCAAGGACCCGATCCAGGCGACGAGGTCCTGCGTCACATGGGTGAGCGTGAAGAAATAGCCGAAGATCGAGGCACCGACGAGGATCGTCACGATCATGCAGGTGCCGTGGCAGGCGCTGAGCAGCGCCTTGTAGAGCGAGCCGGGTGTCACCCTGCGCTTGGCAATGGCAAGGCCCAGCGCTCCCGCAGCACCGAGCGCAGAAGCCTCTGTCGGTGTCGCCACGCCGAGATAGATCGTGCCGGTGACGAGCGCGAACAGCAGCACCATCGGACTGACTTGCCACAACAATGCAAATCGTTTCCGCCACGGTACCGGCTCCACGCGCGGGGCGCGCGAAGGATCCTGCCAGACCAGGAAGTAGATGGTCGCCATGATTGTCGCGGTCACGAGGATCGCGGGAATGATGCCGCCGATCAGAAGTTGCCCAATGTTGACTTCCGCGAGCAGACCGAAAATCACCAGCGCCACGCTGGGTGGAATCAGCATGGCGAGCGTTCCCGAAATGGCGACGACGCCGGCCGCCATTTTCGGCTCATAGCCCTGCTTGATCATCGCGGGGAGGCTCGTTGCCGACAGCGTCGCCGCGGATGCCGTCGAAGTCCCGCAGATCGCGCCGAAACCGGCGCCGGCCAGCGCCGTCGCCATGCCGAGCCCGCCGGGAATTCGGCCGATCCAGGCAGACGCCGTCTCGAACATGTCGTCGGCGACGCCCGACAGCAGGACCAGCTCTGCCATGAGCAGGAACATCGGGATGGTGATCAGTTCGTAGGACGATACCGTCGAGAGCGGCGCCGTCTGCAGGATGCCGAACAGCGTGCTGGTGCCACCGACCATCAGGAGGCCGACCGAACCTGAAAACCCCATGGCAAAACCGACCGGTGTACCGATCGCCAGCAGGAGGAAGAGCAGCCCGAGTACGAGAAAAACAGTCATTGTGCCGCCTATTCGAAGCTGCGGGCTTCGTCGGTCACCGACGGAAGTGGGAAGATGTCTCTGCCGGAGACGAGGCTGACCGCATGGCCCACGAGCTGCAACGCCAGCCGCAGCACGAGCACGCCGCAGCCGAGCGGCACGAGCACCGCGGAGATCCAGGTCGGCCACGGAATGGCACCGGAGAGCACATCATGCTGTTCGTAGTTCTCCAGCGCGCGATCGAATCCGACCTTGCTGATGAGGACGAAGACGAACAGTCCGGTGAGGGCGGTGACGATCTCGGAGAGCCGCCGGCCTGCAGGCGGGAAGCGCGACGCCAGGACGTCGACACCGACATGCGCATGCACGCGTAGAGTATCCGACAGCGTCAGAAAGAATGCCCCCGCGAGCAGATAGAGACCGATCAGGTCATAGGTGAAGGAAAGGGGGCTATTCAGGACGTAGCGCATGAAGACGTCGACCACGACAAGCGTCATGATCGCGAAGAGGCAGATCGCCGCGATCACCGTAAGTGCGCGCTCCAGCACGCCGAGTAGATCCGTTGCTCGCCTGATCACCTCTGGCCCCCTCCTGTGCCGAATCCGGTCGAACTACTTGGCGCCGCCGGCGGCGAGCAGGTCTTCGAACTCCTTCAACGCGGCGGAGGCCTGCTTGCCGCGGCTGTCGAGCCCGCTCGCCCATTCCTTGCCGACGCCCTTGAGCTTGTCCTTCATCTCGGCACGCGTCGCTTCCGGCAGCGGATCGAAGCTGATGCCTTCGTCCTGCATCTGCTTCTTGGTGGTTTCGCCTTCCCTTTCGACGCCGGCGCAGGCCTGCGGCGTGATCGCCTCGGAAGCCTCGTTCATCGCCTTCTTCACGTCGTCGGGCAGCTTGTCCCAGACTGACTGGTTGATGGAGTAAGCAACGATGAAGCTGCCGAAGCTGACGCCTTCGGTGGCGTGCTTGACCAGCTTGTCGAGACCATAGGACACGACGCTGTCGAGCGGGAAAAGCAGGCCGTCCATGGTGCCGCGCGACAGCGACTCATAGGCATCGGGCGCAGCCATGCGCACCGGTACGGCATTGAGCGCACGCAGCGTCAAATCCTGCGCGCCGCCCGTGGTGCGCAGCTTCAGACCCTGCATGTCCTTGGTGGCTTCCACCTTCGACTTGACGGTCCACACCTGGTAGGGCGGCAGCACGACGGCCATCAGCAGCTTGATCTTGTTCGGCGCGTATTCCTGCTTGGCCAGAATGCCTTCGCGCGCGCTCTTCCAGTAGGCGAGCGTGCCCTGGCAGCTGGTCGCGAACGCGCCCGGCAATTGCGCGACTTCCGACAGCGGCATCTTGTCGGACACGTAGGACGGCCCGATGTAGCCGATGTCGACCACGCCGGACTGGGTCAGCCGCAGCATGTCTGCGGCTTTGCCGATCTGCTGGTTCGGGTAATAGGTGAAGGTCACCGCGCCGTTGGTGCGCTTGGTGACGTCGTCCATCCAGGGCTTGAGCATCAGGCGGACGAGGTAGTGACCGGCCGGGAAGCTGTCGGCGACCTTCAGCTCCAGAGCCTGCGCCGACCATGTCGAGACCGGCAAAGACAGCGCGAGCGCGGCGACAATCCGGACCAGGTTCTTTTTCATTTCACTCTCCTTGACGCGTCCCCACGCCGAAGGCGGCAGCCGATCGCTGCGGCACCTACGGCCTCGTTCCACTTCTTGCTTGGGGAAAATGTACATATACGTGAATTTATTTGTCAAGTATATGAACTGAGCATGGAGCCATGCGCTTGGGACCGCGAACCTCGAATTGACACCTCCATTTTATGAACTCTAACTCCACGTATATGAATTCATCCCACGAGGCCCCATGGGACCGCTTGCCGGCTTCACCGTTCTCGACCTGACCTCGGTGCTGATGGGCCCCTACGGCACCCAGGTGCTGGCCGACATGGGCGCCGACATCATCAAGGTCGAAAGCCCCGAGGGCGACATCGTTCGCCAGATCGGCCCCGGCCGCACGCCCGGCATGGGCGGGATGTTCCTCAACGCCAATCGCGGCAAGCGCAGCATCGTGCTCGACCTCAAGAAGAAGGAAGGGCGCGAGGCGCTGCTGCGGCTGGCGAAGCGCGCCAACGCGCTGGTCTATAACGTGCGCCCGCAGGCGATGGCGCGGCTCGGCCTCGACTACGAGACGCTCGCCGCGATCAATCCCGCGCTCGTCTATGTCGGCGCGTTCGGCTACGGCCAGTCCGGTCCCTACGCGGCCAAACCCGCCTATGACGACCTGATCCAGGGCGCGGCGACGATCCCGACATTGCTCGCCGCCGCCGGTGACGGCACGCCGCGCTACGTTCCCGTCACCATTGCCGATCGCATCGTCGGGCTGATGATGGTGAATGCGATCATGGGCGGGCTGATGCACCAGCAGCGCACCGGCATCGGGCAGCGCATCGACGTGCCGATGTTCGAATCCATGACCGAGTTCGTGCTGGTCGATCATCTCGGCGGGCTCACCTATGACCCGCCGCTCGATCATGGCGGCTATCCCCGCCTGCTGTCGCGCTATCGGAAGCCCTACAAGACCAGCGACGGTCATCTCTGCGTGCTCATCTACAACGACAAGCACTGGCGCAGCTTCTTCGAGGCGATCGCGCAGCCGGAGTTCCTGCAGCAGCCGCGCTTCGCCAACCACGCGGCGCGCACCAAGCACATTGACGAGATCTATGCGGAGATCGGCCAGATCTTCACGACGCGTACCACCGCGGAATGGCGCGAGCTCTTGGAGCGCGCCGATATTCCGGTGATGCCGATGCACACGCTGGAGACCATTCTGGACGACCCCCATCTCGATGCAGTCGGTTTCTTCAGGACGGTCGATCACCCCGTGGAAGGCCGCATCCGCCAGATGCGCGTGCCCTCGACCTGGAGCGAGACCCAGCCGGAACCGGCAGGCCCCGCACCGACGCTCGGCCAGCATGGCCGCGACATTTTGCGCGAGGCCGGCTTCTCGACCGAGGAGATCGAGCAGCTCGCCGAACAGAAGGCAGTTCACCTGGCCGCGCCGCCTTAAGCCGCTGCGCTGGCCAAAATCGCAGGACATACAGGGAGGAAACCGCGATGGCCGGACTTTATTTCGAAGACTTTTCCGTGGGCCAGGAGTTCAGGCATCCGCTGACCCGGACCGTCACGGAGATGGACAACACCATGTTCAGCCTGCTGACGCTCAACCCGCAGCCGCTTCATATCGACGCGCATTTCGCCGAAAAGACCGAGTTCGGCCAGCGCATTTTCAACAGCCTTTACACCCTCGGCATCATGATCGGCATGACGGTCTATGATACGACCATGGGTACCACCGTTGCCAATCTCGGCATGACCGACGTGACGTTTCCAAAACCGGTCTTCCATGGCGACACCTTGCGGGCGACGACGAAGGTGCTTTCGTTGAGGGAATCCAAATCGCGCCCGAGAGCGGGCATCGTCGAGTTCGAGCACCATGCCTTGAACCAGAACGACGAGATTGTCGGGAAATGCCGCCGCATGGCGATGATGCACAAGAGGCCGGTCTGATGCGTTCGATGCTGTTCGTGCCGGGCGATTCCCCGCGCAAATTCGAGAAGGCGAGCGAAGGCAAAGCCGACGCGCTGATCATCGACCTCGAGGATTCCGTCGTCACCGATAAGAAGCCGGAGGCACGTACGCTGACGCTTACCATGCTGACGAGCCGCCCCGGCCCGCACCAGCTCTACGTCCGCGTCAACGCGCTCGACACCGGCATGACGCTGGCCGATCTCGCCGCGGTGCTGCCCGGCAGGCCCGACGGCATCGTGCTGCCGAAATCGCAAGGCGGCGACGACGTGCGCCAGGTCGCGACCTGGCTCGAAGCCTTGGAAGCTGCTTCCGGCATCGCGATCGGCTCCACCCGCATCGTCTGCGTCGCGACGGAGACGGCAAGCTCGATCTTCGGCCTCGGCAGCTACAAGGGCTGCTCCCCCCGCCTCGCCGGCCTGATGTGGGGCGCGGAGGATCTTTCCGCCTCGCTCGGTGCCACCGAGAAAGCGAGCGGCGGCGTGTTCCACAGCCCCTATCGCCTCGCGCGCGATCTCTGCCTGATGGCGGCAGCTGCGGCCGAGGTCGCGCCGATCGACACCGTCTATACCGACATCGACAATCTGGCAGGCCTGGAAGCCGAAACGCGCGCCGCCCGCCGCGACGGGTTTTCGGCGAAAGCGCTGATCCATCCGAAGCACGTCGATGTCGTCAACGCGGCGTTCGCGCCAACCGACGCCGAACGCGCATGGGCGGAGAAGGTGATCGCGGCGTTCGCCAGCAATCCGAATTCCGGCACGCTGCGGCTCGACGGCCAGATGATCGACAAGCCGCATCTCCGCGCGGCGAAGAAGATCCTCGGCCAGCCCTAGAGAAGCAGGACCGCAACGCCACCATGATCGTTCGCCAAGCCGCAAACGTCCTGGAGATCATGGAATTCTTCGCGCAAGTGAAGAAGCCGGCGACGCTTGCGGAGATCGCCGATCATTTCGGCTGGCCGCGCTCCTCGACCTTCAACCTGCTCGCGACGCTGTCCGAGAAGGGCTATCTCTATGAGCCGCGGCCGCGCGCCGGATTCTATCCGACGCCGCGCTGGCTCGCCATGGCGCGGATGATCTCGGAGGTCGAGCCGCTGCCGCAATGGACGCATCAGCTGATCGCCGACCTCTCCGCCGAGACCGGCGAGACCGCCTCGATCGTGGCGCCGGCCGGCGTGATGGCCGTGTTCATCGACGTCGTCGAATCCCAGGCCGCGATCCGCTATTTCGCCACCATCGGCCACCGCGTGCCGATCCACGCCACCGCCAGCGGCCGCGCGCTGCTGCTGCAATACTCCCAGGAAGAGCGCGACTCGGTCTATCGCAAGATCGAGTTCAAGCAATACGGCCCGTCGACGCCGATCAGCATCGAGGCGGTGGAGACCGAGCTGCGCAACTCGATTGCGCGCGGCTATTGCCAGAGCTTTGCCGATTACAGCCGCGACCTCGCGGGCGCGGCGATCCCCTTGCCGATCGGCGACCGCCGCCTTTCGGTGGTCGTCGCCGGCCCGGAATTCCGGATCGGCCCGAAGGTCGCGGATGTGGCAGCGCTGATCGCCAGGACGGTCGAGCGGTTGCGGCCGAAGGCGCCGGCCTGAAGCTGCGACCTCAGTCGAATCCCTGAACGGGCGGCGTCGAGGGCTGCGCCGGCACGGCAGGCGCAGCCTGAACCGGCGCCGCCTGAATCGGAGCTGCGGGAGTGCCGGCGGCTCTCATCTGGCCGTTGGCATTCATGACCTGGCGCGTGCGGGGCGGGCCGCCGCTCGCAGCCGCGCGCCGCGGCTGACGGTGCGCTGCCGACCGCGAATCTCTCACGCCCCAGGATCGCGCGATCGAAGGTCCGGCCGTGTAACCGATCAAGGCTCCGGCGACCGCCCCGACCGGACCCAGCACGACGGCGCCGGACACCGCGCCGAGCGCCGCATCGCCCGCGCGCTCCTGCGCAACCGCGCTTACGGGCATACAGGCCAGCATTGCGATAGCAGTGATCAGAGCTTTGGTCATCGGAGCGCCTCCCTCGCGGGAAATCACTCGTTCTCAAATATGGCCACAGGAGGTTCGCTTGCCGGCCAACCAAAGGCAATCGGCGGGTGGAACTCCCGCCGCAGGCCTCCGCCGCCAGCCGTTGGTCGCGGCGGCAGCGTGGAGCTACACGATCTTGATCGACATGTCGGGCAGACCCTCGAGCCTGCACAGCAGCACGTCGCCCTTCACAACGGGGCCGACATTTTCCGGCGTGCCGGAATAGATGATGTCGCCGGCTTTCAATTCGAACGCTTCCGACAGTTTCGCGATCTGCTCGGCCACGCTCCAGATCATCTTGCTGAGATCCGAGTTCTGCTTGACGGTCCCGTTGATCGCCAGCGAGATCGCGCCCTTCTCGAAATGGCCGGTCTTGCTCACGGGGTGAATCGGGCCGAGCACCGCGGCGTGGTCAAAGCTCTTGCCGATCTCCCACGGCTTCTTCTCCGCGGCCATGCCGTTCTGGAGGTCGCGCCGGGTCATGTCGAGGCCGAGCGCGTAGCCATAGACATGGTCGAGCGCCTTATCGACCGGGATGTTGGTGCCGCCGGATTTCAGCGCGGCGACCAGCTCGACTTCGTGATGGTAGTTCTTGGTCAGCGACGGATAGGGATGATCGGCGACCTCGCCGACCCCAACGTTCTGGATCGCGTCGGTCGGCTTCTGGAAGAAGAACGGCGGCTCGCGGTTCGGATCCGAGCCGCGCTCGATCGCGTGTGCCGCATAGTTGCGGCCGACGCAGTAGATGCGGCGAACCTGGAACACCTCTTTCTCGCCGACGATCGGGATCGTCACCATCGGCACCGGAAAGATCGGCTTGGGTCCGGCCTGCGCCGCGGCCGGCGCCGCTTCGGCGATGCCCGCCGCGGTCATTGCGGCTGCGGCAGTGAGCACGTCACGTCGAGACGTCTTCGTCATGGTTCTATTCCCTGGCTTTGGGGACTCGTTTCCTCGACGGTGTTCTAGAACCAAACAGCCGGCAGGCCAATGGCCCGTCCGCGACCTCGCGCGAGACGGATCGACATCAGGATTTCAGCGCGTCGCGCGCCGTTTCCGGCGCCATCAGCGTCGCAATGATCGTGATGAGCGACAGCGCGATGATGTAGACTGACACGGCCCAGTAGGAACCGGCCCATGCCAGCAGTGCGGCGGCGATCAGTGGCGAGAAGCCGCCGCTCAGTGCCGCCGCGACATTGGCACCGAGCGAGGCGCCGCTGTAGCGCACCTGGGTGCGGAACAGCTCCGGCATGAAGGCGGCCTTCGGCCCAAACAGGAGGGCATGCGTCAGCGTCATCGTGACGACGAGCGCCAGCGTGATCAGCGCCGGCTCCCTGGTGTCGAGGAACCAGAACAGCGGAAACGCCAGCGCCACCGAGAACACGCCGCCGGCGAGATACAGCGCCTTGCGCCCGAAAATGTCGGACAGCCAGCCCGCGAGCGGTAGCGTCGCGAACTCGACCACCGCGGCATAGACCACGGCGTCCAGGATCACCTGGCGCGGCAGGCCGAGTTTTGTGGTGGCATAAACGACCGTGAAGACGGTGAGGAGATAAGCAAGGCCGACCTCGGACACGGTGATGCCGATCGCGAGCAGAAAGCTGCGCCAGTCGCGGCGCAGCACTTCCCAGACCGGCTGCGCCAGAACTTCCTTGCGCTCGACCACCTCCTTGAAGTGCGGCGTCTCCGCAAGCCTGAGGCGCACGATGAAGCCGACGCCGACCAGCAGGATGCTGATCAGGAACGGCACGCGCCATCCCCAGCTCAGGAAATCAGCTTCGGGCAGCTTGGTCATCAGGCCGAAAATGCCAGTCGATGCGGCAACGCCCACGGGAAAGCCGATCTGCACCAGGCTGCCATAGAAGCCGCGGCGGTTGCCGGCATGCTCGATCACCATGACGACCGCGCCGCTCCATTCGCCTCCCAAGCCGATGCCCTGGATGAAGCGCAACATGACCAGCAGGATCGGGGCCCAGACGCCGATCTGGCTGTAGGTCGGCAGGCAGCCGATCAGGAAGGTGCCGAGCCCCATCGCGATCATGGTCGCCACCAGCATCGTCTTGCGGCCGAGCCGGTCACCGTAATGCCCGATGATGGCGCCGCCGATCGGCCGCGCCACGAAGCCGACCGCATAGGTCGAGAACGCAACCAGCGTGCCGACGAACGGGTCGAAGCTCGGAAAGAACAGCTTGTTGAAGACGAGGGCGGCGGCCGTGCCGTAGATCAGGAAATCGTACCACTCGATCGCGGTGCCGAGCGCACTCGCCCACACCACATGCGCCGTCGTCGATCGCTCCGCCGAAGTGGAGACCCCAATTGCTGCCGTCATGCCCTGCCCCAAAAGAATCCAGACGGCATCATGGCCAATCGCAGGGAGGGTTGCAACCTGCCCGCGCATTCGATCGCTCCCGTGCCTCGGACGCTGCGCAGCACCGGAAGCGCGTTTACGCGCGTCTTCGACGCACTATGGTGATGCGCGGCGGAGCCGGGGCCCACGCTTCCTTGAGCAATCCATGGGTCCCGGCTCTGCGCTGCAACGCTAAGAGGCGTGGCAGCGCGTCCGGGACACGAGAGTTTTGAGTGCGGCTGCTCCAACGCCCGTCATTGCGAGGAGCCCTTGCGACGAAGCAATCCGGACTATCGCCGGCGTGAAAGTCTGGATTGCTTCGCTGCGCTCGCAATGACGGCGGTGAGACAGTTCTGCACTCAGCCTCACCATCGTCGTCCTGGCGAAAGCCAGGACCCATTACCCCGGTCAGCGTTGTCAGACATGCGCTGTGGCCAAGGCGTCCAGGACAACAGCTTCCTGTGGTTATGGGTCCTGGCTTTCGCCAGGACGACTCCGCGTATTGGGCGCCGACATTCCAACTCGCCGCTCCAGCCTATGGCCGCGTGGAACCGCTCTCGCCGCCCTCATTCGCCATTGACAAACTCATTCGTCATTATCTAATTTGCCGCCCGAATAAGCCGGCCGCGCGAGCGGCCCATAAAAGAGAGGGAACGACGATGAGAGGGCTTCTGGCCTACGCGATGTTCGCGGCCATGACATCAGCGGCGATGACGTCCGTGGCCACCGCGCAGGTCTCCGACGACGCGGTGCGGATCGGCGTGCTGACGGATCTGTCCAGCTGGGGCCGCGACAACTCGGGGCCGGGCTCGGTCGAGGCCGCGAAGATGGCGGTCGAGGAGTTCGGGCCGACGGTGCTCGGCAAGCCGATCGAGATCATCAGCGCCGATCACCAGATGAAGACCGACGTCGGCGTGCAGATCGTGCGCGGCTGGTTCGACAACGGCAAGGTCGACGCCGTCGTCGACATCCCCAATTCCGGCATCGCGATCGCCGTCCACAACATGGTGCGCGAGCGC
>Ga0102591_1004395_pt1 | contig 11009 bp, 9 predicted proteins | sample AraplaCol_mCL_r2_2_FD_76860 | JGI IMG/M metagenome (GOLD analysis project Ga0102591, IMG submission 76860) | Arabidopsis root microbial communities from North Carolina, USA - plate scrape MF_Col_mCL_r2 (SPADES assembly) (version 2) | ecosystem: Host-associated > Plants > Roots > Endosphere... | reverse complement strand
CAGGCCAGTCAATAGCCTGCGCCAGACGCACAAGTTCGTGCTTCATGTTGATGATCTGGTCGAGCCGGGATCGGAATAAATCCTGTTCACCCGTTTGGCGCCGTTCGCGTGGTTTACCCATTCCTGGCTCTCCGATTCACCGCGATAAACCCAGTGAATCACGCTCCGCCAACCAGGGAAACCTCAAACTGATTTTGCAAGGAAACAGCCCGTTCGGTGGCTGTTTCCGGCAATTAGAAGATCTGCAGATCCTTCGATTCCTATGTCTAATCAGCAGCTTCCGAGTTCTTCACGGCCGACCAACCAGGCAGAGTGCTGGCTCAGGCTTAACTCAACGCGCTGACCGACACCGGTGGTGACAGCTTTAATCGCGGCGGAAAATCCGCTTGGCGAAACGTCCGGGGCTGTTCAGGCAAACCCCTGTCGCCTCTAGAGCGAAGCTGCCATAATTTGCAGCGCTTTCCGATATGCTCGTTTCGGATTTCTCACGACCGCGAGGGCTGGCGCAATCACGTCCCGATAGTTGCCATACTTATTGATCGGTATCTCGGAAATTTCCTTCCACGTGCGTTCTATCTGCCGAAAGTAGATCTCACCCTTTCGCCTTAAGTCAGGCGGCAGTGAAAGCATATCCACGTAGTTGGCCCTCGATATCATCGGATGTAATTCGCACTGGTTGGGTTTGACGTAAGTGTCGCAAAATCCCCAGGAACTCATTCGCAATTCGATATAGGCAAGGTCCAGTATCGTCAGTGCATCAAAATGCGATATGGGTCTGATCCAATCCTCAACAGACTGCAATATCTCATCGCTCTGCGGTAGCTTCAGGCGGCTCACTAGGCCTTTTGCGTCGATGACCGTGTCCGGTTTCGCGTTCAGCCAAAGAAAGCCGCGGCCCACTTCACCGCCGAGGCCACCGACAAAATAGCGGCCTTCCAGCGCACGCACGCTCGGGTGCATCTTGACGTTGTTTCCGCCAACACAGTGGCCAGCCCTGAGCCGCCACAGCTCCGCCTGTTCGTGTGTGGCTTCGCAGTAAGCCAATGTCTCATGGGCCAGTTTGAACTTGAGAGCGAGACGCTTCGCGCAGTTGGTGTCAACGTCGGCATTTGGAGCTTTTACCGTCACAAAGGAGACTTCCCTCAGGAGGTTTTTGCAGCAGGAGAGCAACAAGCGGGAATCGCTTCCCGCGGTCAAAGCCACACTGGTCTTTCCGGTGCGAGCAAGGATCTCTATTGTCTGTCCCACCCGCTCGAAAATCCTTGTGCAGGTTGATGTTGGATCAAGCGAGACCGCAATAGGCGACGCGGGCCAGTGACGGTTCGCCGTCCACGTGTCGAGGTCAAGATAGTGGTTGCAAAGCAGGCGATTAACACCGGCATGAGCTGTCAGGTCACCGGTAAACCAGCCAGCATTTTCAACATCGAGTGACTTGTAAAGCTTCGCTCGAAACCGTTGCCGATACTGATCCTCACTCAATAGCGCTGCAGCGGTCGCGCCCGCCAGCCGAGCCTGCGCATCATAGACAAGCGACATCGTCCCGTTTGCGTCGAGATAGACCCGCCTCTTCGTCGGCGTGGACAATATGAAAAGAAAACTGCCCGCCAGGCTGTAGATGTGCGTTTCAATAAAATCGTCGACGTCATCCACTTCCTCAAGCTTTTCAGAAATGCTGTAACTATCCGCGATCACACGACGTTGCGCTAGATCAATCGGAGTTCCAAGGAGCACCCCTAGTTGATTTCCTTCGGCATCGACAACGGGCACAGATTTGGCGCCCGGCGCCAGGGCAAGGTGGAGAGAGCCCAGCTCACAGTGATCCCAGTTGAGGAAGCGAGGTATAGGTTCGCTTGCAAGAACGAACTGACCGGCGAGTTGATCAGATTCTAACTGCATCTATCATCCCCTAGCTTTCTTCAGCGTATCGATGTGCATTGGACCGAAGTGTTTGTCAGTCTATCCAATCACGCATTGTCTAGTAAGCGCGTCACTGTCGTCCAATGGAGTTAAGCGACTGCTTCAGAAGAGTTAGACCACCAGTCAGTCAGCGCGACCACGCGATTAAAGGCAGTCTTTTGGGTGTCCCACTTGTTCTTGGCCAACGAATAAGGAAATGCGCACTATTGCGGACCTTCCTATGACTGCGGCTGGGCACTATCACTCCCTTTGCCTACTGCGATGGAACCGACTTCTGTATCTTATCGCCAGGCTCGAGGCGATTGGCGTCCGGTCGCATTTCACCCAGGCGCCCCCTGACTGGATGTCTCGTGCCCCCTGTACAGATATCCCTCTTCGAGTTTGCGTGGGGTCCGAGGCTTCATCAAGGTCCCGCCCCTGGAACCTCCTGTATTTGGGGCTCAACGTCAGCCTCGTTGAATCCAAGATCCAGACGCCGGATCCGCCAAGGAAGAAAAACCAAGCGTAAACAGCCCCCCAGAAATGCACGGTTGATCCAACAAACACAAACGTTGCCATACAAATCAAATAGGCGATCCGGCAAGCGTCGACCGTGGGGTCGAGACTCTTGTGCTTCGCGACCGAAAACCAGATATGAAGCCACGATAACGTCATCAGCAAAAAAGCTGGTAGGCCATGGCGCATCGCCATTAACAGCCAAAAATTATCGACGCTGCTCTCCGGCATCCAGACGGGTCGCTCCCAATCACCCAGCCCAATTCCGAACAGCGGATGATTTGCTACCGATGCAGAGCCGTAGTCAAAAATCCAGATTCGGTACCAGCCTGTCTGCTGCTCAAAGGTGAAGTGGGAAATATAGAACTGGACGGGTGTCTGGTTTGAGCCAAACTCAATGAGGAGATATCCTGCAAACACGATCGCCCACAGTAGCTTCCATCGGCCAGCAAATCCGCCCAGGGCCTTGTTCCACATCAGCAATATCAGTTGAAACAAGAGGCCGCCGATGGGCGCCGAAGACATTGACAACAGAGCGGTAAACCCAACCAGGCCAGCGAGTATAACGCGCGCCTTGGGCGAGAGCCTGCCGATAGTTGACATGCCTGCAAGTGCAAGCATGCTTCCACAGAAGGTTCCAAACAGAATCGTATGGCTAAATGGGCCCTGCACGCGCCAGAGGCCCATTCTTGGTGGCATAACAACGATTGTCTCGGTCTTGTACACCGTCCCAAACATGAGAAGGATCAGGTTTGTCCCGGTCAACCATTCATAAATCGCGAATGGCATCATGCAAACTATCGCCTTGGCGACAAACAGCACCATACGACTAAAATCCTGCGGTGTACGAATACACACGCGCGCCAACATGTATGCTCCCATTGTTTCAATGAAGAGGATGCCGGCTGGCTCGATCGACTCTTCAACGCCTTGAACGACAAAGAAGGCAATTGCCACCCATGCGCAAAACAGGAGGAAGCCAAAGTCGGCGAGTCTTTTGGGGCCGGCCCGGCCCCGTAGCCAGGCCAAAAGGCATGGAATAACGGCTATGAGCAGGACTATTCTATAAACAGAGAGTGCGAGCGGCCCAATCGGAATTGCCCACGGAACCATAAGTCCAAGCAGAAAGAGTTTTAGCGGCCAGACCAGCCGTTCCTGCTTCGCCTCTGGAGGAAGTAGTGCCTTGTCACGCTTTGTGCCGCGTATGCCTGAACGACGTGCATCATCCGCCTCCTTAAGGGTGCGAGGTACCAGCCGTGCCTCACCTGGTTGCGAACGTGTAACCGCGCTCATGTTTTAGGGCTCCGCCAAAAAACGCTGTGGCATTTACAGGACCATTGACGTGCAAGGTGAGTACGACGTTCGAGCGTTTGGATCGTCGCCCCGGTTCGCGCTCGGATGGGAACCAACCTAATGCCAATGCGACGATAGACGTGATGCCACATCATCTGAATTTCCGATCTCTGTTGATCAGTTCAGCAAAGATCTCGTTCATCCGCTCGAGTTTGGCGGACCATAGCGCAGTCTCCATGGCATGAGCATGAGCGGCTGCTCCCATCTGTCCGCGCAACTCGGGACTAGTGACAAGTCGCCGCGCGGCAACGGAGATATCATTGGCCAGCACGTCGGGTGTCGAGACTGCGAGCTTTATTGCGCAATTTTCGGTTGTAGCGCTTGCCGGCCCGCCGCGATCAACAATAATCAGCGGCAGCGAATACGCCATAGCTTCCAGAACAACCCTCCCGCCGGGCTCCCGATAGCTAGGAAAGACAAACACATCAGCCTGTCGGTAAAATTTCGAAACGGTTTCCTTCGCCACCCAACCATAAAGGTGAACGCGATGTTCTAGTCCGAATTCTGCTATCAGTCTCTCGCATTCAGTACGATCTGGTCCATCACCCACGATGTCCAGTTCAACTGGCAAATCGAGAAGAGATGTCATTGCCCGAATGAGGTCTCTAGCGCCCTTTGTTCGAACGAGACGACCGACGTAGAGCAGCTTAACCGAACCCGACCGCGGTTGTCGTCGAATGAGAGCGGGAATGGCGTCAAGGGCATTGTCACCCATTACTTCAAACCGCTTCAATGGGATATTGGAGAGCTGATCCCTTACGTAGTCGGCAATTCCGAGGACACAATCTGCACTCTGAAACGACCCGCGCAGGATGGGATCGAATTTTTGACGATATGTGTCCAGACGACGCAGACTCATGAACCATGGGGCTGATCGTTCATCCGCTTCAAATCCTGGCGGGGACGATAGCCCCCCTCCTACAGGACCTATCACCAGTGGCAGACCAAGGTTTGCCGCTGGAGACGGGTAGCGCATCGCGACGGGAACAGGTTGATGCGCCAAATCGAAGTGTTTGCCTTCGGACAGCGCTTTTCTAATCCAACGTCGTGCCCGAAAATAGAATGGGATATACCCGGGTTTAACGATGCTATTCAACCGCTCCGCCCGTCCGAGCAGCGGCGGCTCACGCCACTCGATGACGTTGACATTCCTAAGTTGTTGTGAGGCGGGTCTGGCTCCAATCTTGTGATACGTGAGCAATGTGACCTCGTGGCGCTCGCCAAGCCGCTGCGCCCATTGGTATGCGATGGAGGCCTCCCCCACATCTTCCCCATTACACGTAGGCGCGACCAGTAACAGCTTTGCCATTCTAAGATCTCCACCTATATTCGGAAGCGCGCCCGAACCTCGCTACGAACGCTTCGCCAGATCGGCATCTGACCTGTGAGAATGCGAGCGAGGGTGGCATCGGTCGTGTCAAATCGAATGGAAGTCCGTGGTTTCAGAAAACTGCCGGGGGCTGCATTGCCTCCACTGCTTGAATAAGCCGCGATGTATCCGGCTCGTCTTATTTCCAGGAGAACGGCGCTATTATACCAGCCAAAGGGCAAGGAGGCGGACTGAACATCAACCCCGCAAATCTCCTGTAGCCGCGTGCGTGATGCTTCAAGCTCGTGTCTAAGCGCGGGAGTTGGAATCTTGGTCCAGTCTTTGTGATCAACGCCGTGGCTTCCTATGCGCATCCCCATGGCCGTAAGTGCCCCGATGTCGTCAGAGGCAAGGGATCCCGGGTGCCCGATGCGACCGGTCAATATGAAAAACTCTGCGCGAAGACCACGCCGTCGCAATTCAGGTGCGGCGATCAGAAGATCAGAGGCGTTACCGTCGTCGAAGGTGATTGATACTCTTTCCCGTTGGGGATGGGATGAAATGCGATCAATGATCGTCAGAAAGCGATCTCGACTGAGCCAATAATCGGCTTCGCCGGGCTCAAGTTCACGTCGCGGTTCTCCAATCCCATGGAAGTTGATGATGCGGTATTCCCCTTCCCTCGCCATGCTAACCCCGTGTACTTTCAACAAACGCGGCAGCTGATCGACCTGGCGTCAGCGCGCTCACCAGCGCTGCACGATGTGACGCGCCACGCCACAATCTGACGGCATGTTCGATAATCACGCCCAATTTGAATATTGAGGTTTGCAGCGCCCCATGGTGGCGACGGTAATAGCGAATTCTGTTGGCTGTCAGCAGTGCAAAGAGCCGAGGGCCGGCACCGCTTCCCCCACTCGCATGCATCACCTTCGAGCGCGGTTCAAAGACGATCTCAAATCCTGCTTCGCGGATCCTGCGTTGATAGTCCACTTCTTCGCTATAGAGAAAAAACGACTCGTCCCATGCACCGACAGCTTTCCGAGCCTCGGTCGTTACGAGCAGAGCCGATCCTGTTGCCCATTGGACGGGCCCGCGTTGATCGTAATGGCGGCGCTCACCTATGATTTCACCGACGCCAAGGCGCGCAGCCAGCCTCCCCCCTAAAATAGCATCCGCCCACGCGGTGATAATCGAGGGCTCGCGTCTTAGGGTCGGGTCGACCGACCCGTCTTCTTTATAATTGAGTGGAACGACGACCCCAACCTTTGAGGTTGTTCCCCGCTCAATGAGCGGTTTGACTGCACCCGGATAGAGCCGAAGGTCGGGATTTAAGATCAGAAGATGGGATGCGGTTGCCGCGTTGTTTGAGGCAATATTGATCGCTGCCGCGTAGCCAGCATTTCGGCCCGTGCGGATAACTGTGGGGCGGACCGGATGTGCTTCAGCGATTTCTGCCGAGCCATCTCGAGAATTATTGTCGACGACAATGACTTCAAAGTAATCCACACCTTCCAGACCGCCGACAAGGGAATCCAATAGCGCCGGCAAGGCGCTGGCACTGTTGAAAGTTACGATGACAACGACCACGCTTGGCCGAGTTTCGCCAGGGTCCAGTTGATCGAGAACATTTCCCGCGAGCATCGTCATGTTCGGCTCCTCCGCTTTTCACTTTCAAACTTGCCGACAGTCATTGCGCCAGTTACCGTCTTGGAGGCTTTGTTTTCCTGAATTTTCTAGCCGAGAGGGACATCGGCTCTAGACCGGTGCAGGTCCACGAATGATGCCAGCGATCCCACGGTTTCGAATAGTTCGGCGCTGAAGTTGTCGTCATCGATTTGAATTCCAAATCGAGATTCAATGGCCGCCATCAGGCTCAGCACGGCAAATGAATCAAGTTCGGGGAGACTCCCGAACAGTGGGGTTGAGGGGTCGGCGATGCGACCCTTGTCCTCGATTTCGAGGGTTTCGGCGATGACATCCTTGACGGATTCAAATGTTGAAGAATTCATGGTGCCTCACAACGATAGCAGTATTGATGACGGGGTTTCAAACGAGCACCTCCAGCGGCATTGGATGCCCCAAAAATGCTGTTGGACTGGCAGTCAGGCCGTATGCGCCGGCCTGGAAGACAACGACGAGATCGCCCGCCTCTGCACGTGGCAAACAAACATTGTCACCAAGCAGATCCAGGGGGGTGCAAAGGCATCCGACCACAGATACGGTCTCCAGCTCGGGCGCATTCATCTTGTTGCCGATGGCGATTGGATAGTTGCGCCGGATCACCTGACCAAAATTGCCTGATGCGGCCAGTTGATGATGAAGACCTCCGTCAACCACCAGATAGACCCGTCCGCGTGATACCTTCCGTTCGACCACTTTCGTTACATAGACGCCAGATTCACCGACGAGGTACCGACCGAGTTCGATGACGACTTTCGCATCGGGCAATACAGGCCGAATCGCGCTCTCAACCAGCTCGCCAAGCCTTTTTCCGACAGGAACGAGATCGAGAGGGCGATCTTTCTCAAAATACGGAATTCCGAAACCACCACCGAGATTGAGGTAGCGAACGACGTGTCCGTACTTCCCGGAAAGATCCAGCAGCAGTTCGACGTTGCGGGAGAAAGCTTCGCAGAGAATATCTGCGTGAAGATTTTGCGATCCCGCGAACACGTGAAACCCGAGAAACTCCAGATCTGCGCCCGCAAGCTTTTCAAGGAGTGACGGCACCTCTTCGGCATCAACGCCAAACTGCTGTGGGCCACCACCCATCTTCATCCCGGATCCCTTGACCTGGAAATTCGGGTTTACCCTCAACGCCACCCTCGGTCGGATACCAAGGCGATTTCCCGCTTCGACAATACGCAAAGCCTCAGTTCCCGATTCCATCTCGATCGTTACACCAGCGGCAACCGCCTGGATCAGTTCAGCCGACGTTTTGCCGGGCCCGGCAAAACTGATGCTGGAGGCAGGCACTGTCGTATCCAGGGCTGTCTTCATTTCGTAGGCGGAAGCAACATCGAGTGAATCGACAAGGCCCGACAGATGCTGGACCACCGCCGGCATTGGATTGGCCTTGATGGCATAGCTCAGCCGAACCTCCTTCGGCAGAACCGAACGAAGATACCCGACCCGTGCAGTGATCAATCGGCGATCATAGGCGAAGAAAGGTGTGCTTCCGACCCGCTCGGCCAGACGATCAAGGCCTATCCCTCCAACTGCCAAACAGTCTTCGGTCACGTCAAACATGTCAATGGAAGGATGTGCACTCACTGTCCCAATTGCTCCCTCAAGAGTACGCGGTCGAACTTGCCGTTTGGATTGGTCGGAATGGACGCCATTTCGATGACTTTCGACGGCACCATGTACTGCGGCAGTCGATGTCTGAACGCCGTTAACAGCGCACCCACGTCGAGTGTCTCGGCAACCGGGCTAGCAACCAGTACAATCCGTTGACCGAGCGCCTGATCATCGATTCCCATAGCCACTGCGTCACGGGCCAGACCCGTGGCATATGCGACTTCTTCGATTTCGGTCGGGCTGACACGGTAACCAGACGTCTTGATCATTTCATCCCGGCGACCGACGAAATACAGGAAGCCTTCCTCATCACGAACCACCGTATCTCCCGAAAACACCGCCATTTCCGGTTGCCGCCAGGTTGAACCCGTCCCGGGCAATGGCCGAAAGCGCTCGCTGGTGCGGGCAGGATCGTTCCAGTATCCAAGCGCCACGAGCGGGCCCCTGTGAACCAGTTCGCCGGGTTCGCCAGGATCGCAAAGCGTCCCGTCTGGCCGCACGACGAGAATTTCCGCATTGGGAATCGACTTGCCGATCGAATCCGGTCGACGGTCGATCTCGGTCGGATCGAGATAGGTTGATCGAAAAGCCTCTGTCAGGCCATACATCAGATATGGAAGCGCATTGGGGAAGGACGCGCGCAGCCGGTCGAGTGTTGCCTTCGGCATCCTCCCACCCGTATTTGCAAAGTAGCGTAGCCTAGCACCGACTTCAGTTGGCCAGTCGAGGGCTCCAACCTGGATCCAGAAAGGCGGAACGCCGGTAATGCCGGTCACTTTGTGCTTCTCGCAAAGCCGTACGACATCGCCAGGCAGAAGATAGTTCATGAGAACGACGTGCGCGCCCGAGTTGAAGGCTGTCGTAAGCTGACTTAGTCCCGCATCGAAACTCAGTGGTAGAACTGACAGAATCGTGTCGTGCGGACTGTTCCCGAGATAGTGACTTACGCTCTCAGCGCCGACGATCATATTGCGATGGCTGAGAACGACCCCCTTCGGCTTGCCGGTACTTCCAGATGTGTAGAGAATGGCGGCAACGTCACAATCAACGCCTCTTTGCAACGGAGGCGATGCCTCCGTCGGAACGATCTCGATCCAAGAGTGGATGCACGGGCAGGTGCCGTCCTTTTGTGCTTCTGTGTTTGTGCCATCGACGAGTATGACATGTTGGAGCGATTGAACTCCGGCAAGGTGTCCCTGGAGTAGGGCCAGGCGATCTGCGGACGTGACCAATATCCTGACATCGCAGTCCGCTAATATATAGGCGACTTGCTGCGGTCTGAGGATGGGGTTGATTGGCACCGTTACGCAGCGAGCTGCAGCAGTACCGAATATCGAGACGGCGGTCTCTGGCCGCTTGTCGAGGAAAATCGCCACCCGGTCACCGGGGGCCGTCTCGATGGCATCCAGGGCTGATGCGAATCCGCAGGCGTTTTGCCAAAGCTGTGCGTAGCCAGTAGTGGCATTCTTGTATGTCAGGGCAGGAGAATTGCCGAACGAAGCTGCCCCGTGGCGAAGCAGATCGGAAATGTTGATCTTGATCGTCGGCTGCATTGATCTCGAAACTCCTCGCTACCAGGGTACGCAGGTTAGTTCGCTGTAGAGGTAATCGACCTCGCTTGGAGACACCCGATCACTCAAGAACATCCGTGGGCGCGGGGATCGCAGCGAGATGGAAAGCCTTGGGTGCACGTCGGCAAAGCGCTCTTCGACAAAGGTCGCGACGATCCCAAAGCGCGTTAGCAAGTAGCTGTAGACGTGGTGAGCGGTCTCCGCGAAAAGGTCGCGGTCCCCGACATGCAAGATCGACGCAAACACCCTCATCCGTTTGCGCGTATCCTTGCGAAAGATGACGTAGCAGCAACGATCGCCCTTTATCACAGCGAGATGATGCGCGGCGGGCGCAAGAGCATGATCCCTGTAGATACCGAGATTGCGAGCGTCGAGATAACGCTCGATGAGATGAGGATCGGTGACGATCGAAACGCCGCTTCCCCAACTCGGCCGAGGAAGATTTATCACCATCGCAACGGCAGTGTTGATTAACTGAAATTTGAGCCGTCGGTTGAGCGGAACGACATTGCCACTCGGCGAAAGGTCCGTGAACGTGTAGCCATCCTGGCCGAGAAGTGCCTTCAGGAGTCGTAGACCATGGGCCCGATAACCATCCAGGACGCACCAGGCACTCAGGTTGCAGAACTTCTCGACGGTTTGCCCAACCCGTCGGTCCGAATAAAAAGCAACATACACACCGACGATTTGCTCGCCTGCAATCAGCATGTACCCGTGATTGGGGGATGTCGACTTCCAAGACGGTCGTATCGCTGAGGCCCACGTCGCTGGCGACAATTTCCCATTTAGTTCCGCATGCAGGAAGTTCGCCACTCGCTGCACGTCGCCAGAAGAAATTGGACAAAGCAATGTACTTCCAACTTTTTCTTTGTAAACACCCTCCGGCACCGCCCATTTCCCTTTTGGAACTCATGTACACTTGGAAATTACTAAAGATTTTTACATACAATACTGAACCGATTCATAGATACCCATATGGGTGAACCACAGATCAACTAAAAGCCGCCTTTTTTAACCGGTTTGCTAACTGGAATGCCGTCCCGGCAGGGCCGTATCTTTGA
>Ga0102591_1004393_pt1 | contig 11010 bp, 11 predicted proteins | sample AraplaCol_mCL_r2_2_FD_76860 | JGI IMG/M metagenome (GOLD analysis project Ga0102591, IMG submission 76860) | Arabidopsis root microbial communities from North Carolina, USA - plate scrape MF_Col_mCL_r2 (SPADES assembly) (version 2) | ecosystem: Host-associated > Plants > Roots > Endosphere... | reverse complement strand
CGTGCTGTCGCGCGACATGGCCGAAGCGGGCCACTACCCGGCGATCGACATCGAGGCGTCCATCAGCCGCGTCATGCCGGCGGTGGTGACGAAAGAGCACATGCGCTCGGCGCAGCGATTTCGCCAGGTGTACTCCGCGTATCGCCAGCAGCGCGACCTGATCGCCGTCGGCGCGTACCAGAAGGGCAGCGATCCGCGTACCGACGAGGCCATCGCGCTCTATCCGCGCCTCTCGGCCTTCCTCCAGCAGGAAACCGACACGCCCGTGAACCTCGCCGATGCCGAAGCCGGGCTCGTCGAAGCGGCGCAGGCCGTCTGATGTCGTCGCGCGCCGACCGGCTTCAGCCCGTCGTCGATCTCGCGGCAGAGCGCGCCGAGAAAGCGACTCTCGCCCTCGCGAATCACCAGCGCGCACTGGCGGAGGGCGAACATCAGTTGTCCGAGCTGCGACGCTATCGCGACGAATACGCGTCGATGCCGAATGGCATCGGCGTCGCCGCGTTGCTGAATCGCCAGCAGTTCCTGCAGAAGATCGACATGGCGATCGTGCAGCAGATGAGCGAAGTGCAGCGTCGCGAACAGGCGCTGGAGCGCGCCCGGCAGGACTGGACGGCCGCGCGCGGCCGCGCGAAGGCGCTCGACTCCGTCACCACGAAATACCGCGACCAGGAACGCAAGTCGCAGGACCGCCGCGAACAGGAACAGGCCGACGAGCGCTCGCAGTATCGCCGCGCGCCGAGGGGCGAGGGCTGACGAGCCTCCGTCCGACACCGAACGAAACGACCGGATCACCCGCATGAACAACGCCACGCTCGCTCTCCAGACCGCCCGCGCCGCCGCATCGCCGACGCAGGCGTCCCCGCGCCCGCAGGACGACGCTTCACCGGCGAAGCGTTTCGACGCGGCCCTGGATGCCGCGCATGCCGACGCGCGCCAGCCCCAACGGACGTCGTCGAACACGGCCGCCGCGGACAAGTCTTCGGCGCCCGCGAAAGCGCCGGCGGCGAAGCAAGCGACCGGCGACGCGAAGGGCGCGGAGAAGAAGGACGACGCGACGGACGCCGACTACGCGTCGATCGCCGCTACGATGCTCTCGCTGATCGGCGTGCCGCCGAAAGTGACCGAGGCCGCCACCCGGGTGCTGGGCGCGGCGAAGGAGGCTGCGACGGCGCCCCTCGCCGGTGTGGCGAACGTGGGATCCGCGCTCGTGAGCCTGCTGCCGGGTGGCGACACGAAGCCCGGGGAAGCGACGCTGGTGCCGTCGTCGGCGGTGTCGGGCGATCCGGCAGCTGCGGCCACTCCGGCGGTGGCCGTGGCGAACGTTCCCTTTAGCGCCTTGCTTTCGGCGCAGGCCGGTCAGGCCGCGCCGGCGAAGGACGACGCCACCGCGTCGCTGGATCCCGCAAGCACGAGTCCGATGCCGCTCGCCCACGGTCAGGCCCCGACGCATGGCGTCGAGACCCTCGTGCAGGTGCAGGCGGCCCAGGCGGCCACGTCGCCGCAGTTCGCGCAGGAACTGGGCGACCAGATCGCGTGGATGGGCGCCGGGCAGATCAAGGAAGCGCGCATCAAGCTGCATCCCGAGGAGCTCGGCAGCATGGACGTGCGCGTGAACCTCGACGGCGGCAAGGTGAACGTGGCGATCATCGCGCAGCATCCCGCGGCCGTGCACGCCGTGCAGCAGACGCTGTCGCATCTGGACACGATGCTCGCCCACCACGGGCTTTCGCTCGGGCAGGCGGATGTCGGACAGGGCCAGGCCGGGCAGGGTGGTACGGGGCAGGGGCCAGCGGGGAGCCATGACGGTGGATCGCCGGGCGACACGCAAGACGTCGTCGCGACGACGCGGGTTTCGCCGCGCGGTCTGGTCGACGAAGTCGCCTGACGCTCCTGCAAAGGGATTCAAGGCGTCAAGGTTTCGACGGGTGACGATATTTCGACTAGCCGCATTCCCGTTCAGGCCCACGAATTCAGGGGTTTAAAGCGTTAGCGCGACTGGCACGCCGATTGCACACTATGGGGCAAGGCCTTCCGGCCAACGTACCCAACGCATCAGATCACGAGGTTTTCCACGCATGGCCGCAGCACCGAAAGAAGCCGTCGAAGGCGTACCGAAAAAGAAGAAGGGCAAACTGCTCCTGATCGGCGCGCTCGTGGTCCTCGCGGCAGGCGGCGCGGGTGGCTGGTTCATGATGAAAGGCGGCCACAAGCAGGGCGAGAATGCCGCCGAGGCCACGAAGTCCAAGCCTGCCGTCTACCTCCAGCTGGACCCGGCGTTCGTCGTCAACTTCCAGGACGATACCGCGCTGCGGTTCCTCCAGGTGGGCGTGAACGTCATGTCGCACGATCCGGAAGCGATCGTCGCGGCGAAGGAAGCCGATCCGGAAATCCGCAACGCCCTGCTGATGCTGTTCTCGGCGCAGGACGTGAAGAGCCTGTCCGACGTCAAGGGTAAGCAGAAGCTCCAGGCCGCCGCGCTGGCGGAGATCCAGCGCGTGCTGAAGGAAAAGATCGGTCGGCCCGGTGTCGACGCGGTCTACTTCACCAGCTTCATCATGCAGTGACGGGACACCTCCGGCCATGAGCGACATCCTCACCCAGGAAGAGATCGACGCGCTGCTCGCCGGCGTGGAAGGTGGCGCGGTCGAGACCGAACTCGAGCTGCCGCCGCCCGGTGGCATCCAGGATTACGACTTCACCCAGCAGGACCGCATCGTTCGCGGCCGTCTGCCGACGCTGGAAATGGTCAACGACCGTTTCGCGCGCTATTTCCGCGCCAACCTGTTCAACGTGTTGCGCAAGTCGTGCGAGGTGTCGGTCCTCGGCGTGAAGATGACCAAGTTCAACGAGTACGTCCACTCGCTGGCCGTGCCGAGCAACCTCAACCTCATTCGCATCAAGCCGCTGCGCGGCACCGCCCTGATGGTGTTCGAGCCGCGTCTGGTCTTCACCGTCATCGACAACTTCTTCGGGGGCGACGGCCGGTACCACGCGCGTATCGAGGGCCGCGACTTCACGCCGACCGAGAACCGCGTCATCCAGATCGTGCTGCAGGAAGCCTTCACGGCGATGGCCGAAGCCTGGGCCCCGGTGCTCAGGATGCAGTTCGAGTTCATGAATTCGGAGATCAATCCGCAGTTCGCGAACATCGTCAGTCCGACGGAAACCGTCGTGGTGTCGCGCTTCCACATCGAGCTGGACGGCGGTGGCGGCGAAGTACACCTGACCCTGCCTTACTCGATGGTCGAGCCCATCCGCGAACTGCTCGACGCGGGCGTGCAGAGCGACCGCGCCGAGCGCGACGATCGCTGGATCCAGAACCTGCACGAAGAAATCCTCGACGCCGAGGTCGAGATCACCTCGATGCTCGCGGAAGCCCGCCTGACCATCGGCGACTTCCTGCACCTGCGCAAGGGCGATGTCATTCCGATCAGCCTGCCGGAGACGGCGACGATCTTTGCCGAAGACGTGCCCATCTTCCGCGGGCGCATGGCGAACTCCAACGGCAACAAGGCCGTTCAGTTCGATTCGCTGCTCCGGCGCAGTGCGCCGCGCCAGGCCGCCCCGGCCATCCAGCCGCTCGCCGAGCCGGTCTGAAGTTCGCTTTGGTGGGAGCCAGCCTGCTGGCGATGGGTGCTTGCCGCAAGCGCCCATCGCCAGCAGGCTGGCTCCCACCTTTGTTTTGACCGGACAGTGGGAATGCTCGACTGTCAATTGCCCGTCTTGGTGACTAACTGCCGTCGAGCGTCAGGTTTCTGACTGTCGCACTGCGTCACATGCCTTATGCGACGCCTTCCTCAGTTCCGCAAGCCCGACGCGACGCCATTTTCGCCCTCCGTTCGACCCCCGGTTTCCGTGGCACGCCGCTTGCTTCACATAGCCTGCACCCGGCAACGTCTCTCACTGGAACGGACATGAACGAACCCACCACCCTCGAAGATATCGACACCAGCGATGCCTCGCTGGCCTCGTCCATCGGCCTCGGCAACGAAGTGAACCTCGACGTCATCCTCGACGTCCCGGTCACCATGGCGATGGAAGTCGGTCGTACGAAGATCAGCATCCGCAACCTGCTCCAGCTCAACCAGGGTTCGGTCGTCGAACTCGACCGCGCGGCCGGCGAGCCGCTCGATGTGTTCGTGAACGGCACGCTCGTCGCCCACGGCGAAGTCGTCGTCATCAACGAGAAGTTCGGCATCCGGCTGACCGACGTGATCAGTCCGGCCGAGCGCGTCCGCAAGCTGCGGTGAGCCGCGTGCGTCGTGCCGTCGCCGCCCTCGCCGGCGGCTTCCTTCCCTGCGCCCTCATGGCGGCTCCGGCCGCCGCCCCGGCGGTCGATTCGGGCGCGGAACTCCTCCGCGTCACGATCAGCCTGGCCGGTGTCGTGGCGCTCATCTTCTTCGTCGGCTGGATCAGCCGCCGTGCCCAGGCGCGTGTGCGTCCGGGCGGCCGAAAGATCCGCGTCGTCGAATCGATGCCCGTGGGCATCAAGGAAAAGGTCATGCTGCTCGAAGTCGGCGGTACGCAGATCCTCGTCGGCGCCTCGCCGACCGGCGGCCTGCGTACGCTGCACGTGCTGGAAACGCCCGTGCAGGACGACGCGGCGCCTTCGGCCACCGCGCCCGTCGCTCGTGGCTTCCGCGACGTGCTCTCCCAGTGGAAGCGCCCATGAAGCGCTGGCCCTGGCTCGTCGTCCTGATGCTCCTGCTCGTGCCGTTCCCGGCCTTCGCGGCCGATCCGCCGGGCATCCAGCTGCTCAATGTGCAGCCGGCCGCCAACGGCGGCCAGACGTGGTCGCTGTCGATCCAGATGCTGGCGCTGATGACGGCGCTGACCGCGCTGCCGGCCATCCTGCTGATGATGACCTCGTTCACGCGCATCATCATCGTGCTCGGTTTCCTGCGCCAGGCGCTCGGCACCAACAGCACGCCGCCCAACCAGGTGATCCTCGGCCTCTCGCTCTTCCTGACGCTGTTCGTCATGACGCCGGTGATGAACAAGGCGTACGACGCCGGCATCAAGCCGTACATGGACGGCCAGATGAGCGTGCAGGACGCCCTGCCGCTGGCCGCCGGCCCGTTCCGCCATTTCATGCTGGAACAGACGCGCGAGCCGGACCTGCAGCTCTTCACGAAGCTGGCCGGCGAGCAGCCCTATGCCGACAAGGACGCCGTGCCGTACCGCGTGGCCTTGCCCGCCTTCGTCACGAGCGAGCTGAAGACCGCGTTCCAGATGGGCTTCCTGCTCTTCATCCCGTTCCTCATCATCGACCTCGTCGTCGCGTCCGTCCTGATGTCGATGGGCATGATGATGGTCTCGCCGATGATCATCTCGCTGCCGTTCAAGATCATGCTCTTCGTGCTCGTGGACGGGTGGACGCTCCTGCTGGGCACGCTCGCGGGGAGTTTCTTCCAGTGACGCCCGAGTCGGTCATCGGCTTCGGCCAGCAGGCACTGCATATCGCGATGCTGATCGGCGCGCCGCTGCTGCTCACCGCGCTCGCGGTCGGCTTGCTCATCGGCATGATCCAGGCGGCGACGCAGATCAACGAGCAGACGCTGAGCTTCATCCCGAAGCTCATCTCCATGGCGCTGGTGATGATCATCGCCGGCCCGTGGATGCTGCGCACGCTGGTGCAGTTCACCCGCACGCTGATCGAGAACCTGCCCCAGGCGGTTCGTTGATGCCGATTGACCTCGCCCAGCTCGAAGGGTGGGTCGGTGGCGCGTGTTGGGCACTCGCCCGCATCTCCGGCCTGCTTCTCGTCGCGCCCGTGCTGGGAGCGACGACGATCCCCGCGCGCATCCGCGTGGGCCTGGCGCTGCTTCTGACGATGGCGCTCGCGCCGCTGGCGCCCCTCGATATCCGCCCGCTGTCGGCGCAGGGTATCGGCACGCTCGCGCAGCAGGTGCTCGTGGGCGCGGCCCTCGGCTTCGTCCTCAAGCTGGTGTTCGAGGCGGTGTCGTTCGGCGGTCAGATCGTGTCGCAGGCGATGAGCCTCGGTTTCGCCGAGACGATCAACCCGGGCATCGGCGGCACGGTGTCCGTGCTCAGCCAGTTCTACATGATGCTGGTGACCTTGCTGTTCCTCGTGATGAACGGCCATCTGCAGCTGATTTCGCTGCTCGCCGACAGCTTCAGGACGTTGCCGGTGGGACAGCAGGGCATCGGCGCCAACGGCGTATGGGGCGTGCTCGAATTCGCCGGCCACCTGTTCGCCGGTGCCGTCCGCGTGGCGCTGCCCGCACTGACGGCCACGCTGGTGGTCAACCTCGGCTTCGGCGCGATCAGTCGCTCGGCACCCTCCATGAACCTGTTCGCGGTGGGCTTTCCCATCACGATCTGCCTCGGCCTGCTGGCCGTCTGGCTCGCGCTGCGCGCCCTCCCGGGCGCGTTCGATTCGCTGCAGACCGACGCGTGGAACACCATGCGTCAGCTTATCGGGAGGTAGCCGCCATGAGCGAGACCGATAAGGAAGACAAGACCGAAGCCCCTAGTGAAAAACGCCTTCGCGAAGCCCGCGAGAAGGGCGACCTTCCGCGCTCGCGCGATCTGTCGACCGCCATCGTCGTGCTTTCCGGCGTCTTCGCCCTGATCGCGTCGCGCGACCAGATGGCCGTGCACGCGGCGAACATCATGCGCGTGGGCCTGCACTACGGGCGCGACGACCTGTTCGCCGCGAACGGCATCTATCGCGCGCTGATGACGGCCGCGCTCGAAGGCCTGAAGCTGCTCGGCCCCGTGTTCGCCGCGACCATGGTGGCCGCCATCGCCGCGCCGGCGCTCATGGGTGGCCTGAACTTCTCCGGCCAGGCGCTGATTCCCAAGTTCGACCGGCTCGATCCCATCAAGGGCTTCTCGCGCCTCGTGTCGGTCAACGGGCTCGTCGAACTCGGCAAGTCGGTGCTCAAGCTGCTGCTGATCGGAGGCGCCCTCGCGTGGTTCCTGATGCGATCCACCCGGGAGATGTACACGGTGGGTACCGGCCCGGTCAGCGACGGTATCGCCAAGGCGTTCGGCATCTTCGGCCATGCCTCGATGATCTTCGCCTGCGCCCTCGGGGCCATCGCCCTGGTCGACGCGCCGTGGCAGAAATTCAGCTTCACCAAGAAGATGAAGATGTCGAAGCAGGAGGTGAAGGACGAGCACAAGGAAAACGAGGGCAGTCCCGAGCTGAAGTCAAAAATTCGTCAGATGCAGCACCAGATGGCCCGCCGCCGGATGATGGAAGATGTGCCGACGGCCGACGTTATCGTGACCAATCCGACCCACTTCGCCGTGGCCCTGAAATACGACGAAAACCGCATGGGAGCGCCCCGCGTGGTGGCCAAGGGCATGGACGTGATCGCCCAGCAGATCCGCGATGTGGCGGGTGGCGCGAAGGTTCCCGTCGTGGAATCGGCTCCGTTGGCACGCGCCTTGTATCACACGACGGAAATCGGACGCGAAATCCCCTCGGCGTTGTACGTCGCGGTGGCCCAGATCCTGGCCTACGTGTTCCGGCTGAAGCAGGCGATCGCCATGGGCGACCTGCCGCCCGACCTGCCGCGGCAGGAGATCGACCCGGACCTCATGGGTCCTTACAGAATGGATAACTGACGATGGCAGCCTCCACCAGCTTCATGGGCACGTTCCGCCAGATCGGCCGTCGCGGCGTCGCGGCGCCGGTGGCGATGCTGATCATGCTCGGCATGATGATGCTGCCCCTGCCGCCGTTCATGCTCGACCTGCTGTTCACCTTCAACATCGCGCTGTCGCTGGTGATCCTGCTGGCCACGATGTACGTGATGCGGCCGCTTGAGCTGGCGTCGTTCCCGACGGTGGTGCTGTTCGCCACGTTGCTGCGCCTGGCGCTGAACATCGCGTCGACCCGCGTCGTCCTGCTGCACGGCCACAACGGCCCGGGCGCGGCCGGCAAGGTGATCGAGGCGTTTGGCGAGTTCGTCATCGGCGGCAACTTCGCCGTCGGCTTCGTCGTCTTCGCGATCCTCACCATCATCAACTTCGTGGTGGTGACCAAGGGCGCCACGCGCGTCTCGGAGGTCACGGCCCGGTTCACCCTCGACGCCATGCCCGGCAAGCAGATGGCGATCGACGCCGATCTCAACGCCGGTTTGTTGACACAGGAGCAGGCGCGTGAGCGTCGCCAGGAAGTCCGCGAGGAAGCCGACTTCTACGGCTCGATGGACGGTGCGTCGAAGTTCGTCCGCGGCGACGCCACGGCCGGCATCCTGATCCTGGCGATCAACATCATCGGCGGCTTCTTCATCGGCATGCTGCAGCACGGTCTGTCGGCCGGCGAAGCCGCGCGCACCTACACGCTGTTGACCATCGGCGACGGCCTGGTCGCCCAGGTGCCGGGCCTGATGCTTTCCATCGCCACCGCCGTGATCGTCACGCGCGTGTCGAAGTCGCAGGAGATGGGCAAGCACGTCATGGGTCAGCTGTTCGGCCAGCCCAAGGCGCTCGGCGTCGCGGCGGCCGTGCTCGGCACCATGGGCCTCATCCCGGGCATGCCGAACCTCCCGTTCCTGATCCTCGCCGGCATCACGGGCTACGGCGCGTGGAAGCTGCATCGCAAGCAGCTCGACGACGCCGCCGGCATCGCGACCGGGGCGGGGGCGGGCGCGCCCGGCACCGAGCTCGCGCTGGAGTCGGCGCCGCCGGCCGAGCGCCTCGAGCTGTCGTGGGAAGACGTCGCGCAGGTCGACACCATCGGCCTCGAAGTCGGCTACCGCCTGATCCCGCTCGTGGACAAGGCGCAGGGCGGCGAGCTGATGGCGCGCATCAAGTCGGTGCGCCGCAAGCTGTCGCAGGAGCTCGGCTTCCTGGTGCCCTCGGTGCACATCCGCGACAACCTCGATCTGGTGCCGCACGGCTACCGCATCTCGCTGATGGGCGTGCCGATGGGCGAGGCGGAAATCCATACCGAGCGCATGCTCGCGATCGACCCGGGCCGCGTGCACGGCACGATCAACGGCATCGCTACGCGCGACCCGGCCTTCGGGCTCGACGCGGTCTGGATCGAGCCCGGCCTGCGCGAGCATGCGCAGACGCTCGGGTACACCGTCGTCGATCCGGCGACCGTGATCGCCACACACCTCTCGCACATCCTGCAGAACCACGCGCACGAACTCATCGGCCATCAGGACGTGCAGCAGCTGCTGGACCGTCTCGCGCAGCAGACGCCGAAGCTCGTGGAAGACCTCGTGCCGAAGCGCCTGTCGCTGGGCGCGGTGGTCAAGGTGCTGCAGAACCTGCTCGCCGAGCGCGTGCCCATCCGCAATTTCCGCGGCATCGTCGAATCGCTGGCGGAGCACGCGGGCCAGAGCCAAGACCCGGGCGTCCTCGCCGCCGCCGTGCGCGTCACGCTCGGTCGCCAGATCGTGCAGGAGATCGCGGGCCTCGGCAGCGAGGTCCCTGCCATTACTTTGGCGCCGGATCTCGAGCAGATCCTTCTGCAGTCGCTGCAGGGCGGTGGTCCGGCGGGCGCGGCCGTGGAGCCGGGTCTCGCCGACCGGCTGCAACAGTCGGTGGCCGAGGCCGCACGGCGGCAGGAAGCGGCGGGCGAACCGGCCGTGCTGCTGGTTTCCCCGGCGCTTCGCCCATGGCTTTCGCGCTTCGTGCGCCATGTGGCCCAGAACCTGCATGTACTCGCCTACAACGAGGTTCCGGACAACCGGCGCGTCAAGCTGGTGACGGCCCTCGGACGATAAGAGTGAGACGCCGCCCGGAGAATCGGGCGGCGGACCGGACGAACATGGTGGTGTCCCGGAAGAGGGCGCCCGGACGAAGACAGGATCGAAGGCATGAAAATCAAACGATTCGTTGCTCCCGACATGCGCCAGGCGATGCGCCAGGTCCGTGACGAGCAGGGTCCCGACGCGGTGATCCTGTCGACGCGTCGCATGGACGACGGCATCGAAATCATCGCCGCCCTCGATTACGACGAAGCCCTGGTGCGCGAAGCCGGTTTCGGCGTCGAAGCGCCGGCCCGCCGCGAAGACGCGCCGATCCGTGCCCAGCGCGACGACCTCGAGCGTGCCGCGCGCATCGATCAGGCCCGCGCCGCCACGGCCGCCGCCGTGGAGCGCGCGGCGAAGATCGCCCCTCCGGCGACCGCCGCGCCGCAGCGCCAGTCGAGCGCCGCGCTCGCCGCGAGCGTCGCCGACGTGGTCCGCGCAGCCACCGTGTCGCCGAACAACGACGCCGCCGTGAACGGCGTGCGTGCCGAGATCAACAACCTGCGCGAGATGCTGGAAGTGCAGCTCTCGACACTGGCGTGGAACCAGATGGACCGCGACCAGCCGCTGCGCGCCCGTGTGCTGCGCGAGATGACCCGTCTGGGCATCGACGGCGACGTGGCCCGCGCGCTGTGCGCCGAGCTGCCGCCCGGCATGACGGCCGAGCAGGCGCGCTACCTGCCGCTGGGCATCCTGTCGCGCAACATCCGCACCAGCGGTCGTAACTTCGACACCGTCGGTGGCGGCGTCACCGCGCTCGTCGGCACGACGGGCGTGGGCAAGACCACCACCATCGCCAAGCTCGCCGCGCGCGCGGTCCTTCGGCACGGGGCGTCCAACGTCGCGCTGATCAGCGCCGACCAGTACCGCATCGGCGCCGGCGCGCAGCTGGAGCACTACGGCCGCCTCCTCGGCGTGCGCGTGTTCAACGCGCACGACGCCGTCAGCCTGCGCAACGTGCTGCTGCAGCTGCGCGGCCGCCACACGGTGCTCGTCGACACCGCTGGGCTGGCCGGCAACGACCCGAAACTGCAGGAGCAGTTCGAGACCTTGCGCGCGACCTCCGACGTCCGCGTCTGTCTTGTGCTCGCCGCCAACGCGCAGTCGCAGGCGATCGACAACGCCATCCGCGCCTACGCACCCCTGGCGCCGCAGAGCGCGATCCTCACCAAGCTGGACGAGGCGCCGCTGATCGGCGGCGCGCTCTCGGCGGTCATCCGCCACGGCCTGCCGCTCGACTACACCACCGACGGCCAGCGCGTTCCCG
>Ga0102591_1004148_pt2 | contig 11012 bp, 14 predicted proteins | sample AraplaCol_mCL_r2_2_FD_76860 | JGI IMG/M metagenome (GOLD analysis project Ga0102591, IMG submission 76860) | Arabidopsis root microbial communities from North Carolina, USA - plate scrape MF_Col_mCL_r2 (SPADES assembly) (version 2) | ecosystem: Host-associated > Plants > Roots > Endosphere... | reverse complement strand
AACGTCCTGCCCCAGGTCTTTCAGATCCTGGTAGCGGTCGCCGATGCGGTGATGCGGGCGCCCGCCTATCGAAGCCCCGAGAGCCACGACGATCTCGTCGGCAGCGGGCGCATCGGGGATCGACGTCTGGATGGTCAGGTAGTGCGAACGGCGGCCCTCATCGTTCTTGTCCATCAGCGGGATCATGATCGGCGCGTTGGCCGGACCGCGTGTGTTACAGAAGGCGAGATAGGACTTGGCGCCGACGGCCTGGCGATAAAAATTGCCGAAGCGCAGGGTGTGGATGAGCGCGGACCCGTGTTCGATCTCGCCGTCCAGGCCGACGACAGCGGACTTTCCATATCCTTCGACAGCCTCGCCGGACCCGACCGCATCGATGATCATCTTGGTCAGCAACTCGCCGAGCACTGGAGCGCCTGCGTGAATTTCGGGCTTGAGGTCGTCGACAAAGCCGCGCCCTGCCCAAGGATTCTTCACGACCGCAAAGGCGGTAAACAGCTTCAGCGGAACCGCCGCGGCCTTGCCGCCTTCGATCAATGTCGTTTCGATCTGCAGTCCCGTCTTGCGAATTTGAATGGCCATCGAACACCTCATTTCTCAATGTCGTATTATGGTATACCATACTATATGAGTGTCAAGTTAGTTGCTGCATGGACGCAGTTCAGGCCGAGGCGGAGATTTTCAATTTGGCGCGCGTGTGCTCTCACGCTTGGAAAGCGCCTCTTCTTTTCAGCTTATTGTCAGCAGCCACAGACCCCGCAACGGCAGCGCCGAAGGCTCACGGCAAGTCCGGAGGTCACGATTGTCCCAGTTCATATGATACCGCCTTATGTATTATTTATTATGGCATACCATCACATTGAGCAAAGTTGGGTGTCAAGCTTGGAGTGCGGAGTCTGCTAAATTCCTAGGAATATGATTGCGCTTAGTGGAGTGACATCGACAGATGCTCGGTGCCGGCGCTTTGCCATCCGCCCGCGACGAAGGCCACAGCGAGTCCGCCGCGCCTAGTCGGCAGGCTTCTTCGCCGACAGCACCGCTTCGGCAATCGCGCTCGCGGCGGCGACGTGATCCATCGCCGCCCGGTAAGCCCCCTCGCCGTCACCGCGGCGGATGGCGTCCACGATCTTCGACATCTGCAGCGGCCCTTCGATGCCGCGCCTCTCCGTCTTGATCGTCATCGAGCGCAGGTGGTTTATGCGCACGGTGAGGAGATTGACGACACCCCAGGCAACGTTCCTGTCAACCATCGTGAACAGCGTATGATAGAAGGAAGAGGTGTTCGTCAGCACAGCCGACATGTCGTTGTCGCGGTAACTGTTGCGTATCCCGGCCAGCGATTCCTCCAGCGCAGCGACGATCTCGGGGCTGCGGCGCTCCGCGCACAGCCGCGCCGCCATGCCTTCCAGCGCGCCGCGGATCTCATAGATCTGCTTGGCTTCCTCGATGTCGAGCTGCGCGACGATCGGTCCCTTGTTCGGCAGATTGGCGACAAGCCCTTCCGATTCCAAATGCCTCAGAACCTCGCGCACGACTGTTCGGCTGACGCCGAGCTGGGCGCAGAGGTCACGCTCGACAAGGCGATCTCCGGGACGGAAATATCCATTGACGATCGCCTCGCGGACCTTGTCGAGCGCCAATTCCCGCAAGGTCTTCGCAGGACGCTCAACTCTAATTGCGTCCTTCAGAGCACCGCTCATTCTGTACCTCAGTGTTGTACTTTGCACGCTCAACTTCCGCCGCGGCAGCCGAATGCAAGAATCGTATTATGGCGTACCAGATACTGTAGCTGTCGGCGGCCGGCAATTCAACAAGCGCCGTGCCGACCTATAGCGCCGCGCGTCTTTCAGACGTGCAAAGGACGCTGTAGCACTTAGATCTGCTGCTCTAGAAGTCGCAAGCTAGCCTCTTGAAACAATCTCCTCGACCACGGCCTTGGCCTGCACCCGGATATCCGGAACGGCCGTGATCTCCCAGAATTGCCCCGCCGTCAGGGCGCCGACCGCGAATAGTCGGGCAGGCGAGATCCGGGACGAGGCTATCACCTCGGAAGCGGCATCCACCTGGATTCCAAGGCCATGAGGATCGGGGACGATCAACTCAAAGCGGCTCATTTCCTTCAAAAGCGGTGAATGACTGATCCCGGCCCGCTCCATTCCCGTGCAGTTGACGAGCCAGTCCGCCCTGATCTCGGCGATCTCGCGCGTCGCTCTGACCCTGTAGCTGGCAGCGAGCCGCCCCTCCTCCGCCCCGAGCGATTTCAGGAAGCCCGCGTGGAAGCGAACGGTTCCGTCTAAGACCAGCTTCTCAAACCTGTCGAACACGTCAGGCGCGACCCGGTGACGATGAATGTTCCACCATGGAAGCGCATGCCTGAGGAAGCGTGCCCGCTCCCTGCTCGAAAGCCGTTGCCAGAGGGCCTGCGTTGCAGGCCTCAGGCCGTCCATCACGGCTCGCCAGTCGGCAACCGTCCTGCTCTTTCCCCGCAGGGTCTTCAATATGCCGCTGATCGTCTCCGGAAGCCTCTCGACGTCGATCGGCAGAGGCGCCGGCGGCTTCCACGCGTGTCCGAGCGGTGCGAGCCCGCGCCGCGAAAGCACATCGATCTTGCCGCTGTGGCCATGGGCGCGAAGCGCGAGAACCTGATCGATCATCGTCAGGCCGGATCCGAGGATACACACCGCATCGGATGGTGCGACGCGCCTCAACCACGAAAGCCGCCACGGGTTCTCGATGATCCGCGATCGCAGCGATGGCGGGACCCCGTCCGGAGCGGCCGGAAGGCTCGCGTTCCCGACGCCGAGGCAGAGCACCACGTTCTTCCCGGCAATCTCGTCGCCATTGCCGAGATGGAAGGCCAGCGTGCTGCTGTAACGTTCAACGCATCCCGCCGCCTTGGCCTTGATGAAATCGACCCGGCAACGGCCGTCCCGCTTTCGAAGCAGCCGTGCAAGCGTATCGCGGACATAAAGACCGTAATCGCTGCGCGAGGCGAAATCGCCTGCCTGCGTCAGGCGGCCATGGCTTTTCAGCCAGTCTACAAAGTCGTCGGGTTGATGCGGCAGCAGGCTCATGCGGCCGGCGGGAACATTGAGGCGATGGAGATAAAGCTCCGTCCGGTACGCCGTCCCGCGGCCGAAACCGGGATCGTCGCCGACGACGGCGACCTTCGCCGAAGCGGGAAGCTGCTCGATGAGATTGCAGGTAACCGCTATCGCTGAAAAACCGGAACCGACCACGATAACATCATATGTCAAATGCATTCTCCCTGAAGCTCAGAACGTCATCGAGACATGTCGTCATTCAAGCCCCGTGTCGCTCACCGGTCCCTGCTGATCGCACAAGCAGCAGAATCACGAAAACAATTATCTCTATAGTCTATAAATATAGTTTGTTATTTCTCCCGCTAGCCCCTTCCCGACCATTACCCTTTTGAGGGTGAGATCAAGAGCCGAGCGGCTCTGAACAAAGGGGCTCAAGATGAATTTCAGGAATTTGGTTGCCGCAATCGCCGTCGGCGTCGGCACTCTTGCAACGGCTGTTGTCGCTGAAGCGGCGGACAAAAAGGTCGTCGTCGCCTATCAAACCGACGCCTTGCCGTCTTCCGTGGCGATCGCCAATGGCGAATTCGCCAAGGAGACGGGATACGAGATCGACTTCCGCCGGTTTAACTCAGGCGCCGAAATCTTTGCGGCAATTGCCTCCGGCGATGTCCAGGTCGGCTATGTCGGCTCCAGCCCGTTTGCGGCTGCGGTATCACGCGGGCTCGAGGTCAAGGCCTTTTACCTCGCCTCCATCTCGGGCATCGACGAGGCTCTCGTCGTCCGTAACGGCTCCGGTATCGAAAGCCTGAATGATCTGAAGGGCAAGAAGCTTGCTGCTGCGCCGGTGTCGACGGACCACTATCAGCTTCTGGCGCTGATCAAGTCGCTCGGCCTGACCGAAAAAGACGTTCAGGTCTTCGCAATCCCTCAGCCTGAGATCGTCGCCAGCTATAACCGCGGCGATATCGATGGCGGCTTCGTCTGGGATCCGGCACTCACCGAACTGAAGAAGAACGGCAAGGTTCTGGTGACCTCCAAGGAGGTGGCAGACAAGGGTGCGCCGACATTCTCGGCCTGGGTCGCGACCTCGACGTTTGCCGCCGACAACCCGCAATTTCTGAAGGGTTTCGCTTCGGTCATCAACAAATACTACGCGTCCTTCGCCTCGGACAAATCCGCCTGGGGTCCCGACAGCGACAACGCCAAGTCACTCGCCAAGCTTCTCGGCGGAACAGCCGACCAGCAGGCATCGGCCCTGAAGAACCTCACGCTGCTGACACCTGAGGTCCAGGCATCGGATGCCTGGCTTGGCGGCGGCGAAAAGGCGGGTGCCGGCAAGATCCTCAAGGACACCGCATCGTTTCTGAAGGAACAGGGCAAGGTTTCTGACGTGCTGGCGAATTACGGCGCCTTCGTCACCGCAGACGCCCTCACCGGCGTCAGCAACTGATCCTCCCCAACGCCGGCGCGCCTTGCCGCGCCGGCGTCGAACCTGCGAGCGGCAACATGCTTAAAGTCGATCACGCCAGCGTTTTCTTCGCAGCCCGCGACGGGCGGACCGTTCACGCACTCGATCGCGTTTCCTTCGATATTCCCGAACGGGGCTTCGTCGTTGCGCTCGGAGCGTCGGGATGCGGCAAATCAACCCTTCTCAATGCGATCGCCGGTTTCCTCCCGCTTTCGGATGGCCGGATCACCCTCGATGGCCGCGCGGTCGAAAAACCCGGCGCGGATCGTGGCGTCGTCTTTCAGAAGGACTCGCTGCTGCCCTGGAAATCCGTTGTCGACAACGTCGCGCTCGGTTTGAAATTCGCCGGGGTCAAGCGCAAGGAGCGCGAAGCGCGCGCGCTGGAGCTGCTCCGGCTCGTCGGCCTCGACGAATTCGCCGGCGCTTTTCCCTATGAATTGTCGGGCGGCATGCGCCAGCGTGTCGGCATCGCACGGGCTCTGGCGACAAATCCCGACATCCTGCTGATGGACGAGCCGTTCGGCGCGCTCGACAGCCTGACGCGCGAGCAGATGCAGGAACTGCTGGTTTCCATCTGGGATAAAACGGCAAAGAAGATTTTCTTCATCACGCACTCGATCGAAGAGGCCTTGTTCCTGGGTACGCAGGTGCTGGTCATGTCACCGCGACCGGGCCGCGTCGTGGCACGTTTCGATCTCGATTTCGTTCGCCGCTTCGCCGAAACCGGCGACGCCCGATCGATCAAGGCGTCGCCGCAATTTGCCGAGCTGCGCGAGGAGATCCGCACCATTCTCCACAGCACTGAAGACCTCAGGAGCGCCGCATGAGCGACATAGTGCAGGCCCCGCCGATTGCGGCGGGCAGAGAGGACCGCCAGGTCAAGCTGGTAAAAATGGCAAGCTTCGGAGCCGGCGAGAAATCGACGGTGGCCATCAGCATTGCCACGGCCCTCGCCATCCTTCTGTTGTGGTGGCTGGTATCGGCGCTCGGTGTCGTCCCACACCTGTTCCTGCCGCGTCCAGACGAGGTGCTGACACAAATCGGCGCCATTTATCGCGACGGCTACGCCGGAGCGTCACTGTCCGAGCATGTTTTTGCGAGCTTGTTCCGCATCGTGGTCGCCGCCCTCATCGCCGTTTCCGCCGGCATCCCGCTCGGGTTGCTCATGGGCCTGAATCGCTGGGCAAAAGGGGTGCTCGACGCGCCGATCGAATTCTACTGGCCGCTTCCGCCACTCTCCTACCTGCCGCTGATGATCATCTGGCTCGGCATTGGGGAGACGTCGAAGATCACGCTGCTGGTGCTTGCGATGTTCGCGCCGATCTGCCTCTCGGCCCAGGCCGGCGTTCGTTCGCTGCCGATCGAGCGCGTCAATGCCGCACGTTCCTTGGGCGCAAGCCGGCTGCAGCTCTTCCTTGATATCGTCCTGCCGTCGGCCCTGCCCGAGATCCTCACCGGTATCCGAATTGCGCTCGGTGTCGGCTGGGGCACGCTGGTCGCGGCTGAATTGATCGCATCCACGCGTGGGATCGGTTTCATGATCATGTCGGCTTCGCAGTTCCTGGCGACCGACGTCGTCTTCGTCGGCATCGGGATTATCGCGATCTGTGCATTCACCTTCTCGGCCGCCATTCGTTTTCTGGAGGCGTTCCTCGTGCCCTGGAAGGGCAAGCTCTGACCAGATGGCGGCTGGCAGCCATATTCAGTGGCTTCCTGCCGCTGTGTTTAGCCCGTGTATGGCGACAAGCTCGGCTGCAACCAGCTTCTGAAGCCGCCATAAATTGCGGTCCCGGATGCCACGTTCCTCCAGATGTTTCACCGTCAGATAAAGATATTCGGCGCAGGAGCCCATGTGTCCGCAGGCTCTCGCAAGCACCTGTGCCACCGTCTCCAGCGGCAATTTGCGGGAAACGCGCTCGCCCTTCGGGCCAGCCCAAAAGACCAGCGCGCGCACCAGCCCATGCGCGGTCGCGACCGGGATCCAGCGAACCGTTGCAGCGTCTTCGATCGTGCCGACCTCACGGCGGATCAACCGCCGGATCTGGCCAAGGCGATCATCATCGGCAAGCCTGAAGACGATGCCGTTGCAACGTCCACCGCGGTCAAGTGCCATCATCAGGCCCGGCTGGGCCCGCGTTCCCCGCCAGCGGGTCATCTGCAGGCAGAAGGAGCGATGCCACCCTCTTGTTGCGCCATGCTGCGATTCGACGGCATCGAAGTCCGGCTTCCATATCAATGATCCATAGGCGAAGATCCAAAGCGGCGCGCCGATAGACTCATCGAGCAGCCGGTTGGCGAGCATCTCCACCTCTGCTTCGGTCAGCGGTGTTCGGTGTGGCTCGGGGCCTACATCGACCGCAGGGCGAAGGCTCAGCGATACGAGCTCGTCCGTCAGAGCCATTCTTGATCCGGTCATCAAAAGTTTGCTTCCCCGGACCGTCACCAGCTTATGCTCCCGCATATCCGTCATGCGTCAGTGCACCGTAAATCTGGCCGCATCGGCCTGGCGCCGCTGCAGGCTGCGTATCAGCATCGCGGCCTCCCTGACGATTGCCGAAAACGTCGCATCATCGGCCTCTGCGATCCTTCCCGTCATCTCGCGGATGATCGTCGTCAAATGAATGATGGAATGGCGATGCTGCGCATCTCCCGATCCTATTTCGGCATCGGCCATGGCGAGCAGCGTCTGCACCAGCCGCTCCATGGTTTGGCGGCGCCTGGTCCTCGGGTCGGCATTCGGATCTTCGCTAAGGCGCAGCAGGTCGGCGACAATGTCGGACATTGCGATTCCACTCACATTGCAAAGGCCGGGGGCATGGAAACGACATGCCTTCGACCGCGCGTTTGCGTCTTCAAGCCCTCCAGCAATCGGTAGCCGTTGCGCCAGCGGCCAAAGCCGCTGGAGACATTGATGTGTCCGGCAAGGCCGATATTCCTGGTCTCGGCGTTCCACAGGCGGCCGAACAGGGTCAACCGATCGACCGTCATGTAGGCATCGTTCATGCTGCCGACGACGATGCTTGGAAAAGGCAAAGGCGCCGTCGGCATGGCGCCAAACGAGATAAGCCCCGGATGCAGGTTTTCCGTGGCCGGCAGATCGCATGGAGCAACGAGCAATGCCCCTTTGACGCGCCGCGCCGCACTTCGCCCGGCCAAGCGGGCGGCAAGCAGGCATCCGAGACTATGGGCGACCAGATAGGCCTCGCCGGCCTCTTCAAGTGCGCCTTCCAATCGCAGCAGCCAACTGTCAAGGTTCGGATGATCCCAGTCCTGCTGGGCGACGCAACGACTGCCCGGCTGATCCTGCAGCCAGTGCTGTTGCCAATGCCCTTCTCCCGAGCCGAAAAGCCCGGGAAGAATAAGTACATCGATCATCTGGCGGCATCCTCTCTGAAGCTGCGCGTCGGTCCTTTTCCCGATCGGGGCAAACATCTGACCTCACTCATCAGACCAGCCCGATCACCAGGGCGAACAGGAATGTGAAGGAGCTGACGATCATGCAGATTCCGGCCGCATGCCTGAAATGCGACATGACGCTGCCTTCCGCTCTTTTCGCACCGTGCCGACGCAGGTCGGTCTCAACGACAATCGCCATCACGCCGTTCTCCTCAATACCAAAGGCCAGGCATGGTGCCCCAATAATGGAGTTCGTATTCGCGGGCGGACCGGTCGCGCTCGTCGTCCTGCGTGAACAACCCGTTTACAGGCTCCCGTGCAGCGGGCGGCTTCAGGCCGAGGATCCGGCCGATCGAAAGCTTCAGCCAGAACTGAAAATCAAGCTTCATGCGAACCTCCTGTCAGGAACCGGTATTCTTCGGCTAGAGCATTTCCGTTTTTCTTCGAATCACGGAGGTGCTCTATCTCTTTGTTTTCATGCAATTCCGGACGCAAAACCGCTGTGCACTTTTGCTGGAATTGCTCTACGAAATCAGCGAATGACGTTGTGCATTGGCGAGAAGAACGTGAAGCGATGCCGTCGGTCCGTAGAGCATCAGCAGGCGGTTCTCCTCGCGTTTGGCGAGACGATATCGTCGGGCGAATTCGAAGACGCTCCACAATTGCTCGCTTGGCCCCGGCCTTTCCTCATCGGTGATCGGTGCTTCCTGAGATCGAGGCATGGTGACGATCCTTACTCGGCTGCCGCCAGGGCCGGGTTTGCGCCCGGAAAGAACGCCGCCAATTCGCCGATCACGTCGTTGATGCGGGCTAAAAGCGCGTCGGATGAAACCGCATAGTTTGTGAAATCGCGGTCGGACGCATAGACGGCGGTCGGCAAGGTATGGGCCATGAAAAACCCAAACAGCGGCCGAAGCTGATGCTCGACCATCAACGCATGCCGGTCACCGCCGCCGGTCGCCGTGATGATGATCGGCTTGCCCCGAAGTTCGTGCGGGTCGATCAGGTCGATGAGGTGTTTGAAATGGCCGGGATAAGAGCCCTTGTAGGTTGGCGAGCCGATGATCAGGGCATCGGCCTGCACGATCTCGTCGACGACATGCCTGGCCTGCGCGTCGAGATCCTTGCGCCACAAGGCGCTGCCCAGCGACGGACCGACATCATGCAGATCATAGCTCTTGCTCGTAAATCCGTAGCGAATGCTCGCACGTTCGGCGACGTGCCGCACAAGTGCCAATGTCTTCGATGGACGGTTGAAGCTGCCAGCGATGCCGACGAGTTTGAAACCTGACATGGTTTTTCCTCTCATTGCGTTGCCTCAACTATTGTCTACAAAATTGATAGATTAAAGGAACGTGCATCTCTCCTTCTTCGCCTGGTTGAAAAAAACGTTCGCCGCCGCTCCGGCACGCATAGGCTGCATGGCGATCGTCACAAGGGATCGCCGGTCCAGCGACCGCTTCGACCTCGCGTGCGGGAAGACGGCAGGAAGGGGAATCGGCTTCTTTTGGAGACGCTGGTGTGGGCGGCATCGTGATGTCGCGAGCCTGGCGAGAACTCGTGCAAATTGCTCGCCATAAATGGCTTTGCCGCAAGGTCGAATATAATTGGTATAAGATTTCCGGTTCAGCGGAACGATTGGATGACAAGCCCTGCCTTTTCCTCTGCGGAAAATATACGCTTCTTATAGATTTTAGCGGGAGCTTTTCATGCCAGTGCAGACGGCTGATGTCATCGATTTCCAAGCCTATCGGCAATCTCGCAGCAAAGATGCGCCCGATGCGCTGAAGGCGGCCGCGCCCGTATCCTTTGCGATGCAGCCGGTTCTGATGTGGGTGCCCTATTGGGGCTTTGTCCCGGTCATGGCAATGGGCATTGCGGGATATGGCGTCTGATCAAGCGCTTCTTCCCGACGGCGAAGCGAGAGATGCCGCCGAAGAGATCACGGTTCAGACAGGACAGAATTTGCGGCGCATTCGCACCCGCCGCGGCTACTCCCTGGACCGGCTGGCAAAGATCGCCGGCGTCAGCCGCGCCATGCTCGGGCAAATCGAGACGGGCAAAAGCAGCCCGACATTGAGCATTCTATCGAAGATTGCACTTGCTCTCGGTATTCCCTGCGCCGCTCTGATCGCCGAACGCGGCGACACCTCGATCATTACAGTACCGCGGGCAAGATCGAAGATCCTCGCCTCTTCTGAAGGGCGCTTCCGGACACGGGCTCTTTTCCCCTTCGAAGGCGAAAGAAAGGTGGAATTCTACGAGCTCAGGATCGCTCCGCACCATACCGAAAGTGCCGATGCCCATCAGCATGGAACGGTCGAAAATCTGGTCGTTGCTCAGGGCACCGTCGAAATCATCGCCGGCAAGCAGGCACCCCATATTCTGGGTGAAGGCGATGCCATCATCTTCGATGCAGACGTGCCGCACATCTACCGCAACATGACGGGAACGGAAGCAATCCTCTACCTAGTCACGACCTATCTCGAAGACGTTCGCGTCTGACACAAAAAGAGCCCCCGTCTCCGGAGGCTCTTGGTCGTTTCCTTGAGAGGCGGATGGCTCAGGCGGTCATCATGCAGCACATCATCATGCCGCCGCAGTTCATCATCATCGGCATGCCGCTGGACATCATACGCTTGCAGCATTCCATGAACATGTCCTTGTCCATGCCTTCCATCGGCTTCATTTCGCAGACCATGCCCTCGGCAGTCATGGTGCATTTCATAGAGCCCATCATCATCATCATCGGCATGGAGGCCATCATCGGCATGCCTGACATCATCGGCATCATTCCACCCATCATCGGGTTCATCATGGCGGGCATCATGTTGTTCATCATCGGCATCATGTTCATGGCGGGGTTCATTGTCTCTCTCCGATCAATATCGTGGCGTTTCGTGTTTCGATGAAACGGGAGATAAAAGAACCAATTGCAGCAAACAATGTAAAAAAATCTTCCCCTATATTTTCCTCCAATAGAATGGAACGGTTTCGATGGGAATGTGCAATCTTGCCAAGATAACGGAATTCCATCCGCTATCATCGCCAGAGCGGGACGATCGTTCTGAACAGTCTCCCTGAATACGCCAGGAGAATTAAGT
>Ga0102591_1004389_pt1 | contig 11028 bp, 8 predicted proteins | sample AraplaCol_mCL_r2_2_FD_76860 | JGI IMG/M metagenome (GOLD analysis project Ga0102591, IMG submission 76860) | Arabidopsis root microbial communities from North Carolina, USA - plate scrape MF_Col_mCL_r2 (SPADES assembly) (version 2) | ecosystem: Host-associated > Plants > Roots > Endosphere... | reverse complement strand
GACGTGATGCCGGATACCGGCCGCCGCGCCGGCCGCCAGCAGGTTGCGGCCCGAGGCCTCGAAGAAGGCCAGTGCCGAGGCATCGTCGAGCGCGGGCGACTGGGTAACGTCGACCACGATCGTCGCGCCTTCCAGCGCTTGCGCCAGGCCGCGCCCTGTGACCGTGTCGACTCCGAACGATGGCGACGCCTCCAGGACGCGGTAGTCGTCCTGGCGCAGGTTGTAGACCAGCTTCTCGCCGATCCGCCCGCTGGCCCCCACCACCACGATCTTCATGTCGAACGCTCCGCTTCGCGGCCGAGATGGCCAGGACTGAAGGCTAGGTCCGCAGGCGGGATGGGGTCGATTGGGCGAAAGGATCTGGGACGGCTATACCGGTGTATAGGTTTCGCCGTGCGGCGGTCTTCGACGCGGATGGCGTCAGACCCGAAGACCCTCCGCGGCAAGCGCCGCGGCGACGACGGGGCGGGCCTTCATCCGGTCGAAAAAGACCACGAGCGGCCCCGGAATCGCGACGCCGTGAGGCTTGGCCCAAGTCATGATGACGAACAGGTAGGCGTCGGCCACGGTGATGTTGGGGCCAAGGAGGTAGTCGTCGACGAGGCTGGCGGCCAGGTAGTCCAGTCGTTGGGTGACAAGCGCCCTGGCCCTGACTTTCTCGTCCTCGGTGGCGGTCGGAACGAACAAGATATGGAAGTCCTTGTGAATCTCGGTCGAGATGTAGGCGAGGGCTTCCAGCAGCCGGAACCAGCCCAGCGGGCCCTCGGGGCGCAAGGCAGGCGATTGTTCGGCGATCCAGGACAGGATGGCGATGTTTTCGGTGATGATCTCCCCGCTGTCCAGCAGCAGGGCCGGGACATAGCCCTTAGGGTTGACGCGCGTGAAATCCGCCCCGGTCTCCGTGGTCCGGGTGTGCAGGTCGACGCGCTCGAACTCGCAGGGAATGCCCGCCTCGCCCAGGGCGATGCGATCGGCGAGGCTGCAGGCGCCGGTGGCGTAGTAGAGTTTCATGGTCTGTCTCCCGCAGGCGTCGAACGTCTCGAACACCGAGGAGCCGACCCTAGGGCGCGGGGGCGGATGGGATCGATCGGACGAAAGGGCGAGGGCGGCCCATACCGCCGTATAGGACTCGGCGGCTAGGATGCCGTGCGAGGCGGCGTGGCCGCCGGCAGGGCGAACTTGAAACAGGCTCCGCCCTCCGGCGCATTGGACGCCTCGATCTCCCCGCCGTGCGCCGCAATGATCGATTGGCAAATCGCCAGGCCCATACCCATGCCGTCGCTCTTGGTCGTGAAGAAGCCGGCGAAGACGTGGTCGAGGTGTTCAGTGGCGATGCCTGGGCCGGAGTCCCGGAGGCGAAAGCCGATCCGCTGGTCCGGGGTGAGATAGGTGCTCACCTGGATGGCGCGTGGGCTCGCATCGGATGAGGCCAAAGCCTGCATGCTGTTGATGATCAGATTGACGATCACCTGCTGCAGTTGGACGCGGTCGCCCTTGGCCAAAGGCAAGTCGGCGGCGAGGTTGGTGGTGACGTCGATGGCTTTTTCGTCGAGGTCATGGTCCAGGAACAGCAGCACCTCGCGCACGAGGTCATTCAGGGCGAGGGCGAGGCCTTCCGGGGCGCGGTTGGTGGCCATGCCCCTGATCCGCTGGATGATTTCGGCGGCGCGGTGCGCGTCCGCCACGATGCGGCCGGCCCGCTCCTTGGCGCGGCCGATATTGGGCTGGGCCTTGTCTAGCCAGCCCAGCGTCGTCCGACCGTTCGCGGCGATCGCCGCGAGCGGCTGGGTCAACTCGTGCGCCAGCGACGCCGTGAGCTCGCCCAGCGTCGAGACGCGCGCGGCGTGGGCCAGGTCGGATCGCAGCTTCTGCAGCTGTGTCTCGGCTCCGCGGCGATCGGTGATGTCCTGCAGGCCCATCAGGCTGGCGCCCATGTAGGCGTCAGGGGGCGGGAAGGCCAAAGAGAACAGGATGTCGACCGTTCGCCCGTCCAGCGTCCGCATCCTCGTCTCTTCGGCGAAGTAGGACGCGCCGTCGATCCGGGCGATCAGCGCTCGCCGGAAGGTGGCCGGCGAGTCCGCCCACAGATGGCGGACGGGGCCGACGAGGTCCGAGGGGCGCTGGGCGCCGAAGACCTTGACGGCCCGCTCGTTGACTTCCGCTACGGCGACGATGTCGAGCGCCGCGTCCAGATAGTCTGGATTGGCCTCGATGAAGGCGATGGTGTCGGTCACGCCTGCCGCCTTAAGTTCGCGCACCAGGGCGCCGATGCCCTGGGCGTCGGCCAGCATCAGCGGGACCGGCGCGCGGAGGAACAGCTGGCGATAGCGTTCCTCATTGGCCTTGAACCTTTGGAACGCCTCGTCCTGGTCAGTGGCGGCGCTGAATTCAATGATCGCGTCGGGCGCGCCGTTGGCGTCGACGCGAAGGGTCCAGCGCACCTGGAAGACCTTGTCCCCCTCGTTGGCGGTGCGACGGAGCAGCCGGCCTGACCAGCGGCCTTCCGATCTAACCCGGGCGTGCGCCAATGGATGGGGCGCGTAGGTGGGCGGCGCCAGCACCGTATCGACGTCGCGTCCCATGACCTCGGCGGCGGACCAACCGTAGAGTTCCGCCGCGCTGGCGTTCCATGCCTGGATCTCACCGCTCAAGGCGAAGACGATGACCCCTTCGGCGCTGAGTTCGGCCAAGTCCGCCGCCGTCGTATAGAGGCCGGGTGGGCTGGTCGCGGTTGTCTCGCGTTCCATGGCTGACGATGTCGCTCAGTCCGTCTCGGGCGAGCCTGGCGAGGGAGCTCGGTTCAAGACGGCGACCAGATGCCGAAGTAGCGCCTGATCATTGATGGGCTTGGTTAGGTAGGCCAGCGCGCCCGAGGCCAGGGCCCGGGCGCGCGTCGCGGGGTCGGACTGGGCGGAAATGATGATCACCGGCAGGGCGGGATCGAGGGTCCGCAGGCGCTGTTGCAGCTGCAACCCGCTCTCGCCGAGCAGGTTGAGATCGGTGATCAGGCCCGCGAACCGGCCGGGGACGTGTTCGGCCAGGAAACTCTCGCTGCCATCGAAGGTGCGGCAGTCGAAATCAAAGACTTCCAGCAATTCGGCGAGGGCTTCTCGCAGGGCCTCGTCGTCATCGACAATCGCAAAAAGGGGTACGGGGGACAAACGGGTGGTCCTTGCACGGCGGAACGTCGTGGCGAGCTTTATTCATTGGGCCGATCCCCCTCCGCTCCTACCTATACAAAGGTCTAGCCCGCGCGGGCCGGACGAGATCAGTCGCCGTCGATCTCGACGCCTTCGTCGTCCAGTTCGGTTTCGGCTGGGGTGCGGCCGGCGGACTGGAACTCGACATGTTCGGGCTGGAAGGCCATCCGACCGGCGATCGCGGCGAAGGGGCCGTTGGGGTTCTCGTAGGACCAGGCCATGTTTTCGACGATGTGCTGGTCGCGATAGATGGTGAAGTAGTGGGCGTCGCCCTTGTCCGGATTGCGGGTGACCTTGGTCGCCTTCTGCAGGAAGATCATCTGGACGTCCTTGCGCGGGAAGTATCGCACCGGATGGCGTCCGGCCTCGTGCAGCACGACGACGTCATCGCTATCGGCGAGATCATGACCTTCGAACAACACGCGCACACGCATACGTTCGCGCTCGATCGTGAAGGACGGTTCTGGGGCGGGGCTGTTCATGTCGGATCTGCCTGGTTTCCTGAATACCGAAACAAGATGGACGCTCTGAAAGCAGGTTTTGCTTCGCGATCGCGCATCAAGGATGCGAGCCGGACAGGTGGGGCGCTCGACTACCGTTTCGTTGGTCGCAAGATGAAATCGGAAAAACTCTTGCGTTCACCATCCCTGTCGCGTCCGATTAACACGGCTCACTCATGTTGATTACGAGGTGAGGCATGCGGTCGAAACTATACATGGGGCGGGTGGCGCTAAGCCTTGTGGCGTCGGCACGCATGAGATCGTCCAGCCGAGCCTAGACCAAGGAACAGGTCCTGCGACGCGCCTGCTCGTCGGAAGATCGAACGCCTCGCCTATGTGCTCGGCGCGGCCTCCACCGGGGTCAGGCGGACGGCGGGCAGCCACAGGCTCACCGTGGTGCCTCGGCCAACCGCGCTCTCGATCTCGACCCGCCCCGCCGCCTCCTGAACGAAGCGCCGGACCATGGGAAGGCCGCACCCGCCCAGGCCCGGGCGCTTGGTGGTGAAGAAGGGTTCGAAGGCGCGAGCCATCGTATCCGCGTTCATGCCGACGCCGTTGTCGGTGACCCGCAGGACGACGACCGGGGCGATGGCGCCCGGGAAGGCTGTCGTCGCCGAGAGCGAGATCACGCCTCCGTCGGGCAGCGCGTCCCGGGCGTTGAGCAAGAGGTTGATGACCGCATTCTGCAGGCCGAGGCGGCTGCACCGCGGCCAGGGCAGATCGGGATCGACCTCGACAACGAGGCTTACGCCTGGCTGGACCTGCAACAGGGTCTGAACCTCGGCCAGGCAAGCCGCTAAGCTTGTGAATTCCAGCGCTTCGCCGACTCCGCTGGCCGCGCCCAGGGTGACCTGCACCAGGGCGCCCGCGCGCTCCAGGGACATCCTGGCCCGGGCGATCATCGGCTCGAGCGCACCGGTCGTCCTGACGGTCGGATCGCGGGCGATCAAGTTGACGGCCGAGGTGGCGATCTGAATTAGGTTGCCCAGGTCATGGACAACGCCGGCCGTCGGCGCGGCCCGCAACTCGCTGGCCAAAGCAATGTCGGTGTGCGGGTCCAGGATGTAGATCCCGGTCGAGCTGGGTGCTTCTGCGGTGCGAGCCATGTCGCGCTCCCGTTCGCTTCATCGACGCGGGATGCGTCGTGAGCCATGCCAGGATGGTATGGCGGGCGCGATGCTTCGGTCGATTGGCCGAACGGCGAGGAAGACCATGCGGCCTCCGCGCTGGCTTCCTAGACTTTCGCACAAGGGCGCTAGCCTTTTCGCTGAATGGCCCGCTCCCTGGCGGCGACGCATTCTTCTCCTCAGAGGTCGCCCAAATCCCGCGTCAGCGAGACCAGGGGCGTAGTGTCAGCCAGGAGCGGACTCCCATGCCGGCAAATGAACCCGTCGCTCCCGAGCGCGAGACGATGGCCTATGACGTCGTCATCGTCGGGGCCGGCCCGTCGGGCCTTTCGGCCGCCATCAGACTGAAGCAGCTGGCCCGGGACGCCGGGACGGACGTGTCGGTCGCCGTTCTGGAGAAGGGCTCCGAAGTCGGCGCCCACATTCTTTCGGGCGCGGTGATCGATCCCGTCGGCCTGGCTGAGCTTTTCCCCGACTGGGAGGCGAAAGGAGCGCCGCTGGAGACCGCGGTGACCTCGGACAGGTTCCTGCTGCTTGGGCGCAGGCTGGCCCTCGAGATCCCGATGTGGCTGATGCCGAAATACGTCCACAACGACGGAAACCGCATCGCCTCGCTCGGAAACCTCTGCCGCTGGCTGGCCGGCCAGGCCGAGGCGCTTGGCGTCGAGATCTATCCGGGCATGGCCGCCTCGGAACTGGTCCATGACGCCGAAGGCAGAGTGACGGGCGTGGTCGCCGGGGTCTTCGGTATCGACCGCAATGGTGAAAAAGGCCCGGACTACCAGCCCGGCGTCGCGTTGCACGGCAAGTATGTGATGATCGGAGAGGGCGCCCGGGGGGCGCTGGCTCAGCAGATCATTCATCGTTTCGGCCTCGCCGATGGCCGCCAGCCCCAGAAGTACGGCATCGGCCTGAAGGAGCTCTGGCAGGTGCCGGCCTCGGTGTTCCGTCCGGGTTTCGTGCAGCACACCCTGGGGTGGCCGCTCGACGACAAAACCGGAGGCGGCAGCTTCATGTACCACTTCGGCGACAACTACGTGGCCTTCGGCTTCATCGTGCACCTGGACTATGAGAACCCCTGGCTCTCGCCGTTCGACGAGTTCCAGCGGGTCAAGCATCACCCTTCGATCTCCAGGCATCTGCGGGGCGGGAAGCGTGTCGCCTACGGCGCTCGCGCGGTTATCGAGGGCGGGCTCCAGGCCGTGCCGAAACTACATTTTCCGGGCGGGGTGCTGCTCGGCGACTCCGCCGGTTTTCTGAACTTTCCCCGGATCAAGGGCAGTCACAACGCGATAAAAAGCGGGATGCTGGCCGCCGAGGCCGCGTACGCCGCGCTTCAGGCCGGGCGCGCGGGCGACGATCTCATCGCGTACGAGCAGGCCTATCAAGCCTCGCGAATACGGCGTGAACTCCACACCGTCCGCAATGTGAAGCCGCTATGGTCGAAGTACGGGACCATCTTCGGCAACACGCTGGGGCTGATCGAGATGTTCACCACCCGGTTCGGCGGGTTTTCGCTGTTCGGCACGATCAAGCTCGGCAAGACCGACGCGGTCGCGACGGGCCTTGGCGCGGACCACAGGCCGATCGCCTACCCCAAGCCGGACGGCGTGCTGTCGTTCGACAAGCTCTCCAGCGTCTTCCTGTCCAATACCCACCATCATGAGAACCAGCCGGCGCACCTGAAGCTGAAGGACCCGTCGGTCCCGATCTCGGTGAATCTGCCCAAGTATGGCGAACCGGCCAGGCTCTACTGCCCGGCGGGCGTCTACGAGGTGCTGTACGACGACAAGGGTGAGAATCCGAGATTCCAGATCAACTTCCAGAACTGTGTTCACTGCAAGACTTGCGACATCAAGGATCCATCGCGGAATATCGTCTGGACCACGCCGCAGGGCGGTGACGGCCCGAACTACCCCAACATGTGAAGCAGGGTCGCTTCCCTAGCGAATAATGCCGCCGTTGGCCCGCTCTTCGAATGCCGGTTCCTGGACATGGGCCAACGGCAGCTATTGGCGCGCCTCGGACGCTGTGCGCAGGCCCATCGAACGCGGTCGCGGCATGATCAACGGACGTGAACTGGATGTCACTTTTTCGGCGGATGGGTCGCACCTAGGCTAGACAGCAACGCAAGGCGCTATCGGGCTGTCCTCGCGATCCGAAAACTCAGCAGCGGATTATCGGGAATGGAAATAGCGGCCAGAAGTCTCGCCACGCCTCGTTTACCGGGCGTGGCGCGACGCGAGTTTCTGGCCCTGGCGTCGGCGGCGCCGTTGGTGCTCTCTGGCGTGGCGAAAGCGACCGGAGCGGCCGACCCGGTCGGATCACTCGTCGCGGATTTCGTCCGGACGGGCCGCGCCGATGGGCTCTCCGCCGCGGTCGTTCTGGACGGACGCACGCGCTTCAGCAACGCCGGCGTCATCGTGCGCGACGCCCGCACCCCGGCAACCGACTGCAGCGTCTACGAGATCGGTTCGATTTCTAAGACGTTCACCGGCCTGCTGCTGGCCCATGCAGTCGGGGAGGGTAGGGTCGCCGCGTCCGACGACGTGCGTCGCTACCTGCCGCTGGGCTACGACAATCTCGTTCGCGCCGACCGTCCCGTACGGCTGATCGACCTCGTCGACACCACTTCGGCGCTGCCGGACAACCTGCCCGACTGGCGCCAGGCCGTCGGCGACGCCAAGCCGGCGGAGATCCCATTCATCGCCGCCAAGCTCCTCGACGGCTATACGTCGCAAACGCTGATGGCCGACCTGCGTACGGCCAGCCTGGTCGACACGCCAGGCAGGGTCCCGCGCCATTCCAACGTCGCCTCGCAGCTGCTCGGGATCGTGCTCGAGCGCCTCTATGGCAGACCCTATGAGGCGCTGCTCGCCCAGTATATCGAGCGACCGTTGGGCATGGGCTCGGGCGTCGCCGCGCCGCCCGCCCTGGTCGCGCAGGGCTACGACCCCGGCGGTCCGGCGACGCCGGCGCTCATCGCGCCCGTCGTCCGTGCAGCCGGCGGGTTGCGCTATTCGGCGAAGGACATGGCGCGCTACCTCGCCGCCCAATTGGCCGCGCGCGATCCGGCCATCGCCCTGACGCAGCAGCCGACTTGGGGTTCGCCCGTCACTTCCGCGATCGGCTTCCACTGGATGATCGCCAAGACCGTCGACAGTCAGGTCTGCCTGCGCCACAGCGGCGGCACCTTCGGCTTCTCGAGTTATTGCGATTTCTATCCGGGCCAGGGCTACGGCATCGCCTTGTTGGCCAATCGCGCGGGCCTGCAGGACGCGCTGCGATCGACCGCCGACGCCGCGCATGAAGCGCTGTTTGGCCGGCCGCGGGGCCTGATGGCGCTGGAGGCCGCGCTCGAGCAGAGCCGCTATGCCGATATCGGCGCGTCGATCACAGATGTGCGCCGCCGCTTCCCGGAGCTTCACCTCAACGAGAGCTACGTCAACGCCTGGGGTTACCGCCTGCTGTTTGCACCCCGCCCGGCGGAGGCGAAGGCGCTGTTCGGCTACAATGTCGCCCAACACCCCGACAGCGCGAACGCCCATGACAGCTATGCCGAGTCACTGGCGACCATGGGCGACAAGACCGGAGCCATAGCGGAGTATCGCAGGTCGCTCGCGCTCGACCCGACCAACGACAATGCCAAGAAGATGATCGCGAGGATCTCGGCTGCGAAATAGGCGAGAAAACCCTGTGGCCAATTGCGACCTTGATCAGATTAAAGGCCGCGCTTCAGGATGTCTGGATCCCGGCGAGGCGCCCGTGTCGGCTTTTGGCGCAGCCCCGCCGGAAATCGGACCTGCCGACTAACCGGGGGGCGATAGGCGCCGCAACTACCGTCCCGAGGACGATAGCGCCAGTGACGAGCGTCACTGGCGCTGCGCTTGCCGAGACTCCCTGAAGCACTGGGGCCGCAGTTGGTCCGCGTCCGAAAAGCCGCTTGGAGCTATTTCACGCTCTTCTGCGCCGCGTCATGGAAATCCATCAAAGCCCCATATGGTCGCACCGCCGTCAGCGATTTGATTGACGCGCTAGCCACCAGGATGCGCCCACCGCGAACCGAGGCTCTGATTTCCATCTTCGATGACAGGTTCAAGGGCAGGGTGCTACGAGGCGTTCGCTACATCCCATCTGGCTTGTGGGAAGAACTTGACGCCGACACTCGGCTCATCTGCACCCGCTTGGCTCTTCGCATTCTTGCGGAACCTGTCGACCCTCGCGAGGACGAGAAGAAATTCCCAATCGCAGATTGGCCTGAGGCCTGGTACCGCCACAGCAGGATAAAAGGCTGGCAAAGCGTGTTTTCGCACGCAATTCGCGACCCTTTGTTTCTGGTGGCGACCGAGCTGCCGAGAGCGATGGTGCTGGAGCTGGGCGAGCGATCAAGAGCTTGGCCGGCGGATCTGCGTCGGCGTTGGACTTACGCTGCGGCGGTCGGCGCGTTCAGTGGATGCGTCTTCTGAGTTTCGGGACACCAAAATCCGAACTCGAGCCTGTCGCTCGGACGCCGTTCGCCAGTCGCGCAATTGGAGTCGGCCAGTCGCAGGGTTGGAGTCAGAAAATCGCGAAAACGCGGAACGACGTGGCAACTCCTAACGGCACAGCTGCGACTCGCAGGAATAGGAGTCAGTGACAACACATGCGGTGCATTGCTGACGCAAATAACGTCTAAGATATATTATCAGAAATTTGTACCCTGTCGTGAGCGCTCAGCGAACGCCTAAACAGCGGCGGCCAAGGCGGATGCGCCAGCGGTCATGGCGACGATAGGCCCCCACTCGGCCACCATTCTCATGATGCGGCAACCCTGAACTGTCGGGCTCAACTGCCCATTATCTGTTTAATAATATGAATGGAGATTTCTCGAGAACGGCGGTATGGCTGTCGGATTAAGGGGCGCGCCGGGCGCGAAGGAGCGTCTGTCGAGGAGGTCGCGATGCCGCGGGAAAACCCGGCGCAGCAACAGGTGAGAACGCCCGACGGGCAAATCGACCGCCTGAGCGCGCGCTATCGAGGCCCGCTGATCAGCTTTTTCCTGCGTCGGGTCCATCGTCGCGACGAGGCCGAAGACCTGACCCAGGAGGTGTTCCTGCGCATGGTTCGCAGCCTGCAACACCCAGACCACGACGGCGGCGAGCGGATCGACAACCCCGAGGCCTTCCTGTTCCGGACCGCGGTTAACCTGCTTCGTGACCGGGCGCGCCGGGCCAAGACTTTCGCAGAACACCTGGCCGAAGCGGCCCATCGCGACGAAAACGTTGAGGCTCGGTCCCCCGAGCGCGTCTTACAGGGCAGGCAGTCCTTGCGATCCGCGCTGACCGCCCTGGAGGAATTGGACGCTCGCACGCGCGACGTGTTCATCCTGCATCGACTGGAGGGGTTGAAACACGCCGAGATCGCGGCGCTATACGGCGTCTCGTCGAGTTCGATCGAGAAGTACATGATCAAGGCGCTGGCGCATCTGGCAAGGCGCGCGCGCGCGTTCTAGAGCAGGTCCGTGGCCCGATCCCTATCCGACAGCATCGTCCACGAAGACGCCGCGCGCTGGCTCATACGCCTGAACGCCGCGCCAAACGACGTCGCGACCTTCCAGGCCTTCGAAGACTGGCGCGACGCCGCGCCTGAACATCGGCAGGCCTTCGAAGCCGTCCAGGAGAGCTGGGCGCTGTTCGGCGACCAGGCGGCCGCGCCGGAACTGCTAGTCTTGCGCCGCGACGCCCTGGACCGGGCCGGCGGGATCGGACGGCGGCCCGGGCTCGAGCTTGGCCGCCGGGGCTTCGCGGCTGGACTTGCCGCCCTGGTGGTCGCGCCGTTGACCTTCTACGGTTGGCGGCGGCTGCGCCGCGGCGCTCGCCAGACCCTGCGGACAGAGGTCGGCGAACAACGCACGATCACCCTTTCGGACGGCAGCCGCGTTTCCCTGGACGCCAACACCCTGGTCAGGGTCGCCTACTCGCCCGCCCTGCGTCTCGCCGAGGTGGTCAAGGGCCGCGCCCATTTCGAGGTGGCTAAGGACAAGACCCGGCCGATGATGGTGCGGGCCGGTACGCGCACCGTGACCGCCCTGGGCACCGCCTTCACCGTCGAGCACGAGGGCCAGCGCGTCGTGGTCACCCTGGTCGAAGGGCGTGTGGCGGTGACCGAAGCCGCGCCAGATCGCGGTGTCGCGCCGCCGTTGAAGGAACTGGTTCCACAGCA
>Ga0102591_1004388_pt1 | contig 11033 bp, 9 predicted proteins | sample AraplaCol_mCL_r2_2_FD_76860 | JGI IMG/M metagenome (GOLD analysis project Ga0102591, IMG submission 76860) | Arabidopsis root microbial communities from North Carolina, USA - plate scrape MF_Col_mCL_r2 (SPADES assembly) (version 2) | ecosystem: Host-associated > Plants > Roots > Endosphere... | reverse complement strand
GAAATCCGGCCTCAAACAAGCAGAACTCGGCCGGCGGGTCGGTCGAAGCCAGAGCTTTATCTCACTGATCGAAAGAAGCCAGCGGCGCGTCGATGTGGTGGAATTCATCGCGCTGAGCAGAGCAATGAACGAAGACGTCGAAGTGATATTCAAAGCGCTGCTACAAGCTCAAGCGATGTCAGATTGAGGAAAATACGGAAAAAGTGCATACGGCCTTTTTCCATATACCTGGGTTGCCGGTCCAATTCCTGGTCGGCTCTCCATGCCAAAAACTATATTCGAGGGCGCGCACAGCGCACTTGTTGAAATCATGATTGGCGCGCGTAAGCAGTCGGGTCTCACCCAGGCAGAACTCGGCGAGCGTGTCGGAAAAGACCAGACTTTCATTTCATTGATTGAGCGATCGCAGAGGCGCATCGACGTGCTTGAATTTATCGCTCTTGCCCGAGCTATGGGCCGGCGGCCCGAGGAGTTGTTCGCCACGTTCCTGGCTCATGCCCCCGACAAGATCGAAATCTGATTGGGCGTCTCGCGCGCTAGGCGCGCGACCGCGCTCTACGGCGCCGGACGCGGCAAACCGCGCCGGCCGCCGCCGAGCCCGCTCCGCGGTCTCGGCCCATCCGGGTGACGATCGCTGACGCGATCGGCTAGAGCGGCTGAGTCGGAACCACCGATAATGACTCAAAGACGACGTTGGTTGGGTCCGCTTCCCTCCTGCTCTGCTCCACAACGCTAGTCGGTCATACGAAGCATTCCCGGCGACGGGTCCATCGCCGTGATCACAGGCCGCCGCATGTGGGTGAAGCTCGTGAGCGCCTGCCCCTGCCCTAGGCCGCGCACCATGTGCCACAGGCTGTCGTCGGCGTTGGGCACGAAGCTGCGGAGACGCCGGGCGATCGGGTCATCGATCTTGTAGATGATCCAGTTGTTTACCAAGCCGAGGACCTCGTCCGGCAGGTCGTTGGGCGACTGCGTGACGAAGGTCAGGCCAAGGTGACGCTTCCGGCCACGCTTAGCGATCCGCACGAGCTGATCCCGAAGTGTGGGCATCTTGGTTACCCGTTTGGCCGAAAGGAACTCGTGCGCTTCCTCGATGATCACGTTTGTCGCGAGCGGCTTCGCGCCGGCGGTGGCCGCCTTGTCGTACGTCATCTGCTGGAAGACCAGGATGCCACGTAAGATTTCGGCGATGGCGAGGTTCCGGACATCCATGTTCTCCAAATCAGAGAGGTCGATGATATTCACCCGGCCGGGGGCCAGCATGTCCGTGTAGCGCAGGGAGCCCGCGTCGCCGTTGTCAAACACGCCGAGCCGGCGGAGCCGGCTGAGGCGGCTCGCGACCACCTTCCAGCTCCGGATGTCTCCAAATTTCGGGCCCTTGCTCTTCTTCTTGTCATCGTCATCGTCGTCATGCGCGCCGCCAATCTGCGCCATGATGGTCCGCTTGATGCGGTCCCAATTGCCGGTGAAGCCACGCGCTCTAACGAAGGGAGGCTCTCCGGTCTGTCCCTCCGCCAGCCCGATCACGCCGCTTACGAGGTAGCAAAGGTGGTCGAGGGTCATGAAGGGCCAGCCGCGCTCGAATTCGTCGATTTCGAGCACCAAGTCTTGGTCTTTCTTTTCGCCGGCGCGCGGGAAGACGTTCAGGTCGCGCATCAGCGCCTTGGCGATCTCGTAGGTCTTCAGCAGCCGATCTTCCTGGGCTTGGCTGAGGTCCATGATTTCAGTGAACGCGAAGGGTGAAATCTCCGAGAGTCGCAACGAGAAGGCCGCCCGATTCGGGTGGCTGGGGTTCGCGCAATCGCGCCCGACGAGGTGATAGAGGTGGGTGTTTTCGACCCCGTACGCCTTTAGCCCGCGCTCGCCTAGGGCGGCCAGGAGCTGAGGGTTGTCCGTGGGCTCGTTGAGCTTCGTGTATTCGCCTTCAACGTCGAAGAGGAAGGTGCACACGCCACTTTCCTGAAGTCCCGCGACGTAGCGGCCGACGCCCGTGCTCTTGCCCCCGCCGGTGGTGCCGACGACTGCGGTGTGGCGCGGCAACACCGACTTTTCATGGCTCGGAATCTTCACCTCGACCGTGTCGTGGCCGTACACGAGTCCCAAACGGACGTTGCCGTTTAGGCTCAGGATGTCGGCCATTTCCGCGTCGGGCACCGAATGGACGGGCGAATTCGGCTTCGGGCGATGCCGGGCGGCTGTGAGTCCGTTCCCGATCCGTTGGCCGATGATGGTCGCCTGCACTCGGCCGTGGTGACGGGGCATGATCATGGCGCGGTTCACGGCCGACGCGATCAACGCCGGAGCGTCGGCGCGCAAGCCATCCGGTTCGCAGAACGGCCCAGCTGTCACGGTGGCGATATACTCCCGCTTGTCGGCAACGCTGCGGATTTTCAGGAGGCTTTGGGACGGGACAACATCGACCTTTTCTGGCGGCAGCACCACCGTCACCGTGCCGTCAGCGCTGGACCGGTCGTCGAAGGTCGTTCGGCCGATCGAGCCGCGGTACTCCGGGGGCTCTTCATACGCACCGCCATTTTCTTGCGCGTCGCGGGCCAGCGAGGACCGTGCTTCGGCCGGCGTGGGCTCGACGGCGCCTTTAGGCAAGGTGGTGCTTTCCTTCTCGTCCAACATGACTTGCTCCGTCAGGCCCTAGTCGCGCGTTCGTCCAGATACCGGTAGGGCTGACCGGTATTCGAGAGGGCGGTGATGCTGGGCCTATTGAGGGTGTCGGCCCCAAAGTACGCGCTGCAGACGCCGTCGGCCATGTCGATCAGCATGGGAAAGCCGCGGTGCTCCTGAAGCACGCTATCGGCTAGCGCGATGTGCGCCGCCTCGTGCGCGAAGTCGCGGTGGGCGTAGAACATGCGAGCCGGCGCCATAGCCGACGCCCTGTAGACGCCGGCGACGACCGCCGGGCCCGCCTCCCGGCAGAAGGGCGCCAACTGCTTGTCGGCGACCGACTTCCAATCGCCGCGGTAGCCGCCTTCCAGGAGGCGGTTTAGGTCCGCCGTCGCGTCGTCGATGATCGCGTATTCGAGCGGGTCGAGCGCGTCGCCGATGGTCAGGAAATGCTCCTTCTTCGTCACGCTGGGGATAAAGAGAAAGCGCTTGTGCTGAAGCACCAGGCGGTCGAGGACCGGAATCGACTTTTCGATCAACTCGGTAAGGCCGGCGCCGCTCAACAGCTCGTAGGCGAGGGGGTTGCCGTGCCCGACGCGCCACGGAGCCTTAGCTTTTTCGGCCAAGACCGACCGCTCCATGTAGGTCATGACGCCGCGACGCATCATGTCGGTGATCTTGCGGCGCCCGCCGTTGTTGTCGAGGCCGCCTGAACGCCGGCGCAAGATCTCCAGCGTGTCGTCCAGCAAGGACGAACCGCCCTTCAAGGGGATGTCGCGGCGGAAGATTCGGTGGGCCCACATCTCTTCCTCGCCGCGGTAGGAGGTGGTCGCGACGGCGATCTGGATGATCTGCACCGAGAGCGTGTGGAAAACGTGGCTGTTGGCGTCGCAGGCTTCCACGAGTCCGTTGAAGAGAACGTTGTTCTGGGCGTCCTTCACGTCGGCGATCGTCGCCCGATAGACTCCTGCGCACGACGGCGCCCCGGGCGATTTGATGTGCTGGAAGATGTTCTCGCGGATGGATTTCCTGAGGTCGCTGCTCAACCGCTCGGCCTGCTCCATCTCCTGCTCCAGACGGTCGAACGCCTGAAGGGCCTGAACACCGGTTTCCCAGGTCGTGATGTCGAGTGTTTTGCCAAGGCTTTCGCCCGTCATCGCCTGATATTCTGCGGGCTCGACGGCGACCTCTTCAGCGAGTTCGAGATCATCATCAGTCGGCTGGTTGTTCGGGCTCAAGTCCAACATCGGGTTCCCTTTTGGGGCGTTTCCCGATGTTCTTCCGGCCGCCGGCGAGTTCTTCGACAGCTAGTCCGAAACTTTTTTTGCAGCGACCTCTAGGCGGGCGAGGAACGGGTCCGGCGCGCGGCGCGCGTCGATCCAGCGGGCCCAGGCCAAGGCGCTCTCGGAGGGGAAGCCGTACGCGACCTGAAGAAGCTCCCGACAGTCGGCGCCGGGCATCGAGGATTTCGCAACCCGCCAGCTCGGTGCCAGCAGTTCAAAGCCCAGAAGATCGGCCTCCGCCTCAAGCTCCATGGTATGGGCGTCCGGCCGGCCGGCGCCGTCGCGGCCCATGGTGTGGCGGTACACGCCGACCGGAATGTCCCGCAGCACCGCCGAAACCCGCTCGGCGGCCGTTAGCGGCCGATCTCCGTCGAGCGCCTCCAAAATGGCAGGCCCCATTTTGCGGGCCGCGGCTACGCGTCGGCGTTCGTAGTGGCGGACAAAATGTGAGACCTCGTGGGACAGCGTCACCCGTTCTTCGTCAGGTTCGAGCCCGCCATCTAGGAAGATGAAACCATGGCCCCGGTGGGCGACAAGGCATCCGCGCAGCGGCCGGTCAGCGGCGGTTAGGGTACCCTCCACGCCCCGCTCTGACAGCCACGCGCTCGCGTCGGAGATGGTGAGCCGAGGCAAATGGACGACCGCCACGGGCAACGTGTTAGTCACGGGCCGGCGCAGTTCCCGAGGAAAAGGTTCGGCTTCACCGACCCGACGCCAAAATTCCGCCGCTTCTGGCCGGGGGTCGAAGGCCCTCATTGAACATCCGTCCCCTCGGGCCCGCCCTTGTGGTGGTCGCGCGCGGCGGCGAGCAAGCCATCGCGTGAAGAGGAACCAACACGAAATGCTCTGAGGCTCTCGGCCTCTCGCAGCAGGTCCATGAGATCGTCCGGCCGAACGCCGGCGTGCATCGCAATCTTGGCGGTGTCCGTTGCGAACCCAGGTCGTGACGCCCAGGGTCGCCGACAAAGCCCGACCTGAACGGCCGTGTTGAGGTCGGTTGCGAGCCGCTCGGCAATCTGTTCGAGATCGACGCGGGAGCCTGACACGTCTTGGTACGCTGACGCGACGAACGCATCGTTGTAGGTGAGTCTGGCCAGCGCGCGTCGGAGGCCCGCTGAAGTATGTTCGTCGCCGGCCATCAGAGCTTCCGGCCGAGGCGCTGCAAACGCTTTTCGATCCTATCGCGGCGCTGTTTCACAAGCTGACGCTGCTCATCCTCACTCAAGTCAGAGGCCCCAAGAGCCCGTGCATATTCCTCGGTCGAGTCTTCGCCGGACAGAAACAAGCGAAGCACCGCTTCGTCTCCATGCTCGCGAATGATTTCGGCCCCATGCTCTCTCACAACCCTCTCCGCGTCCAATCGGGAGAAATCCGTATCCACTCCTTCATTCCGCTCGACGACGGTCAGTTCGACAAATCGAGAGTGACTTTTTTTCTTGTTGATCCGCGACGTCACCAGATTCAACGCGTCGCCCCGCGCGATCATCACGAGGTATGTCGCCAGACTCGATCGCGTCGGATCATATCGAGCCGGGGCGCTCAGATAGGCGACGATGGCGTCGGTAGAGAGATCAAGAGCATCGTCCCAGGAAAGACCCATTCCGCGATGCTGGCGATAGATGGTCGCGCCGACGGCACGGTGGACAGTTCTGAAAAGGTCGGCCGAAGCAGTCGGATCACCGGCGAGATGCCGTCCGTGGATGTTCCGAAGCTCGTCGGCCCGTTTTGTCATTTCGGCTTGCGGAGAGCCACATACAGTTCGCACGTCATCCGCTTGTGGATGCTCGCGCTCCGGCGATTGCGATTTGGCGGCGGGAGTGAGCGGTTCGTCGAACTCAAGTCCCGCCTATCGTGGCCCACGACCTCCAGCCCGGCCGCTTCTGCTATTTCAGCCAGAACCTGTGCCCCGTCGTACTCACGCCGACTCAGAATAGACGGGCCGACGACAAAGAGCGCTCGACCGCCAGGACGCAGCACTCGAGCTGTCTCTTGGAGGACGAGCAGCATGTCGTGCACGTAGCGTCGTAGAAGCGGCTTCCGCCGCTCCTCAGCAACGCCCGAATCGACGAGTACTTCTAGCGCTTGCGGGAGCTTGCCGGTCGCCAAACCGCGTTCCGTGCCCACCGACGATGACCTGATGGTCCGCAGGACAGAGAGTTCGTGGCCGAAGAAAACCAGAGTGAACTTGGAGGTGCGCAGATAGTCGATTGCGTTCACGTACGGCGGGGATGTGATCACTGCGTCAACGCTGTCATCCTCAATGTCGAGGTCTCGCGCATCGCCAAGGCGGATGTCGGCCGCGATCGCGTGCTCGGTCGCCAACTCAAGATACTTTGAGAAGCTCGCGCTGTTTCGCTCCCATAGCTGAAAAGGCAGTCTGGGCTTTCGCGTGGCTACGCGATGGGGTCGGGACCGTGAGAGGTCCATTGCCATCGAGGCACCGCCCGATCGGGAGATGATACACGAGGAAAACGTTACAGCGGCGAAGAGGAGCGAGGGCGTTGCCGGCAGGTCGTCCAGTGCCTCCGCCAGAGCGAACAACTCCGTTGCCGCGGGCTCAGTGAACCAATACGAGATGAACGCTTGGTCCTCGGCCGGAAGCGCCGAGCGCCTAGTGGCCAGGTAGTCAGGCTGTGCGGCCAAACTCTGCGCCCGGCCAAGCACGGTCCGGCACAACGTCAAATAGTCGGCCGGCTGAGTTGTCGAACAAATCGCCCGTGAGAGATAGACCGCGAGCGGGTCAACATCGCGACCGATTGCATTCCGGCGTTCTAGCTGCGCGGCGCGTGCTACGACGCCTGATCCGCACATCGGATCAAGTACGACGTCTCCGGGCTTGCTGAAGTTCGCCACGGCCGCCCTAGCGACCTCAAGCGGCATTCGAGCCGGAAAGGGATGAGGGAATGGGCGTCGGCCTCTGGTCTCCACGCCTTTCGTGCCGACCACCTCGGAAAGCGCATCCGTGCCCGCGTCCTCGAAATGAACATAGCGCGCGCGATCGGCGCGATGTGGAAATTCCAGAACGGTGCCGATTAGCGGTGCGCCGGACTGCGGCTCATCTGGAGTCGCCCACGCCGATAACTGTCCGTCGGCTTCCGATGTACGCATACAGCCCCCAACAACATTGAAGGCCGCAAACGGCCGCCCCTTTTCCGCGACCGTAGCTCCGACTTCCGCAAAGGCCAAACACATCCTTAGAGTGTCGACCGCCCTAGACGCTACCGGCTTCGAGCGTCGCGTTTCGGGCGTGGGGGCAATGTCCCTTTCTGGCGCAGCTTTCGCTCCTAGGCTTCGCCGACGCTAGGGAGGTTCAAGCCAGCTGCTCTGCGCCAGGCATCCACGACATTTTGCAGGACTCCGGAAAGAGCACGCTGCCCCATGGTGGAAAGCACCAGAACTTGCTCGGCACCGCCGAACTTGCCTTCGCCGTACGGGCCGCCGCCATAACCGCTCTCACACACAAGGATGGCTTCGTTCGCGGCAACTAGTCGCCTCTCTGGGTTCCTAGTGAGAACGGCGTGCTTCAACGCGTCAGCAACGTCGCCCAGTAGTTGGACGTCGGGGGTCGAGTGTTCGGTCCGCAAGGCTGTGCAATGACGCGAGACACACTGTCGGAGCTTGCCAAGATCCGACGCCTCAGCCGGCACCCAGTTCGGTCGAGCGCGAAGTACGATCTCCGCAAAATGATGAAGGTAGAAGCTTGCGGAGCCCGCCTCTCGTAGAACGCGGTACCTGGCGCGCGACGATGCGGCTTCGTCACCAGAGCCCAGCGCGCTTGTTAGATCCACTTCCGCGCCGAGATAGGCCTGCCAAGCTGGGAGCACAATCTCGAAAAGGTGCTCATCCCAAGGGAGCTGCATGCACCGGACTAGAGTCTACTTACCGGATCCAGGTCAATGTCGGCTTTTGGCGCATATCGGCGTGACCGCCTGTAGCGGCGCCATGCCGATCTTGCTCGGCTCAGTTCAGCCCCAGCTTCCGGGGGATCGTGGACCACGGGACCAGCTTGAAGTTCTGGTTCTCGGGCGGGGAGACGTTGCGGCCGTCCTGGGCGACGAAGGCGCCGCCTTCCAGGCCCGCGCCCAGCGAGGCGCTGGTCACCTCCAGGCCGTCGGTCTCGGAGATCCCGTCGATGCCCTTGGCCCCGTCGGCGACGACCGAGAAGCTGCCGACATAGGCGTTGTCGCCCTCGCGGCGATAGACGGCGTAGCTGTCGTTGCCCTGGCTGGAGACGACGATGAAGCCCTTGCCGCCCGGCTGGGCGTAGATCCCCACGCCTTCCAGGTCGTCCTTCAGGGCCGGGTTGGCGGCCACGCGGTCGACGGCCTTGGGCGCGCGGTTGTCCGACGGCTCGGCGCTCAGCCGCCACAGGGCGACGTCCTCTTCGGCCACGTAGAGCGCGCCGGTCTCGTCGTCGGCGACGCAGCCCTCGGTCTGGGTGTCGAACTTCACGTCGCGCACCTGGACGGCGCGGACCTTGCCGTTGGCTTGCGCGACCAGCTTCCACTGCCGCACCAGACCGTCGGGATCGCTGATGAAGACGTAGGTCGCGCCCTTCCTGCCGCGGTACATGCACAGGCCGTAGGGATCCGAAAGCCCCGTGGTCTGCACGCCGTCGGCGACCGAGGTCAGCTGTCGGGTCGCCGGATCCAACGTGTAGATGGCGATCGACTTGTGGGTGCGGTCGCTGGCCGCGACCAGGATCACATCCTTGCCGGCCAGCTTGAAGCCGGACCGCAGGTCGACATTGTTCATCTTGCCGTCGGCCAGGTACTGCAAGGGCTTGCCGGTCAGATCGTAGACCAGCAGGCCGCCCTTCTTGTCGGTGGCGATTATGGCGCTCTTGGACGGATCGGCCGGGTTGGCCCAGATGGCCGGATCGTCGGCGGCGTCGCCGTCATGGGCGACCGGCGTGGTCTCCATGGTCGGGCGGACCACGGCGAAGTCGGCCTTGGGCCTGGAGCCGGCGGCGTCACCCGTCGCCAGCTTCAGCCCGGCGGCGACGTCGGCCCACGACACGACCTTCATGTTCGCGCCCGACTTGCGGTCGTCGGCGACCAGCAGGGCCCCGGCCGGCAGGCGATCGCCCAGGGGGGCGCGCAGGGCGAACAGGCCAGACGGGTTCTCGACGGCGTTCTGCTGGTCGGCCTGGATGCGGAACAGGCCCGTGAAGGCGTCGTCCTGGGAGCGATCGTAGACGGCGTAGTCGCCGGCCGTGGCGTTGGCGGCGACCAGGAAGCGGGCGTTCTGCCCGCCATCGACCAGGGCCAGGCCCGCCACCTCGCCGGCGATCTGGCCCAGGCGGTTGGCGTCGATCAGGGTCGGGACCGGATCGGATTCCGGATCGGCGGCGTAGCGCCAGATGCCGACCGCTTCCTGGGCGACGTAGAGGGCGCCGGTCACGTCGTCGGCGACGCAGTACTTGGCCTCGGACGACAGGTGCAGGCGGCGGACGATGCGGCCGTCCAGCTTGCCATCGGCGGTGGGGAACAGCAGCCACTGGTCCATCTGGCCGGCCACGCCCAGGGTGAAGGCGTAGAGCGAGCGATCGCGCGACCCGCGCCACAGGCAGACGCCTTCGCCGGCGTAGTCGAGGGTCAGCGGCTTGGCGTCGAGACTGGCGGCCTGGCCGGTGGCGAAGTCGTAGGCGGCCAGACGCAGGCGGCCGCCCTTGCGGTCGAGCAGCGCCACTAACGGCTTGCCCTTGTGCTCGCGCACGTCGACGCCGTAGACCTCGCCGCCGGCGATCGCGCCGACCCGCTGGCCGTCGAGGCCATAGAGCTCCAGCCCGCCGCCTTCACCGGTGGCGGCGATCAGGCTCTTCTCCGGCGCGGCCGGATTGCGCAGCAGGGCCACGCCGTTGGCGCCGCCTTCGGTGGTCGGCGCGGTCGAGATCACGGGCGCGACGGCCGGGGCCTCGGCGAGGGCGGATCCGGCGCCGAGCAGGAAGGCGAGCACGCCGACGGCGGCGCTGGCGCGAAGATGGGTCATTCCGTGGATCCCCCAGGGTCGTTCAGACGGGTTGGCGCGGCCAGCCCCGGCCGGCGGGTGGCTTATGCGACGATTTCAAAACGGATTGATGACGTCGAAGTCCTTTCGCCGACACGGGCGTTTCTCCGCGCCGAGCGGCTATAGTCCGACCCGAGTCTTTCGCCGCCCTGGAGCCGCCATGTTCGACGCCCCCATCGAGGCGACACCCGTTTCCGAAGTCATCGTCACTGGCGCGCGCCTGCCGCCGTCGGCGGGGGAGGGGGCCTTCGCCATCTCGACCCTGGCCGACCCGGTCTGGGCCCGCTCGACCCGGCTCGACGAGCAGCTGGCGCGGGCGCCGGGCGTGTCGCTGTTTCGGCGCATCTCCAGCCTGGCGGCCAATCCGACCACGCAGGGGCTGTCGCTGCGGGCCATCGCCCCATCCGGCGCCGGGCGGGCGCTGGTCACCCTCGACGGCGTACCGCAGAACGATCCGTTCGGCGGCTGGGTGATCTGGGGCGGCCTGCCGTCGGAGACGATCCAGGACGTCCGCATCGTTCGCGGCGCCGGCGCCCAGGCCTATGGCGCGGGCGCCCTGACCGGCGTCGTCGCCCTGACCGGCCGCGACGGCGGCGCCGACGTGCTGGAGGCCAGCGCCGAGGCCGGCGAGCTCGGCTATCGCCGCGCGGCGGTCACCGCCGGGGCCGGCGGGATCCTGGCCAGCGTCTCGGCCGAGCGCTCCGACGGCTGGACCCCGGTCCGCGAAGGACGCGGCGCGGCCGACGAGCCCCTGGCCATGCAAGCCTGGTCGGCGGCCCTGCGCTATGATGCGCGTCTGGCCGCCGGTCCGGCCCTGGCCGCCCGCGTCGCCGTCCATGACGAGAACCGCCGCTCGGGCCTGTTCGGCGCCGACGCCCGCTCGCGCGGCGCCCAGGCCAGCCTGACCCTCGCTCAGGCGCCGTCGCCGGACCGCAAGGGCTGGCGTCTCCAGGCCTGGACCCTGGTCAGCGACCTGCAGAACCGCTCGGTCGCGGTCGCAACCGGCCGCGCCTCGACCACCCCCGCCAACGACCAGTACGAGACCCCGGCCTACGGCTTCGGCTTCAACGCCGCCCTGCGCGGCGTGCGCGGACCGCTGGAGTGGGAACTGGGCGCCGACCT
>Ga0102591_1004383_pt1 | contig 11055 bp, 6 predicted proteins | sample AraplaCol_mCL_r2_2_FD_76860 | JGI IMG/M metagenome (GOLD analysis project Ga0102591, IMG submission 76860) | Arabidopsis root microbial communities from North Carolina, USA - plate scrape MF_Col_mCL_r2 (SPADES assembly) (version 2) | ecosystem: Host-associated > Plants > Roots > Endosphere... | reverse complement strand
GTCACGATCGCCCACCACATCGCCTGCGGGATGGTGCCGAGCTTGTCCGGCTGCACGTCGCGCTCGATGGCGTAGAGCAGCGAGGCGAAGGTCAGGACCGCGCCGATCAGGATGACGATGCAGCCGATCAGCGCCCGCCGCTCGGCATGCACGGCGGCGAGCAGCGAGCGCATCGCCGGCGAATAGCGGATCAGCTTGAAGAACGGCAGCACGCCGAGCGCGGCCAGCGTCGCGTGCCGGCCGCTCGCGAGCACGATGGCCGCAGGCAGGAACGCCATGAGGTCGATGATGCCGAGCGTCGAAAAGACGTAGCCGAGCCGGTCGGACAGCGCAGACCCCTTGCGCTGGGTGTGGCCGGCCACGGTCCACAGGCGCGCGGCATATTCCGCCGCGAACACCATCACCGACAGCACGGTGATGGCCGAGAACAGCGCGCCGAACTGCGCGTCCAGCTCCGGCACCGAGGCGAGGATCATCGCGGCCACGTTGAGCACGACGATTCCGATGATGAACTTGATGAAGCGCGACCCGGCCGAATAGGCCAGCGGGTCGTGCTCCAGCAATTCATAGAGGCGATCCCTTAAGTCGGGATCGCGAAGCCCACGCCCTCGCGGACCGGGGCGCATGGCGCTCAAGCGCCCGCGATCGCTTTTTCGATCGCCGCCAGCGCCTCGGTCGCCTTGGCGCCGTCGGGACCGCCGGCCTGGGCCATGTCGGGCCGGCCGCCGCCGCCCTTGCCGCCGAGCGCTTCGGAAGCAACGCGGACCAGGTTCACGGCGTTGAAGCGCGCGGTGAGGTCGGCGGTGACGCCGACCACGACACCGGCCTTGCCGTCCTCGGTGACGCCGACGATGGCGACAACGCCGGAGCCGATCTGCTTCTTGGCCTCGTCGGCGAGGCTCTTGAGATCCTTCATCTCGATGCCCTCGACCGCGCGCGCCATCAGCTTGACGTCGCCGATCTCGCGCACGCCCGCGGCTGCGCCGCTGCTCGATGATGCGCCGCCACCCATCGCCAGCTTCTTGCGGGCATCGGAGAGCTCGCGCTCGAGCTTCTTGCGCTCCTCCATCAACGCGGTGATGCGCGCCGGGACGTCGTCGAGCGAGGTGCGCAGCTCGTTCGCCGCGGTCTTCGCCAGCGCCATGGTGTCGTTGGCGTGCTTTCGCGCATAGTTGCCGGTCAAGGCCTCGATGCGGCGCACGCCGGAGGCGACCGCGCTCTCGCCGGTGAGCGTGATCAGGCCGATATCGCCGGTGCGCCTGACATGGGTGCCGCCGCAGAGCTCGACCGACCAGCCTAGTGCATTGGTGCCGCGCTCCCGCGCAGTCCGACCCATCGAGACGACGCGGACCTCATCGCCGTATTTCTCGCCGAACAACGCGCGCGCACCGGCCTCGCGCGCTTCATCGACGCCCATCACGCGGGTGGTCACCTCGTCGTTCTCCAGCACCACGTCGTTAGCGATGTCCTCGACGCGAGCGAGCTCCTCCGCCGTGATCGGCTTCGGATGCACGAAGTCGAAGCGCAGCCGGTCCGGCGCGACCATCGAGCCGCGCTGGGCGATGTGATCGCCGAGCACCTGGCGCAGCGCCTCGTGAATGAGATGCGTCGCCGAGTGATGCGCGCGGATCGAAGAGCGCCTGGAATGATCCACCTCGAGCTGCAGCGCCGTGCCGAGCTTCACTTCGCCGCTCTCGACGGTGCCGACATGCACGAAGAAATCGCCGAGCTTCTTCTGCGTGTCGGTGACGCGGAATTTGATGCCGCCCTCGCCCGTGAGCACGCCGGTGTCGCCGACCTGGCCGCCTGATTCCGCGTAGAACGGCGTCTGGTTCAGCACGAGCGCGCCGGTCTCGCCAGCCTTGAGGCTGGCGACCTCGGCACCATCCTTCACCAACGCCGACACCACGCCCTCGGCGCTCTCGGTCTCGTAGCCCAGGAATTCGGTCGCACCCAGCTTCTCGCGCAGCGGAAACCAGATCGCCTCAGACGCGGCTTCGCCCGAGCCCTTCCAGGACTCGCGCGCCTTGGCCTTCTGCCGCTCCATCGCGTCGGTGAACGCGGCCTGGTCGACGCCGATGCCTCGCGACTTCAGCGCGTCCTGCGTCAGGTCCAACGGAAATCCATAGGTGTCGTAGAGCGTGAAGGCGACGTCGCCGTCGAACATGTCGCCTTTCTTCAAGGACGCGCTCTTCTCGTCGAGAATTGACAGGCCGCGGACCAGCGTCTTGCGGAAGCGGGTCTCTTCCAGCCGCAGCGTTTCCTCGATCAGGTTCTCCGCGCGCATCAGGTCGGGATAGGCCTGGCCCATCTCGCGCACCAGCGCCCAGACGAGGCGATGCATCAGCGGCTCCTTGGCGCCCAAAAGCTGCGCATGGCGCATGGCGCGGCGCATGATCCGGCGCAGCACGTAGCCGCGGCCCTCGTTCGAGGGCAGCACGCCGTCCGCGACCAGGAAGGCGGAGGAACGCAGATGGTCGGCGATGACGCGGAACGAGGCGACGTTCTGCTCGTTCGGCCCGCTGCCGAGCGCGGACGAGGTCGCGTCGATCAGATGGCGGAACAGATCGGTCTCGAACACGCTCTCGACGCCCTGCAGAATGCAGGCCATGCGCTCCAGGCCCATGCCGGTGTCGATCGAGGGACGCGGCAGGTCAATGCGCTCCTCCTTCGTCACCTGCTCGTATTGCATGAACACGAGATTCCAGAATTCGAGGAAGCGGTCGCCGTCCTCTTCCGGCGAGCCCGGAGGCCCGCCCCAGATGTGCTCGCCGCGGTCGATGAAGATCTCCGAGCACGGGCCGCACGGGCCGGTGTCGCCCATCGCCCAGAAATTGTCCGAGGTCGGGATACGGATGATGCGGTCCTCGGAGAAGCCCGCGATCTTCTTCCACAGCCCCGCCGCCTCGTCGTCGGTGTGGTAGACGGTAACGAGCAGCTTGTCCTTCTTGAGCCCGAACTCCCTGGTGATCAGCGTCCAGGCGAGCTCGATCGCGCGCTCCTTGAAATAGTCGCCGAACGAGAAGTTGCCGAGCATCTCGAAGAAGGTGAGATGGCGCGCGGTGTAGCCGACATTGTCGAGGTCGTTGTGCTTGCCGCCGGCGCGCACGCATTTCTGCGAGGTGGTGGCGCGCTGATAGGGCCGCTTCTCGACGCCGGTGAAGACGTTCTTGAACTGCACCATGCCGGCATTGGTGAACATCAGGGTCGGGTCGTTGCGCGGCACGAGGGGCGAGGACGACACGATCTCGTGGCCGTTCTCGGCAAAGAAGTTCAGAAAGGTCGACCTGATCTCGTTGACGCCGCTCATGTTCATCCAATCGGGTGTGCTGGAGCATGATCCGGAAAAGTGCGAAGCGGTTTTCCGGAAAGATCATGCTCAAACAAAGAGCTAAAGCGCGATGACTCTCATCGTGCTTTAGGACCCGCTTCTCGCCATCCAAACCGTAACGTTAAGGCTGATATCTGCGGGCCAAAGCGCTTTTAGACAAGGCCAGCTTTCCTGTCCAGAAACTGTGCAGGGAGATCAGAGGGTTGCCGCAGCCGCTCAATCCCGTTGGATAGGACGCGCTGACGCGTTGACAGGCTTGGCCAGCCTGTGGTCTGTACCCATCTGTATCGTACGGCCACGTCGGGAGAGACCGGCTTTAGGCAGCCGGCGCCGAAGGAGCAACCGCCCCGGAAACTCTCAGGCAAAAGGACCGCGTGGCTTTGACAGCATCTGGAAAGAGGCGCCGACGGGCATAAAGCCCGGACTGCGTCCGCCGACGGGATAATACTCTCAGGCACAGCGACAGATGGGGCTTCGACTGGTGTCCTCTGGGGAATCGTCCCCGGGGAACCGCCGAGGGCCCCCAGATGCTAGCGCACGACCAAGACTCCCTGAAACGTACGCCCCTTTACGACCTTCACGTCTCCCTGGGCGGCAAGATGGTGCCGTTCGCGGGCTATGACATGCCCGTGCAATACCCCGCGGGCGTGCTGAAGGAGCACCTCCATACCCGGGCCTCCGCCGGCCTGTTCGACGTCTCCCATATGGGCCAACTCCGCTTGCTGCCGAAGTCAGGCAAGGTCGAGGACGCCGCCCGCGCGCTGGAACGGCTCGTGCCGCAGGACATCGTGGCGATCGCGCCGGGGCGGCAGCGTTACGCCCAGTTCACCAATGCCGATGGCGGCATTCTCGACGATCTCATGGTGGCCAATTTCGGCGATCACCTGTTCCTGGTCGTCAACGCCGCCTGCAAGGCCGAGGACGAGGCGCATCTGCGCGCGAATCTGTCCGGTGACTGCGTCATCGAGTCCCTCGCAGACCGCGCGCTGATCGCGCTGCAGGGCCCCAAGGCGGAAGCCGCGCTGGCGAAATTATGTGCAGCAGCGCCCGCGATGAAATTCATGGATGCCGGCCCGCAAGAGGTCGCCGGCATCAAGTGCTTCGTCTCGCGCTCCGGCTACACCGGCGAAGACGGTTTTGAGATTTCCGTCCCGGCCGCCGATGCCGAGCGGCTCGCGAAGACGCTGCTCGAAAACCCTGATGTGCTGCCGATCGGGCTCGGCGCGCGCGACAGCCTGCGACTGGAAGCCGGGCTCTGCCTTTACGGCCACGACATCGACACCGCGACCACGCCGGTCGAGGCCGCGCTGGAATGGTCGGTGCAGAAGAGCCGCCGCAGCGGCGGCGCGCGCGCGGGCGGCTTTCCCGGCGCGGAAAAAATCCTCGCTCATTTCGACAACGGCGCCTCCCGCCGCCGCGTCGGCCTCCGCGCCGAGGGCCGCGCGCCGGTACGCGAAGGCGCGCTGCTGTTCGCGAATGACGCGGGCGGCGAGCCAATCGGACAAGTCACATCGGGCGGCTTCGGCCCGAGCCTGAATGCGCCGGTCGCGATGGGCTACGTGCCAACGCCTCTCGCCGCGCTCGGCACCAAACTGTTCGCCGAGGTGCGCGGCCAGCGGCTGCCGCTCACCGTCGCCGCGATGCCCTTCGTGAAAAACACCTACAAACGCTGAGGACGAGACAATGACCACGACGCTGTACACCTCCGACCATGAATGGCTCGCCATCGATGGCGATATCGCGACCGTCGGCATCACCGACTACGCGCAGCAACAGCTCGGCGACGTCGTGTTCGTCGAATTGCCCAAGGTCGGCCGGAGCTTGAAGAAAGCGGAAGCCGCCGCCGTGGTGGAATCGGTCAAGGCCGCCTCCGACGTCTACGCGCCCGTGACGGGCGAAGTGCTCGAAACCAACGCCGAGCTCGTAGCCGAGCCGGCGCTGGTGAACTCGGACGCGCAAGGCAAGGCCTGGTTCTTCAAGATCAAGATGGCCGACAAGAGCGAGCTCGGCGGCCTCATGGATGAAGCCGCCTACAAGGCACATACGGCGTGAGATGAAGCGAACGGCCGCCCCATACTCGGTGTCATCGCCCGCGCAGGCGGGCGATCCAGTACGCCGCGGCCCAACGGCTCGATCACGAACGCCTGCGTTTACCGGGTGCCCCGCCTTCGCGGGGCACGACAAGAACTCCTAGCGAGGACCCATGATGACCGCGCACCGCAAGACCAACGGCGACACCGCCGCCAGTTTCGTTCGCCGCCATATCGGCCCCTCAGTGCGCGATGTCACCGCCATGCTGGAGACCGTCGGCGCCAAGAGCGTCGACGCCCTGATGGCGGAGACGCTGCCGGCCTCGATCCGGCAGGCCGCTCCGCTCGATCTCGGCAAAGCCTTCAGCGAGACCGAGGCGATCGCGCATATGGGCGAGCTGGCCCGGCAGAACCAAGTCTTCACCTCGCTGATCGGCCAAGGCTATTCCGGCACCATCCTGCCCGCGGTGATCCAGCGCAACATCCTGGAGAATCCGGCCTGGTACACGGCCTACACGCCCTATCAGCCCGAGATCAGCCAGGGCCGGCTGGAGGCGCTGTTCAACTTCCAGACCATGATCTGCGACCTCACCGGGCTCGACGTCGCCAACGCCTCGCTGCTCGACGAGGCCACCGCCGCGGCCGAGGCCATGGCGCTGGCCGAGCGGCACTCGCAGGTGAAGGCGCAGGCCTTTTTCGTCGACAAGGACGTGCATCCGCAGACGCTGGCGGTGATGCGCACCCGCGCCGAGCCGCTGGGCTGGACCCTGGTCGTCGGCGATCCCCTCACCGATCTCGACAAATCGGACGTGCTTGGCGCGCTGCTGCAATATCCGGGCTCCTCGGGCGCGTTGCGCGACCTCAGGCCCGCGATTGCCACGCTGAAGGCCAAGGGCGCGCTCGCGATCGTCGCTGCCGATCTGCTGGCGCTCACACTGATCGCCTCGCCGGGCGAGCTGGGGGCCGACATCGCGATTGGCTCGGCGCAGCGCTTCGGCGTGCCGATGGGTTATGGCGGACCGCATGCGGCCTATATGGCGGTGCGCGACGCGCTGAAGCGCTCGCTGCCCGGCCGCATCGTCGGCCTCTCCGTGGATTCGCGCGGCATGCCGGCCTATCGCCTCGCGCTGCAGACCCGCGAGCAGCACATCCGCCGCGAGAAGGCGACCTCCAACATCTGCACGGCGCAGGTTCTGCTCGCCGTGATCGCCTCGATGTACGCGGTCTATCACGGCCCCGAGGGGCTGACGCAGACCGCGCGCAACGTGCACCGCCGCACCGCCGTGCTCGCGGCCGGCCTGCGCAAGCTCGGCTTTGCGCTGCAGTCCGAGGCCTTCTTCGACACGCTGAGCATCGATGCCGGCGCCAAGCGCGACGAGATCGTCGCGCGCGCCGCGGCCGAGACAATCAATCTCGGCATCAGCGACACCAGCTTGCGCATCGCGCTCGACGAGACCACGACGCCGGCGACGGTCGAAGCGGTGTGGCGCGCGTTCGGCGGCCAACTCGCCTATGCCGAGATCGACGCCGAGACGCGCGAGGCGCTGCCGGACGGTTTGAAGCGCACCACCGCGTTCCTCACCCATCCCGTGTTCCACGCGCATCGCTCGGAGACCGAGATGCTGCGCTACATGCGCAAGCTCAGTGATCGCGACCTCGCGCTCGACCGCGCCATGATTCCGCTGGGCTCGTGCACGATGAAACTGAATGCGACCACCGAGATGATGCCGCTGACCTGGCCGGAGTTCGGCTCGCTGCATCCGTTCGTGCCGCGCGAGCAGGCCAAGGGCTATCACGCGCTGTTCGCACGTCTGGAGAAATGGCTGTGCGACATCACCGGCTATGACGCGATCTCGCTGCAGCCCAATTCCGGCGCGCAGGGCGAATACGCCGGCTTGCTTGCGATCCGCGGCTATCATGCCGCGCGTGGGCAAAGCCACCGCAAGATCTGCCTGATCCCCTCCTCCGCCCACGGCACCAATCCGGCCTCGGCCGCGATGGTCGGCATGGACGTGGTGGTGGTGTCCTGCGAGAAGAACGGCGACGTCGACGTTGGCGATCTCCGCGCCAAGGCGGAGAAGCATTCGAACGACCTCGCCGCGGTCATGATCACCTATCCCTCGACCCATGGCGTGTTCGAGGAGCACATCCGCGAGATCTGCGACATCGTACATGGCCATGGCGGCCAGGTGTATCTCGACGGCGCCAACCTCAACGCGCAGGTCGGCCTGTCCAGGCCCGGCGATTACGGCGCCGATGTCAGCCATCTCAACCTGCACAAGACCTTCTGCATCCCGCATGGCGGCGGCGGCCCCGGCATGGGCCCGATCGGCGTCAAGGCGCATCTTGCGCCGTTCCTGCCGGGTCATCCGGCGACGGATGCTGAAGCTCCTGTCGGCCCGGTCTCGGCCGCGCCGTTCGGCTCGGCGTCGATCCTGACCATCTCCTACATCTACATCCTGATGATGGGTGGCGAAGGATTGAAGCGCGCCACCGAGATCGCAATCCTCAACGCCAACTACATCGCGGCAAGGCTCGATCCGCACTTCCCGGTGCTCTACAAGAACGAAAAGGGCCGCGTCGCGCATGAGTGCATCGTCGATCCCCGGCCGCTGAAGACGACGTCGGGCGTCACCGTGGACGACATCGCAAAGCGCCTGATCGACTACGGCTTCCACGCCCCGACCATGAGCTTCCCGGTGCCGGGCACGCTGATGATCGAGCCGACCGAATCGGAGTCCAAGGCCGAGCTGGATCGTTTTTGCGATGCCATGATCGCGATCCGGAAGGAGATCGCCGAGGTCGAGGCCGGCCGCTTCAAGATCGAAGCCTCGCCGCTGCGCCACGCCCCGCACACCGTGCACGATATCGCGGACGACGATTGGAAGCGCGCCTACACCCGCGCCGAAGGCTGCTTCCCCGCGGGCAGTTCGCGCACCGACAAATACTGGAGCCCGGTGGGCCGCGTCGACAACGTCTATGGCGACCGCAATCTGGTGTGCTCCTGCCCGCCGGTGAGCGACTACGCGCAAGCCGCGGAGTGAGATCCGGCGGAGGTCTCGAAGGGTGGGCAAAGCGCAAGCATGCCCACCACCTTTGCATGACGCGAAAGACCGTGGGCACAGCGCTTGCGCGCCTTTGCCCACCCTACGACACTCGCTTATCTAAGGCGCAATCAACAACCGGCTCTCGCGATCCCACCGCCAGAGCCGCTCGTTGGTCAGTTCGGTCCCGCCCCACCAACGTTTGATTGAGTTGTGACGCCACATGTCATCTTCCCGGGCCAGAAGTGAGCGCCCGAGCTCGGTGAGCGTGAGTTTCCATTCGCTCCTGCCGAAGTAACGATCGTCGTTGGTGAAGGCCGGATCGCCCAACAAGAGCGGCGGCCTCGAATATCCCCCTAGTTCGAGCAAGGCATTGAACGCGTCGTCTACGTCGAATACATCGCGAAGAAACCTCCCGTCTTCGACGGTTCGCGGGTCGGAGTGTCCTTCGTTCACATAATCCAGCAGATCCGCTTCAGTTGCACCGAGTCCAGTCACGCTGTCCGGAAGCTCTTCGAGCGCCGCAATCAGCGCTGATCGCAATCTCGGTAGGATCGACAGATCCGTCATCAGCAGATCGAAACAGGGTTCTGGCGTTTCAGCCCGATAGGCCCGCCAAGCGCGGCTTGCCGTCACCAGATGGTTCTCGGTGACCTTGAAAGCCGGCAGCTTCCACTTTGCGACGGACTCTGGAGCATAGTTCGCAACAATGTCGTCCGCATGCACAAGGCTCAGCTTGGTCGTGATCTCCTTGTAGGGGCGAAGCAAGTCCAGCAGCCAGACGAGCACCAGCTGATCATTGGGCCGGGGATCAGCCCATATTTCAATCGAGTCGAACTTGGCGCACAGCTCGAAGAAACCGATATCGCGCGTGCCGAAGCCGTCAAGCGATCCACGGCAAGCGTCATCGAGCCAATGATCGCCGGGATTGCAATGCTTGGCCGATCGACGTTCCAGCCCCATCAAGAGTTGCTGTTCGGAAAACAATTCTCTCGAAATAAGGCGCAGATAGAACCCGAGCGCGACGTTCGCCAGGCCCGACTGGCGAAGCACCTGTTCCGCAAGATCGTTGGTCGCCAGGATCAGATGTGACAAGATCGGCCTCTCGAGATTGACGTGGGGAGCGCACGCGTTAATCAGGCGCAATCAACAACCGGCTTCGTGAATCCCACCGCCAGAGCCGCTCATTGGCGAGAAGCGTGCCGCCCCACCAGCGCCGGATCGGGTTGTGACGGCGAGAATCCTCCGATCCCGCCAGCACGGCCTTCCCCAGATCCGTGAGCGACATCAGGGACTGCTTGTATCGTGTGTGACGGAGGGCATCGTCATGCATGTCGAGCGTGAATGGCCCCTCCTCCAGCCCGGCTACGGCCGGCATTGGACAGCGCGCGAGTCCATTCAGCAACTCGCCCACTTCCCAGTAGTCAAAGACGCGCCGCTCGTTGGCTTTCTGATGCCCCGGGAAGACATCGAAGGGCTGCACATTCCCTGGTGCGATCAACTCCAGCATGCGCGTTTCAGTCGCGCCAAGACCTGTGGTCACGCTCGGAAGCTCTGAGAGAAGGTCAACAGCGCAGCGCTCGAGCTGCGGAAACAAACCCAGGTCGATCTTGAGGAGTTCGCACCAGGCCTGGGGCGTGGATGCGCAATAAGCGCGCCACGCGCGACCGGCCAGTTCAAGATGATCTTGCGTCATCTCGACCGTTGGCGGGCTCAGCTTCGCCAGCTGCTCCGGCGCGACATCACCCACGGCAAAGTCCAGGTGACGTATCGCGAGCTTGGAAACTGCCGCTTGCTCGGTGCCGAAATGATCGAGCAGCGAAAGCAGAAGTAACTGTGCATTCGGCTCTGGTCCCATCCACAGCTCGGCCGAGTCACATTCGGACAACAGGTCGATCAGTCCGCGCCCCTTGAGCCCAGACCTTTCCAAGCGCGAAGCCGGCGTGTCGTCCAGCCAGTGCAGGCCGAGCGGCTGAGTCCTACGTGGGGAAAAGAAGGCCCGGCACTCCGCATCGGACGGCAGCGGTCCCCAGACGAGCCGATGCTCGATCGCAATGACGAGATCGCCAAGGCCGGCCCGTCGTATCGCGCCGGCGGCGGACGAATCCGCTGTCAGGATGAGCCGCGTCATGCTCCTGACCTCACGGCTTTGTCAAAACGGCGCCGTAGCGCCACAGCCGGTCGTTGGTCAGATGCGTGCCGCCCCACCAGCGATCGATCGGGTATGACGATCTCGGCCAACCTCGATCGAGCAAGCTCAGTGTCGCCCTGCCAGCCAGTCAAGATCAGACGCTTCATCGCGCCCCCCACTGTTACGCACACACAAACGAAACGGGCGCTGACGACGTCGGCAACTCAACGTCTTCAGCGCCCGCTCCTCGCGAAAAACTTTCGCGTTAAGTCTTACTCCTCCGCCGGCTCCTCGCCGTCGGCGTCACGCTCGGGGGTGCCGGCGAGAATCTGCTCGGCGATCAGGCCGGAGTTCTGGCGGATCGAGGTCTCGATCTTGGCGGTGATGTCGGGGTTGGCCTTCAGGAACGCTTTCGAATTCTCGCGGCCCTGGCCGAGGCGCTGGCTGTCATAGGAGAACCAGGCGCCGGATTTCTCGACGATGCCGGCCTTGACGCCGAGATCGAGGATCTCGCCCATC
>Ga0102591_1004379_pt1 | contig 11066 bp, 9 predicted proteins | sample AraplaCol_mCL_r2_2_FD_76860 | JGI IMG/M metagenome (GOLD analysis project Ga0102591, IMG submission 76860) | Arabidopsis root microbial communities from North Carolina, USA - plate scrape MF_Col_mCL_r2 (SPADES assembly) (version 2) | ecosystem: Host-associated > Plants > Roots > Endosphere... | reverse complement strand
CTTGTCGAGGCGCAGGTAGCCCGGGCCCCCCCGCGCATGAAGCTGGCGTGTCAGGGCGTAGGCCTGCCAGGGATCGGACGGCGCGACGACCGTCATCTCCGGCAAGGCGCGCAGGATCGCCAAGTCCTCGGTGGCGAAGTGCGACATGCCCAGCTGGCCGTACGAGAACCCGCCCCCGACCGCCACGACCGTCACGTCGGCCCGGTGGTAGCAGACGTCGTTGCGCAGCTGCTCCAGGCACCGCAGGGTCGGGAAGTTGGCGATCGAATAGGTGTAGGCCCGCGCCCCGGTCAGGGCCATGCCGCAGGCCACGGCGGTCATGTTCTGCTCGGCGACGCCGGCGTTGACGTAGGCGTCCGGAAACCGGGCGATGAAATCGTCGAGCACGGAAAAGCCCAGGTCGCCGCTGACCAGCATCACGCGCGGATCCTCGGCGGCCAGATCGGTCAGCGCCCGGATGAAGCTGTCACGCATCGGCGGTCTCCAGTTCGGCCCGGTCCAGCTCGGCGAGCGCCGCCGCCAGCTCCTCGCCGGCCGGGGCGCGGTAGTGCCACAGCACCTGGTTCTCCATGAACGACACCCCCCGTCCCTTGACCGTGTGGGCGATCACGCAGGTGGGGCGGTCGCCGACCGCGGCCGCCGCGAAGGCCGCCTTCAGCGCGGCGTGATCGTGGCCGTCCAGCTCGGCGACGCTCCAGCCGAAGGCCCGCCACTTGTCGGCGAACGGCTCCAGGCCGAGCGTGTCGGCGATCGAGGTCAGGGCCTGCAGCTTGTTGTAGTCGATCACCGCGCACAGGTTGGACAGCCGGTGATGGGCCGCGAACAGCGCCGCCTCCCAGTTCGAGCCCTCGTCGCACTCGCCGTCGCTGAGCGCCACATAGACCCGCTGCCGGCCGCCCATGCGCCGCAGCTGCAGGGCCATGCCGGTCCCGACGCCCAGGCCGTGGCCCAGCGAGCCGGTCGACACCTCCACGCCCGGCACGCCCTTGTGGTTAACGTGACCCGACAGGACCGAGCCGTTGCGATAGTGCGTCTCCAGCACCGACAGCGGCATGAAGCCGCGCTCGGCCAGGGCCGCGTAGACGCAGGCGCCGGCGTGGCCCTTGGACAGGATGAAGCGGTCGCGGTCGGGCCAGTCGGGGTTGGCGGGATCGACCCGCAGCACCTCGCCGTACAGCACCGCCATGATGTCGGCCAGCGACAGGCCCGAGCCGACATGCGAGCTCTTGCCCGAGGCGCACATGCCCACGACGTGACGGCGCAGGCGCCGCGCCAGGGCCTGGGTCTCCAGGGGCGCCGCGGCGCTCACGCGAAGAACTCGCGCACGCAGGCGATCACGCGGGCGACCTGGTCGTCGGTCAGCAGGTGGTTCATCGGCAGCAGCAGCGAGCGGGCGAAGAACCGGTCGGTCTTCGGCAGGTGCTGGTCGAAGCCCAGGTTGCGGAACTGGTGCAGACCGATGCCGCCCCACTGCACGATCGTGCCGATCCCCTGGGCCGCCAGGTGGGCGCGCAGGGCGTCGCGCGCGTCGCAGCAGACCTCGTAGTTCTGGAAGATGTCGAAGCGGTTCGACGCGTCCGGCCCCGGCGGCAGGTCCAGGGCGGCGATCGCGGCGAAGGCCTCGTGATAGCGGGCCGCGATCTGGCGGCGGCGGGCGATGGCCTCGTCGTAATAGGTCAGCTTGTAGGCCAGGATGGCGGCGTGGAGGTTGTCCAGGCGCGCATTGGAACCCCAGATCGCGACGTCCTTCGAGATCGTCTTGTCGCGGCCGGCGCCGTGGTTGCGCATGGCCCGCACCGTCTCGGCCAGGTCGTCGTCGTCGGTGACCAGGGCGCCGGCGTCGCCGAAGCAGCCCAGGGTCTTGGACGGATAGAAGCTGAACGCGCCCCAGGCGCCGAAGCGGCCGGCCACGCGGCCGTCGAGACGCGCGCCCAGGGCCTGGGCGGCGTCCTCGTAGACCGCCAGGCCGTGCTCGGCGGCGATCTCCAGCAACGCGTCCATGTCCGACACCCGGCCGTTGACGTGCACCGCCATGATCGCTCGGGTTCGCGGCGTGATCGCCGCGCGGACCGCGTCCGGATCGACCAGCCAGTCGTGCTCCGACAGCTCGACCGGCGCCGCCCGCCCGCCCGCGTGATGGATCGCCTGGGCCGCCGCCACGAAGCTGTGGCCCGGCAGGATGACTTCGGCGCCGCGCTCCAGGCCGCAGGCCCGCAGGCCCAGCAGCATGGCGTGGGTGCAGTCGGAGACGCCGATCACGTGGCGCACGCCCAGATACTCGGCCAGGGCGGCCTCGAACCCGTCGACCGCCGACTGCAGGATGAACCCGCCCGACGCCGCGGTCTCGTGAAGGATGCGCCCGAACGTGTCCGCCCGTTCGGCGTAGAGGGCTTTCCAATCAAAGAATGGAACCAGAGGACCGCCTTGGGAGCACATACCACGCGCCGCCTTGTGATGAGCGAGGCGGTCGCCCCGCCGAATGTCGATAGGTGCGCCTTTCCCTTGGCCCGGTTCAAAGAGCCGCCCCGTCAGAGATTTTTCGAATGCGCATCCTGTACCTGACGCAGTGGTTCGACCCCGAGCCCAACATCCTGAAGGGGCTGGCGTTCGTCCGCGCGCTGGAGGCGGCGGGACACCAGGTGACGGTGGTCACCGGCTTTCCCAACTATCCGACCGGCAAGCTCTATCCGGGCTATCGGATGGGGTGGCGGCGGCGCGAGGTCATCGAGGGCGTCGAGGTGGTTCGCCTGCCGCTCTATCCCAGCCACGACGCCTCCAGCCTGCGCCGGTCGCTGACCTTCCTGTCGTTCTTCCTGTCGGCCCTGGCCTATGGCCTGCTGAGGCGCCGGCGCTACGACCTGGCCTATGTCTACCATCCGCCGATCACGGTCGGCCTGGCCGCGGCCCTGGCCGGATGGGTGCGCGGCCTGCCGTTCGTGCTGGACGTCCAGGACCTGTGGCCGGACACGATCGCGGCCACCGGCATGGCCGGGGCCGGCCGGCTGGTCGGCGTGCTGGGCGTTGTCTGCGCCTTCGTCCATCGCCGCGCCGCCGCGATTATCGTGCAGTCGGAGGGCATCCGGGCGGCGCTCGCGGCGCGCGGCGTTCCGGCCGACAGGCTGACCACCATCCGCAACTGGGCCGACCTGCCGCCCCCCTCGCCCGACGCCTCGCACCCGGCCGCCGAGGCCGAACCCGCCGTCTTCACCCTCGCCTACGGCGGCAATCTCGGCCGGGCCCAGGGGCTGGAGACGGTGATCGAGGCCGCCGCCCTGCTGCAGGCGCGGCGGCGGGACATCGCGATCGTGCTGCACGGCGAGGGCGTCGAGGCCGAGCCCCTGCGCGCCCAAGCCGTCGCCGCCGGGGTCGACATCGTGCGGTTCGCCCCGCGGATCTCGCCTCGCGCCATCGTCGAGGTCTTCACCCGGGCCGACGCCCTGCTGATGTCGCTGGCCGACGATCCGCTGTTTCGGATCACCATCCCGTCGAAGACCCAGTTCTACCTGGCCATGGGCCGGCCGATCGTCGCCGCCGTGGCCGGCGAGGCGGCCGAGATCCTCACCCGGTCGGGCGCCGGCCGCGTCGCCCCGCCCGGCGACGCCGTGGCCCTGGCGGCGGCGATCGAGGCCCTGGCCGACACCCCGCGCGCCCGCCGCGAGGCGATGGGCCGCGCGGGTCAGGCCTATTATCGCGACCACCTGGCGTTCGAGCGCGGCGTCGATCGAACCCTTCGGGTGCTGGAGGGTACTCACGCCCAGGATCGACCCTGAGCCCTCTCCATCTTGACCGAAGTCCCCGTCCCTCTGCCGTCACCGCCCAAGATCTCGCGCGCGGTCCCCGTGGTGACGCCGAGGGGAACCGCCACGCGGCTGCCCCTGGTCCTGGTGATGGCCTATCTGGTCGCGACCTTCGCCCTCTTCCTGCTCTGGCCGATCAACTGGCCGATCTACCATGCCGACGACTGGATCCGGCTGATCGGCTACATGGTCCTGTGCCTGGTCGTGGCCGGCGGCTGCGCGTTCGCCGGCTCGGCGGGCGACACCCGGGTGAGCGGGCCCCTGCCGATGCTGCCGGCCCTGCTGGCGGCCGGGGCGGTGGTGGCCGCCCTGCTGCTGATCCCGACCAGCTACGCCTATACCGGCCGCCCGCCCTGGGAGGCCATGGACGCCCTGCGCGACCAGGGCGGCGCCTATCGCCGCCTGCAGACCCAGCTGTTGGCGACCACCGGCCAGCGCAACGCCATCGTGGCCCTGCGCGCCTTTTCCGCCCCGCTCACCTATCTGGTGCTGCCGCTGGGCGTGACCCGCTGGAGCTCGATCGGCTGGACCGGCCGGGCGGCGGTCGTCGTCACCGTGCTGTGCTCGATCGTCTTCTCGATCATGCGCGGCACCGACAAGGAGATCGCCGACCTGTTCGTGGTCGGCGTCGCCGCGGCCTTCGTCTCGTTCGGCCGCAGCCGCGTGCTGGGCCACCAGGGCTTCCAGCTGGTGCGCCGCTACTGGTCGTGGGGCCTGGTGGCGCTGGTCTTCCTGTCGTTCGCCCAGGGCCTGTTCATCGAGCGCAAGGACCAGCGCTTGGGCGGCTTCATCAACCGCTCGGTGGTCTGCGCCAACAACAGCCGCATCTGCGCCGACCTGCAGAGCCCCTGGATCGCCTGGCTGCCCCTGCCCCAGCGCTTCGGGGCCACCGTGTTCATCCTGTCGACCTGCTCGGGCTATTACGGCCTGGAGCTGGCCCTGGAGAAGCCGTTCGACCCGGCCTTCGGCGTCGGCCACTCGCCGGCGTCGCTGTCGGTCTACGAGGCGGTCACCGGCGATCCGTCGCTGCACCTGCGCACCTACACCTACCGCAACGGCGGCGATCACTGGTCCGAGGAGTACTACTGGTCGACCCTGATGACCTGGCTGGCCAACGATGTCGGCTTCCCCGGGGCGGTGCTGGTGCTGGGCCTGGTGGCCTGGCTCTGGGGCCTGTGGTGGCGCGAGGCGGCCGCGGGCATGAGCGACCCGGCGGCGGTGCTGTTCTGCCTGACCACCACGATGATGTTCTACCTGCCCGCCAACAACCAGGTGCTGGCCAGCTACGACGGCTATGTGATCCTGGCGGTGTGGATCGGGGTGTGGCTGTGGCACCGCCGACGCCACGCCCTGTCGGCGGTTTTGTCGGCTCCCCCTTTGTCCGTCCTGGGGGACGTGGCGGGACGCCCCCCCGCGTGACACGGATCGTCGCCGTCCTGGGCTTCTTCGGCCTGCGGGTCGCCGTGGGCCTGCTGCTGCTGAAGCTGTCGGCGCGGTTCCTGCCCGTCGCCGGCTTCACCGAGTTCTCGCAGTTCCTGGCCTTCGCCGCCTTGCTGAACCTGATGGCCGTCGCCGGCGCCCAGAGCGGGCTGATCCGCCAGGCCGCCGCGGCCGACGACGGCGAGGACCTGGCGGCGACGCGCGGCGCGGCCTTCATCCTGTGGGCCGCCGCCCTGGCCGTGCTGGTCCCGGTGGTTTCGGTCGCCGGCGGGCCGATCTCGCACCTGCTGACCGGCAGCGGCCGCCACTGGCCCGCGGTGCTGGCCGTCGCCGCCCTGACCCTGCCCTGCGGCGCCGGCCAGATCTGGTGCGGCCTGCTGTCGGGACGCGGCAAGGTGGTCGCCAGCCTCTCGGCCCAGGGACTGGGCCTGGCAGCCGGGGCCGGCGCGGCGGCCTGGCTGATCGTCCGCGGCCAGCCCATCGCGGCGACCATGGCCTTCGCCGCCGGCGGCCTGGTCACCACCGCCACGGCCGCCCTGCTGAGCCTGAGCCTGAAGATCCCCGCCACCCCCTGGTCCGCGGCCCTGGCGCGGGTTCGTCCGCTGGTGCGCTATTCGGCGGCGCTGGCGGCGACCACCGGTTTTTCCGCGCTGATCCTGTTCGGCCTGCGCGCCCACTATCGCGAGGCCTTCGGCCACACCGAGCTCGGCTACTGGATGGCCGCCAACCGGGTGTCGGACATGTCGACCCAGCTGCTGGGCCTGTTCATGATCCAGTCGTTCGTGCCGCGCCTGGCCCAGCAGGGCGACCCCGTCGCGGCCCGGCGGCTGGCGCTGCGGTTCTGGGCGGCCGGCGCGGCCGGCATGGCGACGTTCGCCGCCGTCTTCGCCCTCGGCTCGCGCCTGCTGGTGCACCTGTTCCTGTCCGACGCCTACCTGCCCGCCATCCCGGTCATCCAGACCTACATGATCGGCGACTTTTTCCGGGTCTGGGCCTCGATCGCGATGTACAGCGCCTTCGCGCAGGGACGGCCGGGACGCTACGCGGCGATTGAGATCGGCGCCCTCAGCCTGATGGCCGCGATCACCGTGGCCCTGGCGTCCGCCGGCCAGACCCGCGCGCCGCAGCTGGGCTATGTCGGCGCCTACGCCGTCGTCGCCGCGCTGGTCAGCCTCACCGTGCTCCGGAGGCCGAAGCCGACGCCCTAGCCGCCCGCCGCGTCCAGCACCGTCGCCACGGCCCGGCGGACGTGGAAGACCGCGTCCAGGCAGAGCGGCGCCGCGGCGCGGACGGCGGCGCGCCCGGCCAGGTCGGTCGCCAGCCGGGCCGCCGCCGCGCCGAACGCGTTCGGCTGGCCGAACGGCACGCCGACCCCGACGCCATGACCCTCCAGCACGGCGACGAAGTCGTTGCCGGGCTCGATGGCCGCCACCACCGGCAGGCCGGCGCGCAGATAGTCGATCGTCTTGCTGGGGATGCTGAACGAGGTGACGCCCGGCACGGTGGCGACCAGCCCCACGTCGCAGGCGCCCAGCAGCGCCAGATAGGCGTCGCGCGGCAGGCCGGCCAGATGCGCCACGTTCCCGCGCCGCGCCGCCTCGGCCCGCACCAGCGGCGCCAAGCGGCCGTCGCCGACGAACAGGAACAGCAGTTCGTCGCCATGCCGAAGGCGGGCCGCCTGCAGGATCTGCTCGAAGCCGCGCCCCTCGACCAGCTGACCGCCGAACACGGCGATCGGACGCTCGGCGGGCAGGCCGTGGCGCGCCCGGATCGCCGCCCGGTCGACGGCCGGGACGGGCGCCACGTCGGACCAGATCGGCGTCACCAGGACCCGCTGGTCCGGCTTCAGCCGCCAGTTCCGCCTCAGATAGTCGGCATTGCCCGGCAGGGTGCAGATCACGGCCGAGAAGTCGCCCAGCAGGCTCTGCTCCCAGGCGCGGGCGACCAGGAACGGCGGGCCCCCGGGGATCCGGCCGATCTGCCGATGATGGTCGGGAAAGAAGTCCCAGATGAACAGGATGCGCCGCCGGATCCCGGCCCTTCGCGCCTGGGCCAGGACCGGGGCGACCGCCACCGCCGGCGCCCAAGCGATCAGGGCGTCGAAGCTTTCCAGGTCGAACGCCCGCCGCGCCGCGCGGCCGGCCCGCAGGCCGCTGAGCACGAACTTGCTGGCCCCGCGCACGATCGCGCCCAAACCCTTCCCACCAAGCCCTTCGAGCGCCGCGGCCGGGCAGCGCACGACCCGCACACCCGAGGCGCTGACCAAGGTCTCGTCCCGCGCGCCCGGCGGGGCCGTCCAGTCCAGGTGCAGCACCTCCACCGCGTGGCCGGCGGCGGTCAGGGCGTCGGCCAGCTCGGTGGTCATGTAGGACTGGCCCGGCCCGGTCGGGTACTGCATGCAGACCATCAGGAAGCGCATGGCTTCCCCCCGTGGCGCCGGACCGGTCACGGCTCCCGCCACACCGTGCGCCGCACGTAGTCGGTGTAGCTGAGGATCGTGCGGACCACCTTGTCGGACACGTTGGGCGCGGCGTAGTCGGCCGGCAGGCGCACCGTGCGCGCCGCGCCCCGCGCCTGGCCCTCCAGGATCGCCAGGCCCTGCAGCACGCGCTCGGCCCCCAGGCCGGTCATCATCACCGCCCCCTCCTCCATCGCCTCGGGCCGCTCGTGGGCCTCGCGGACGTTCAGGGCCGGGAAGTTCAGGATCGAGGATTCCTCGCTGATGGTGCCGCTGTCGGACAGCACCGCCCGGGCGCCCACCTGCAGGGCGTTGTAGTCGAGGAAGCCGAACGGCTTCATCAGGCGTACGCGGCGATCGAACGACAAGCCCAAGGCCTCGATCCGCTTGCGGGTGCGCGGATGGGTGCTGACCACGATCGGCAGGTCGTAGGTCCGCGCCACGGCGCCCAGGGTCTCGACGAAGCGGCTGATCTGACGCTCGGAGTCGATGTTCTCCTCGCGATGGCAGCTGACCAGGAAGTAGCGCTCGCGCTCCAGGCCCAGGCGCGCCAGGGCGTTGGAGGCCTCGATGCCGGCGCGGTAGTGGGTCAGCACCTCGAACATCGGGCTGCCGGTCTTGACGATGCGGTCGGCCGGAAAACCCTCGGCCAGCAGGTAGTCGCGGGCGATGGTCGAGTACGGCATGTTGATGTCGGCCGTGTGGTCGACGATGCGGCGGTTGGTCTCCTCCGGCACGCGCTGGTCGAAGCAGCGGTTGCCGGCCTCCATGTGGAAGATCGGGATCCGCCGGCGCTTGGCCGGGATCACGGCCAGGCAGCTGTTGGTGTCGCCCAGCACCAGTAGAGCGTCGGGGGTCTCCTCGGCCATGGCCTTGTCGGCGGCGATGATCACCTGGCCGATCGTCTCGGCGGCCGTGTCCCCGGCCGCCTGCAGGAAGCGGTCGGGCTTGCGCAGCCCCAGCTCGTCGAAGAAGACGCCGTTCAGCTCGTAGTCGTAGTTCTGGCCGGTATGGACCAGGACATGGTCGGTCCAGCGGTCGAGGGCGGCCGTGACGCGGGCGAGGCGGATGATCTCGGGGCGCGTGCCCACGATGGTCATCACCTTCAGTTTTCGGACCGTCATACGGCCGCCGCCACCGTGTCCGGCCGGGTGCGATCGAACACCTCGCTGGCCCAGATCAGCGAGACCATCATGTCGCGGCCGACATTGGTGACGTCGTGCGCCCAGCCGGGAATGGTCTCGACCACGACCGGCGTCTCGGCCGAGGTGCGGACCTCGTGCAAATCGCCGGTCAGGATGTGGCGAAAGCGGAACAGCGCCTGGCCGTGCACGATCAGGAACTTCTCGACCTTGCTGTGATGGTAGTGGCCGCCGCGGGTCACGCCGGGATGGGCCGTGAAGTACGAGACCTGGCCGCTGGCCGGCGTCTTCAGCACCTCGGTGAAGCTGCCGCGCGGATCGGTGTGCGCCACCAGCGGATAGCTGAACGCCTCGGTCGGCAAGGCCGAGACGAAGGTCGCGTACAGCGCCCGCGTCAGGCCCGAGCCCACCGACTGGACCTGGCCCGCCCGGCGCCCCTCGGCGAAGGCGGCGATGATCTCGGCGGCCTCGCCCACGCTGATCTGGCGCACCTCGGCCGGCTCCAGGAAATCCCGCGCCTGGGGCGGGTTCAGGATCAGGTCGCACCACTGGTCGACCAGATCGTCCACGTACAGCAGCGACAGCGGCGCGTCGAAATCGTCGATGCGGATCGGCAGGCCGCGCGCCAGGTTGTGGCAGAAGGTGGCGATGCAGGAATTGTAGTTCGGTCGCGCCCATTTGCCGAAGACGTTGGGCAGCCGGTAGATCGCCGGGCGGGCCAGGCCGGCGGCGGCGAGGTCCATCACCAGTTGCTCGGCGGCGCGCTTGCTGGCTCCGTAGGGCGTGTCGTCGTCGGCGCGCACCGACGAGGCGCAGATCACCAGCGGCCGGCGCCCGCCCCGCGCGATCGCCCCGGTCACCCAGGCGGCGTAGGCGTTGGTCTGGTCGAACTCGGCCGGATCGCGGGGCCGCACCGCCCCGGCCAGATGCACGACCACGTCGGCCCCGGCCAGCAGCGCCTCGGCCTGATCGGTCGGGGTGGTCCGCGAGATCGGGTGGACGAGCAAGCCGGCCTCGCCCAGGCGCACCACCAGATTGCGGCCGATGAAGCCGCCGGCGCCGGTGACGGCGACGACCCGACGATCAGAGATGGTCATGGGCTTCGCTCCCGTCGACGAAGGCGCGCACGTAGGGCAGGCTGAGCAACAGGCCCGCCAGCTCGTCGACGTCCAGCCGGCGCGTATTGTGCGAATTGTAGTCGTCGAACGAGGAGACCTTCTTCTCGCCCTCGCTGACATAGGCGCTGTAGTTGAGGTCGCGGTTGTCGGGGCTGACGCGGTAATAGCCGCCCCGGTCCTCGGCGAAGGCCATCTCCTCGCGGCTCAGCAGGGTCTCGAACTGCTTCTCGCCGTGGCGGGTGCCGATGACGCGGATCGGATGGTCGGGCTTGCCCAGCACCACCAGCACGGCGCGCGCCAGCATCTCGATGGTCACGGCCGGCGCCTTCTGGACGAACAGGTCGCCGTTGGCGCCGTGCTCGAAGGCGTGCAGGCAGAGGTCCACGGCCTCGTCCAGGGTCATGACGAAGCGGGTCATCCGCGGGTCGGTGATGGTGATCGGCAGGCCGCGCCGCACCTGGTTCATGAACAGCGGCACCACCGACCCGCGCGAGGCCAGGACGTTGCCGTAGCGCGTGCCCGAGATCACGGTCTGGGCGCTGCGGGCGACCCGCGCCTTGGCGATCATCACCTTTTCCATCAGGGCCTTGGACATGCCCATGGCGTTGACCGGATAGACCGCCTTGTCGCTGGACATGCAGACCACGCGCCGCACGCCGTTGCGGATGGCCGCGTCCAGCACGTTGTTGGTGCCGGAGATGTTGGTGTTGACCGCCTCCATCGGGTGGAACTCGCAGGACGGCACCTGCTTCAGCGCGGCGGCGTGGTAGATGTAGTCGACCCCGCGCGTGACGCTCTCCATGGCCCGGAAGTCGCGCACATCGGCGATGTGGTACTTGATCCGCGGGTCGTCGAAGCGCTGGCGCTGGTCTTCCTGCTTCTTCTCGTCCCGGCTGACGATGCGGATCTCTCCGACCGGCATGCGCAGGAAGTGGCGGAGCACGGTCGAGCCGAACGAGCCGGTCCCTCCCGTGATCATCAGCGTGGTGTCGGCGATGTCCTTCATTCGCGTGCGCTTGCGTCTTCCCACCCGCCGATCCGCCGGCCTCGTGGCGTGGGTGCCGCGATCGTCAGCGACCGTTCATCGCGCCCCGAACTTTACGACCACCTC
>Ga0102591_1004378_pt1 | contig 11066 bp, 10 predicted proteins | sample AraplaCol_mCL_r2_2_FD_76860 | JGI IMG/M metagenome (GOLD analysis project Ga0102591, IMG submission 76860) | Arabidopsis root microbial communities from North Carolina, USA - plate scrape MF_Col_mCL_r2 (SPADES assembly) (version 2) | ecosystem: Host-associated > Plants > Roots > Endosphere... | reverse complement strand
GGCGTACGACCTGACCGGCAACCCGAAATACCTCGACATGGCGGTGACCATCGCCAACTACGTCAACGGCTATTGGGACACCGGCACCTGCGGCGGCGGCGTGTGGTGGGACGGCGAGCGCACCTACAAGAACGCGGTCACCAATGGCCTGTGGATCCGCCTGACCGCGGAACTGCACAACCGCGTTCACGGTGACACGGTGTGGCTGCAGCGGTCGCGCACCGCCTGGACGTGGTTCCAGAACAGCGGCATGGTGAACGCCGACGGCCTCGTCAACGACGGCATCACGCAGGCCTGCACGAACAACGGACAGAACGTGTGGAGCTACAACCAGGGCCTGGCGATCGGCGCGGGACTGGAACTCTTCCGCGCCACGCGCGATCCGCAGATCCTGACCAGCGTGCGCCGCCTTGCGGACGCCGCCATCGGCCCGAAGGGTCTCGTCACCGATGGCACGCTGACCGAGCGTTGCGACGCGTCGGACCAGAGTTGCGACGACAACGGCAAGCAGTTCAAGGGCATCTTCATGCGCTACTGGACCGACCTCGTCGATACCACGCGCGATCGCGGCTACGCCGATTTCCTCAGCCAGCAGGCCGAAGGCATCTGGGCGAACGATCGCGACGCGGCGAACCGGCTCGGTACGCGATGGTCGGGTGCCACGTACGACGACCATCCGAACGTGTTCGACTGGCGCACGCAGGCCAGCGCGCTCAGTGCCCTGATCGGCGACTTACCGTCACTGCCGCCGCTCACCTCGCTGGCGGCCACGATGTCCCCTGCGCAACCGGTCGTGATGCCTTCCGCGTCGGGCAATACCCCCATCCCGATCACGCTCGAGGCATCGGCCACCGGCTTCTTCCCGCTCCTGACGCTCGCGTCCGCCGATGCGCCCGCGGGCTGGAAGGTCACGCCACGCACGTCCCTCCTCACGCTGAAGCCCCGCGGTAACGCGGTACCCGTCCGGGGCACCGTCCCCCTGCAGGTGACCGTCCCCAGCCTCGCCGCCGATGGCCATCACGTCGTCACGGCGAACCTCAACGCCGGCCTGTTGCGCTTCACCACGCAGGCGGACGTGCTCGTCGCTCACACCATCGACTTCGACACCGGCACCGTCGACGAAAACCCGTGGTTGTTCGATCCCGATCGTTCGCAGAGCAACGGCGTGCAAAACCGCTTCGCCGACGGCAATGCCCACTTCACGTATCGGTTCCCCTTCCCCGCCGACACCACGGCCGCGCACGTCACGCTGACGATCGACGCCGAATACGTCGTCGAGGCCAGCCAGGACAACGCGCACTGGACGACGGTACTGAAGGAAGAGCGCCCGATCACCGACGGATCGAACAAGGGTGACCGGACGATCGACCTCACGCCGTACCTGGGTTCGGCGGCGGATGGATCGAAGCCGGTGTACCTGAGGGTCTCCGACGCGTTCCCCAACGACGGCTGGGGTGGCCGCGTGTATCACGTGCGCGCGGATATCGCGCAGTAAGGGTCTGATCCAGGTGGGAGCCAGGCTGGCTCCCACCCGGATCCGCTTACTTCAGGCCGTCGTAGACGATGCGGGTGAAGAAGTCGGGGTCGATCACGAAGTGACCGTACACGGCATCGTACTTCGCGGTCGGTTTGGCGGCGACCACTTCGTCGCGCGACTTGCCCTGTTTCTTCAGCGCCGCGACGTTGTCCCGGACACCGGCCAGCATGTCGCGGAACGCCTGCAGATCCTTCTTGTTGCCGACCGGGCCGTGGCCCGGAGCGATGACGACGTTGTCGTCCAGCTGCGCGAGGATCGCATCGTCGGCCTTGATCATGCCGTCGATTCCGCCACCGTTCTCGTTATCGATGAACGGATAGACGCCGTTCCAGAAAAGGTCGCCCAGGGACGCGACGTTCGCCTCCTTGAAGACCACATAGAGGTCGGTGTCGGTGTGCGACGGATCCAGCAACCGCACTTCGACCGTCTGACCATCGAAATGATAGGTCTTGTTCGCCTTCAGGACTTCGGTCGGGATACCGCCCTTCGCCATCGGCTTGAACGTGTAATCCCAGTCGTCGACGCGCGTGGTCGTGGAAACGCGCTTCACCGTGCCCGCGGTCGCGACGATCGTCGCGCCGTCTTCGTGCACCCACGGATTACCATCGGTGTGGTCCCAGTGGTAGTGCGTGTTGATCACGTACTTCAGCGGCGCGGCGCTGATGGACTTTAGCGCGGTCTCGACCCGCGGACGCGACACCCCGATACCCGCATCGACCAGCAGCTTGCCGTCCTTGCCGGTCAACACGGTGATGTTGCCACCGGATCCGGAAAGCATCGTCAGCGGACCGCGCAACGGCGTCTTCTCGATCGGCGCCGTCGCGGCGGCCTCGTTGATCTTGATGACCGGGCTGACGGGCTTATCGGCCGCATGTACGGACGACGCCGCGATCGCGAAAGCGATCGCCGCGGCGATCGATGAACGTCTGACTACGGATGCAACGGTCATGAGTGTCTCCCTGAGGCGCGGAACGGCCCGAACGTCATCATCGACCTCGATGGCGCCGGGGTATTGTCGAAAGACGCGACGAGGCATGAAAATCCTGACCCCGGGCGCGCTTCTCGCCACGGCCTGTTCCGGGTCCACGTCGTGGACGACAGGACACCTTTTCGCGATCGGTACACGCCGTTCGTCAGTCCATCCGGATGTTGGACAGATCGATGGAGACCACCAGCGGCTCCGCCATTCGCTGCCCGTCCGCCTGGCGCGGATAGATCCGACGCTTCGTCGGGAACCGGATGCCCGACACGGTGACGTAGTCGGAGACGTAATGCGCGCCGCGGGTATCGCCGGCGATCTCGACGTCGTAATCGAGGCGGCGAACGAGGTTGTCCGCACCGACATAGATCGCCTGCGCCTTGCTGAACACTTCCAGCGAATCGGGATAACGAACGCTCACCTTGCGCCATGTCTCGCCGTTTTCTTCCCACGGACCTGCGTCCTCGGACTCGACGCCCTCCCAGGCGAGAACGAACGGCGTATTGAGGTACGTCCACATCGCGCACCCCGCGAAAAAGGCGAGTTGCAGGTCGCTCCAGGGTGTTTCCAGCGTGTGTCCCGCGAAGGACGCGCGCGGCGCATCGAGTTCGGAGATAACGCGGTCGTCGGCGTCCAGCAGGGCGACGCGCCCGGTCGTGAAATCGCTTCGCGCCGCGGCGTCGCCGAAGGGCGAGTGCGAGGCCCACTGGGTCTGCGTGCCGACGGTGACGCGCGTATGGTCGAGCATTCCGCTCTTTCCCTTAAGCCCCCAGAGCGCGCCGCCCTGGTCGAGCCGGGCGCTGACGAAGCGGAATTTTCGCCATTCGTCGAGTCCGCCGTGGGCGTTGACGATGTCTTGGGCGATGCGGTTCATGACGGTCCTTTGGCGTGGCATAGGGTCAGCGCCGACGATAAGAAAAAGGCGCCGCCAGCGCTTGGCGCGAAAGACCGAAATTGACGGATCGCGGACTCGAAGGGCGTCGGACTCGCGTGCGGCGATCGGCGCCGCGATGGCTCCGTTCAGCCGTTGAAATAGTCCGTTACCGCCTCGTGCATAGATGGGGCGCGAGTCGACATTTATTATCGATTCGTGAACGAAGCCTTCCATCGCTTCGAGACGTGGCGGGAACCGTTCGTCGCTGCCTGGAATAAACATCATCATGAATTACGCTTCGATGGACCCTGCATCCCTGGTCCGCGGGAAGGCATTGTCGGGTCATCGCTGGCTCGTCCGCCTGTCAGACGGCATGGCCTGTCACGCGGAGGTTCATCGACTTGAGCAAGGCACCGTCCGGTTTTCCCCATCCCCGCAGCCTGGCTCTTTCCTGGCGATCGTTACCGTCGACGAGGGGGTTCGCTATGCACTGAACGGCCACGGCAAGCCCGCGGCCGCCACACTAGAGACACCGCAGCAAGTGCATGTCCTCGATGCCGACACCGCCTGGACGATCGACACCCTGGGCGAGCCGCTCCGACTGCTTTGCGTGCGGTTCACCGAAAGTATCGCCACCAGTCTTTTTGCCCCGCCCGCGACGCGCCTGATCGGATTCGACGACATGAAGACGCGGACCCGGCGGAACGACGTTACGCTGATGGAGATAGCATCCGCCATCGTCGCGATCTCTTCCGTCGGCGCATCGGCTGTCACCGACGCCCTCTCGCACATGGTCAGGGCCTTCGTGTCGTATCTGTGCTGTACGTGCGCGCTGTTCTCCGCCGCCCCGACGAACCGTGGGGAGATCCTGGCCTGTTGGGAAATCCGGAAGGCAACCGACCTCATGCGATCCCGCCTCGGCGGACGCGTCTGCATCGCGGAAATTTCCGCGTCGTGCGGTCTCTCCAGTGGCCACTTCAGTCGTCTTTTCAAGAAGACCACCGGGCTGAGCACTTACCAATGGTTGGTGGAACAGCGCGTCGAAAAAGCTAAAGAACTCCTCACGCGGACCCGCATGCCACTTTCCGACATCGCCTTTTCATGCGGTTTCGCCGACCAGGCCCACTTCACGCGCGTTTTCGCGAAGCGTACGAGCACCACACCGCTAGTCTGGCGCCGCGTCACCCAGGCCGCTCCCGTGTGCGGCAGCGACCTGCGGTCGGTGTGAAAGCCTATCTCAGGCCGGCTCACCGGAGCGGACGACCGGGAAGTCGATATCCGTCTTCGCCACCTCGTTGAGGAAGTTCGTGAAGCTATTCTCCGCGACAAGCGCGACGATCTCCACGATCTGCGCATCGTCGTAACCCGCCGAGCGCACATCCGCCAGGTCGGCATCCGCAACGCGGCCGCGCGCTTCAGCAACCTTGGTGGCGAACTTCACCGCTGCATTGGCTTTTGCATCGCTGGATGCACCTTTGCGATTGAGGGAGATTTCTTCCGGGCTGATCTTCGCCATGTTCAGTCCGATGTACGTGTGCGCGGAGAGGCAGTAATCACAGCCGTTCACCTGTGCCACAGCCAGTGCGATGCGCTCGCGCGTCTTCACGTCGAACGTCTTCGCGAGCGTACCCTGCAGGCCGGTGAGCGCGGCAAGCGCCGTGGGGCTGTTCGCTGCGAGGCGGAAAATGTTCGGCACCACGCCGAGCTGCTTGTTGATGGCGTCGAGCGTCTGGCGCGATGCGTCGGGAACGGCGTCCAGCGAGGGGATCGAGATGCGTGACATGATTTTCTCCGTGGGATCAAAAGCGCCGGTATTGGCTGCTGGAGACGATTGTGATCGCGACATCGGCCGCTGATAATCCGCTAACATCGATAATCATCTATCCAGAAAACGAGGAAATCCGTGGATCGTCTCGAATCCATGTCGATGCTCGTCGCCGTCGCCGAGTGCGGCAGCCTCTCGGCAGCGGCCAGGCGCCTCAACGTTCCCGTTCCGACGCTGACACGCAAGGTCACCGATCTCGAAACGAGGCTCGGCGCGCGCCTTCTTGTACGAACCACGCGCAGGCTTACCCTGACGGATGCCGGCGTCGGTTTTGTCGACGCTGCCCGCCGGATACTGGAACAGGTGGACGACGCCGAGCGTGATGCCGCCGGCGAGTACACGACACCGAAGGGACAGCTGGTCATCACCGCTCCCGTGCATTTCGGGCGGCAATACGTATTGCCTGTGGCGACCGATTTCCTGGCGCTCTATCCCGACATCCGCGTTCGGCTGGTACTTGTCGACAGGAACATCGATCTGGTCGACGCACACGTGGACATGGCCGTGCGCATCGGACGCCTTCCCGACAGCACGATGGTCGCCACGGAAGTCGGGCGCATGCGCACGGTGGTTTGCGCCAGCCCGAACCTCCTCGATGGTCGCGGCACACCGCGTGTCCCAGACGATCTCTCCCGATTTCCGGCCATCACGGTGGACACCCCCATGTTCTCCACGGCGTGGCGATTCCGGACGGGGACGGACGACGAAACAGTGGACGTTTCCGTCAGGCACCGTCTTCAGGTAACGACGACGGAAGCGGCCGCGCAGGCCGCCGTGGCAGGCGTCGGCGTGGTTCGCCTCCTTCAGTATCAGGTCGCCGATGCCCTCGCCTCCGGCGCGCTTCGCATCGTGCTCGATGCGTTCGAGCCGCACCCCGTCCCCGTGCACCTTTTACACGCATCCCGCGGGCAGATGCCAGTGAAGATGCGTCGATTCATCGACTTCGCGGTGTCCCGTTTGCGGGAGCGACTCGCTGCTCTTTAGGACAAAAACCTCATGCGTGCACGAGTGGGAGAAAGCGATCTAGACACCGCGAATACGCGAGACATATATGTAGTGAACAAAGTCGTCATGACTTAATAGTTCACCAAATGAAATAATATGGATCGATTACACGCAATGTCGATATTCCTCGCGGTCGTCGAGGAAGGCAGTTTCGCCGCCGCCGCCCGCCGGATGGAACTTTCCGCACCGATGGTCACGCGTGCCGTGTCGGAGCTCGAATCCGTCATGGGCGTTCGTCTGCTGACGCGCACCACGCGCGTCGTCAGGGTAACCGAAGTGGGCGAGCGATACGCGGCCGACTGTCGACGGATACTGATGGACGTCAACGAATCGGAAGAAGCCGCATCCGGATCGCACGGCGCCGTCCGGGGCCGCCTCGTCATCACCTCGTCCAGCCTCTTCGGACCCATGCGCGTGGCGCCCATCGTCACCGAGTACCTTCGTCGCTATCCGGACACTGAAGTCGAATGCCGTTACGTCGACCGCGTCGTCAACCTGGTCGAAGAAGGCGTCGACGTAGCGGTGCGCATCGGCCAGCTGCACGATTCGGGCTACCACGCCGCTCGTGTAGGTCACGTGCGACGCGTCGTCTGCGCTTCGCCGTGCTACGTGAAGCAACGTGGCGCGCCCTCGAGTCCCGGCGATCTGGTCGACCACACGATCGTCGTCGCCGCGGGCATCACGCCTTCGGTCGACTGGCGATTCACGCTGGGCGAGGACACGACACTGGTACGCATACGGCCACGCTTGACCGTTTCGAGCAACGAGGCCGCGATCGACGCCGCAGTAAACGGCTTCGGTATCACGCGCGTAGTGTCGTACATGGTGGCAGATCAACTCGCGTCGGGTCGCCTCGTGGAAGTCCTGCAGGACCACGAGTCGCTACAGCTGCCCATCCACGTCATGCATCATGAAGGTCGACACGCGGCGCGCAAGGTGCGCGCCTTCGTGGACCTCGCGACGCAGACGCTCCGGGACGATCCGCTGCTTCGCTAGCCGCATCGATGCTGCAGACGTTGAAATACAGCGTTGCAGCCGTGGCATGCAATGCGTGCCGTTGACGATCCTCGACCCGTTTCATGCGAAACGACTAGCGTGCTCCGCGTCACGACGCGGGAAAGTGGCCTGCGAAATGCGCTCCGGATCACTCCATGGAGTGATGGGGTCGAGATGCGCATGACGCATCGTCACGTCGCCTCGCCCCTACACACAGGAAACGGACATGCGCAGACTTCACTACGGGTTACTCACGGCCTGCCTCTTATCGGCGACCTTCGGCGCGAACGCACAGGCTCGCGATGGCTTGCCCTGGACAGGCTCGTGGGCCGTCGCACCGCTCGGTTCGACGCGCGCGGACTTCTCCGAGCTGCGCGTGTCCCTCGCCAGGCAGACGCTTCGACAGTACCTCTACTCCACGGTCGGTGGCGACGCGGCCCGGCTGCACTTCTCCAACCAGTATGGCGAGAAGCCATTGACGGTGGCGGATGTGCATATCGGCCGCCCCGACGGCGACGGCAACATCGTGGCTGGATCCGACGTCGTCGTCACCTTCGGCGGCCTTCCCAACGTCGTCATCCCGGCCGGGCAGTCGATCGTCAGCGACCCGGTCGCCATCGTGGTACCCGCCAATAGCTATCTCGCCGTCAGCACCTACTTCCCGCAAGCCACACCGAAGACGTACACCATCCACCCGTTCACCGAGCAGGACATGCAGCTGGCACAGGGTGACGTGAGCGGCAAGCCGGTCTTCACCAGCCCGACCTTCCCGCTACAGTATTTCTACCTGACGGGCCTGGACGTACAGAACCCGGACGCACTGGGCAGCGTCGTCGCGATCGGAACGTCCATCACCAACGGCGAGAACTCCGGCTTCGACCAGAACCGCCGCTGGACGAACGACCTGTCGCGACGCCTGGCGGAAAAAGGCCTGCAGGTCGGCGTGCTGAACCAGGGGATCTCGGGAGGCAACCTGCTTAGCGACAATATCGCACCTTACGGTGATGGCACGCTCCACCGTTACGAGCGAGACGTCCTCGATCAGGCAAACGTGCGCTGGGTGGTACACACGGATTTCAACGACCTCGGCGAGTCGAACGGACAGGAGCTCATCGATGCGACGCAGTCGATGATCGACCAGGCGCATGCGCGCCACATCAAGTATCTGTGTTCGACCTATACACCGACGAACGAGACCGGTGCGAGGGAAGCCACGCGCCAGCAACTCAACGCATTCCTGCGCACCAGTCCGTCGTGCGACGGGCTGCTGGACCAGGATGCGGCACTACGCGATCCGGCCCATCCGTCGCAGCTGAAACCCGAGTACTTCGGCACACCCGACGGCGTACATCCGAACGCGGCCGGCTACCAGGCCATCGCCGATGCCATCGATCTGAGCATCTTCGAAAAACCGACCCCCGTGGCGGCGCCTCACCCGCAGGCCGACTGCGACGCGGGTTGGGTCGCCGGCGACACGATCGCCCGTGGCAACACACCGTTCTCCTGCGATCATCGCTTCATGGTGCTCATCCAGGCCGACGGCAATTTCGCGCTCTACCGCCCGTACACCGGCGACGGAAAGCCGCGCTGGACCACGAACACGCCAGGTCATGACCTCGCCACGGGCGAGATGCTGCACAACGGCAACTTCGTTCTGTACGACGTCGACGGCAAGGCGGTCTGGGCCACCAATACGGACGGCCATCCGGGTTCGCGCCTCCTGCTGCAGAACGACGGAAATCTGGTTATCTACAACGCCGACGACAAGCCGATCTGGAACACGGGCACGCAGGAGCTTCCGCGTCCATCGCGCCGTTGACCGAAACGACGCCGGCGCCGCGAAGGCGCCGGCGTCTTCAGCGTCCTGCAACCCAGGTCATAGGGTGCTCATGAAGCCCGACACGGCCTCGACCACGGCATCGAGGCGGGTATCCATGGCGAAATGGCCCGCATCGAGGATCGTGATCGTGGCCTCGGGCAGATCGCGGATGAACGCGTGAGCGCCAGGTTCGATGAACGCCTGATCGTACTTGCCCCAGAGAACGAGCGCGGGTAGCCGATGCGTCCGGAGCCACCGCTGCCAGCCCTCGTACATCGGGAAATTGTGCTGGTAGTCGAAGATCAGCTCCGCCTGAATCGCGCCAATACCCGGGCGATTCAGATAGGCGACCTCGTCCATCCACAGATCCGGGTCGTATGCGGCGATGTCCGGATCGCTCCCGATATGCCGACCACGCGTCGCCTCGACGGACAGATGCATCCTGACGACCTCCGCCTCGAGCGACTGTCGGTCGGTCCAATAGGCACGACGACGTGCCCAGATGGGACCGAGACCTTCCTCATAGACGTTACCGTTCTGGAAAATCGTCGCGATGACGGCATCGGGACGCGCCTCGGCCAGGCGCATGCCGACCGGTGCACCATAGTCCTGCATGAAAAGCACATAGCGATCGAGTCGCAGCGCGTCGGCGAATGTGGCGGCGACATCCGCAAGGCGGTCGAACGTATAGCCGAACTCCGCCGGGGACGGTGCATCGCTGTTACCGAAGCCCGGATAGTCCATCGCGACCAGATGGAAGGCGTGACCCAATCGGCGCATCAGCCCGTCGTACATGCGCGACCAGCTCGGAACGCCATGGAGCAGCAAGATCGTCGGGAGTGCGGGCGAACCCGCTTCGCGATAGGCAACGCGAATGCCATCGATGGCGACGGTGCCGTACACCATCCCTTCATCTCTGGAACGCGGAATGGCGGGAGGTAGGGGCGCTGCGGTAGTAACGGGATCCATGAACCCTCTTTGATCGCGCTCGAGACATGAGTGCGCCTTGGCGACGCCGTCGTGCGTCGGAGTCTAGCGTGCTCCGCGTGCAGGCACTTAGTCGATTCGGATGAATATTGAACGTCGGAAGCAAAACTACGACAGCCTGCTCACAAAGCCGACGGTACGCTCGCCCCATGGATATCGCTGGCACCATCGTCCGACTTCTGCGCCAACGCGCGGCCGATGCATCGATCTGCCCGTCCGACGTCGCGAGAGCCCTGGGACGTGACGAGACGGCATGGCGTGCGCTGATGTCGCCGGTGCGGGACGAGGCGGCGAGGATGGCCCGATCCGGCCGCATCGTCATCACACAGGGCCCGGAGACGATCGACCCCGCCGATGTCGATCACGGCGCGATTCGTCTTCGCCGCGGCCCCCAGTTTCCGGAGAACTGAGCGGATGGAAGCGCGGGACCTCGGCAATACGATCAGCCTTTACCTTCCGCAGGCGGGAGGCGGCCAAACCCCTTTCGCGGTGCTTCAGGAGCGCAAGGAAGTACGTCGCTTCCAGACACCGGACGATGCGAGGACGTTCGCTCTCGAACTCGCCGGGACGCTGCACGAGCGCGATAATGTGCCGGTCAGGCTTCGTATCGAACAGGAAGACGGCCACTGGGAGACCGTCGACGTGTTCCTGAGTGCGGTCACGCCGCCGCGGCGGCCACCTTGACGATGCGCACCGGCATCGACTTGTAGGACGGCGTTCCGCTCTGCCTGTCGTGATGGTCCAGCGGACACAGATTGTTAGCTTCCGGGTAGTAGGCGGCGACGCTACCCGGCGCGATGTCGTGCGCGACGGCCGTCAGAGTCAGCCGCCGGTGCTCCTCGCCTCGCAAGGCGGTCGATATTTCGACGGTGTCGCCGTGCTCCAGGCCTAACCCGGCAAGGTCCTTCTCGTTGACGAACAACACGTCGCGCCGTCCGAAGACACCCCTGTAGCGATCGTCCAACCCGTAGATCGTGGTGTTGTACTGGTCGTGGCTCCGGATCGTGGTCAGCATCAGCGTATCCGGACCGGGAAGCACCGAAT
>Ga0102591_1004374_pt1 | contig 11073 bp, 11 predicted proteins | sample AraplaCol_mCL_r2_2_FD_76860 | JGI IMG/M metagenome (GOLD analysis project Ga0102591, IMG submission 76860) | Arabidopsis root microbial communities from North Carolina, USA - plate scrape MF_Col_mCL_r2 (SPADES assembly) (version 2) | ecosystem: Host-associated > Plants > Roots > Endosphere... | reverse complement strand
GGGGCCGCGCCGCCAAGAACTGGCGAGAGGCAATGAACCAATTTGCCATCCTCTACGCAGACCGATTCACCAGGACCGGCTCGTAGCCTCGTAGAAGCGCCTCAAACACAGAATTCCTGACACTCCCCAAGGTTGAAGTGCGACACCTGGCATCTTGTAAGGTGTCGCGCAAATGGGAACTCACTACTCGCATCTGAGCCAAACCGATCGCGTCGCGATCCAGTTGTTGCTTCAGGCCGGATGTAGTCGGCGTCAGATCGCAGACAAGCTCGGCTTCAGTCCTTCCACCATCTGCCGCGAGATCATTCGCGGCAAGTCCTCGCCGACGGCTCTTCCCAACAGCTATCGCGCATCTGCCGCGCAATCGCAAAGCCAAGGTCGGCGTGCCGCTGCAGGCGCTGCTCGCCGCAAGCTGGCGCCAATCTCAAGACGCCGCTTTGGCGCACAGTGATCGATGGGCTGCGCTGCCGTTGGTCCCCCGAGCAAATCGCGTGCAGACTTCGAGAGATGAAACCTGCAGCGAATCTTCCTCCGTGCGCGGCGCCCGCTTTGGCGGTATCCCACGAGACCATTTACGGCGCCATCTACGCCATGCCGCGCGGCACGCTGCGATCCGAACTCGTCGAGTTGCTTCGTCAGAGCCACAAGACGCGGCTTCCTCGCGCCAGAGGGACTGAGCGCAAGGCGCGCCTGCCCAATATGACCTCCATCGCGCTGCGACCGCCGGAGGTCGCCGCTCGTATCGTGCCCGGCCACTGGGAAGGCGATCTGATCAAGGGGGCCATGAATCGGTCCTCGGTCGGAACCCTGGTCGAGCGGCTCAGCCGCTACGTCATGCTGGTCAAGCTCGACGGCAATGCCGCGGAAGACATCCTCAACGGCTTCCGGCGGCGGCTCAAAAGCATTCCAGAGAGCCTGCGCAAGACCATGACGTACGACCAAGGCTCGGAAATGGCGATGCACAAAAAGCTCAGCGCCGACCTGAACATGGACATCTTCTTCTGCGACCCGCACAGCCCGAGGCAACGCGGATCGAATGAAAACGCCAACGGGCTCGTCCGCGAGTACCTGCCAAAGGGCATGGATCTGAGCCAGGTCTCCCATCAGCAGCTCACCGCCATCGAAGAATCAATCAACGGACGACCACGTAAGATTCTGAATTGGCATACGCCCCAGGAAGTCTTCTCAATGTTGACCCTGGACCTCGTCAGAGGTGTTGCACTTGAAGCTTGAAACCGCCCAGGACAGCGGGTGCGCAAGGTGACGGGTACGTTCAAACCCCACTTCGCGTACGACCAGAATGGACAGTTACTCGGGGAATACAACAGCAGCGGTGGAGTGCTGCAGGAATTCGTGTGGCTGGGCGGCACACTGGTTGCGGTGCTGTCGAACTCGACGACCGCCGAGCCGAGGGTGTATTACGCATATTCCGATCACCTGAATGCGCCGCAGGTGATCGTGAATGCGGCAGGGGATGTGCGCTGGCGTTGGATCTCAGAGCCCTTTGGGACTACGGCGGCAGAGTCGATTCCCAACTCGCTCGAAAACCTCGTCGTCAACCTGCGCTTCTCCGGCCAATACTTCGATAAGGAGTCGGGGCTGAGCTATAACTGCTTCCGGGACTATGACGGGACGACGGGAAGATATGTCCAAAGTGACCCGATCGGGCTGGAGGGAGGAATCAATACTTTCAGCTACGCGCTCAACCAGCCAACCAGATACACGGACGCTCTTGGACTGTTTGCAGGAGACGGCCACTCCAACATGACGCGGGAAGCGCTAAGCGGTGATTCATGCATCGATGTCGAAAAGCTCGCGCGTGAAACGCAGGACGCTGACTATGCACCAGGTAGTCAGGCGCCAGCAAACGCACACTGGCATGCGATGAGCGATGGCAAGACTGGCGAGTCCGCCGAGTCAGCGCGAGCCAAGTACGAAAAGTTTGTTGACGAGAGCTTGGCGCAGTGCACCCTTCCGGCGCTTGCTCGCGCCTTGCATGCGGTGCAAGACAGTGCTGCGGACGGGCACAAGGGCTTCCAACCCTGGAGTGGTGGATTGCCTTCACGGTCTCATGCCAAAGCTGACTTCTTCCCGAGCAAGGAGAGTTGGGCCGAAGGCGTTCAGAAGACGAAGGATTTGATTGGGCGTCACAAGGAGAAATGTGGATGCTGCAAGTGATTAGATTCTTGTGGATCACGGTCTTTCTCGTTGCGTGCGCGTCGTGCGCAACGGGTGGTAGCGAGCGGTGCCGCCAAAGCGTTCCGACGGATGCTGGGATCAATTTGAACCACGGAGAGTTCTTTTTTATCGTTCCCAGAATTATTCCGAATGCCTATTCGGGAGCGCAGGAGATGTGGAGCGAAAGTGGTCAACTGATTTGGCGACTTGAGTTCAATCACGGACAGATCGCGCGGCTGCAGATGTTCGACGCCGGCGAAGAAAGTCTGAACTGCGACTACTCAAAAGCGACCGATCCTGCGCATGAGGACTGCCCGTCCCGCCAGCAACTCTCCAGCGGTCTGCCAACGATCCAAGCAGGCAATGAGCCTGTCATTCCCGCCGATAGGGATCTGCGTGGGAAATGCGTTGCGCCATTCAAGATCTAAGCGCGCGTATGAACTAGTTTTCTGGGCGTAGACCTTGCGGTGTGATAGCTGGGGTCGCCGCGGCAGCTGCGGCGGCGACTAGATAGTTCGAGACATGCAAATGAGCCCCAACGCTTTTGATGATTTATGGGGCCAGGTGAAGGCGGCGAGCGATAAAGAGTTGCCACGTGCAATCCGTGCCGCTTCGGAAAAATATGACGACCTGACGCTGGAATGCCAAGTAATTCCGAATGAGGGGTTTGACTTCCTCTTGAAGATGTTTTCAGACGGCCGCGTGATGCAGGCGCGAGGAATGGAACATTTTCTTCTGGAAATCAACGTCGATTTTTGCGAATACACGCCGCAACAAGAGGAGTAGCTATTGAAAACCCTGATTGAAAGGGTTGGGTGTACTTCCAGCGAGCTTGTGCGGCATAGCATTGGAGACCTTATTTCGCGAGCATATTCGACTGAACGGGCCTCAGATGCTTTGATAAAGCTAGCCAGCGGTAACTCTCTGGAGAGGCATGCAGCCTTTGTGGGTTTGGACATGTTGATTCAGAACGAATCCTTGGAAAGCCCTATCCGTAGGAGAATTGAGGCGAAGTGGCTTGAGTTGCAGCAGTCGCAATGAATGGGCGAAAAGGTGCGCGTCGCTTGCCTCTCCACGCGTGAGGCGACGTTAGTTTTATTTTAAGCAGCCGTCGCGAATCCACCTTGGAAGGGATGCGCCGCCGGCCGATGCCTGTCGCATATCGCAATATGGACTCGACAACTGGCCGAAGTGAATGGCCATGCTAGTGCATGGGGCGGGCATAATCGATTGGTTCAACAGGTCGCTCCTTGATCTCGGGTTGATATGTCTGTTCTAGAAAATATCCTGCGATGTGTCGACGGAGCAAGAAGCTTCGGCTATCAGAAAACTGAATGGGGCGCCAAGTTCTACGGGCGCATGCTTGACCGGGAAACCGGACATGTCCTCTGGCTGCCTCGTTGGCAACCTGGCCCGGTACTCCGACGCTGGCCGAGCATTAGAGCGATGCTCGATAGTGAATCTGAACGGCTATCTCGACTCTTCGATTCCACCGGGCACTTGTTAAACCCAAAGAACAGTACTCTTCCGAGTGTCGATGCGAACTAGTCGCTCCACTCGCCGTGCCATGCAATGGCGAGTCGCGGGCGCCGTGCGGTGGAAGATATTGCGAAGCTTCTGCAAATGCGACAACTAATGACCCTTTCGGATGTTCTTCAGCGATGCAGCAAGACGCCGGCTTGGGACGGCGAGCCCATCGTAAGTCTGTCGCAGCGGAACTTCATGAACGACACTCCGCTTCATACAGTTTGCTCTTGGGGCGAGTTAGAGCCCGTCGAGGTTCTGCTCGAACATGGGGCGGACGTGCGAGCGGTAGGCGACCACGGCAGTTCAGTGCTCATCAACGCTGTTGTCGGTAGAAATCCGGAATCCATCAAGCTCTTAATCAGGAAAGGTGCCGATCCGCATCTCAGGAACGACTGGGGAACCGATGCAATCGAATATGCACGAAATGTTTCCGCATCCAAGGAGATATTAAAAGCCCTGCAGCCGAGGAAGCGCAGGCACGAGTCCGATTGGGAGGGGCATGAACTGTCGTCCGACTCTACTTGGGCGCACGGCATCTTCTTTGGGAAGTCGGGCGATGAGTTGACAGAAATCTTTGATTCCAATCCGGTCGAAGCTGCAGAGAATATTTTCCGGATTCCTGATAAGGCCTTTCCGTACTATTTCCTGCAATTCGGGCTCCATGTGCAATCCGTTATTAACTCGGATGATATATCGAAAAGCGATGCGGCCTCCGCCTTTATGAACTATCTTCTAGCCGTCTCGCGGGAACGGCCTCATGTGATTGAGGAAATGGCACCATCGCTACTGAAAATAGGCGACTACATCGCCTCTCATCAAAAGGATTATTGGGCCGATGAAGATATTTATGGAAGCTTTTTGGATGTGTACGAGGAGATAAAGAAAATCCTGAGCGGGTTTTGATCTTGGCTAACTTGGCATTGCACGACGCATACTTCGCTCTGGGGTTCGCGTTGCACCCCATCATGGACAACACCTCGCCAGCGTATTTGGGGTTCCAAAAATGGAGTAACAGCGATGCTCCCCGACACGGCGTGTTCCCTACCTCCATTGTGAGAATGTGCATAGGCTGACGCCCGCGTTGCTGCAGAAGACCATCGGTGACATCTATCGCGCGATGTCCTCCGGTGTCGACGTCAATTGCGACTGCTCGAACTAAGGAGGGGTAATGGAGAGCTTTGCCTACATCTACTCGACCTTGTTGCTTCTGACGATATGTGAGGGCCTCGGATTTATCGCCTGTCTAAAAGTCATGCGACTTCGCGGACTATGGGCTGTGCTGTCCGCGGTACTCGCCATCGGTGCGGTGGGCCTTGGCGCATATGAACTGGTGTTTATTGGTGTAGATAGTCCGTTCTGGACGTTCGCCGTCATCATCCCTGTCGCAGTCTGCTGTGTATTGGCTTGGCTGTCGGCTAGCTGGCCTCGACATGGCGGGCGCTAACAGGCTGCTGAAATACCTCGCTGGAGGCCCCGAAAGTGGTCCATGCAGGCGTACCTCACCCCCGGCAGGACAGCGCGTGCGCAAGGTGACGGGTACGTCCAAGCCGCACTTCGCATACGACCAGAACGGACAGTTACTCGGGGAATACAACAGCAGCGGTGGCGTGCTGTAGGAATTCGTTTGGCTCGGAGGTACGCTGATCGCCGTGCTCACGAACTCGACGACGGCTGAGCCGAGGGTGTATTACGCATACTCCGATCACCTGAATGCGCCCCGGGTGGTCGTGAATGCGGCAGGAGACGTGCGCTGGCGCTGGATTTCGGAACCCTTCGGCACAACTGCAGTGAGTCGATTCCCAACTCGCTCGAAAACCTCGTCGTCAACCTGCGCTTCCCGGGCCAGTAAGACGCTGCCTTCGCCCGCGGGGATATGGAACTTGTCGACAAGATTATCAGCGGCCGACTACGCAGCCTTCAGGGGTAGATCGACAATTTTCAACGTCAGCTTGACGCATGCGAGAGAATTCATGGAAAACGGTAAAGTCCTAAAAGTTCGGCAGTTGCGATATGTCGTGGACGCCGCATTGCGGCATATTGAGGACGAACTGGGTATCGACGAGGTTGAGCTTCGGGAGGACCTGTATTGGGAGGTTCCTGCTGTGGCAGCCTTCGATCTCTCTAAGGAGCCCAACGAGCTTGAAGTTGGAAATCTGTTCGATGATCTAGATTTCCTGAGTCCGATAGCCTTTGCGCCTGAGAATGCCAATGCGCTCACTTTGCTCCATGTATATCCCTTGCTGAAATATCTGGCAAATAGGGTCCCGGGATAGCGCGCCACTCCCCAACGAAGTCAGTAAATATGCTTCGTTTGCTACTCTGTCCAGCGCTTCTTTTGACGCTGACATCGTGTCTGGCTGGCCCTGATGTGCGTGTGTCGGCAGTCAATTTATTGACAGCAAAAACAGAGGTGGCGGACAACGCTGGAAATGCCGTTGCTGCCATTGGCTACTTGAAGACAAGATTGATTTCGGACGCCGACCTTGAAGGTGTAGTCGCCGAACATGATGCAGAGCTTTGGTACGTCGCAGAGACTTGCGAAACGCATGTCAAATTGGGTACGTGGTCATACCTCTTTTCGAACGGAGAAAATTCATACACGGCCCTCCTCGCCTACAAGGATTCCAAGAGCGGCTCGTACAATCTTGCATCGCGTCCCGAGGATATCTGTATAATCGTGGGCGTGGGTGGTATGAGTCCATTGGCCAACGCTCGCTCGAGAGTCGTGCGGTATGCACTTCCCGATAGCTTAATAGAAGAGCTGCGCTCATACGAATCGGAAGGAGGCGTGGTTGACCTCAAACTCTCTCCCGTATGTGAAGCGCGAATGTGTCGACCGACATTCGAGGCGAATACGAAATCTGCAGGGTGGGCGACTACTGCGCCCATATGGTTCGCTGCTACGAATTGAGACCGAAGGTGGTCGAGAAAATACTTGGGCCGCGATAGGCGCGGGCTGGCGATGGTGACGCCATGAGCCGCTGCCGCCAGGCATGAGGAGGTCAGCCGCAGCCGGTCTCCCCAGATGCCCTGGCGGGCCTGCTGTGCCCGCAGCCTCTAGCCGGCCTCAGCCGTGTGAGGCAGCCGGCGCAGCCGCGCCCGCCTGCGGCGCCGGCTCCCTCAGCAGCAGCGCGAGCAGCCCGCCCGAGGCCGCGAACACCGCTCCGACCGCGAAGGCCACGCGATAGCCTCCCGCCAGCGCCACCGGCAGGCTCGCGCCGAGCGCCGTCAGCTCACCCGTCCGCGAGGCCGCCAGGCTCGCCAGCACCGCCAGGCCCAGCGAGCCGCCCATCATGAAGGACGTGTTCACCACCCCCGACGCCAGACCGGATTCGCTCGGCGCGACCTCGCTCATCGCCGCCAGCAGCACCGGGTTGAAGGCCACGCCCGCGCCCAGCCCCAGCAGCAGCATGCCGGGCAGCACGTCCAGCCAGAAACCGCCGTCCGCCGGCGCCCGCGCGAACAGCGCCAGCCCCAGCGCCGCCAGCAGCAGCCCGCCGCACAGCGGCTTGCGCAGCCCCAGCTTCATGACCAGCCGGGCCGACAGGCCGACCGAGAACGCCGCCATGATCAGGTTGGCCGGCAGGAAGCCCAGGCCGACATGCATCGCGTCGTAGCCCAGCACCAGCTGCATATAGAGCGCCGACAGGAAGAACCACGCGAACATCGCCGCCGCCCACAGCACGCCGATCACGTTGGACACCGCCACCGAGCGCAAGCGGAACAGCGACAGCGGCATCAGCGGATGCGCGACACGGCGCTCCAGCGCCAGGAACGCCGCCAGCAGCGCCACCGCCACGGCCAACAGGCCCAGCGTGCGGGCCGAGGTCCAGCCAGCCTCGTTGCCATTGACCACCGCGTACACCGCCAGCATCAGCGACAGCGTGACCGTCACCGCGCCGGCCCAGTCCAGCGTCTCGTCCGGCGCGGTGGGACCGCCGCGCTCGATCAGCCACAGGCACAGCCCGATGACCAGCGCCCCGATCGGCAGGTTCACCAGGAAGATCCAGTGCCAACTGAGCGTGCTGGTGAGCAGGCCGCCCAGCAGCACGCCGATGCTGCCCCCGCCGGCGCAGACGAAGCCGTAGACGCCCATCGCCTTGGCGCGCTCGCCAGGCTCGGTGAACATGTTCATGATCAGCGACAGCGAGATCGCCGACACCACCGCGCCGCCCAGCCCCTGCACCGCGCGGGCGGCGATCAGCAGCGCCTGCGTGTGCGCCAGCCCGCAAGCCGCCGACGCGCCGGTGAACAGCGCCAGACCGGCCAGGAACATGCGCCGGTGACCGTACAGGTCCCCCAGCCGGCCACCCAGCAGCATGAAGCCGCCGAAGGTCAGCATGTAGGCGTTGACCACCCAGACCAGCGAGGTCTCGGTGAAACCCAGGTCCGCGCGGATCGAGGGCAGGGCGACGTTCACGATGGTCGTGTCCAGCACGATCATCAGCACGCCCAGACAGAGCACGCCGAGCGCCAGCCAGCGGCGCCGTTTCGGATCAAGGGAGGCAGTCATGGCGGATTCGCGTCCGTTCAGGGTTGAGAGCAGGACCCGTGACAGCTTCGTGAAGACAGACGGGGTTTCGTCTGACGACGATCGGGACCAACGGAAATCGACATCCTCGCATCTCCGCTGTCGGTGGATCGCCGACGCGCGCTGACGTCATCGCAGGACCCGGTGATGCGGCATCCGCGTCTGCCCACGGGCGGGAGGCGGGCGGACCATGCGTCAGATCGACAGGAGACCCGGATGAGCATCACCAAGCACGCCAAGGCCGCGAGGACCGAACCCACCAGCCTGTTCAAGACCGCGCTGTTGCTGAGCAGCCTGGCCATGGTCATCGGGCTGCTCTTCAGCGCGGTGCAGGATGCCCGCGGCGCAGGCACCGATGCAGGCGCCGACGCGGGAGCCAGCTCCGCGCCGCTGACGGCCGGCGACGGCCGCTGACGGCCCGCGCCAGGCGGCGCGTCAGCACTCGACGATGTTGACCGCCAGACCGCCGCGGGCGGTCTCCTTGTACTTCGTCATCATGTCGGCGCCGGTTTCGCGCATCGTCTTGATGACCTTGTCCAGGCTCACGTGGTGCGTGCCGTCGCCGCGCAGCGCCATGCGCGCCGCGTTGATGGCCTTGACCGAGGCGATCGCATTGCGCTCGATGCAGGGGATCTGCACCAGCCCGCCGACCGGGTCGCAGGTCAGCCCCAGGTGGTGCTCCATGCCGATCTCGGCGGCGTTCTCGGCCTGGGCCGGCGTGCCGCCCATCACCGCGCACAGCGCGCCCGCGGCCATCGAACACGCCACGCCGACCTCGCCCTGGCAGCCCACCTCCGCGCCCGAGATCGACGCGTTCTCCTTGTAGAGGATGCCGATTGCCGCAGCGGTCAACAGGAAGTCGACGATGCCGTCCTCGCTGGCCCCATGCACGAAGCGCGCGTAGTAGTGCAGCACCGCCGGCACGATGCCGGCCGCGCCGTTGGTCGGCGCCGTCACGACGCGGCCGCCCGCGGCGTTCTCTTCATTGACCGCCAGCGCGTACAGGTTGACCCAGTCCATCACCTGCAGCGGATCGCGCAGCGCCGCCTCCGGATGCGCGACCAGATCGCGGTACAGCGCCGCCGAGCGCCGCTTCACCTTGAAGCCGCCCGGCAAGATGCCCTCGGTGCGGCAGCCGCGCTGCACGCATTCCTGCATCACGCGCCAGATCTTCAGCAGGCCGGCGCGCGTTTCCTCGTCGGGGCGCCAGTGGCGCTCGTTGCGGCGCATGATCTCGGCGATCGAGCAGCCTTCCTGCTCGGTCAGCGCGAGCAGCTCCGCGCCGGTCTTGAACGGGTAGGGCAGCACCGTGGTGTCGGGCGCGATCTGCTTCTGCTTGGCGCCGTCGGCCAGGACTTCCTCGGTGACGACGAAACCGCCGCCGACGGAGTAGTAGACGCGGTTCTGCAACTCGTTGCCTTCGGCGTCGAAGGCGATGCAGCGCATGCCGTTGGCATGCAGCGGCAGGCTCTGGCGCCGGTACATCACCAGGTCGCGCGCCTCGTCGAAGGCGACCACGTGGTCGCCGCCCAGCGCGATGCGCTTGTCGTTGCGGATCGCGTCCAGGATGCCAGGGATGCTTTCGATGTCGACCGTGTCGGGCTCATGACCGGCCAGGCCCAGCAGCACCGCCTTGTCCGAGCCGTGGCCCTTGCCCGTCGCACCCAGCGAGCCGTACAGCGCGGTGGCCACGCGCACCGTGCGATCGAGCACGCCCTCATGCCGCAGGCGCTGCACGAACATGCGTGCGGCGCGCATCGGCCCGACGGTGTGCGAGCTCGACGGCCCGATGCCGATCTTGAAGAGGTCGAAGACGGAGACTGCCATGGCTACCTCACTGGGTGATCGGGCGGCGAGCGTGTTTGACGCGCCCCTCCCTGGTCGAGACGCCTTGAACGCGCCGAAGGCGTCGTTCAAGGCGGGGCTCGGGTATGACGAGAGGGCCGGCGCCGGGCCGTCCCAAGCCGGCCCGCAGCCCCCTCGGGGGCGGTCCCGGCCGCGCCCGAGCGCGGCCGGGACGGGGGCTCCACGCTTATTCAGCGTACGCCGAAAGCGGCGGGCAGGAGCAGACCAGGTTACGGTCGCCGTAGACGTTGTCCACGCGGCCCACCGGCGACCAGTACTTCACGTGGCGCAGCGCCGGCACCGGATAGGCCGCGTCGTCGCGGCTGTAGCCGTGCGTCCACTCGGTCTTGAGCAGGCTCTCGGCGGTGTGCGGCGCGTTGACCAGCGGGTTGTCGGTCTGCGGCCAGGCGCCGGATTCGACCTTCGCGATCTCCTCGCGGATCTGGATCATCGCGGCGATGAAGCGGTCCAGCTCGAACTTGGATTCGCTCTCGGTCGGCTCGACCATCAGCGTGCCCGCGACCGGGAAGGACAGCGTCGGCGCGTGGAAGCCGTAGTCGATCAGACGCTTGGCGACGTCCTCGGCCGACACGCCGCTGGTGTCCTTCAGCGGGCGCAGGTCCAGGATGCACTCGTGGGCCACGCCGCCGCCCTTCACACCGGCGACGTTGCCGCTGAAGTGGATGTCGTAGTGGTCGGACAGGCGCGCGGCCACGTAGTTGGCCGACAGGATCGCGGTCTCGGTCGCGGCCTTCAGGCCGGTCTCGCCCATCATGCGGATGTACATCCACGAGATCGGCAGCACCGCCGCGTTGCCCAGCGGCGCGGCGGAGACGGCGCCGATGGCGGTCTTCTCGCCCAGGCCGGCCGAGCGGTGCGCCGGCAGGAAGGGCACCAGGTCCTCGACCACGCAGACAGGGCCGACGCCCGGGCCGCCGCCGCCGTGCGGGATGCAGAAGGTCTTGTGTAGGTTCAGGTGGGATACGTCGCCG
>Ga0102591_1001968_pt2 | contig 11074 bp, 7 predicted proteins | sample AraplaCol_mCL_r2_2_FD_76860 | JGI IMG/M metagenome (GOLD analysis project Ga0102591, IMG submission 76860) | Arabidopsis root microbial communities from North Carolina, USA - plate scrape MF_Col_mCL_r2 (SPADES assembly) (version 2) | ecosystem: Host-associated > Plants > Roots > Endosphere... | reverse complement strand
GCAGCCTCCAGCACCCACTCGCCGACCTGCACCACCAGGCCGGTTGCTTCGGCCAGCGGAATGAATTCGGCCGGCGGCACCAGGCCGCGCTCGGGGTGCTTCCAGCGCACCAGCGCTTCGGCGCCGATGATCTTGCCGGTGCTGATTTCAAACTTGGGCTGGTAGTGCAGCAGCAATTGTCCGTTGCCCAGCGCCTGGCGCAAGCCGGATTCGATGCGCATGCGTTCCTGCATGCCCTTGTTCATGTCCTGGCTGTAGAAGGCGATATGCTCGCCGTCCGTCGAGGCATTTTGCTTGGCGCGGTACATGGCGATATCGGCCAGGCGCAGCAGGGTTTCTGCGTCGTTGCCGTCCTGCGGGAACACGCTGATGCCGATCGAGGCGCTGACGCGCAGGTCGTGGCCATCGATCAGGAACGGTTCGTTGAGCGCCGCCAGCAGCTTGTTGGCCACCATGCTGGCTTCGTAGTGCTGGTGGATGTCGAACAGGCCGACCGCGAATTCATCGCCGGACAGGCGCGCCACCACATCCTGGTCGCGCAGGGCGAGGCGGAAGCGCTGCGATATCTCGCGCAGCAGCGCATCGCCGACGGCGCGGCCCAGGGTGTCGTTAATCAGCTTGAAGCGGTTCAGGTCGATGAACATGACGCAGCCGTGCGCCCTGGTGCGCTGGGCTACGATGATGGCCTGGTCCACCAGTTTGGTCAGCAGCGAGCGGTTCGGCAGGCTGGTCAGGTCGTCGTAATACGCCAGGTGGTGGATGCGTTCCTCCGCCTGCTTGCGCTCCGTGATATCGGTCAGGTAGGCGATCAGGCCGATCGAGCGGTCTTCCATATCGCATAGCTGCGACAGCGACAGGCTGGCCCAGAATACTTCGCCGTTCTTTTTCTTGCGGCGCACTTCCATCAGGCGGCCGCCCTGCTCCAGGAATTCGTCGCCCAGGTCTTCGTCTTCGTCGTCGTAGAGGAAGATGATGTTGCGGCCCACCGCTTCCACCGCAGAATAGCCAAAGAGGCGTTCGGCGCCCTTGTTCCAGCTGGTGATGAAACCGTTCAGGTCCATGGTCAGCACCGACTCGTGGATCTGGTCCAGGATCTGCGACTGGTGCTGCAGGCGCGCTTCCACCTGCACGTAGGCGTGGGTGGTGCGCTGCGCCACGGAGTGCACTTGCAGCACGCTGCCGGCCAGGCCGGCCAGGCTGGCGAGGTTCTGCCTGGTGCTGTCGGTATAGTTCTCCAGCCCCGAAACTTCGAAGCGGCCGAAATAATGATCGTCGAACTGGATCAGTTGCGACAGGCCGCTCTCCCAGCCCGGCAAGCCGGTGGCCGGCGTCATGTCGCGCGGTACGTAGCGGCCATGCGGGCTGCCTGTCACTTCGCGCGCGATGCGGCCAAGCTCCTCCACCAGCGCGGGGCCGCGCAGGCGCAGCACGGCATCGCACACGGCGGCGCTGCTGGCAAGGAAATTGGCAACCGGTTGCACGGGCATGCTTACACGTTCCTGCTGACCTGCAGTGCCCAATGGTAGGCCTGCAACAGGCTGCGCCAGTAGGTTTCGTTGTCGATGCCGACGTCGCGCAGCGCGCTCGCTTGCGGTTCGTGCATTTCCACCAGCGCCAGCATTTCTCCCAGTTCGCCGGTGCGGTCCAGCAGGGCCGCGACCACGTCCAGGTCCAGGTTCAGGGCCGAGACGATGTCGGTCATCGGCATCGCCAGCAGGACATCGAGCAGCGAGAACACGCCGACCAGGAAAGCCATGTCCTGTTCATCGCGCTCGCCGTCACGCAGCTTGCACAGGGCTTCCATCTGAGCGGCGCGCAGGGCGGCCAGCGGCAACAGGGCATTGGCAGGTCCATCGGCTTGCTGGCGCGCGTACAGCAGCAGCTGCAGCCAGCGCTGCAGCTGTCGGCGGCCCAGCAGGTTGATGGCCTGGCCGAAGTTGTGGATCGGGTTGCTGTTCGGCGCAAAGGCGGCGGAGTTCACCAGCTTGAGCAACTGGAAGGACAGCGCCGGGTCTTGCTTGAGCAGCGCTTCCAGCTCGCGCGAATCGGCGTCCTGGGCCAGCAGGCCAAGCAGGGCAAGCAGGCGCTTGCGGGTGGTGCCGTCGCCCTGCCCTGCATCATGTTCCTGCGCGCGCGGCAGCTCGCCGCGGAACAGGGTGAAGCCGGCTTTGCGGCATTCATGGGCGCGGACAGCATCGGCATTACGGGCCAGGTGCGGGCCGGGCAGCGTCATCATCGCCAGCGCGCCTGGCAGCGCATCGGCGCAATCGACATCGAGGCCGCGGATGCCTGCTTGCGCAGATGCGACGCCTGCGTCGCCATCGGCCAGCAAGCGCAGGCCGCGCTCGGCGAGCTGCTTGCAGCGCTTTTGCACGGTGCCGTCGGCCAGCAGCGCGGCGGGTACGGTAAAGACGATGCGCTCAAGCGGCAGGCCATCGAGCTGGCTGGGGTCAAGCAGGAGCGGATCGGCGAGGGGAATGTAGTAGTCGAGCGAACCCAGTTCTTCGGATTCGGGGCAGCACAGGAGCGCTTGCAGGTCGCTCAGCGAAGCCGCTGCCGGCAATTGAAACGCCAGTCCTGCCCAGTGATTCTGGGTATCCAGGACAGGCTTGATTCCCACCAGCGGAAACGAATTCGGATCTGACGCAAACATCGGAATCTCGGTGTGGCAACACTAACAATGGTAAATGGTCTATTGATGTAAAGCAACCATTGAGCGCGCTCGGACACCCTGTGTTACAAGACTCGGGGAATATAACAGAAATTGCCCAAAAGTCAGCTTTGCAGTGGTAGAGGAGATAACCAAATTGTCGGTTTTGTACCAGTAACGATACATTACTGATTATTTTAGCAATTCTTACTTCTCGAATTGTGCGTGCTGGACCGCAAACTTGATCAATTCTGCCTGTCCTTCGATGCCAAGCTTGCGTTTTATGTTAAGACGGTGGGTTTCCACCGTGCGCACGCTGAGGTCCAGTTCGCGCGCAATATGCTTGTTGGATTCGCCATTGGCGAGGTGGCGCAGCACTTCCGCTTCGCGGGTGGTGAGCTGGTTATCCTGCGTCATCGGCTTGGCCAGTTGCTGCGCCAGGTTGGCGCTGTAGTAGATGCCGCCGGCCATGACCGTTTCGATGGCGACCACGATATCCTTGCCCGGCGCGTCCTTCAGCACGTAGCCGCGGGCGCCGGCCTGGATGGCCTGGGTCACGTATTCCAGCTTGTCATGCATCGACAGGATCAGCACCGCAATGGCGGGGAACTGGCGCTTGAACAGGGCGGTGGCTTCGATGCCGTTGGTGCCGCGCATATTGATGTCCATCAGGACCAGGTCGGGGCTGTGCTGGCGCGCAGCTTCCAGCGCTTCGGCCGCGCTGCCTGCCTCGCCGACGACTTCGAATTGCGCCATCGCTTCCAGCCGCGCGCGCAAGCCGTCGCGCACAAGGGGGTGGTCATCTACCAACAGTATCCGGGTCATTGCTTGCCTTTGTTGTCTACACGCGCCAGCACAATGGTGCCGGCTGGCGAGGATTCGATGCGGAACTGGCCGCCGATCGCTTCCATGCGCTCCATCATATTCCGTAATCCGATGCCGCGCTTCGGATGGCCGGCGATGCCCTCTGCATCGAAGCCGCTGCCATTGTCGGCAATGCGCAGCGTCACGCCTTCGGCATCGCCCTCAAGTTCGATCCTGATGCTGGTGGCGGCTGCATGGCGCTCGATATTGGTCAGCGCCTCCTGCGCAATGCGGAACAGCACCGTGTTCGCCACATCGGGCAGGCCGTCGGTGCAGCCGGTGGCCGCGAAAGATACTTCGACGCCGATGTGCACGCGGAATTCCGCCGCCAAGTGGTCCAGCGCGGCGGCCAGGCCCAGGTCGTCCAGGATGGCGGGACGCAGGTTGTGCGAAATGCGGCGCACCTCGCCCAGCACATTGTTCAATTGTTCCGCCGTGTGTTCGAAGGCCGCCTTGGCCTTGTCCTGCTGCGCCGGATTGCCGAGGCGGATGATGCCGGCCTCGATCTGCAGCTTGATCGACACCAGCCATTGGCTGATGCCGTCGTGCAGGTCGCGCGACAGGCGCGCCCTTTCCTCCTCCTGCGATTCGACCACGCGCTGCGCCAGCACTTTGAGCTTGGCGTCTGCCACGCGGTATTCGCGGATGTTCAGCGCCAGGCCGGAGACACCGACCGCCACCAGCGCCAGCGCCGCAATCGCCGCCATCCACAGCAGGGTGTTGCGGATATTGCCGCGCTGCTGGGCGTCGACCTTGGCCAGCGCCGCGTCAACGTCGTCGAGGTAGATGCCGGTGCCCAGCATCCAGCCCCATTCCGGCAGCGGCATCACATAGCCAAGCTTGGGGGCCGACTTGTGGGTGGAAGGCTTGACCCAGTTGTAGCGCTCCAGCCCGCCCCCTTCGCGGGCGCGCGCCAGCAGGCGCTGGATGGTGGGATTGCCTTCCTCGTCCTTCATCATGAACAGGTTCTGGCCCACCAGCTCCGGCTGGCGCGGGTGCATCAGCGAATTGCCCTGCATGTCGTAAACGAAGAAATAGCCGTCGTCGCCGAAACTCAGGGAGGACAGGATGCGCTTGGCTTCGTCGAGCGTGGCCTGGTCCGTGCGGCCCGATTTGACCAGGTGGGATATCGAGTGGTTGGCCAGCGTGACGTAGTGTTTCAGCTCCGCCTCCTTGCTGGCCAGGTAGGCCTGCTGGATGGTGTCGCGCTGCTGGCGGGCAAGCGTGGTGGCCTGGTAGCGCACCGCGATGGCGATTGCGCACAAGGCCAGGATCAGGGGCGCAATGGCCAGGAACAGGAACTTTTGCCGCAGCTTCATGCGGCGATTGTAAGCCCGCCACTACCCGCTTGTCCTACGTATTTGTACGGATCGGGTTTGCGTAGTGGTGCGCTTGTGACAGATATTCAAATCCTGAATACTGGCCATTCATCCTTGGAGGAGACCCCGATGAATCCCGTTATGAAGAAACTTGGCTGGGCAGCGATGTCCGTGCTGGGTGCCAGCGCCCTGGGCGTGATTGCCCTCAAGCGCGGCGAACCTGTCAGCGCCATCTGGCTGGTGATTGCAGCCGTTTGCGTGTACCTGATCGCGTACCGCTTCTACAGCCTGTTTATTGCCAAAAACGTCATGGGCCTGGAGGCTGACCGCCTGACCCCGGCCCATAAGTACAACGATGGCCTGGACTACGTGCCGACCAATAAGAACGTGCTGTTCGGCCACCACTTCGCCGCGATTGCCGGCGCCGGCCCGCTGGTCGGTCCCGTGCTGGCGGCGCAAATGGGCTACCTGCCCGGCATGCTGTGGATCCTGGCCGGCGTGGTGTTCGCCGGCGCGGTGCAGGACTTCATGGTGCTGTTCATCTCCACCCGCCGCGACGGCCGCTCGCTCGGCGACCTGATCAAGTCCGAACTGGGCCCGATCCCGGGCAATATCGCGCTGCTGGGCACCTTCATGATCATGGTGATCATCCTGGCCGTGCTGGCGCTGATCGTGGTCAAAGCACTGGCGCACTCGCCTTGGGGCTCGTTCACCGTGATGGCGACGATCCCGATCGCGCTGTTCATGGGCGTCTACTCCCGCTACATCCGCGTGGGCCGCGTCGGCGAAGTGTCGCTGATCGGCTTCGTGCTGCTGATGCTGGCCATCTTCGGCGGCCAGTGGGTGCAGGAAAACCCTGCCCTGGCACCGATGTTCACCTTCTCCGGTACTGAACTGACCTGGATGCTGATCGGCTACGGCTTCGTCGCTTCCGTGCTGCCGGTGTGGCTGCTGCTGGCGCCACGCGACTACCTGTCCACCTTCCTGAAGATCGGCACCATCGTCGGCCTGGCGCTGGGCATCCTGATCGTGGCGCCGATGCTGCAGATGCCGTCGATCACCAAGTTCATCGACGGCACCGGTCCTGTATGGTCCGGCAACCTGTTCCCCTTCCTGTTCATTACCATCGCCTGCGGCGCCGTGTCCGGCTTCCACGCGCTGATCTCCTCCGGCACCACGCCGAAGATGATCGAGAACGAAACCCACGCCCGCTTCATCGGCTACGGCGCGATGCTGATGGAATCCTTCGTCGCCATCATGGCGCTGGTGGCCGCTTCGACCATCGAGCCAGGCGTGTACTTCGCGATGAACAGCCCGGCCGCGCTGCTGGGCACCACCGCCGAATCGGCAGCACAGGCGATTTCCCAGTGGGGCTTCTACGTCACGCCTGAAATGCTGACGCAGACTGCCAAGGACGTTGGCGAATCCACCATCATCTCCCGCGCCGGCGGCGCACCGACCCTGGCGGTGGGCATGGCGCACATCCTGTCCAACGTGGTGGGCGGCAAAGCCATGATGGCCTTCTGGTACCACTTCGCCATCCTGTTCGAAGCACTGTTCATCCTGACCGCAGTCGACGCAGGCACCCGCGCCGGCCGCTTCATGCTGCAGGACTTGCTGGGCTCCTTCTCGCCTTCGCTGAAGCGCACCGACTCCGTGTTCGCCAGCCTGCTGGCCACCGGCCTGTGCGTGGCGGCCTGGGGCTACTTCCTGTACCAGGGCGTTGTCGATCCGCTGGGCGGCATCAACACCCTGTGGCCGCTGTTCGGCATCGCCAACCAGATGCTGGCCGCGATTGCGCTGATCCTGGCAACCTGCGTGCTGTTCAAGATGAAGCGCGCCAAGTACGCCTGGGTCACCGTGCTGCCGACCATCTGGCTGCTGCTGTGCACCCTGACCGCCGGCTGGCAGAAGATCTTCGACGCCAATCCAAAGATCGGCTTCATGGCCCACGCGGCCAAGTACCAGGCAGCCCTGACCGAAGGCAAGGTACTCGCGCCGGCCAAGTCGATCGAGCAGATGCAGCAGGTGATCTTCAACGACTACCTGGATGCAGGCCTGGCAGCCTTCTTCATGATCGTCGTGGTCAGCGTGCTGGTATTCGGCGTGCGCACCGCGCTGGCAGCCTGGAACGCCAGCCGTCCGACCCACAACGAAGCCCCGGCCCAATACGCCGCCGCGGCCAAGTAAGACCATGCTGGGCGAAATCGTCAAGGCAGGCCGCTACCTCGGACAGAGCATGCGGCTGATGTGCGGCCTGCCGGAATACGACACCTACGTCGCCCATCGCGAGACCACCCACCCGGGTGAGCCCGTGATGAGCTACGAGGAATTCTTCCGCGAGCGCCAGGAAGCGCGCTACGGCGGCGCCGGCAAGCGAGGTGGCTGCTGCTAGTGACTGGAAGTTAGAGCCAGATCAAAGTGTCGAAATTCTTAGCATTTATTCTTTGCCCGATGGAATCGTCCTTCGGCGGCGAAAATGCTCAACTTCGAACGGTCCGGCCTAAGCCAGAAACTGACCATCATCTCGGTGCTCACCACCGGCAGCGCCCTGCTGCTGGTGTTCGTGGCATTCGCCGTCGCGTCCATCCTTTCCCACACCAGCGAGGAGCGCAAGCAGCTTACCTCGCTGGCTGATGTCATCGGCGCCAACAGCGTCGCCTCCCTGCTCTATGCCGACAGGCCAACGGCCGAACAAGCCCTGGCCGCGCTGGCGGTCAAGGGCGATATCACGCGCGCCGCCCTGTTCGATCGCGACGGCCAGCTGTTTGCCGCCTACCCCGCACTGCGCGAACTGGCGCCTGCTGCGCTGGATGCGCCGCGCCTGCGCCAGCTTGCCTCGGGCGAGCTGGCCGAGCGTGACGGGCCGCCCTGGGCGCCATTGCTGCGGCTTTACCGGCCGGTGCGGGTGCGCCAGCACGTGATCGGAGCGGTGATGATCGAGGCCGGCCAGGCTTCGCTGTGGCTGGGCATACTGCGCAACCTGGGCATCACGGCGGCGGCAACCGCTTCCTCATTCTGGCTGGCGCTGGTGCTGTCGGCCCGTTTCCGCGAAGGGATTGCAGCGCCCATCGCACAATTGATCGCTGCCGCCGACAGGGTAAGCAGCAGCCAGACTTACGCCCAGGTGCAGCACCAGCGCAGCGATGAACTGGGCACGCTGATCGACAGCTTCAACGGCATGCTGGCGCAGATCGAGAGCCGCGACAGCAAGCTGGCGCAATACCGTGGCGAGTTGGAACGCCAGGTCAGCATCCGCACCGCGCAACTGGAAAAAGCCAAGGACGCGGCGGAAGCGGCCAGCCAGGCCAAGAGCGCCTTCCTGGCCAATATGTCGCATGAAATCCGCACGCCGATGAACGGCGTGCTGGGCATGGCGGAGCTGCTGGCTGCCACCGACCTCTCAGAAACCCAGCGCCACTACACCAGCATGGTGCGCCGTTCGGGCGAGCACCTGCTGGTGATCATCAACGACATCCTCGATTTTTCGAAAGTGGAAGCGGGCAAGCTGACCGTCGAATACATCAACTTCAACCTGCGCGAACTGCTGGACGATATCGAGAACGTGTTCGCACCGCAGGCCCAGGCCAAGGGCATCGAAATGGAATTCGCGGTGGCGAACAATATTCCGCTTGCCATCTGCGGCGACCCAAACCGGCTGCGGCAGGTGATCGTCAACCTGCTGGGGAATGCGGTCAAATTCACCGACCAGGGCCGGATCAAGGTCGCGGTACGCGTGGCGGAAGAAGATGCCCAGTCGGCGCGACTGCGGGTGGAGGTGCACGATACCGGCATCGGCGTATCGCGCGAGGCGCGGGCGCACATTTTCGATTCGTTCTCGCAGGGCGATGGCTCAACCACCCGCAAGCACGGCGGCACCGGCCTTGGCTTGGCGATCTCCAAGCAATTGGTGGAACTGATGGGGGGAACCATCGGCGTCGACAACGCGCTGGGCCGCGGATCGGTGTTCTGGTTCACCGTGCAGTTCGACAAACGGCGCGTGGACGCGGATGATGCCGGCTTCCAGCAGAAACCGACCAAGGGCTTGCGCGCCCTGGTGGTAGACCGGCAAGCCGAGAGCGCGCTGGCGCTGCATGGGCTGCTGGCGCGCTGGCACCTGCAAGGCAGTTGCGCGCCCAGCGCTGCCGATGCCCTGCGCGAGCTGCACGCTGCCGCTGCACGCGGCACGCCTTACGACGTGGCGCTGCTCGACATGGCACTGGACGATATCGGCGGCCTGGCGCTGGCGGCCGAAATCAAGTCCGATCCGGATATATCGGCGGTGCGCCTGATCCTGCTGGCCTCCGAGCGCAACGCCGCAGACCCGGTGCAGCGCCGCGCTGCCGGCGTCGCATTCCAGCTGATCAAGCCAGTGCGCGAACCGGACCTGTACGACTGCATCGTGACGCCCATGCGCGTCAATGAAGGCGTGAACGCTGCAGCCCTGGCCGGCGGCCCTTCGGTGCCGGCGTCGCCGCGTCCACGCCCAGGCCAGCGTCCGCGCGCCCTGCTGGCGGAAGACAATCCGGTCAACGTGGAAGTGGCATCAGCGATGCTGCGCGGCCTGGGCATGGAAGTAGCTTGCGCCGCCAACGGCGAAGAAGCGCTTGCCGCCGTGCGGGCCGGCGATTATGACCTGGTGCTGATGGATTGCATGATGCCGGTCATGGACGGCATGGCAGCCACCGCCGAAATCCGCCGCCTGGAACAGCAGCGCGGCCGCACGCGCGCCACGCCTATCGTCGCCATTACCGCCAACGCGCTGCAAGGCGACCGCGAACGCTGCCTGGCGGCGGGCATGGACGACTACATCAGCAAACCCTTCTCGCAACAGGCGCTGGCCGACACGCTTGGCCGCTGGATCGCCCTGCCCCGCCTTACGCCGCCTGCCACGCATTTGCCGTCCCCGCCGGCGTCCTCGCTGCCTTCCGTCCCACCAGCCGCCGGTTCGGCGGGCCGCCATGCCTCCGCCAGTGCGATATCCGTGGCGCTCGCGGTGCGTGCCGCGTCCGGCCAGGCACCGCCTGCGATCACGCCTGGCGCCCAGGCCACGCCCGCTGTCATCAATCCCCTGGCGCTCGACGCCATCCGTGCCCTCAGCGCAGGACAGGGCGAACTGCTGCTGCAGCGCGTGCTGGCCACCTTTCTGCAGGACACTCCCCGCCAGTTGGCCGCGTTGCGCGAAGCGGTCGCCTTAAGCGACCCGGCCACCATCCGCAAGACCGCCCACAGCCTGAAATCGAGCAGCGCCAACGTCGGCGCCGATGCGCTGGCCAGGCTGTTCAAGGACCTCGAGCATATGGCCCGCACCGGCCGGGACGAGGGTGCGGCCGATTTGTTAGCGCAACTGGAGCGCGAATTCCAGTCTGTCCGGCATTCGCTCAGCCTCATCCTGCCGAAGGGAGCATGAAATCATGGCAGCGCTCTATTCACCCAAACGCGGTACCGTGCTAGTGGCCGATGACGATCCCGTCATGCGCCTGTTGATGCTGGAAATGCTGGCCCAGGTCGGCCTCGACGCGGTGGAAGCGAGCGACGGCCGCGCGGCCATAGCCAGTTTCCGCGACAATGCGCCCGACCTGGTGCTGCTCGACGTCGACATGCCCCTGCTCGACGGTTTTTCCGTCTGCCGCGCCATCCGCAAGCTGGAGAGTTCGTCCCACATCCCCGTCATCATGGTCACCGGCGGCGACGACCTGGAGGCCGTCACGCAAGCCTATGAAGCCGGCGCCACCGACTTTGTCTCCAAGCCGATCAACTGGCCTATTCTCGGCCACCGCGTGCTGTACGTACTGCGCGCCAGCGACGCCATTGCCCGCCTGCGCATCGCAGATGCCCACAACCGCGCGGTGCTGGCAGCCATCCCCGACACGTTCTTCCGCCTTAGCGCCGATGGCTACTATCTCGATTACGAAGAAGGACATGAACCCGGCGCCGACTTCGCCAGCCGCGAATGCGTGGGCCGCCACATCCGCGACGTGCTGCCGGCGCCAATCGCAAGCCGCATGCTGGACCAGTTGTCGGCCGTGCTGCATTCCGCTTCCGTGCACTCGGTCGACTACGAATTGTCGCGCGACGGCGTCAGCCACCACTTCGAAGCGCGGCTGGTCGGGACCGCATCGGGCGAGGTCCTTGGCCTGGTACGCGACATCAGCGAACGCAAACGCACCGAGGAGCAGATCCGCAAGCTGGCCTACTGCGACAGCCTGACCGGCATCCCCAACCGGCAGGCTTTCCTGGA
>Ga0102591_1004367_pt1 | contig 11094 bp, 12 predicted proteins | sample AraplaCol_mCL_r2_2_FD_76860 | JGI IMG/M metagenome (GOLD analysis project Ga0102591, IMG submission 76860) | Arabidopsis root microbial communities from North Carolina, USA - plate scrape MF_Col_mCL_r2 (SPADES assembly) (version 2) | ecosystem: Host-associated > Plants > Roots > Endosphere... | reverse complement strand
CGCGGTCTGGCTGATGTAATAGCGATACAGCCGGCCGGACTTGCGGGTGTGGGTCGGCGACATCGCCGCCCCGTCGGGCCCGAACAACAGACCCTTCAACAGGGCAGGGGTCTGCGCCCGGCTGTTGTTCGCGCGTTTGCGCGGGCTTTCTTTGAGAATGGCGTGAACCTGATCCCAAAGCTTCCGATCGATGATCGGCTCGTGCTCGCCTGGATATGAGGCGCCCTTATGAACGGCCTCACCAAGATAGACCCGATTGTGGAGGATCTTGTACAGCACCCCCTTATCCAGGAGGTGTCCGTATCGCGTTCGTTCATTGGCCGCAACGAGCTCGCGAGCCAGCAGGGTAGCGGATTTAAGCTGAACGAAGCGCCGAAAAATGGCCCGAATCCGCTCGGCATCAACCTCGTGAACGAGCAATTTGCGGTCGCGGACTTCATAGCCGAGCGGCGTCCAGCCGCCCATCCATTTGCCGCGCTTCCGAGAGGCCGCGACCTTGTCGCGAATGCGCTCCCCGATCAGCTCGCGCTCGAACTGGGCAAAGGTCACCAGGATGTTCAGCGCCATGCGGCCCATGGCATCTTTGGTGTTAAATGATTGGGTGACTGAGACAAACGTCACTCCATGGCGTTCAAAAAGCTCCACAAGGTTGAGGAAGTCGAGCATCGACCGCGAAAGGCGGTCGATCTTGTAGACCACAATGACGTCTATCTTGCCGGCCTGGACAGCAGCAATGAGCCCTTTCAGAGCGGGTCGTTCGAGGGTGCCACCCGAGAAACCGCCATCATCGTAGCGATCGGAAGCAGCGGTCCAACCTTCCGCCCGCTGGCTTGCGATGTAAGCCTCACATGACTCTCTCTGGGCGTCGAGCGAATTGAAGTCCATGTCGAGGCCTTCTTCGCTCGACTTGCGGGTATACACCGCGCAGCGGAGTTTACGGACCGAGCCGGGGGCTGAGCGGGCTTCCTCGAAGGAATTCGCGAATGGGCGGCCCTTCGCTGGTCTACGGGAAGTCATTTGCCCACCGAGTTCTTTAAGCCGAAGAAGACCCAGCCATTCCATTTGGTGCCCGTGATCTGGTGGGCGACCGAGGAGAGGGACTTGTAGGGGCGGCCGAGATACTCGAAATCGTCGTAACCAACGGTGACGCAGTGCTCCACGCCTTCCCATTCGCGGATCAGCTTTGTCCCGGCGACGGGGCGCAACAGGGGGCGGGCTTTGCGGTCCGCCGGCTTCTGGTCGGCATATTGCCGGGCCATGGCTTTGAGCCGCTCTGTGGTTTCGCGAGACAGGCCGCCATAGGCCAATTCCTGGACGCGGTAGGCGAGCCGGCTCTCTAGGAAACGGCGGTTATAGGCAGGGGGCTCGGTATCGAAAAGCTCACGCCAGCGCGCCTTCAGAGCGGGGGCGGAGGCGCCTTTCAGGGCCGCCAGCTGCGCCAGCAAGGATGATTTCATGGTCGTTTCCCATTCTCCAGTACGGGTTGAACACCGCTCTGACTGGACGAGAAGTGAAGCGAACTATCTCCGGAGTTCGCAAATTTTCCACTGGACTTCCTGACGTCGAGGCGCCGTAGGGCCGCTGCCAATATCTCTGCGATATCTATGAGATGTTCCGAGCGATCGGAAATGGGAGTCAAATCTGGCGCTTTGATCATGAGAAAGAGGGCGACCTGCTGCAGCTCTTCTCCCACGCCTCGACCATGTCCAATGGATAGACCACCCGGTGGCCAATTTTGAGGTACCCGGGACCGATGCCCTCTTGGCGCCAACGCTGCAGGGTGCGATGCGAAATCGAGAGGCGTCGTGCCAATGCCTTTTCGCTTAGGTGCTCGTTCATCGTCAGTTCTCCGCGTTAGTGCTCGTGACTACGCAGGGAGTGTGCAGATTCGCGGAGCCTTCGTCGGGGGGCTTGCGGAGGTTGCCGGGAGGTAGCAATAATCGTTGGAAAGACAAGGAAAATTCTGTGCTGCAATCTTCCTTACGGGTCTTCGGGGGCATCCGGCGGTGGCTCGAGGGCTAGACGAAACATGCCCTTACCATCCGATTGAATGAGCGCCTTGCTATCTTTCCGGTCCTTGAGGGCGTCGTTCATCTTAAGTTGAGCTGAGCCGGCCAATTCGAGGACTTGCTTGCCATTACGCCAACCGTGCCCGTCCTCCAGACGCGCGAGATGCAAAATCCGCACGATCTTGGCCAGAAGGGGTGACAAAACATAGTCGATGCCGTGAAGGCAGACGTGTCGATAATCTTCGGTATGCCGGAAACTATTGTAACCTTGTTGTCCAAGCAGATCATCGAGCCATTTCGGGATTGTTCTGATGTTCAGGGGGACTGCCGACGGCGCGAAGAATTCAAGCTTCTTGAAACTGCGGCCCTCCCCATTCGCCTCGTAGAATTCGTAGTCGATCTCCAGGATGTCCCAGAGACTGGGATCGATGGGTATTCGACCATGTCCTCCGTCCGCGATCCCAGATCCAATGATCTGCGCGTCGGATAGCTGGTCGTAGAAATCTTTCTCAGCTGCGGCACGACAATTGTGATAATCGCGTAGCACCCTAGGATCTCGGATAATCACGTGCGCTCTATCATCTGATGGCGGCTCTGCCGTGCCGGACAATTGAACCAGCTGCGCAAACCGCGCGTCGCTCGACCATTTCTTGAACGCGCTGTCGGGATCGAGCCCTCGCTTCGGACGGCTTGCCATCATTGACATGAAGTTTCTCCTCCAAGCTGAACCGAGCTCGGGCCGCACAACTGATTCGAGCATTTCACCAGCTTAGCCGGCGCGGATCGGACGCCGGATTGGTTTTCCACACTCCCTTTCGATTTTCCAATTCCGCTGGCTTACCTGCAAGTACCTGAGCCCGCCGGCACGCCTTGCCAATTTGTGGAATGCCGGACCCTCTAGCGCTGTCGAGCAATAGGAGGGCGAAGTGAACCCAGCAGGGCGAGTGCACACACTCCCGATACTAATCGCTTTCAAGGTAGTCGCGCTCGCAGACGATTTGTCTGCAGTCGAACGTCAGGTCGGCGCCACCCTTCTTGACAGCTTCAACCGCAGAACCGGGCAATGCGATCCAAGCCTGGATCGAATTGCAAGCCTGCTAAACGTCCACCGTCGTACTGTCATTCGTGCGACGGCAAAGCTCGAGGCGAGAGGACTGTTCCGTAAGACGAGACACGGAGGATATTCGCACCGCAATCACTACGAGCCTGTCTGGTCAAAATTTCTGGATCTTGAGAGTAGCTGGCGCAGGCGCTTCGAAGCTGCCGCGCGCGCTCGTCGGACCGGAAAGTCATCGTCAGGGGAGCATGGATGCCACGATGGCGGTGACGCCGACGCCATCCAAACCTTTCACACTAACCAATCTAACTCAACCTTGTCAGATCCTTGCCGCGATGCATCCAACGGATCGGCCGTCGCGTCGAGTTGCAGAAGAGGCTTGGCAATGCAGATGCAGCGGCAAGAGCGGCCTCATCCCAGAATACCATCGGTACGTGCGGCGGAAGCCGCTCACCGCGCGGCGGAACGGCGTTGGAGCGATAACCTTCGATGCGAACTAGCAAACCAAGTCGCCGTTTATTGCGCGATAGTCGACTTCATAGACGAACCCTTGCGGATCGCTGCCACGGAGGCGGAGCTCTGCCGACGAGGTGATGGTCTCAAGCTAATCTTCGAGCGCTATCGTTTAAGCGGACACTGGAAAGGTCCGGCGAATGCATAGGCTCGCGACTAGGGGGGCGGGTCAAAAGTCGGCAATTGACGCGTGCACGGACCGGCGCCTCTCTCATTCAGGGATTTTTTTCCGGCGCAGGCGAATTTTCGGACCTGTAGGGGGATGCATTTCGGGAGCCTCACCTTGCCAAGCATCTTGCCCTGCTGCGATCACCTGCAACGTTTTGAACACGCAGCATAATTTCAGCGCGGATGGTTCTGTCGTCCATCGTGTTCGACCTCACCGCGGTAAGCAGCAGGCAAAACCGACCATTATTTTCCTTGGCGCGGCTCGGGATGATCACGCGCGGCTGAGCGCAAAAAGATGAATCAATTCAATGGCGCTGGTTTCGAAAAATTGTCGCGTAATTCCCTAGGCGGTAGGGGGGTCCAATGACAGGGCAATGTGCAAAGGCTGAGAGATGACACAAGCGACGTACCCAGAAGAAGCGAACGCACGACTTCAGATCGAATACTGGCCGCTTGACCGGCTGATCCCCTACGCGCGCAATGCGCGCACCCATAGCCCGGCCCAGGTCGCCGAGATCGCCGGCAGCATTCGCTCCTTCGGCTTTTCGAATCCGATTCTCGTCAGTGAAGACGCCGATATTATTGCGGGTCATGGCCGGCTGGCCGCTGCGCGCAAGCTCGGTCTGACGGAGGCGCCTGTCGTGGTCCTTCGAGGATTGACGGAGATGCAACGCCGTCAGTTGGTGCTTGCCGACAATAGGATTGCGCTAAATTCCGGTTGGGACAGCAAGATGCTGAGCCTCGAATTGGCGGATCTGTCCGGCTTAGGGGCCGATCTCGCCTCAATTGGCTTCAGCAAGAAGGAGTTGGCGTCCGCGCTTTCACGGGTCGAGAGCGGCTTAACGGACGAGAACGACACCCCTTCGATCATCGAGGCCGCAGTCTCCCGACCTGGAGACATTTGGCAGCTCGGTCCCCATCGAGTTGCGTGCGGCGACAGTCGAGATGCTGCTCTCGTCCGTTCACTGCTGGCCGGTGTGTCGCCTCAATTGATGGTCACTGATCCACCCTACGGCGTTGAGTACGACCCGGAATGGCGTCATCGCCGGGGCGTCAACAATTCCAAGCGGACCGGACGAATCCAGAACGATGAGATCGCCGATTGGGAGCCCACCTGGGCTCTATATCCAGGCGAGATCGCTTACGTCTGGCATGGTGCTTTACGCTCGTCCATTGTCGCGGAAAGCCTCATCAAGAGCGGCTTTTCGATTCGCGCGCAAATCATTTGGGCCAAGGACCGCTTGGTCATGAGCCAAGGAGACTATCACTGGCAGCATGAGCCCTGCTGGTATGCTGTCCGCAAGAAGGGCAACTGGACCGGCGATCGCAAGCAAACGACGGTCTGGAACATCAGTAGCGGCGCACAGGATGCCGAAACCAAGCATTCGACCCAAAAGCCCGTCGAATGCATGCGCCGGCCGATGCTGAACAATTCTAGTCCCGGACAGGCGGTGTATGAGCCTTTCCTTGGGAGCGGGACGACGCTGATCGCGGCGCAATCGTGTGGGCGCATCTGCTTGGCTTCTGAGATCGATCCATTGTTCGTCGACGTTGCGATCCGTCGATGGCAAGCCTTCACGGGTGAGAAGGCAGCGCGCGAGCAAGATGGCGCTCTCTTTGAAACGCTGGAGCAGGAGACGCTATCGCCGGACGGCGCTCATGATCCCGTGGCGTGATCGAGAACGGACATGCGTGGCCGTCGTCCAAAACCAACGAGGATCAAGGCTTTGACGGGCAACCCGGGGAAACGCCCCCTCAATGTGCACGAGCCGCGGCCTGAACCAGCGCTACCTGAGTGCCCACCGCAACTCAATTCGGTTGCCAGGCGGGAATGGGCGCGGCTGACCGGCGAGCTTTCAAAGCTCGGCCTCATAACTCACCTCGATCGTGGCGCCCTGGCTACTTACTGCGGCGCCTATGCGATGTGGGCAGAAGCGATGGAACAGATCCAAAAGTTCGGAACGATGGTCAAATCACCGACAGGATATCCGATACAGTCGCCCTACCTGGCGATCGCCAATCGGCAGGCGGAAATCATGATGCGCATAGCATCGGAGTTCGGTTTCACGCCTGCAAGCCGCAGTCGGATAGTGACCCCTCCGCCAGATCAACTGCCGCTCTTCGACGGATTAAGTCGAGAAGACGAGGATTCTAACGATGCCTTGTGATGAGGGTTGGTGGGAGCGGTCTGCCGTTTCTCCTGGAGCCTGTCCCGATTTTAGCCCTATCTGGCAGACAGGGCTAAAGTCGGCCAAGGCAAACTGGAGGCATCCGTCTCTAAGAAGAAATTGCCCTAACCCTCTGGAAAGTCATGAAAATGCGAGGTGGTGCGGCATCGATATATGAACGCCAGCCATAGCTAACCCTGTCTGGCAGATAGGCCTGGTTGCTTATTCTCTCTCGAAGCTCTGGTCAGCCGCTGGGCTGCTTCTTCCATAACATCTCATATCCGAATGATGTCCGTCGCGATCTCGGGTTCAGGACTGAGTTAAGGAACGATGCCACGGCAGGCCCACGCGACGTTTGCAAAGGACCTCGGGCCATCGGGCCGGCCAGCCTCGTAGGCATCGCGGACGGCGGCCTCGGTGCGTGCTCGCTCCGCAGCGTTGAGCGCTGCCACATACTTGCCGAGCGGCCCTTCGCCAGCGGCAATCGGCGCCCAATAGTCGGCAAAGCTTTGGTAGTCCATGCGGATCATCAGTTCCATTTCCGCAATGTCCGCGAGACCCTGTTCGGCAAAAGTCCGTCTCAGTTCGCCCGGCTGCATCATCGGTTGAAAGCAATAGCGACTGCGCAGCTGGCGCCCGCTTTCACCAAGTGCCGCCACCGTGTCGACCATCATGCGCATGCCGGGCATGCCGCCGAGATGATCCCAAACCGCTGCCGCGACCACGCCGCCCGACCGAACGACGCGGCACATCTCGGCTACTGCCGTGCCGGCTTCGGGAACGAAGTGGAGCACGAGAAGCGCCAAAGCGCGGTCGAACGTGCCGCCCTCGAAGGGCAGCGCGCAGGCATCCGCCTGTCGGACTTTTATTCGCGGGTTTGTGTTGCGCCGGATCACGTCCTCGACGAAGACTGGTGAATAGTCGACCGCGGCAATCTCGGCGAGGTCGGCGGCTTCAGCGAGCGCGAAGGTCAAGCTCCCGGTACCGCAGCCGACGTCGAGAATCCTTTCGCCGTCGGCAACCCCCGTGAAGTCGATGAATAGCCGCGCGAGTCTTCGGCTCCAGCGGCCCATGAGTTGCTCATAGCCAGCGGCGTTGTGGACGTTGAATTCCGAGGTCATCGAAGTCTCCGTGCGCTCCCCGGCTAAAGCAATCGCACTGCGATCGCGGCGAGCACGCCGTGCGGCTTCTCTATGATGCGCATAGGAAGATCCGTCACGGCGAGCTCCCTTTGACGGCTACCATGCCTCATCGAGGCCGAGACGCTCGAACACTTCGCGACGAAGCTCAACGAAGTGCGGATCGCCCCGGTGGCGAGGATAGGGCTGGCGGTTGAGGACTTCGGCCTTGATCCGTGCAGGTCGGTCGCTCAGCACGATGACGCGGCCGGCGAGCAGGAGCGCCTCCTCGACATCGTGCGTGACAAGGAGCGCCGTGAAACTCGAGCGCTGCCAAAGTGCTACAAGTTCGGCCTGCATCGCGATACGAGTCAGCGAGTCGAGCTGGCCCAAAGGTTCGTCGAGAATGAGCAGCTTCGGGTCGTTGACAAGCGCACGCGCCAGAGCCGCTCGTTGCGCCATACCGCCGGAAAGCTGGTGCGGGTAAGCATTGGCGAAGCCCGTGAGACCTACCAAGCGCAACGCGTCTTCGATACGTCCGCGATGGGAGCGCAGCAACCCACGGGCTTCCAGACCAAGCGCAACGTTGCTCCATACCGTCCGCCATGGATAAAGCGTGGGGTCTTGAAAGACGACGACGCGCGACGGATCGGGTCCTTCGATCTCCCTTCCCTCCGTTAGGAGCGAGCCGGCTGTTGGAGTGTCGAGCCCCGCGACCAGCCGCAGCAAGGTCGATTTTCCGCACCCACTCGGTCCCAGGAGAGCAACAAATTCGCCGCGGCCGACCTGCAAGCTGATGCGGTCCAATACCGGCAGGGGCTGCCCTTCGAGATCGAAGCGATGGCTCACTTCGCGGAGCGTTAGCGTCGATCCACGGACCGCGTGATCGCTTGCAATCGGCGCTACCATCGCACCAGACCTTTCTGCCAGGATAGTAGGCGGTCCCGCAAGCGGAACAGCAGCGTGATCAGACCGGAGCACAAGAACGCCATGAGCAGCAGCGCGGCGTACATATTGGCATAGGCCGCCCAACCCTGCGCCCATTGCAGATACCAGCCGAGCCCCGCCTTCACGCCCAGCATTTCGGCTACGACAAGAACCGCAAACGAGTTGCCGAGCCCCATGAACAGGCCAACAAAGACATGTGGCATTGCCGCCGGAATGGCAACCTTGAGCACGAGGAAGCGCGGGGTTGCTCCCAATGTCCGCGCAATATCGTAATAGGCGCTCTTCACGCCGGCGACGCCCGACCAGGTGAGGACGGTGACCGGAAACCCGGTGGCGAGCGCAATCAGGAAAATGCTAGCGCTGAAGCTCGACGGGAAAACGAAAAATGCGAGCGGCAGCCAAGCTGTTGCGGGCAACGGCCCGATGAACCGCAAAACTGGGTGGATCCAATAACCGGCGCGCCGCGACCAGCCGATCGCCACGCCGGTTACGAACCCTGCCGCCGCGCCGAGAAAATAGCCGGTCGCGAGCAGACGGGCTGAGGCGAAAATGCCTTCAGCCAGCCGCCTCCAATCGTCGATTACAACTTCGACAATGGCCTGCGGCGGCGGGAAAAACGGCAACGGCAGCAATCCAAGCTTTGCTGTGACAGCCTCCCAAGAAGCTAGAAACAGCGCGAGTGCGAACAGCCACGGATAAAGCCGCGGGAGACGCTGAAGAGCAACGAAATGAACGCCGGCAAAGGCCGCCAAGGCAAGGGCGAGGGCCAGCGCGCCGCAGGCAATGGCGAAGCCGCTCGTGTAGGCCCAATCGCTCTCGGGCCTGTCCGGCCAGAACACAGCGAGCGCGGCAACCATAGACCATGCCGCGGCAACAGACAGTCCGCCGATCAACGACCGGGCGGTCGAACTTTCAAAAAAGCCGAAACCCGATTTCTCTGATGGCCTCGGCACTTCATCGATGACCGAGCTCACAGCGGATATTCCCAATCGGCTCAGCTTAGAACGTCAAGATAAATCCGGTCGGCGAACTTGGCTGGGTCGGTGCTTCGCTTGATGACGTTCACTGCCCTGAGTTCATCGGTGTAGAGTAGAAGTTGCTTCTTGAGCTCCGCCCCGACGGGATGCCTGTGATGAGTATGGCTGCGATACATAGTGGCGAGATCCTCTAGGGACCCCCTCCCGCCGTAGCCCGAATAGATTGCTGCGGCATCGGCGGGATCGCTGGCAACTCGATCTGCCGCTTCCAGTATCGATCGGGTCAGCGCGGCTGCCACCGGCATTTCGCTTCGGGTGAGGCTGCCACGTATTGCGAGAACACAGCAGGTTCGATCGGCGAATTCACCCGTTAAGTTCGTCGCGATCTCGCTAAGTTTGCCTTCCTTAAGCCAGAGATAGGGCAGCGGATCTATCTCGGCTAACGCCTGCACTTCGCCCTTATCGACGGCAAGCGCGAGCAGATTCGCCGGGTACTGGCGCCACTCTACCTCTTGGGCCGGATCGATGCCCTTTTTGGCGAGGTAGATCGAAAAGAAGTTCTTCGCTGGGCTCGCTTGATCGCTAATCGCGATAGCCTTGCCGCGCAGGGACTCCAGGCTGTCGATATTCGCAGCCTTGGAGCCGAGGAGCCGGATGCAGCCGCCGTGCACACCGGCGGTGATCCGCACGTCGAAACCTTGCTCCAGCGGTTTGAGCCAGCGCAGGGCTAGTCCCAAACCGGCATCCGCTTTGCCCGTCGCAATTGCCTCCAACAACTGGTCGGTCGTACCGCCGAAATTGACGAAATCGACATCGAGGTTGTGCTTGGCGAAGATACCCCGTTCCTTTGCGACTGCCGCAGCGACCGTGCACGCTGCGTTCGCGTTCCAGGCGATCTTTAGTTGGCGGGGTGGGCCCTGCAGCTCTTCACCGTTCGCTGCCGCGCGGCAAATAAAAGGCTCGCCAGGAATATAAGACAGCGATCCAGTCCCGGATGCCGTCAGCGCGCGAGCCGCTCCGAATCCAAATGGCGCGGCGGCGCCGAGGGTACAAACCAATGTCAGCACCGAGCGGCGGGAGAAGTTGGCCCGCTTCGCTTCGGACGGACCTTTCGTTAAGATGTTGCCAATTTCGCGCGTTTCCATGTGTCGCTCCCAAACTCGCGTGTGAGTGGAATAGAACCGGGTGGCGCTTTGGGCCCTTAGCTTGCCTCTCTTCGGGCATCATCCGAGCCCGTCTGCTACACAGATGTGAAGAGGTTCACATTAGCGCAAAAAATTGGAGGGAGATAGCCGCGACAATTAAGGCTCTTGTCAATCGTATTGACCTACTCACTGCACCGTCTGTCGCATGTGATCGCGATCGGCGCGAGTTGGATGATCGATATTTCGGTCGTGCACACGCACCAGCACGGAGCCTGCGTTGCGCGAATTGAGCGAGGCCTATCCAAAGATCATGCAGGGATGAGGCTGACTTCTAACGCTGAGTCCAGCATGCTCTGGAATAGTCGGCTTGTCGCAGCAGAACAGAAGCTACTGGTTAGCCTTGCGCCTTTGACCCAGGTCACTTCCCGCTTCGTTTGCTTGATCGCGGGAATGCCATCAATCATCAGTGTTGTGCTAGGCATCCTTACAAGGAGATCACATGATTACCGCCATTGTACGATACAAACTGCCGCCGCAGATCGACTACGCCGCGTGTCGCGAGCACTTTCACAAGATCGCACCCAACTTCCGCGAGGTGACGGGGCTGATCAGCAAGCACTTCATCTGGTCCGAAAGCGGCTGGGCGGGCGGCGTGTATCAGTGGGAGCGCATCGATGACGCCAAGGCGTTCTACACCGGACCATGGCTCGAGGGCATCATCGCGCGCTACGGCATGAAGCCGCAGATCGATTTATACGAAATTTTTGCGGTGACAGACAACACTTGCGGCAAGGTTGAGCTATTCAAGGAGACCGTTGCCTCCAAATGACCCGGAGCAGATCTCGCTCGTCTGCTGCGCTAGCGCGTAGAGATGGCGCGTGCGTTAGAGGATGGCACGCAGAGCCCTCGCGGCGTCGTCGGTAGCAAGTCTCCACTTCTGATCTTGGACCTTCTCGGGCTTGCGGAGAGAGGGTCCCATGTCTGATTCTGA
>Ga0102591_1004365_pt1 | contig 11100 bp, 8 predicted proteins | sample AraplaCol_mCL_r2_2_FD_76860 | JGI IMG/M metagenome (GOLD analysis project Ga0102591, IMG submission 76860) | Arabidopsis root microbial communities from North Carolina, USA - plate scrape MF_Col_mCL_r2 (SPADES assembly) (version 2) | ecosystem: Host-associated > Plants > Roots > Endosphere... | reverse complement strand
GCCGAAAGACTGTCCGGGATTTACCGGAAGCGTTGTCCGGGAATTAGCGGAAATGCTGTCCCGGATTTAGTGAAATCGCTGTCCGGGATTTAATGGAATCCATGTCCGCGAATTACCGAAACCCGCACGCAGTACGCGCGCACCTAAATGATAACCTGTTCTCCCAACTCGACAACGCGATTTGCGGGCAGGTGGAAATAGTCGGTGGGATCAATCGCAGAGTTCGCCATCGCTATGAACAGCTTGTCCTGCCATCTCGGCAAGCCTGAGTGCGGGTCGGCAACCAGCTTGCGCCGGCCAAGATAAAATGACGTCGTCATGATCTCGAACTTGAGGCCGGCCTTCCGGCACTGTGCGAGCGCCTGCGATGCATTTTGATCGTCCATGAAGCCGAAGCGTAGCTCCAGCTTGCTGAACCGTTCGGAAAGCTTTGTGAGCGTGTAGCGATCCTTTTCCGGGACATAGGGGACTCTGGCCGTCTTGATGGTCAGAATGATGTTGTGCTGATGAATCACGTGGTTGTGCTTGATGTTGTGCAAGAGGACCGCAGGGGTACTGTCGGGTGTAGCGGTCAGGAAGATAGCGGTTCCCGGTACTATCACGGGAGCATGTTCGGACTTTCGCTCGACTGCGGCTATGAATTGGTTGAGAGGGATTTCCTGCCGGGCCGTCTTCTGGCGCAGGAGGCTGACGCCTTTGCGCCAGGTCCACATCATCGTCATTAGTGTGCCGGCGATGAGGATGGGCACGTAACCGCCATCGTGTATCTTGAACAAGTTGGCGCCGAGAAAGACCAATTCGAGCAAAAACAGGGGAAGCAGGACCGCAATAGCGGTGAGGGCCGGCCAATTCCACTGGTTGCGGACGAACGCAAAGGCGAGGATTGTGTCGATCACCATGGCGCCGGTGATTGATACGCCATAGGCGGGGGCAAGAGATTCCGAACTGCCGAATACAAACATGAGGACAAGTACCCCGGTCAGGAGCGCGGTGTTGACCAATGGGAGGTAAATCTGGCCCGTCTGGGTTTCCGAGGTGTAGCAGATCTCGAACCTTGGCAGGAAGCCGAGATGGATCGCTTGCCGCACGAGCGAAAACGCTCCGGTGATCACCGACTGGCTGGCGATGATCGTCGCGGCAGTGGCAAGGATCACCACGGGCAAAAGGGCCCAGCGCGGGAACATCAGGAAAAATGGATCGGAAATGGCTTCGGGATGGGACAGCACCAGCGCGCCCTGTCCGAGATAGTTCAATGCCAGTGCCGGAAACGCGATTGCGAACCAGGCCGCCTGAATCGGGTGGCGACCGAAATGGCCGAGATCGGCGTACAGCGCCTCGGCTCCTGTCACCGTGAGGAAGACGGCGCCGAGCACGATGAAGCCGACAAGACCGGCACTCCACAAAAAGGTAACCGCATGGATGGGATTGAAGGCTGCGAGGATCGCCAGATCGTCCCCAATATGGGCGACCCCGGCTGCTCCCATAACGAAAAACCAGACGAGAGTGATCGGCCCGAAGAAGCTGGAGACGGCTCCCGTGCCGCGGGACTGCACGGCAAACAGCAGCACCATGATGGCGGCCGAGATCGGCAGGACGTAATCATCAAAAGCTGGCGTGACGAGTTTCAGCCCCTCCACGGCCGAAAGAACTGAGAGCGCCGGCGTGATCATGGCATCGCCGATGAAAAGGGCGGCACCCAGGATACCTGCCACGAACATGCCCGTCGCATATCGCGGGGCCTTTTTGAGGAGCAAGGCAAGCAAGGACAGCGTGCCACCCTCGCCATCGTTGTCGGCACGGAGCAAGAAGAGCACGTATTTGCAGGTGACGATCATCGTCAGTGTCCAGATCATCAGCGAAATGAGACCGACGACCTCTTCGCGCCCCAGACCACCCTCCGCAAACGGGCGAAGCGCTTCACGGAAGGCATAAAGCGGACTTGTTCCGATGTCGCCGTAGACAACGCCTACCGACCCAAGGGTGAGCACGAGAAACTGGCGCAGAGTATTCGCATGAGCCGGTGCATGGTCGAGGGAGGCGGTCATGGGTTCTCCCCAAAATGGTGGACCCGAGGGCATACGATTGTGCTTTTCAAGTATCAAATGTAACTCGCGCGGTGGCCCTTGCAATGCTTGACGAGGTGGCCTTCATCACCGGGCGATCAATGACAGAGGCTTCACCATTTGAGCTGCCTGCCTGCTCCGCCGCCCGTGTGTAACCTTGAAAGACACCCACCACCGTCATTCGCGTTTGTGAAGGGAAGCGGCAACCTGATACCGTCCACAGTCAAATTCTCTCATCGCGCATCGACGACGCCGCTGTCCGGCGCTAGCGGCTTATAGACGTTTATGGGCTCGTAGAGGGAGGCAGCCATGTGCTGTCGACCGCCAACTTGCTGGGAATTGCCTAAATTACTGTGCGGAGCGCAGGCTGGCCAGGAGGCGATTATCCCCTTGGGGCGGGAACATGACCTGGACCATCTCCGATGGCTGCAGGCTGTGGGCATGCTATTAGTGCCGCCAGACCTTCCACGCGGAAAGCAAAAGGATCGCTGCCAACGCAGCCAACAGTACTGCATCGCAATTCTGAGCAACCTGCCTCCGATGAATGTCCCAGCGTCATGATGATCAGGAACGTCCGGTTGCCTTCGAGGACGGCAAAGCTCCCGCCTGCTGAGCGGAGATTTATGAACGATCTTAGCCAATCCCGAAAAAGGCGAGGATTGCGACCACAATAACGACAAGGCCGACGAGATAGATAATCTGGTTCATGTCAACCTCCTTTCACCGAACCCAACCGTTGCCAAGCCGATACGTTCCCCTCGAGAATCGGTCTAAGAGTTGAAGCTACGCGTCGTGGGTTTGACGGCAGAACTCCAGAGCGCGTCCTTAACCAGGATTATTTGTAGCCAAGATCGACGGCCCGATGGTGTCGCCAACACGCAGATGTCCGTCTCCCCTCCTGTCACAACCAGCGTTCCGATATCCTGCTCGGTTAAAGCGCGATGAAGCTGGCCGTTGATCAAAGGTGAGTAGGTGACTTTGTCACAGACGCGTGCTGGCGGAATCAGGCATTCCAGTTCCGGAATAAAGTCAACTAGAATCGGGTCGAGCTCGGTCATCATCATCATCATGCGCAGTAGGTTCGCCACATTCCTGGTCGCTCTGGCGATGACGGCGTCACGAAACGAGTGAATATTGTGCGGTCGGGAAACCGGGTAGCAATCTCGGCAACCTGGTCGAAAACCTTGGGTATCCAAGGCGCTTGCCAGGGAGTCCCTTCGGAAAACATCCGTTGCATGTCAATGCAGAGGTGGGACCTCCCAGCCTTGCTTATGGTGAGCCAAGCGCGCAGGCCCAAATGACTGGACTCCCCAGGAGATCGAGGGCGGATCGGCTGCCCAGGTTGCCGGCCGCAGGATATCCTCAAGGGCTTTATCGGCCGCGACAACAAGGCGATGGGTCGTCCGGTCGGAGTAGCGATCGACAAGAGCGGCGCGCTGCTTGTGGCAGACGACGTCGGCAACGTCATCTGGCGCGTAAGCCGACGGAAGGGGGATGATCCGCCCCATCGGATGATGGCCGCCGAGCAGAGTATTCCTATTGGATGACCTAGGCGCAAGAGTTCGAGCCGCCGGCGCTACGGCACCTGTGGTACGCTGAGATGTGAAGTGCAGAAATCGGGAATTTCATGTGCCGCCAGAGGTCAATTGCCCTGAAGCCCGTGCAGTGAGTGTGCGCTGTCGGAAATGATTTGACTCGCATACGCAGATAGAAGCGACGGCCACGCCTCATGGAGGCCAAGCCGCGATCGGTGGTTCCAAGCCATTCAAGGCGAGGGATAGGAGACATCCGGACCGGGCGGCATGTTGTCGGCTTCCCGTCGCCTCAGTCGAGTGGAGAAGTTCGCGTTACTGCCCTTGATCTGAACGCCAGGAAGCGTCAGGAGCGGATACTTGGCCAATATGACCGAGCGTCTCAATTGGGGCCGATTCCCGCTGGTCTGGTTCTGGTGCCACACCTTCGAAAACGGACGCAATGTTGCAATCCATCCTCACATGTCTATGGCGTCTGGTTGTCTAAGATGCCGAGATAGCCTCCGGGGATACGCTCGTGAACAAGCGCCCACATGTCGTCCACCGCAACAGGCGCGTCCGGATCATTGACGCTGATACGAAGATCAGCTTGGCAATGGCCAAGTGTTATGTGCGATGTGCGGCAGTCGTGCTATCCTTGCTCGCAGCGAGGTGGTTGTCATGTCGGACATCGCGGCTTGGCTGGCCCGCCTCGGGTTGGACAAGTACATAGATGCGTTCACCGCCAACGAAGTTGATTCAGATGCGCTTCGGCATCTCAGTGATGATGACCTGAGAGAGCTGGGTTTACCCATCGGCCCACGTCGCAAGGTTCTGGCGGCGATTGCGGCAATGGTCGATGACACCATGTCGCCAGCGAGTTCCGTGTCCGCCCCAGCGCCGCCGGGGCACGAAGCCGAGCGGCGGCAGCTAACCGTGATGTTCATTGACCTCGTGGGCTCGACCGAGCTGTCACAGCGGCTCGACCCGGAGGAAATGCAGGACGTCTTCCGTGTCTACCAAAGTGCCGTGTCGGCGGAAATTGCACGCTACGAGGGCTATGTGGCCAAGCTCATGGGCGATGGCGTGCTCGCCTATTTCGGTTGGCCGAAGGCGCATGAAGACGATGCCGAACGGGCCGTGCGGGCCGGCCTGGCGGCAGCGGCGTCGACCGCCAGGCTGACGCCCCCCTTGTTGGGCGAATCCCTTGCAGCCCGTATTGGCATTGCCACCGGTCTCGTCGTGGTCGGCGACCTGATTGGCGAAGGAGCAGCACAGGAGCAAGCGGTGGTTGGCGAGACGCCCAACCTCGCGGCACGCCTGCAGGCCCTTGCCAAGCCAAACACCATCGTGATCGCTGCCGGTACCCAGCGGCTGGTTGTCGGGTTGTTTGAGATGATCGATCTCGGTCTCCAGCAGCTCAAGGGCTTCGCAACGCCCGTCCCCGCCTGGCGCATCATCGGCGAGGCTGATACGGAGGGGCGTTTTGATGCGCTGCACGGCGTCGCGACACCGCTGGTGGGGCGATTGGAGGAACTCGATCTTCTGCTTCAGCGCTGGCGGCAGGCTCGGGCAGGTAAAGGCCAGGCGGTGATGCTGTCGGGCGAACCGGGCATTGGCAAGTCGCGGCTGACTGCCGCGTTGGAAGAGCGATTGATGGCCGAGCCGCACGCACGGTTGCGTTACTTCTGCACTCCGTACCACGTCAACAGCCCGCTCTACCCCGTGATCCAGCAGCTTAGACGCGCTGCCGGACTCGGCGGAAACGACAGCGCGAGCACGAAGCTCGACAAGCTCGAGTTATTCATGCTCCAATCGGTCGCGGACAAGACTGAAGTAGGCCCGCTTTTGGCTGCCCTGCTTTCGATCGACTTCACCGGCCGCTATCCACCGATCAAACTGACACCGCAATCGCAGAAGGCCCGCACGCTAAGGGTGCTCATCCAACAGCTTGAAGGGATCGCGGCCTACCAACCTGTTTTGATCGTCGTCGAGGACACTCACTGGATCGACCCGACGACGGGCCAGTGGCTCGACATGCTCGTTGACCGCTTGCGCTCCCTGCCAGTGCTTCTCATCGTCACCTTTCGTCCCGAATTCCGGCCGCCTTGGCTGGAATTGTCACATGTGACGCCGATACCGCTCAGCAGTCTCGGGCGAGATGCGGGAGCGGCAATCATACACCGTATAACGGGCGGCAAGATCCTGCCATCGGAGGTCACCAACCACATCCTCGCCAAAACCGAAGGCGTACCGCTGTTTGTCGAGGAGCTGACCAAGACGGTTCTCGAATCAGACTTCCTTGTCGAGGCTGGCAATCACTATCGATTGACAGGCCCATTGGTCCTATCAGCCATTCCGTCAACGCTGCGAGACTCATTGATGGCTCGCCTCGATCGACTCTCCTCGGTCAAGAGCGTGGCTCAGATCGGCGCGTGCATCGGTCGCGTCTTTCACTATCGGCTGCTGGCCGCCGTCACCGGAACTGATGCCGCCATGCTCAGCGATGATCTTCAAGATCTGGAAAAATCCGGGCTCGTCTTTCGAAGCGGCGTCGTCCCCGAAGCTACCTACGTCTTCAAGCATGCACTGGTGCAGGACGCCGCCTATCAGAGTCTGCTCAAGAGGCGGCGACACCAGATCCACGCGATCATCGCGTCAACGCTGGAAGCGCAGTTTCCGGAAGTTGCCGAGATCGAGCCTGAGACGCTCGCGCATCACTACACGGCCGCCGGGCTTGCCGACCAGGGCGGAGCGTACTGGCTGAAGGCTGGGCAGCAGGCACTGAAGCGATCGGCGAATGTCGAAGCCATGGCCCACCTCGGCAACGGGTTGGGGCTGGTCGCGTCCCTGCCCGGCACCGAGGCCCGCTTACGGCGCGAAATTCATTTGCACAATGCCATGGGAGTGGCCGCAATGGCTATTAAAGGTTGGGGCGCTCCGGAAGTGCTGCGCGCCTTCTCGTCGGCACGCAAACTTTGCGAGAAACTGGCCGATAGCAAAGAGCTCTTCGTCGCGGTTCGGGGCGAAGCCTCATACCACATGGTATCCGGGCATCTGCGCGAGGCCGATGACCTCGGCTGTCAATGTCTGCAGATCGCTCAGTCCGCGAATGATTTAGACCTTCTCCTCGAAGCGCATCATCAGTTGTGGGCGACCAAATTCTACATGGGAGACTATCTAGCCGCGGAGAAGCACGCAGACTGGGGAATGGCGACCTACGACCCAGACAGGGATCATCGTCTGACTTATATCTACACAGGCCATGATCCCGGCGTTTGTTGCCGGAACTTCTCTGCGATGATGCTCTGGATTCGTGGGTATCCAGACCAGGCTCTTCAGCGCGGTCGAGAGGGGATGTCGCTGGCGGAGCGAGAATCCCATTCCGTCACAATTGCCGTCGCGCAGTCCACCCTGGCCTTTGTCCATCTCCTGCGGCGCGAACCCGAGGCTGGACTTGAATGGGCGCAACGGCAACTTGAAGTAGCCATTAAATTCGACTTGCCGCTCTTGGCAGGGACAGCCCGTTTCCACGTTGGTTGGGCGCTCGCCCAGCAAGGAGAATTGCAGGACGGTATCCAGGAAATGCGCAAGGCGGTCGAAGGAATTGCCGCGACCGGCGCAGAGGCGGGCATGAACTTTTATCTTTGTGTCCTCGCGCAAGCCTACGGTGAGCTCGGCGACGCAAGCGAGGGGTTGACCCTGCTGGAGAAGGCGTTCGGCATCATCGCCAAATCCGGCACGAAGCATCTGCTGCCTGAGTTGCTGCGCACGAAGGGTGAGCTGTTGTCGCGGCTGCATGCGCACGACGATGCCGTTGAGGGATGGTTTCAGCAATCTCTGATGGCCGCTCGCTCCGAGAGTACGAAATTGCCGGAGCTGAGAGCTGCAACAAGCCTCGCGCGCCTCTACATCGACAAGCGGCGCGACAAAGAGAGCCGAAGCCTTCTCGGCCCCGTCTACGCCTGGTTCACCGAAGGCTTCGATACGCTCGACCTTGTCGATGCCAAGGAGCTGCTCGACCATCTGCGATAGGCGGCAGCGCCAACGCGACCTTCGGCATACAGCAATGTCCGCTTCAGGTAGAAGCAAAGTTTGCTTCTACGGCTGAAATGGCGGCGCAATGCTGTCGTTTGCAGACCTAAGCGTGGGCGCGCCTTACGGGCCGGACAGAACTGTGCTTCCAAGAGCCCTGCAGGCCTTGATGTTCACCCTTTGGGCCACGAGGATCGCATAATGTATCCAACGGAACTCGGGTTCCGTTGACTTAGGCGCTATTTCGGCTTCCTGCCGGCCTTCAACGGATCCGGCGGTAGGGCTGATTCCGCTGGAACCGCAAATAGCTCCGAGATGTCGATACCTAGTGCGGCCACTAAGCGATCGAGAAGGTCGACGGAAGGGTTATATTCGCTGCGCTCTATTCCGCTGATCGCCGTCCGGTCGACATTCGCATCGACGGCCAGATTCTCCTGCGTGATCTTTTTCGAAGTTCTAATTCGCCGGAGATTCCAGGCTATGCGCGCGCGGGTGTCCATAAGGCATCGCCACCACCTTGCGTAGCGTTAATCCATAGAATATATTCTACATATTTCTCAGAAACGTGTGCTCTGCAGCGGCATTCTTCGTTGCCGAATACGACGTGTCGTGCCCGGTGATTGGAGAGCGAACATGGAACTACGCCAACTCTCCTACTTCGTTGCGGTGGCCGAGGAGCTGCATTTTAATCGGGCGGCGGCGCGGATGTGCATCGCTCAGCCGGCGTTGAGCTCCCACATCCAGGCGCTGGAGAAGGAGCTCGGTGTTCGGCTGCTGGAGCGGTCGACACGGCGGGTCGAACTGACGCGGGCAGGGGAGGTGTTCTACGATCGGGCGGTCCGGATCATTGGCGATGTCGGACTATCGGCCGAGGTGGCGCGGTCGGTTGCCGGCAAGGCGGCACGCACGATCAAGATCGGAACTGTCTATCCGGCGACCATCGGCGTGCTGCCGGCGTTTCTCGCGCGCATCGGTCGGAAGTTTCCGGATGTCACGCTGCATGTGACAAGTGGTTCGACCAGCGACATCATCCGCGGACTAGAAAACGGCCAGATCAATCTTGGCTTCATCCGTCCGGTCGAAAACATCGGCTCCTTGCGCTTTTTCTCGATTGCTCATGAGCGCTATCTGCTGGCCGTCGAAAAGGCGAGCCCGCTGGCGCTTCGAAGCGAGATCGACATCGAGGACCTTCGCTCCGAAAAGATCATCGCCTTTTCCCGTCAGAATCTCTCCTACTCGGAGCGCTATTTCTTCGAGATGTTCGAGACCCATGGTCTGACCGGAAACATTGCCTATAGCTGCGACGACACCTTCTCGCTGGTATCGCTGGTCTCAGCGGGCCTCGGCATCGGCTTTGCCCCGGAATGGACGAAGGATCTGCCGAACCGCAACTTCGAGCTTAAGCCCGTGCGCGGCGTCGATCTGAAGATCGGGCTTGGTGTTGCCTGGAACAAAGAAGACCCAACCGCGGCACGGGACGACATCATCGACATCGCCCGGTCGCTGGCGCGGTCGGGCAGGTGAGGGGCGGTGGCTGATCTTCTAGCGTCTGATGAAAGCCGGGACCCCATTTTGGGTTGAGCCTCCGCAGGGCGGAGGCTCAACCACGGTGCGCGTTCTTAAAATTGAGGAATTGCGCGGCAATAAAACCAGCATGAATCTCATTTTTAACGTGTGCTTTTCGGTTGCGCAATTACAGGTAAAGTTTGTTCCTAAGACATGGGTGACAACCTCGTGCGCACGGGTTGTCGATGGTGTGCAAGGTCCTCTGTTCCAGTCGATGTATTTTGGCAAGCCGCTCCAACGCGCTATACTTTGGACGGCTAGCTTATGCCTGCCGTACATTTTGCTTTTTATTGGTTCTCGGTTGTCTGCCAGACGTTCGCCGCAAACAGCTTGACACGGCAATCGCTCAGGGTCGTGCTCTCGTCGCTTATGTTGGCATTTCTGACACGGCGGGGCGTCGAAAATCCCTTCTTCGGCCTCAACCGGCGTCGCTTGCGCTCCTCGACTTATCGCTTGGGAAGGCCCAGCGGTGAAATCAGCGTAGCATCTCTGCAAGGCTCTGCGGCTTCTTTGGCGATCGAGCGAGCTCCAGGCCAGATAGAAGATCGAGCAAATGTTCCTTCATCAGGTCCGCGGCCCTGTCGGATTCGCCTGCTTCGATGGCATCGACAAGCGCATGATGCGCGTGGCTTTCGCAGGTAGTGTCGCGCCGCTTCCAGTAAAGAGCGATAATCAGGGAGGAGTGGGAGACGAGATCACGGACGAAGCCGGTCAGAATGGAATGCCCGGCAATTTCCGCGATACCCACATGAAATCGCGCCGACAACATGATCGCGTCGCTGTCGCGGCCGGCATGCAGCGCCTCATGCTCCTTGTCGAGATGGCGACGCAGCAGCAAAACGTCCTCCGGCTTAGCCACTTGCGCAGCAAGGGCGGCGACTCTGGGTTCGATCAGTGCGCGCGCTTCGAAAACCTCGCGCGCCTCTTGGGTTGACGGCTGGGCCACAAAGGCACCGCGATTGGGTTCTAGTCTTACGAGACGGTCGTGGGCAAGCGCCTGAAGAGCGGCGCGGATGACCGTGCGGCTGACCGAATAAAGCGAAGCGAGCTCGTCTTCCGGTAGCTTCGTGCCCGGAGCGAGCCGATGACCGACGACTGCGTCCCGGAGGCCGTGATAAATCGGCGACCAGCGCGTGGCCGGCATCCGACTGTGGGTTTCCGGATCGTGTATCGCCGACATATTCATCGCTTCTGGGGGGCTCGTCTTTTGTCTCGCCCGCCGACGGGCAACATCCTTGGGCATCCCGATGCATCCTTATCGAAGCTTGCTCAACCCCGGCGACAATGGCGCGTAGTGACCAGCAAATTGCTTGACGAGCGGCGTGGCATAACCGCCGACCTTCGAGGTTTTAAGACCCAAGCTCGAGATAACTTCGGCAAGCCTGACCGCACAGGCCACACCGTCGAGCACCGGCACCCCATGTTCGCTGGAAAGCTGGTGGGCCAAATCGGCCATCCCTGCACAACCGAGTACGATCGCCTCGGCTTTGTCTTCGGCCATCGCACGGGCAATTTCAACCGAGATCTTCTGACGGGCTTCAGAACCCGGCTTTTCGAGGTCAAGTACGGCGACATCCGAGGCCCTGACCTTGGCGCAGCGAGAGGATAGGCCGTATTTCGATAGATTGTGCTCGATCGCCGGCACTGAGCGCGCGAGCGTGGTGACGACGCTGAACTTGCCGGCAATCAGCGTTGCAAGGTGAAACGCCGCTTCGCCTATTCCAATGACCGGCGCGCTCGTAGCGCAGCGCGCCGCATCGAGACCCGTATCGTCGAAACATGCGATCACAAAGGCGTCCATATCTTCTGCCTTGAACATTTCGGCGAGGATGCCTGGCACCACGAAGGCCTCATCGAAATAGCCCTCGATGCTTGGTGGGCCGTCCTTGGGATTGACTGCGATGATCTTGGTTCCCGCCGACGCC